>ENA-UONZ01003125-UONZ01003125.1-human-gut-metagenome-genome-assembly--contig:-C93old-NODE-3125-length-11205-cov-43.440179_pt1 | contig 11205 bp, 9 predicted proteins | sample MGYA00242468_ERZ724015 | MGnify/ENA metagenome assembly ERZ724015
CAGCTGCCGGAGCGGTGCTTAAGCCGCAAGGCGGGAATTGTGCGGTGTTGCCTCAACATTGTGATTCCTTTTTTGGCTGCTTAGCCCGCTTTTCATTTCCTCCAGATCATCACCCCCATCCAGAACAGGTTGGCGAAGATCCTGTCGGTGCCGGTGGCCACCATGACCGGGAACAATGCCCAGGATAGCACCACCCGATGGCAATATGCCCCAGCATCTGCCGCGTTCCTGGAATACATTCGCTCTCGGCTGGGGGATGCCTTTTGCTGATTTCACCCATACCAACAACAAACACCGTGCCGCCATGCAGGGGGTTCTCCTGCTTGCGGCACGGTGCTTTGTTGTATCAGGCTATTGTCGGGTTATTGTTTCTTTTTGGCAAGCTGTCTGCCCACGGCCCACAGCCAATCCAATGCGGCGGCGGCAAGGGCGGGGTACACGATCAGACCGAACAGCTGGTACCAGGTGGGGATAAAGTAATCTGCCCCGCCGGGCAGGGTGCTGGCGGCGTTCAGGGTAATGCTTTGCGGAGTAAAGGTCAGGCCCACGGTCTTGTTTTCATCGGGGCTGCAGGGATCCAGCCGCAGTGCCACGATCTGGGTGCGCGGCAGGGTGTACACATAGGTGCCGTCTGCCAGCACTTTGGGGAAGACGCGGCGGTCCTGGCTGTAGGGCTCCCCCGTTTTTGTGGTGTAATACAGGCACATTTCGCGGGAATCGCCGTCAAACTCCACGTTGTAGCTCACGGTACGCACCACGCGGCCGGATACATCCTCCAAAATCATCTGCGGGTCGCCGCCTGTGGTAATCAGCTGGCCCTGGGGTGCGCTGTTCTCCCCCGGCTCCCCCCAAGTCAGCTCGGCCAGCTGCCAGCTTTCAATGGGGATCGAGGTTTCAGTCAGGGTGCCTTTTGCCTTGGCGGAGCTGTCCCCCGCAAAGGCCACCGCACCCTGCACCAGCCAGAACACCAGCGCCGCGCACCAGCACAGCACCGGCAAGGCAAAGCGATGGGCAAACAGTCGGTTCAGGCGGCTTTTCCATGTCATCTCTTTCATTGGGCCGCCTCCTTGCTCATCTGCATTGTGACCGGCTCATACCCGGCATCCGTTACGCGGTAGAGCAGGGTCTGCCCCGCCTGCGCAGCGGCCAGGTGGTCGGTAAACAGGTTCTGATAGCTCTGCACAAAGATATCGTCGATCTTTTGCAGGTAAAGCACCGTACAGCCGTTGGCACGCACGGTTTCATCCAGGCGTTCAGCGGTGTAGGGGTGGTAGTAGCGCTGCTTCACGCCTTCCTCCTGCGGTTCCAGCTCCGGCAGGCCGAAGGTTCCGCCGCCGCCCTCCTGCGTGGCCCCCACGCCGGAGTAATCCACCAGGACGGGGTAAAAATCAAACACGGCAGAGAACCAGTGTTCGCCGTTATCCCCCTGGCTGACAAAAAACACGCGGTCGTTTTCGTTCAGGTAATCGCTGCGCAGCCAGTCAGCTTCGGCGCGGGCGGTCTTGCGGTCGGCGAATTCGCCATCCGAGAAGCCCAGCACCGAAAGCTGCGGCAGGATCATGCCGTTCACCCGCACCAGCATGGCGGCGGCCATCAGCAGAACACCGGCCTGGCCCGCCAGGGCAATCCAGCGGCGGGCCGGGGCTTTCTGTTCGCCATCCGCGGTTTGCAGGGCGGTGCTCCAGCAGGCCAGCGCCATAAAGAACCAGCCGATATAGTAAGTATAGATATAGCGGTTATAATCCACCAGCCCCACGGCCTGATCCGGCTTGAAAATAAAGCCATAGCTGAGCGCCAGCATGAGGTTATACCCCACAAAGCATGCAAGGGACAGCACCCCGATGCAGCCAATGCGCAGCTTGAGCTGGCGGCCTCTGGCGCAGATGGCCGCCACCAAGAACACCAGCAGAATCAGCACCACAACATTGCGGCCCTGGCCGATCATGCTCAGCCGACCATCCGAAGTCCAGAACTGGTGGCCCATATCGGCCATGGCTTGGGTGAACTGGCTCTGGCGCTCGGCGTAAAAGCCCTCCACCGGCTGGCCCAGCAAAATCTTGATGCCGTTGATGACCACAGCGGACAAGGGGGCGCTGGTTTCGCCGGTGCCGCCCTCGCTGGCACTTTTGGCAACCAGAATGCCCACATAGCGGATGTTCCAGAAATAATAGATCAGCATGGGCGCGGCAAAGCAGGCAATGGCAAAGCCGGTGCGGCGGGCAAGGCCCTTTTTGAAGGGGTGCTCCGCAAACAGCCAGGCATCCACAGCCATCAGCCCCGCCGCCACCAGGGACAGCACAAAGGTGTTGGCCTTGATGTTGGCCGCCAGCGCCAGTACCGGCAGTACGGCCCACTTGGGGCCGCCGGTTTTGCGCAGCGCCAGCCACAGCGCCACAGCGCCGCCCAGTGCAAGGCCCGCGGGCACATCGCCATAGGCGGTCATATAAGTGGTATCCAGATAGATCGTATGGTTATACACCGTCAAAAACCAGGGGGCAAACCAGCAGATTGCTGCCAGCGGCACCGCAATGCGGTACTGGCGGAAGTTCAGCCCGCCCAGCACCGCGGCAAACACGGCGGCGGCCAGCGCATCATACGCCACATAGATCTTCCAGTCTGCATAATGGCCCAAAAACTGGAAGAAGTAGGAGAGCAGCGGCAAGCCGGGGTTCTGGGTCTGGGGCCAGGGGGTTCCAAGGGTAGCCAGGGCATACAGGCGGTTATCCGCCTTGGTCACCTTTACGGCGGTAGCCCACAGGCTGAGTTCATCATACTTGGTTGCCAGCGGCTGGCGGATGAAAAAGTACACCGCAAATGCCAGCGCCATGCCCCAGAACAGCACCGCCCCCGGTGTAACCAGGCGGCGGTAGGCCGGGCGCTGGCCTTTGTGGGGCACCAGCGCCCACACGCCGCTGCCCGCAAACACCGCCCACAGCAGCACAGTGCCGGGCAGCAGCAGGTTTGCCATGCCCGCAGCCGTCAGCCAGGCAACGGCAATGCCCAGCGCGCTCAGCGGGGCCAGCGCAGCATGCAGGTTACATTTGAGCGTTAGGAACGCGCAGAACAAAAACAGCACCGCCAGCGCGGCAAAGATGCAAAGCAGCTCCATAGAATCACCATTTTATACAACATAAAAGCCCTGCGGGTGTGCCCCCAAGCCATGGGCGCACCGCCCCACAGGGCTCTTTTTTACTTTTTGCGGAAAACATCAACGGCAAGGCAGGCAAACGCAGCCCCCACAGCCGGGGCAAACAACAGCAGCAGCCATTGGCCGCCGTTTGGCACAAAGCGCAGGTACCACGGCCGCACCGGGTTGAGCGCCACGCCGTCCAGCCGGGTAGGCACGCCGCCCACACTGTCCGGGTCAATGCGCAGCCCGGTCACGGTAAGGCCGCCCAGGTCAAAGGTATACTGGTTTTCGCCGCTCACGCGGGCAAAAACTTTCTGGGTCTCGCTGTACTCGGTCTGGCCGGGGCGCAGGTAATACAATGCTACGCTGCCGGGCGGCAGGTAGTGCACGGCGTCCAGCTCCACCGTTTCCAGCCAGGCTTCGCCCCGCCAGATGATGTGCGGGTCGTTGTCGGTGGAAAGATACCAGCCGGGTTCATCCACCGGCGCGGTATGCCATTCATCGTCATCATAATTGACAAAGCTTTCAAATTCCAGGTCATCCGCCGTCAGGGTGCGGGTCACCATAGTGCCGTCTGCTTTATGGTTCAGCATCACAGCGCTGCCCACCAGCACGTACACCAGCCACACAATAACAGCGGCGGCATATGCCAATATCAGCAGTTGCTGGGGGCGCAGCGGGCGGCCCGCACGGGCGGGGGCGGCAAAACGCTTGGTTGGGCGTTTATCTTTCATTGTACCACCCCGCTTTCTGCCACAGCCACCGGGGTAAAGGCGATAGGCTTGCTGCGGCCTTCAAACCGGTAGAGGGTTGCGGGCATATTAGCTTTCAGCCCGCCTTCGAACCGGCTGCTGAACTCCCGCTCCAGATAGTCGTCCGCGCGGTCGATCAGCAGGTAGTCGATCTGCTTTTCTTCCATATAGGCGGTCAGAGAGTCTGCGGTGCAGACCGCCTCAAAGTCATACAAGGTCCAGTTCAGGCTTTCCACCAGGTTCATAAAGTCGGAGTCCCACCGGCTGGAATAATCATCGTTGCCCCACCAGGTACCGCCATAGCCGTTGACCACCTTGGCGGTCAGCTCATACTTGTAGTAGTACCAGCGGGTGGCATCATCGCCCTGACTGATGACCAGCACGCGGTCCGGCCAGTCCAGCACGGTGTTCATTGCTTCAGCGCGGTTCTTTACATCGCGGCGCAGGGTGTACAGGCTGTCGGCGTTGGTCCAGAACCCGGCTGCGGGCACACCGCGCCAGGCAAAAATACCCAGCACTGCCGCAGCGGCCAGCCCCAGCGCCGCACGGCCCAGCCGCTGCGCCGCGCCGCTGCCCTGCCCCACCGCAAAGCCCAGCACACAGAAGCCGTACAGCATCCACCCCTGCAGGTAGGGCGCGATATAACGCTCATAGTCCTTCAAGGCGGAGCCTTCGGCCTCGGAGAAATTGTAGAAGTACAAAATCAGGTGGAAGAGATACAGCGCGGCAAAGCAGAACGCCCCGCCAACAAAGCCAACCACGGTGCGGCGGCGTGCGGCACCGGCAGGCGCTGCCACAAAGGCCGCCGTGAAGAGCAGCAGAATGCAGCTGACGGCCATGATGGGCGCGCCCACCAAACAGACGCGGCGGTACAAAAATGCCTGGCCCATGCTCTGCATGATCTGGGCAAAGCGTTCTTCGCGCCCAATGCCCAGCAGCTGCCTGATGCCGCCGGTCAGCACAGCACCATAGCTCAGGCCCGCGCTGCCCACGCTGGCCCCAGTGGTTTCGGTTGGGGTCACGGCGGCGGTATAGCGGTTCCAGCTGATAAACACCGCCAGCACCACCGCCGCCAGAATACTGCATTTTGCCAGCGATACGCCGAAAATGCGGGCAGGCTTTGTATCCGGGTGCGGCGTACCGAACAGCTGATCCAGCCCGATCAGGAACGTAACGATCAAGGCATAGGCAAAACCGATATCTTTGGTCATGGTCAGCACGGCAAGTGGCATGGCACAGGCAAAAAAGCCGGTTTTGCGCCCGCCCGCCGCAGCATACAGGCACAGGGTTCCGCCAAACAGCAGCGCCAGGGGGGTATCCGCCATGGCGTTGGCGTACATGGTGGATGGGGTGCCCGCCGGAACCACGCTGAAAAAGAACGGCAGAAGAAAGCCCGCAGCAAACACCAACACAGCACCCGCCCAGTTTTTGCGCGGCATGGCTGCCGCCGGGGCAATGCTGGCCAGGAACAAAATATCCAGCCCGGCCAGGCACTGCCATTCATAAAACTGGCCCGGTACGCGCTGGAAGAGATAGGAAACCAGGCTGGTTGCCGGGTAGGTAAAGCTCGCCGTCAGGTTGATGGGATCCGCCACATACAGCGCAGCGCGCTCCGCCACCATCTTGGGGGCCAGGCCCCAGGCGGTAAATTCATCCCACTGGGTAAACATGGGCTGCTGCAAAGCAAACAGCACCCACAAAAAGCAGCTGCCGCCCACAAACAGCAAAAAGCCGGGGCTGAACAGCGCCCGCCGGATAGCCCACCACCCGGCACGCACCCCAAAGTAGACCCCGCCGGCCAGCCAGACCGCCATGATGATAAAATGGCCGAACTGCAAAAGCCCCAGCAGGGAAAGCAGATACAGCACCACGGCCGACCCGCACAAAGCGGGCAGCGGCAGCAGAGCGGCATCGAACCGGGTACATGCCGCCACGCACAGACAGCATGCGGAGAAGAACAGCAAAAACAGCAGGCCGAATACAATCTGCACGGTACAGCACCTCCCGGATTGAAATTAAAAAATAATAGAGAATCATGTTGGTGGACCGCCGCCCGGTGGGCGGCTCAGAAATTTGGGGCAAGATAGCATATAAAGGCTGATTCTATACCCGAAGACTATCACGCAAAAGCCGCGAAAAACCGCAGATTTGATCGTGCCGCAGGCACACCGCCATTATTCTTTATTCTTTTAACGATTCTCTCATATACGCGTAAGCCAGCTCACGCGTATACGACGTACACCGGCCCCACAAAGTAGTGCTGGAAGAGCAGCACAGCGCCAAAAACGGCATAGCAGGCGCACAGCGGGGTGATGGCCGCTTCGGCCTTTTCTTCCGTGATGGCGGGGCGGATGGTTTTGCGCAGCAGCACGGCCAGGGCGGGCAGCAATGCCAGCCAGACGCAGAGGAAATACCGCGCCTGCAGCCCCACAATGCGCACCATGCCCACCGGGGTATAGGTGATATACATGGCTGCCATGGCACCGGCGGCGTACACCAGCGCCAGCAGCGCCACCCCGCCCACGCGGCGGCGGGTGGGGAACACATCGGCGCGTTTTGGCTGCGCAGCAGCCAGCAGGGCGGCCAACAGCAGCACCAGCGGGCCGGTCAGGTTCAAAAAGCTGATGGGCAGGTCCTTCCAGCCGAACAGGCCGAGCTGCCCAATAAAGAAATCATTCTCTCCCAGGGTCCCCCAGAATGCAGCAATGGTCCGCAGAGGGTTGCGCAGCACAAAGGCCAGCTGTTCACCGCCGTTTACCGTGCTGCCGCCCTGGCGCTCAATGATGGGATAGTTATAGCGGAACGCCGTTCCGTACCATTCCGTCAGCAGGGTAACGGCCATAGCACCGCCAAAGCTGCCCAGCGCCCACAGCGGGCGGCGTCCCTTGGCGTGCCATTCCCGCTTTGCCACCAAAAAGATAGGCAGCACCCACAAAAGGTTCAGGTACGGTTTAGCGATATTGACAAAGATGCAGGCGGCGGTGTAAATGCCCGCCGTTTGAGTGTTCCACTCCTTGCGGGTCAGCAGGGCAAGCATCAGGTAATAGCAGCCCAGCAGGGTTGCATCATAGCTCAGTGATGCCCCCATAAAAAGCGACATCGGCAGCAGCATAATGGCCGCAAAGGCCGGGCGGTAACGCTCCGCTTTGGCCAGCGCTAACGCGCACAACAGCGTGTAGGCCAGCAGGTTGACGATGCGCCCGCCATACAGGCAGCCCAGCGCGCCAAAGCCCAGCAGGCGTGCCAGCGCCATACCGACCGCGCCCGGCAGGAATGGAATGACCAGAAAGCTGACCGGCTCGCTGACCGGGTCCGGCACAGAATCCCGCACATCGTGCGCCAGGTACAGGGCAAAGCTGTCCGCCATGCTCTGCACTGCGCCTTCCTTGCCGTATTGCTTCAGGGCATAGCCCGCGGTGTTATAGGCTTTTTCCGCCCCGGTATCGGGGTCGGTGCCCACACCGGCAGAGGTATGCGCATTCACCCATGCACCGGGGAACGCTTCCAGCAGGTAGGCCACATCGTCCGGGTAGGTGCGGGAAGCATCAAAATCAAAGTGCCCGGTGGAGATGGCATAGGTGCGCAGGTAATGGTCGGCTTCGTCCGGCGTTTGCAGCGGCGGGTTGGCAAATGCAAACAGCAGCCCGCACAAAAAGATACACACGGCCCCTTTTGCCGCAAATCCTTTTGCAAACCGCCGCACACAATACCCGGCCAGCAGACATACTTCCAGAAAGGCCGCACACCCCAGTGTAACCACCAGGGGGGACACACGGTTATCCAGCCCAAAGAACACCCGCCAGTAATAGGCCCACAGCACGCCGCACACGGCGGCGCACAGCACAGCCAGCCCCCACCGCACAGCGGCGGGCAGCTTTTGTAATTTTATTGGCATAAAACTTCCTTACAACCGCCCTTACAGAATGTACTGGCCGACCTTGTACTGGTCCAAGTTGCCGCGCAGGAACTCAATGGTTTCGGCAAGGCCCTGTTCAAAGGTATACTGCGGTTTCCAATCGGTCAGGGTGCGAAGCTTGGTGGCATCGCCCAGCAGGCGGTTGACCTCGCTCTTTTCGGGGCGCAGGCGCTCGGCTTCGCAGACGATCCTGGCGCTGGGGTTGATCTGGGCAATCAGCTCATTGGCCAAATCGCCGATGGAATGTTCCACGCCGGTGGCAATGTTGATTTCCTGGCCAATGGCGGCATCGCAGTCCGCAATGGCCATAAAGCCGTGGGCGGTGTCCTTGACATAGTTAAAGTCGCGGGTGGGGGTCAGGCTGCCCAGCTTGATTTCCTGCTGGCCGGCCAGCAGCTGGGTGATGATGGTGGGGATGATGGCGCGGCCGCTCTGGCGCGGGCCATAGGTGTTGAAGGGGCGCACAATGGAAACCGGCAGGTCAAAGCTGCGGTAAAAGCTTTCAGCCAGGCGGTCCGCGCCGATCTTGGTGGCAGAGTAGGGGCTCTGGCCCTGGAACGGGTGGTGCTCGTCAATGGGCACATACTGGGCGGTGCCGTATACTTCGCTGGTGGAAGTAACCATCACGCGCTGGGTGCCCAGCTCGCGGGCGGCGTTCAGCACGTTCAGGGTGCCCTTGATGTTGGTATCCACATAGCTGTCCGGGCTGTGGTAGCTGAACGGAATGGCAATCAGGGCAGCCAGATGGAACACGCGCTCCTGCCCGCGCATGGCAGTACGCACGCCGTTGGGGTCACGTACATCGCCCATAAAGATATCCATTTCATTGCGGATCTCCGGGGGCAGGGTATCGATCCAGCCCAGGGAACCAAACGAGTTATACAGGCAGAAAGCACGCACTTTCTCGCCGCTTTTTACCAGCTCTTCGGCCAGATGGCTGCCGATAAAGCCATCGGCACCGGTCACCATAACGGTATGGGACATTGTAAAAACACTCCTTTTTATATGGCAATACCGCCCGCAGGGCAGAACAATCCAATTATTACAAAATAGTATAACCGATTTGCGGCCTGATTTCAACCAATGCCCCGCCCAGCGTGCAAAAAAGTGCCTGGGCTGCCGCGGATAGGGTAGGCCTACATTAAATTTATATAAAGATTATTCCGTTTGTATCAAAGAGTTCGGCAATATGTTATAATAGGATAAATACAGTGCTGGGCCGCCTTGCCGCATTCCCTGCCCTGTAGTGGAAAGGAGCCTGCACCCATGCCGCAACGCGAACCTGCCCTGCTTTGGCTGCGGGACTTCGCCCTGACCGCATTGGTCCTTGCGCTGTGTACGCTGACAAGCTGGGTATTTTTCCGGCTGGATTTTGTTTCTTCCAACTATATCCTGACCTATATCCTGGGCATCATGTATATCAACGTCTTTACATCGGGGTTGGTGTACGGCGTTGTGGCTTCGCTGTTCTCGGTGATGCTGGTCAACTATATGTTCATTGACCCCTTTATGCAGTTCCGCATCCGGTCAGACGACATGGTAACGGCGGTGGTCATGCTCTGCGTTTCGCTGCTCTGCTCCTCGCTGACGGGGCGTATCAAGGTACAGGCCGCCCAAAGCGAGCGCAAAGCCTATGCTTCGCAGGTGCTGCTGGAAGCCAGCCGCAGCCTGTTGGGGGCCGAGGACCCTGACACCATTCTGCGGATAACGGCCACCCAGCTGGGCAAGCTGTTGGAGCGCCCGGTCTGCTTTGCCCCCGCACCGGAGCACATTGCACCGGGAACCCTGATTCTGCCCCCTCCCGCCCAGACGGATTACCGCAGTTGCCCGGCGCTGCATGAGTTCAACACCTATGAGCACAATCTGGCATTATCCATCCTGGATGTGTGTTCCCTGGCGCTGGAAAAAGAAGCCTCCAACCGCGCCCGGCGCGAAATTGAGGAAGCCGCCCGCCAGGAACAGCTGCGCGCTAATCTGCTGCGCAGCATCAGCCATGACCTGCGCACCCCGCTGACAAGCATTTCCGGCAACGCGCTGATTTTGACCGAGAAAAATCCCCTGCTGACCGAGGAAAAGCGCCGGGAGCTTTCTGCCGCAATTTATGAGGACGCCAACTGGCTGAACCATCTGGTGGAAAATCTGCTTTCCATCACCCGGATGGAGAACGGCCAGGTAAACCTGCGCATTCAGCCGGAGCTAATCCAAGACATTTTTGACGATGTACTGGCTCATTTAGACCATGACGCCGCCCGCCACACCATTGTGACCAACGTGGCGGATGACCTGCTGATGGCCGATATGGACGCCCAGCTGATCGAGCAGGTGCTGGTGAACCTCATCAACAACGCCATCAAATATACCCCCGAACATTCCCGCATTGAGCTTTTCGCCGCGCCGGAGGGTAAATTTGTCCGCATCTGCGTAACGGACGACGGCCCCGGCATCCCGGAAGAAAGCCGGGACAAGCTGTTTGATATGTTTTATACCCTTGGCAAAACCCGCAGCGATGGCCGCCGCGGGCTGGGTCTTGGGTTGGCCTTGTGCCGTTCCATTGTTGCCGCCCATGGCGGTGTGATCAATGTACAGAACGCTACACCGCACGGTGCCTGCTTCCGTTTTACACTCCCGCGAACTGAGGTGACCCTGTATGAATAAACCGCTGATCCTTGTGGTGGAGGATGACCTGGCTGTTGCACGGCTGATCTCCACCACACTGGAAACCCGCAATTATCAGTACCACCGTGTACAGAACGGAGCCGGTGCCCTGTTGGAAGCTGCTTCGGCACGGCCGGATGTAATTTTGCTGGACCTTGGCCTGCCGGATATGGACGGTATTGATGTGATCCGCAAGATTCGCGGGTGGAGCAACGTGCCCATTCTGGTGGTTTCGGCCCGCAGTGATGATACCGACAAAGTATCCGCCCTGGATGCCGGTGCAGATGATTACCTGACCAAGCCGTTCAGCGTAGAGGAGCTTTTGGCCCGGCTGCGCGTGGCGCTGCGCCGTGTGCGGTATGATACTTCCCGCGCAGGTGACCAGGCCAGCATATACGAGAACGGAGAACTGCGCATTGACTATGCCGCAGGCTGTGTGTACCTCGGCGGAACGGAGATTCACCTGACCCCCATTGAGTACAAGCTGATCTGCGTGCTGGCCAAGAACACCGGCAAAGTGCTGACCCACAACTATCTGCTGAACGAAGTCTGGGGCAGCCCGGCCGCATCGGATACGCCGTCCCTGCGCGTATTTATGGCAACGCTGCGCAAAAAAATTGAGGAAGACCCCAGCCACCCCCGCTATATCCAGACCCACATCGGCGTTGGCTACCGCATGATCCGCCAGTAAAGTTTGGGGCAACACCGCACAATTCCCGCCTTGCGGCTTAAGCACCGCTCCGGCAGCTGCG
>ENA-UONZ01003126-UONZ01003126.1-human-gut-metagenome-genome-assembly--contig:-C93old-NODE-3126-length-11202-cov-5.937472_pt1 | contig 11202 bp, 10 predicted proteins | sample MGYA00242468_ERZ724015 | MGnify/ENA metagenome assembly ERZ724015
GGATCTATGCTCAGTGCAATAGCGGGGAGTCGGTTTCCCTGACCATCGAACTGATTGGCGAGAATACCATCACAGGCACCTTTGGAATTTATGTGAATGCAGAGATAAACGCGTCCAGCTATGGTACAGACGCCTCACTGACTATTACGAGTGAAAACAATGGCAGTCTGCAAGTATCTGGTTTAAATTACGGAATATTTGTCAAAAGCGGATCAGGCGATGCCTCCCTGAACATCGAGAAAGCCACTGTCACAAGCAGCACCGATGGCGAATATGACGCCGGCGTCTATGTGATGTCCAGCATGCACGCTATCAGCTCCCCGCAGCTCTCCCTTAAAGTCAACGGCGGCAGCCTGACCACCAGCGCCAGCGAGGGCAATGATGGGATACAGTTTTATGTGGGATCGTCTCAAGCCAACAATGCTACCACCAGCCTGACCGTCACCGGTAATGCCATTGTAGACGCCAGAACCGGCGGGATCAGTGCAACTGGTGTCAACATTACACCGGAGTTCAATATTGGAAGTACCGAGAGCACCGGCGGCATCGTCTGGAATGGCTCAGAAGGCACCGTGTACGGCGATGTGACCTTGGATGAGAGCCTTACCATTGCCCAGGGCGAAACCCTGACTATCCCGGACGGGGCGAGCCTGACGATTGACAGCGACGCAACGCTGACCAATGAGGGCACCGTGACCACCACGGGCAGCGGTTCCCTGACCAACAACGGCACAATCAATAACAGCGGCACCCTGCCGGATTCCATTGAAGGCAGTCAGCCACCGAAGATCACCACCACAAGCCCTCTGCCTGACGGCACGGTGGGCACAGTTTACAGGCAGTCCTTTGCAGCCACCGGCATCGACACCATCACATGGAGTTCCAGTGATTTGCCCAATTGGTTGACGCTGAACAGTGGCACAATCACCGGCACCCCGACTGCGGCGGGCACTTCGACCTTTACTGTAAAGGCTGAAAACACCGCTGGCAGCGACAGCAAGGAACTTACACTGACGATCAATCCCGCCCCGGTTCTTGTCACCGGCGTAACACTGAACAAGTCCGAACTTGCCCTATACACCGGTGGCAGCGCAACCCTGACCGCCACGGTAGAGCCTGAAAATGCCACCAACCAGGCGGTGACCTGGACCAGCAGTAACCCCAGCGTTGCCACAGTTGAAAATGGCGTTGTCACCGCCGTGAGTGCGGGCACTGCCACCATTACCGCCGCCGCTGCGGATGGCAGTGGGGTAAGCGCCACCTGCGCCGTCACCGTGGAGAAGCCCTACACCCCGCCGCCCTACATCCCGCCCAGCAAGCCCAATTGGACCAGTGTGGCCCGGAAGCTGGCAAACGCCCAGCCGGGAGACACGGTGACCGTGAAAATGAACGGCGAGACGGAAGTCCCCGGCGATGTGTGGGAGACCATCGCGGGCCGGGACGTGACGGTGGTCCTGGATATGGGCGGCAATGTCTCCTGGACGGTGGACGGCAATGACGTTCCCACCGCCACCCATTTTGCGGATATGGACTTCGGCGTGGATCGGAATACCACCGGCATTGACGTGGATGTGATCAACGCCATCACCGGCGAAGTGAGCAGCGTGCAGATCACCCTGGCCCACGACGGGGCGTTTGGCTTCGCTTTGACTTTGACCGCCCCTCTGGGCCGTGAGAACGCGGGCCGCTGGGCCAACCTCTACCACTACGATGAGGACGCGGAGGCCCTAAACTACGAAACCAGCGCTCAGGTTGCCAGTGATGGTACCGCCAGCTTACGCATGACCCACGCCAGCCAGTACGCCATCATCATCGACGAGCAGACCCACCAGCTGCCCTTTGAGGACGTGGCCAGCGGCACTTGGTATGAGGGTGCCGTGCGCTATGCCTACCTCCACGATATCATGGAGGGCATGAGCGCCACCACCTTCCAGCCCAACGGCACCTTGAGCCGCGCTATGGCGGTGCAGATCTTTTATAACTTGGAGGGACAGCCGGACCTCTCCGGCGAGAATTTGGGCTACCCCTACGAGGACGTAAACGCCCAAGCCTGGTACGGCGATGCGGTGTACTGGGCCAGGCTCACCGGCGTGGCCACCGGCTACGGGGACGGCACCTTCCAGCCCACAGACAGCATCACCCGCCAGGAGTTCGCCCAGATGCTTTATAACTACGCCAAGTACAAGGACTATGACTTAAGTGCTGAGGGCGACCTTTCCCAGTTCCCGGACAGCGGCAGCGTAGCCGACTGGGCGGAAGCAGCCATGAGCTGGGCCAATGGCAACGAGCTGATTAACGGCCACGATGATGGCACTATCGATGCCGCAGGCATTGGAACCAGAGCTCAGGCGGCTAGTATCTTGATGCGGTTTGATCAGAACCTGGTAGAAAAGTGAAGTGCAAAAGGGAGCTTCCTTCACGGAAAGCTCCCTTTTTTATGCGTGTGACCTTGATTCAAATTCCTGCTGGTAGCTGTGAAACTCGGCGATTTCGTGCTCCAGCGCCGGCCTGATATCCGGCTTGCCGCAATCGGGACAAGTTTCCACTTTCCCTACCCGGCTGAACGTAAACCCACACTTCTTGCAATGGTATATTTGCATGCATTCCCCTCCTAACAGGCGGCTATTGTACCACAACACTTCCAACAAATCAATCCGCGGCCCTTCCCACCAGTTCCGGTTGCTTGGTGTGAAGCATCTGCAGAGCAACGGTGGTGTCCATCAGCCAGGGGCGCACCTGTTCCTTTGCAAGCAGCACTGGCATCCGATTGTGGACTGATGCAATTGCCTGGTTCGGCTCTGTGGTGAGGATGGTATAACGGCGTTTTCCGCCAATCTCTCCCCACAGGCCGGCGAGATACACCACTGTGGAATCTGGATAATGAAAAAGAAACTTCTCCTTCTGCTTATTCCACTCATAGAACCCGGTGGTGGGCACCACGCAGCGGCGGTGCAGCAGCGGCTCCCGAAACGTGGGCCGTTCCTCCGCCGTCTCCGAGCGGGCGTTGATCAAGAGGCCTTTGCCCTGAAATCCTGGGAATCCCCACACCGCCGTGCGGACCACCACCTTATCTTGGCTGGCCACCAAAATCGGCGCCCGGTCAGAAGGAAAAACCTCCCCCAGCTTTAGCTGCCCGTTGACCTGCCGCTGGGCAATGTCGATGATTCGCCGGATCTCCTCCGCCTGCTCTCCTGTGTACAACGTGTATCTTCCGCACATACCTACCTCCCCCTTTAACATCAGTATAGGCGATTTTCCCGTGAAAATCCAGCTATTCCTTCATTTCCACAAACCACCGTCCGCCGGTTTCGTAGAGATAGGTCTCTTTCCCTTTGATCTTCACCACATAGCGCCGGGCCAGTTCCCCTGTGGTGTGGGTCTTGCCAGGAGCCGCCTCCCGGCTGTCCTCGATCTCGTAGACCGGCCCGGTTGCCAGGACGATTTTCTGGGGTCGGACGCTGCCATCAATGCAGTGTGTGGCCACCACTTCCACATACTGTTTCCGACGGGCACATTCCTTCATACTGCCTCGACTCCTTTCCCATCATTGATTTCCAACTCTCGGATATTCTCAAAGGCCACCACACCACTGTCCAGCGCCAACACCTGGTAGAAATCGTCCACCCGCCGGACCTTCCCTGTTTGGATGACGTACTCCCCCAGGAGAATGCCTTCCAGCTCTTTTTCTGACCTGAAATAGGTGACCGTGACCCACTGCCCAGACCGGAGAGCGTTCAGCCTGTGGCGGATCAGCTCCTGCTGGTCAGCATCCAGCGTCACCTGGGACACCAGCAGCCGGTCCTGCTCCTTGGTGAGGATCTCAATGTCAAATCCCCGCAAAGCCGAAAACGGGGTGAACAGTTTTGCCCGGTTCTCCACGCTCATCTTCGGGTGGCGGGAGATGGGACGGGACAAGTGAATCATATCTCTATAGGCTGTGGCATTCATTTTCTGTGACCTCCCTAGAAAAAGCTCTGCTGTACTTTGCGCTGCTTATATGATACTATATTGGAAAAGCAAGAAAGGGAAAGGCTTATGAAACAACAATTGCGCGTCTCTGTTCCCTCATTCCTAAGTGTCTTTTTAGTGGGGTTGGCGGTAGGTTGTGTTTGCCGCTTAGCGGACTACTTTCCGGCAGATACCCTCTGGAGCTTCTCCTCCATCCAAACTCTGCTGGGGTTTTGGATCATTACCAACACAGTGATTGTACTGCTCAGCTCCTCGAATCTGTGTGCCGGTGTCAGTTCCTTCTTGTATATGTTCGGCATGACACTGAGTTTTTATGGGCTGAAAGCTATTTTAGGACTGTTTCTCCCTCGCTTTCACGGACCGTTTCAAACCAGCCTCTTTCTCATGTTTACCATTCTTTCGGTCCCCTGTGCCATTGCGGCCGCGATCCTCTATTTCTGGAACCGGGATCACCTGTTCAACTCGGTCCTCTATGCTTTGCCGGTGGGAGCGCTCCTCGCCGAAGCTGTGGCGATTGTCCTATACCTGATCGCCCACCAGAAATTTCTCTTCCAGCTGCTTATGGATATCGGAGGCTTCCTGGTGTTTGGTGGGCTGTTTTGGAGAAAAGTCAAAAGCAAACCTCTTTACCTGCTGTCTGTGCTTCTTTTCGCCGTGATCTTTTACATTACCGCGTGCCAATAAGCCGTTTTTGAGAGGGAATCCCCAGCGGGGTTCCCTCTCATTTTCTGTGACCTCCTATCTGGTTATTCCGCTCTCGTGTGGTACCAGCTTCCAGCAAGTCCATTCCCTTCACCACCGCGTTTTTGCCGTAGCGCCGGTGCAAGCCAATGGTGGCTTCCAGCAGGGCGGTCTCCCGGCCATCGTCCTGCTGGTCGGCATAAAAGCTCAACTGGGGGGCCACCTCTTCCTTCCGGCACAGCCGGATGGCAGCAATGCTCATCCGCCGGACCTGCAGCTCCCTGTCTACCAGCCGGTCGTAGAGCTGGAGCACTGCCTGGGTGATCCTGCTGAGGGAGGCAGTGGGCGCTCCCAGCTTTCCCGTGCCGTGAACCGAGGGCGGCACCTTTCTGCCGTAGTAGTTCACTTTTAGCGGGCCATGGTAGGCAGAGGCGCTTTCCCTACTTAGAATCTGATACCCCACATACAGCGTTACACCTTCTGCCACATACCCCTGCTCCACCAAGCCCAGCACCACCTGTTCCGTCATCTCCTTGACTGCCAGACGGCCCTCTTCCCAAGTGTAGGCCCGTGGCAGCACCTGGCCATTTGCCAAAGATTTGGTGGCGGGCTTGTAGGCTTTTATCTGTTCCATACCGCACGTTTCGATTCCCCAGGCGTGGTCGATGAGGATTTCCGCATCCACGCCAAATTCCCGAAAGAAAATCTCCTCGTTTTGCAGACTTAACCGGGCCAAATCCCCCATGGTGTGAATGCCCATGCGGGCGAGATGCGAGGCGATGCCCGGGCCTATCTGCCAAAAATCTGTCAGCGGCTCATGCGTCCAGAGTTTTTCCCGAAAGCTCATCTCATCCAATTCCGCCACCCGGACGCCGTCCTTGTCGGCGGGCAGCTTCTTGGCGGTGATGTCCATGGCGATTTTCGCCAAGTACAGGTTGGTGCCAATGCCCCCCGTGGCGGTGATACCCTGGGTGGCCAGCACGTCCCGGATCATGGTAGTGACCAGCTCATGGGCGGTCTTATTGTAGAGATGGAGATAGGGCGTTAAGTCCATGAAGGACTCGTCAATGCTATACACATGAATGTCACTAGGGGAGAGGTACTTCAAGTAGATGCCGTAAATCTCCGAGGAAACCTCCAGATAGCGGGCCATCCTCGGCATGGCGGTGATGTACGGCACGGTTTTTCCCGTGAAAGCCTTGATCTCCGCCAGCCGCTGCTTCACTTCAAAGAGCCGGGGACGGCTGGGAACGCCCAACGCTTTCAAAGAAGGACTCACAGCCAGACAAATGGTGCCGTCCGACCGGCTCTCATCCGCCACCACCAGGTTAGTGGTGAGGGGGTCCAGGCCACGGTCTACGCACTCCACACTGGCGTAATAGGATTTGAGATCAATACAAGCGTATTGATTCTTTTGCGTGGCCACGGTACCCTTCACCTCTCAAGTCTCGAATGTGCGTTCGATTCGATTCTAGGACAATTATAGAACAAAATTTCGATAAATGCAAGACCCAAGGTTTGGAAATTTACAACTCCCCCTTCCGTGAAAATCCTCGTGTTCATTCTATGCAAACAGCAACAATAAAACGAAAATAAGCGTGTTCCTAGCTTGTGTGTCCGCGCCTCATCTTATATAATAGTGCTAGAGTTATAGCATTGCACTTTTCGGGGGATAGCCATGGGTAAGACAGGCAATGAAGCGATCAGATTTCAAGACCAGGACACGGGCCTGCGCCTCCGGGACTTCTGGAGCTGGGCTTATTCCGACTTGCTTGACAACACCCTGCGGGGCAGCTTCTCGGAATTTCTCGTGGCGGCAGCCCTGGGGATCGACCTCTCGAATCCGCGTGTAAACTGGGACCCATGGGATTTGACATTCCCCACGGAACGAGGCGAACTCCACATCGAGGTCAAGAGCGGCTCCTACTTGCAGGCATGGAAGCAGAAACACCCCTCCCCAATCCGGTTCAGCATTCGTCCTGCCGTCCGCTGGTCTGAGGATAATGGCTACATCGGAGGACAGCGCAGGCAGTCCGATATTTATGTGTTCTGTGTGTTCACAGAAAAAGACATTTCCCAAGCTGACCCTATGAATCTGGACAGCTGGGACTTTTATATCCTCCCCACCAGAGTGTTGGACAAGCAGTGTAGAGAACAGAAAACCATCAACTTGAGCACACTGCTCCAGCTGAACCCGAGAAAAGCAAATTTTGCGGAGCTAAAGGCTGCCGTGCTTCGCAGTGCGGCCTGCTGCTAAATAGAAACATAAAGGGGGCGCCATCATGTTCGACGATACGTTGCAGAGAGAAGAAGAGCAGGAAGTATTCAACCGCCTGGTAGAATTGACAGAGAGGGGTAAAATCCATTGGGAATGTGAGGAATACATTCCTATATCTTTCATGGACAAAGACACGCTGGACGGGCAGCCTGCCTACCTGAGCCAGATGTTCACCCTCACCTTACAGGTTCAAGATGTTTCCTATGAACTGGAAATGGATGAGTATCTCACCGTCCCAGAAGGGAAGGGAGATATCGCGCTGAAATTGACCCGCCCCATGACAGAGGATTATATGCAGCTGGAAACAGCGCTTTCTTATGACAGCTCCTACGGCAGCTATGCCCCCGACCAGCTGGGTGAAGTCTACAAAGATAGCCCTATTATGAGGATTGCAGCAGCTATCGTCCAAGACATGGCAAGCCGGGAAGAAATCTTAGAAACCTTTGAATGGGCAAGATACGTTAACCAAAGTAGGATCAGCAAAGGGCTGCTCAACCACCCCTTAACTAAGCTGGGAGAAAAACTGTTCAATGAGCGGCGAGTGCTGGATTTTCACCGGGTCCTGTTCGATATCCCCTACCGCCAATCTCTGATGGAGAAATAAATACCGGCGGATACTCCGAAACTCCGCGACATACCAAAAGAGAAAGCCCCTGGCAGTTGCCAGGGGCTTTCAGTGTGTAAGCGGTTAATCAGCTTTCACGAGATTGAGGTCAAACCGCATCAAGATGCTTGCAGCCTGAGCGCGGATCGCAATACCTTGCGGGTCAAGGGTACCATCGTCATGGCCGTTAATCAGTTCGTTGCCGTTGGCCCATTCCATGGCGGTTTCTGCCCAAGCACCTACCTCATTGCCATCCGGGAACTTGGAAACCAGATCCGCAGTAGCGGAAGTGTCAAGCCCTTTAAAGGCTGTGTAGTTGTACATCATCTGGGCGAACTCCTCACGGGTGACGGTATCATTGGGCTGGAAGGTTCCATCGCCATAGCCGTCCACCACGCCATTGATTTCTGCCCAAGTGATGGCGTTGACATACCAATCGTCGGTCAGGTCGGTAAACGTGGAGTCCCCGGTGACCGTGGGCTGGCCCTCCAGGTTGTAGAGGATCTGCACAGCCTCCGCGCGGGTCAGCTCCTTGTTAGGAGCGAACAAGCCGCCGGGCAGGCCATCCATCAGGCCGTTGACTTCCACATACTCAATGGCGTCCGTATACCAGGCGTCCATAGGCACATCGCTGAACGGGTTGTCCCACACAAAGGTCACGGTGATGGTCACCTCTCCCTTGGGCTGGGTGAAGATATACTTGCCGTTGCCGGCGCTGGTCACGGTTACCCGGTCGCCATCCTCGTCCACCACGATGACGGTATCCACCTTGTAGCCCTCATCAGGCTCGGCGGTAATGGTCACCTTATCCCCCTGCTCAGGACGAGCGGGGCTGGTGGTTACGCTGCCGTTCTCGCTCTCGGTGATCTCGGGAGGATAGGTGGGGTCAGTGATAACGGGCGGTGTGTAGGTGCGCACAGTAACGGTACATGTAGCTGTCATGCCACCAGCGGTAGCTGTAATGTTGGCTGTGCCGTTGCCCACGGCCTTGACAATGCCGTTTTCCACCGTGGCAACAGATGTGTCGCTACTGGTCCAAGTCACAGCGGCCGCATCGGCAGGTGTAACTGTGGCGGTCAAAGTTGCGGTGTTCGGGGTCGTGTTGCTGTACAGGGTCAGGCTGGCGGGAGAAACACTAAGGGAAGTAACCTCTGTTATATTGAGTTTCCCATCCCCTTCAACTACAACCTTTTCGCCACTCTCGGTTGAAATACTAACGCCTTCAAGGTAATCATTAGTATCCTCCCCATCCGGCAAGGAATTGATTGTCACTCCGATGTCTTTCAACTCATCAGGCAATGTGATTTTTTGGTCCTCTCCCTCGGGAGTTTTCAAGAGGCTAATGGTCACTTGTGGCTCATCGCCCTCACCGCTAGTGCTGCTGCGCTTTGCAGCTGCATCCACAGCTTCCTGAAGGGTGTCGTAAAGGTAGGCATTGCCATCTTTAACGATGACTGCAGTGGTGGAACCGGAGGTGTAAACGGTTACATCGCTGTCCTCATCTTCAGAACCATTTACACCTGGGATGGTTGTTTTAGATCCAGAAACAGTAATAGATCCCGATTCACTGGGTGTACCGAGATTTTTGAACGACCCAGATACAATTTCCATGGTTGACGCTGGAGTATCTAAATTTGTTTCAGATATTGCCGAACCAGGGACATCCACGACCACATTTTTAACTGTATTTTTCCGTTCTGTATCCGGGTTAGCACTTGTGTACGAACCAAATGCAATGCCATCAATAGATTCGTCATTTGAATCTCCAGAGTAAATTATTTCTACATCACTGATAGTGGAACTGTCAGCTGCAAATAATCCACAAATTGCCTGCGAACCATCTAAATCTCCATTATTAACAGTGAAATTAAGCAGTATTGAGCCATTCGAAATATCGCCAGTTACCATTACTCCTGTTATAATTATTCCCTGCGTCACAGTACCTGTAACAGTAACTGAATGGCCATTAAGGTTTAAGTTGCAACTGGCCATGAGGCCATAACTAGAAAACCTACTACCTTGTATTTCCACTGTTATATCTTTCAAAAGGACAACTTCAAAATCAACAGTGTCAATTTCCGCGATGTCATCCACTGATGCAAGATAACCTTCAAGGTTTCCCTGTCCATCATATACTGCCGCAATGCTATTTTCAGTCTGTTCTTCTTCATAGTTAACCTTTGCAGATACTAGCGGAGTCAATGATAGAATCAGCAGAAACGAAAGCACAAGCGAGAGTACTTTTTTCATGATCTACCTCACAATTCCTCAATAAATGTACTGGGAGTAGCAGAAGTTGGGGTTACACCGTTAACTGTCCCTCCTGCTGTACAATTCTGAATCTCCACGATTAAGTGATTGACGTCCTCTGGGCCATCTCCATGCGCGTAAGTAATTTGATAGCCAAAAATTGAACCACATTTTCCTTCCGTACCGGTGATAGCACCAGAATTAGTGCAACCACTGATCCGAGTTAGAGTGACTTCACCTTCCGGTTGATCTTGACCAGGGGTCACACCCAAGGTTCCTAAGATACCGCCAGAACGGGGACCATTAATATCGCCTGTATTGGAACAAAATTCGATTGTAGCTCCCTTGTCAGGCTCATAAAGGGGAATTCCCCATAAAAATCTCGGATTGTAAGCATCAAATCCTACTATCCCACCACTGCCATAATTTCCAGTTGCAGAAATATTACCCTCATTTTCGCAATGCTGGATAGTAGTTTGATCTGTATATCCTACAATCCCGCCTACTTCGCTATTTCCGGTAATGTTACCAAAGTTTTCACAATAAGTAATGGTTGCAGGATCGCCCGTAACAACACCTAAAAGATTGTAATCCATATCGTGAGCAGCTCCAGCAATACCACCACTATACATTCCACTACCGGATACTGTAGCGTAATTATAGCAATAGGAAACATTGCAATCATCCCTAACACTGCCAATTACACCACCGACGCGATTAATTCCAGATGCCGAGCTTCCTTCGCTAGCAGTTAAATTAGTGGCAGTTCCCTGATAAAGAATACCGATAATGACTCCATTAGAAGCTTCATTTGAAGATTTGGAGCTGTGAGAGGAAACATTCTTAACGGTCAAATTTTGTACTGTGCCTCCATAAACAAATCCAAATATCCCCATATTGTAGATGTCGGAGTCATTACTGATTGAACCGTTTTTAATTGTGTTATTATTTCCATCAAACGTTCCTTCATAGTAAGCCTCACCAACAACGGTTCTCTCATTCTTATAGGCATAGGCTCCAATTGGAATGAACGGTTTACCGTCTAAGTCTACATCTACATTTAAAGATGCATCTATGTTTGTTGTGCCACCGTTCACTAATTCTGCAAACGCAGCCAAGTCTTCAGCAGAGTTTAGCTGATAAACACCAGAGGTATCAGGGATTAAGTTTTCAGTAGATGTACCATCCCAAACGTCCACTGTGGTACCCTCCGCCGCCATCGCCATCGGCGCCAGCGTGAGCACCAAGCACACAGCCAACAGAACGGACAAAATTCGTTTTTTCATGACACTTCCTCCTTTGGAAAGTATTGTCTATGTCAACACCAGGATGGTGCGACGTCCAAAATCCATGGCCTGTGAAGAAATTCATGTGGAGTACTCCACATGACAAAGGGACTAGTCCCTTTGTCAAATCATGC
>ENA-UONZ01003131-UONZ01003131.1-human-gut-metagenome-genome-assembly--contig:-C93old-NODE-3131-length-11189-cov-11.078319_pt1 | contig 11189 bp, 9 predicted proteins | sample MGYA00242468_ERZ724015 | MGnify/ENA metagenome assembly ERZ724015
GGAGGGGGCGGAGGCGCGGCTGGAGGCGGCGGCCGAGCCGGCGCCGGAGCCGGTGCCCCGTCCGGCGGAGAGGAATCCCCTCCCTCTGCGCCCCCGGAGTGAGCTGGAGGCCATGGGGGACGAACAGCGGGCCATCTTCGCCCTGCTGAGCGGCCGCGCCCTGGTGCCCGACGAGATCGTGGGCCGCACCGAGATTCCCGCCCGGCGGGTGAACACTGCCCTGACCCTGCTGCAGGCTCAGGGCTATCTGAATGAGCTTCCCGGCAAGCGGTTTACCGCTGCCGTCCGCTTTGACGACTAAGTATGTAAGGAGTACTATGCTGTGGCAAAATCGAATTTGGTGATCGTCGAGTCTCCGGCGAAGGCCAAGACCATCGGCAAATATCTGGGCCCGGGCTATGAGGTGAAGGCCTCCATGGGCCACGTGCGCGACCTGCCCAAGAGCAAGCTGGGCGTGGACGTGGAGCACGGCTTTGAACTGAACTACCAGCCCATTAAGGGCAAGGAAGAGGTCATTGACGAGCTGAAAAAATCCGCCAAGAAGAGTGAGAAAGTGTTCCTCGCCACCGACCCCGACCGGGAGGGCGAGGCCATCTCCTGGCACCTGAAGGAGATGCTGGGCATCCCGGACGACAAGACCTACCGGGTGACCTTCAACGAGATCACCAAGAAGGTGGTCAACGACTCCATCGCCCACCCCCGGGCCATCGACATGGATCTGGTGAACGCCCAGCAGGCGCGCCGGGTGCTGGACCGCATCGTGGGCTATCAGATCTCCCCCCTGCTGTGGAAGAAGATCCGCCGGGGCCTGTCCGCCGGGCGGGTGCAGTCGGTGGCCACCCGGCTGGTGTGCGAGCGGGAGGCCGACATCAAGGCCTTCGTCCCCCAGGAGTACTGGTCTCTGGACGCCGATCTCTCCCGCATCGCCCCCAACCTGGGGCAGTTCAAGGCCAGCTTCTACGGCCGGGAGAAGAAGGTGGAGCTGAACAGCGAGGCGGAGGTCAACGCCGTCATGGAGGCGGTGAAGAACGCCCCCTTCGCCGTCACCGGCGTCAAGCGGCAGGACAAGCAGCGCAACCCTGCGCCCCCCTTCATCACCTCCACCCTCCAGCAGGAGGCCAGCCGCAAGCTCAACATGACCCCCCGGCGGACCATGTCCATCGCCCAGCAGCTCTATGAGGGCGTGGACATCGAGGGGGAGGGCACCGTGGGTCTCATCACCTATATGCGTACCGACTCCCTCCGCCTGTCCGACGAGGCCACCGCCGCCGCGAAGGACTTCATCCTCGCCCGCTACGGAGCGGACTACTACCCCGGCAAGGCCCGTGTGTACAAGACCAAATCCGGCGCCCAGGACGCCCACGAGGCCATCCGGCCCTCCAACGTGAACCTGACCCCGGAGGACATCAAGAAGTCCCTCACCGCCGAGCAGTATAAGCTCTACAAGCTCATCTGGAGCCGCTTCCTGGCCTGCCAGATGGCCCCCGCCGTGTACGACAGCGTGTCCATCGAGGTGGCCTCCGCGGGATACACCTTCCGGGCCACCCACTCCGCCCTCAAGTTCTCCGGCTACACCGCCGTGTACGTGGAGGGGAAGGACGAGGAGGAGGAGGCGTTCCAGTCCCCCCTGCCCGATCTGAAGGAGGGGGAGGCCCTGAAGCTGGAGGCCCTCAAGCCCGACCAGCACTTCACCCAGCCCCCCAGCCGCTACACCGAGGCCACGCTGATCAAGGCCCTGGAGGAGAAGGGCATCGGCCGCCCCTCCACCTACGCCCCCACCATCTCCACCATCCTGGACCGGGAGTATGTGGTGAAGGAGGGCAAGAACCTCCGCCCCACCCCCCTGGGGGAGGTGGTCACCGGCCTGATGAAGGACAAATTCACCGACATTGTGGATACCGCCTTCACCGCCACTATGGAGGAGCGGCTGGACGAGGTGGAGACCGGCAAGGTGGACTGGAAGAGCCTGCTGGGCGACTTCTACGGCGACTTTGAGCAGGAGCTCCAGAAGGCCGAGGCGGATCTGGACGGCGAGCGCATCAAGGTACCCGACGAGGTGTCCGACGTGATCTGCCCCAAGTGCGGGCGCAATCTGGTGTACAAGTCCGGCCGGTTCGGCCGCTTCCTGGCCTGCCCCGGCTGGCCGGAGTGCGACCACACCCAGCCCATCGTCATCGAGATGCCCGGCAAGTGCCCCAAGTGCGGCGGCAAGATCCTCAAAAAGACCTCCAAGCGGGGATACGCCTACTACGGCTGCGAGAACAACTCCAACAAGGACGAGGCCAAGCGGTGCGACTTCATGACTTGGGACGTGCCGGTGAAGGAGACCTGCCCCGAGTGCGGCCACACCCTGTTCAAGAAGTCGGGCCGGGGGTTCAAGAAGCCCTTCTGCATCAACCCGGAGTGCCCCAACTTCCTACCCGAGGATCAGCGGGGCTACAAGAAAAAGGCCGCCTCCGCGGAGAGCCCGGCGGAGGGCACCCCTCCCGAGGAGGAGAAGAAGCCCGCCCAAAAGGCGGCGGCCAAAAAGACCGCCGCCAAAAAGCCGGCCGCGAAGACGGTGGCCGCCAAGAAAACCGCCGCTCCCAAGAAGACGGCGGCAAAGAAGCCGGCGGCGAAAAAAGCCGCGGCCAAGACCAAGAGCGAGGCCTGAGGCCCGCTTCCACCGGTGGAAGCCGTCAGGGATTCCCCCTGACGGCAGACTCAGTTGAAATACCGGAGGAATGAGATCATGGAAACCCAAGAGAGAAAGCTGCGCACCAACCTGGACACCGACCTGCTCAAGCTGGTCGCCATCGCCGCCATGCTGGTGGATCACATCGGCGGGGCCTTTTTCCCGGAGATCCCCGTGTTCCGGTGGATCGGCCGGCTGGCCTTCCCACTGTTCTGCTACTGCCTGACGGTGGGCCTGCTCTACACCCACGACATCAGGCGCTACCTGGGGCGACTGGCGATCTTCGCCGTGGTGTCCCAGCCCTTCTGGATTCTGGCCTTCAACGCCGACGACATCCTGGGCAACCTGACCAACTGGAACATCTTCTTCACCCTCTTCCTCAGCCTGCTGGCCATGTGGGGGCTGACCACCCGGCGCTGGTGGCTCTTCGTGCTGGGGGTTCTGGTGCTGGCCTTCGGAAGCTTTGACTATAACTACAACGGCGTCATCCTGATACTGATCTTCTACTTCTGCCGGAACAAGCCCGCCCTGCTGGCGGGGCTGTATACCCTGTTCTGGATTCCCGCCCTGTGGGGCGGCTCCCTGGAGGACCCCCTGGCCCTGGTGGTGGGCGGCCACGCCGTCAACTGGACGATCTTCGGCCTGCTGGCCCTGCCGCTGATCCTCTGCCGCACCCACTCCGGCATCCGGATTCCCAAGTGGTTCTTTTACGCCTTCTATCCCGCCCACCTGGCAATCATCGCCCTGGTGGGGTGGTGTATGGGCGTGTAACCGGAAAAGGAGCGTGTTGGCATGAAGATTCTGCTGCTCAACGGAAGTCCCCGGCCCAAGGGCAACACCGCCGCCGCCCTGGACGAGATGGAGGCCGTGTTTGCCGCCGAGGGTCTGGAGACCGAGCGGGTGCAGGTGGGAAACCGGGTTATCCGGGGGTGTATCGCCTGCGGCAAGTGCGCCGAGCTGGGCCGGTGCGTGTTCGACGACCTGGTGAATGAGCTGGCTCCCAAGCTGGAGGCCTGCGACGGGCTGGTGGTGGGCAGCCCGGTGTACTACGCCTCGGCCAACGCCACCCTGGTGGCCCTGCTGACCCGGCTGTTTTACTCCACCCCCTTTGACAAGACCATGAAGGTGGGGGCCGCCGTGGCGGCGGCCCGGCGGGGCGGCCTGTCCTCCACCTTTGACGAGCTGAACAAATTCTTTACCATCAGCGGCATGCCGGTGGCCTCCAGCCAGTACTGGAACAGCATCCACGGCCGCCTGCCCGGCGAGGCGGCCCAGGACGCCGAGGGCCTCCAGACCATGCGCACCCTGGCCCGGAATATGGCCTTCCTGGTCAAGAGCATCGCCCTGGGCCGGGAGAAATACGGCCTGCCGGAGCGGGAGGAGCCTCTGCGCACCCACTTCATCCGCTGAGTCCCACACAAGGAGGAACCCATGGAACCAGTCATCGTAATCGGCGCGGGCCTGGCGGGCTCGGAGGCCGCGTGGCAGCTCGCCCGGCGGGGCGTTTCCGTCACCCTGCGGGAGATGAAGCCCGCCAAAATGACCCCCGCCCACCATACCGAGTGGTTCGGGGAGCTGGTGTGCTCCAACTCCCTGCGCTCGGATCAGTTGGAGAACGCGGTGGGCCTGCTCAAGGAGGAGCTGCGCCGCATGGACTCCCTGATCCTGACCTGTGCCGACGCCCACCGGGTGGAGGCGGGGGGCGCCCTGGCGGTGGACCGCCACGGGTTCGCCCGGGCGGTGACGGAGAAGATCCGCTCCCACCCCCTCATCACCGTGGAGGAGGGGGAGGTCACCCAAATCCCGGAGTCGGGGAACGTGATCGTGGCCTCCGGCCCCCTGACCTCCGACCCGCTGGCGGAGGCCATCCGGGCCTTCTTCCCTGAGAGCCGCACCCTCAATTTCTACGACGCGGCGGCCCCCCTGGTCACCTTCGAGAGCGTGGATATGGACAGCGCCTTCTTCGCCTCCCGCTACGACAGGGGGACCCCGGACTACATCAACTGCCCCATGACGGAGGAGGAGTACGACGCCTTCTGGACCGAGCTGTGCGCCGCCCAGGAGGCGGAGGTTCACGGCTTTGAGGACAAGCATGTGTTCGAAGGCTGTATGCCCGTGGAGGTCATGGCCCGCCGGGGGAAGCAGACCCTGTGCTACGGCCCCCTCAAGCCCCGGGGCCTGAACGATCCCAAGACCGGAAAGGAGCCCTTCGCCGTGGTGCAGCTCCGCCGGGACAACGCCGACGGCACCATCTACAATCTGGTGGGCTTCCAGACCCACCTGAAATGGCCGGAGCAGAGGCGGGTGTTCTCCATGATCCCCGCCCTCAGGAACGCCGAGTTCGTGCGCTACGGCGTCATGCACCGCAACACCTATCTGGACTCCCCCCGGCTGCTGGACCGCTATTACCGGGTGAAGAAGGAGCCCCGCGTCTGCTTCGCCGGGCAGATCACCGGCGTGGAGGGGTACGTGGAGTCCACCGCCTCCGGCTTCCTGGCTGCCGTGGAGCTGGCCCGGCGGCTGGAGGGCAAGCCCCCCGTGGACTTCCCCCAGGAGACCGCCGTCGGCGCCCTGGCGCGCTATATCAGCAACGAGAGCGTCACCGACTTCCAGCCCATGAACGTCAACTTCGGCATCATCCCGCCCCTGGACTACCGCGTCAAGGGCAAGCGGAATAAAAATGCCGAGCTGTCCAAGCGGGCCTTGGAGCTTCTGGACGGGCTGGACTGGCGGTAGGGGCGGCCACAAAGGCCGCCCCTACAGGAGCACCGGGCGGCCCCAACACGTAGGGGCGACCCTTGTGGTCGCCCGCCCTGCCGCGCGTACCTGTAGGGGCGGATGCCCACATCCGCCCGCTGCTCAAGGCAGCAGTTCCATGAGGAGACGCCCGGCCAGACGGAAGCCGTGCCGGAAGCAGGCCAGCCGCTCATAATCGGACATTTCGCCCTCCAGATCGTTGAGACGGTCGAGAAAATCCAGCCCGAGGGAGGCGCGGATCTGGTCGTGGCAGGCGCTGATGCGCTCCAGCCGCTCTTGATAGCCGGGGGCCTGACGGAAATCCAAGTGCCTGTTACCCAGCTCATGTTCTAAGAGCTGCTGTAGGAAGTCATTCATTTTATCAACACCCCACTAATAGTGTGTATTTAGTATACACGCTATTAGTGGGAAATGTCAAGGGGGGATTCGGTGTATTCCAATGATTTGTTTGGCACACGGCTAAAGTGCCTAAGAAAAGATAGGGGAGAAACTCAAAAAGACTTGGCCGATTTTCTCGGTATCAAACAAAATCAAATTGGTGAAATGGAAAATGGCCGCAAGGCATCTACCTTTGCCAAGCTTGCCCTTTTGTGTGAGCACTACAACATCAGCGCCGACTATCTCCTGGGCCTTACGGACGAGCCCTGGCCCCTGCGGCAAGACGATGGGGCGGGGCGATGAGGGCATCGCCCCCTACAGGAACGCCGGGCGGCCCCAACGCGTAGGGGCGACCCTTGTGGTCGCCCGCCCTGCCGCGCGCACGTCCGTAGGGGTGGATGCCCATATCCGCCCTCTGCCGTGGGCATTCCCGCTCCGGCACCCTGGGGATCGGACAGAACGGGCGGCCATAAAGGCCGCCCCTACAGGAATACCGGGCGGCCCAAACGCGTAGGGGCGACCCTTGTGGTCGCCCGCCCCGCCGGGCACACGTCCGTAGGGGCGGATGCCCACATCCGCCCTCTGCCGCGGGGTTCCCGCTCCGGCACCCTGGGGATTGGAAAGAACGGGCGGCCATAAAGGCCACCCCAACAGGAATACCGGACGGCCCCAATACGTAGGGGCGATCCTTGTGGTCGCCCGCCCCGCCGGGCGCCCGCCCGCCGTTGCCGTTTATCCAGGAATGAACAGAGAAAGTGGAGGAGAACATATGAAGATCATCGTAGACGCCATGGGCGGCGACAACGCGCCCGTCTCCAACGTGCGGGGCGCCCTCGCCGCGGTGCGGGAGCTGGGCGTGGAAGTCATTCTGGTGGGCCGGGGGGAGGACATCCTCAAGGTGCTCAAGGAGGACGGCATCGGCGAACTGCCCCCGGGGCTGGAGATCGTCCACGCCTCCGAGGTGGTAGAGATGTGCGACAACCCGGCCACCGCCTTCAAGGAGAAGAAGGACTCCTCCCTGACCGTGGGCCTGAACCTGCTGAAGAACGGGGACGGGGCGGCCTTTGTCTCCGCGGGCAGCACGGGGGCGCTGTTGTCGGCGGCCACGCTGATGGTCAAGCGCATCCGGGGCATCCGCCGGGCGGCCATGGCCCCGGTGGTGCCTACCGGCGGCGGCGGCGCGGTGCTCATCGACTGCGGCGCCACGGCGGAGGGTACGCCGGAGTATCTGCTCCAGTTCGCCTTTATGGGCTCCTATTACGCCGAGCGGGTGCTCAAGCGCCCCGAGCCCAAGGTGGGCCTGCTCAACATTGGCGCCGAGCCCTCCAAGGGCACCGACCTCCAGCGGGAGGCCTACGCCCTGCTCACCGAGGCGGGCAAGGCCGGGCGCATCCACTTCGTGGGCAACGTGGAGGCCCGGGAGGCGGTGTACGGCGAGGTGGACGTGATCGTGTCCGACGGCTACTCCGGCAACATCTTCCTCAAGACCATGGAGGGCACCGGCGGCTTCATGGCAAAGCAGCTCAAGGCCATGTTCAAGAAGAACCTGCTCACCAAGCTGGCGGCGGTGCTGGTTTCCGGAGGCCTGCGGGACTTCAAGAAGATGATGGACGCCGGGGAGGTGGGCGGCACCCCCCTCATCGGCATCTCCAAGCCCGTCATCAAGGCCCACGGCTCCTCCGACGCCTTCGCCATCAAGAACGCCATCCGCCAGGCCCAGAGCTTCGCGGCCTCCGGCATTATTGAGGACATCACCGAAAATATCGACCACATGCGCCTGCGCAGTGAGTAAATGGGAAAATTTTGACTTTCCTATTGACAGGCGGGAGAAACTTGCCTATTATCATAGTGCAATGACACCGTCGGGAACGACGGAAGCGACAGGAGTAGATGAACATGATTTTCGAGAAGCTCGCCGCCCTGCTGTCCGAACAGTTCGGCGTGGACGTGGACAGCATTACCATGGACACCTCGTTTGAGGATCTGGGGGCCGACTCCCTGGACATCGTGGAGATGACCATGGCCGTGGAAGAGGAGTTTGGCCTGGAGGACATGGACGAGGAGGATCTGTCCGGTATCTCCACCGTGGCGGATCTGGTCCGCTACCTCAAGTCCAAGCTGGAGGACTGAAGAAACCAAAGAGACAGGAGCCCCGCCTCCCGGCGGGGCTCCGGCTTTGAAAGGGAGGATCGGCCATGGAGGCATTGGAAGAAAAGCTGGGTTACCGGTTTACCAACCGGGCCTTTCTGGAAAACGCCCTCACCCACAGCTCCTACGCCAACGAGAACAAGGCCAAGGGACTGCAGAGCAATGAGCGGCTGGAATTTCTGGGGGACTCTGTGCTTGGTATGGTCGTGGCCGACTACCTGTTCCGCACCCACCCCGACCTGCCGGAAGGGGATCTGACCCGCACCCGGGCGGCCCTGGTGTGTGAGGGCAGCCTGGTGGAAGTGGCCCAGTGCCTGGAGCTGGGCGCCTACCTGAAGCTGGGCAAGGGGGAGGAGGCCGGCGGCGGCCGGGAGCGGCCCTCCATCATTGCCGACGCGGTGGAGGCGGTGCTGGCCGCCGTGTACCTGGACGGCGGCATCGGCTCGGCCCGGAAGCTCATCCAGAAGTTCATCCTGGACCGGGAGGCGGAGAAGAGCGCCAGCCGCGATTACAAGACCGCCCTTCAGGAGCTGGTGCAGCGGGAGAGCGGCCAGGTGCTGGGCTACCAGCTCATCGGCGCCGAGGGCCCTGATCACGCCAAGATCTTCTCGGTGGAGGTGGATCTCAACGGCATCCCCATCGGCCAGGGCCGCGGCCGCAGTAAAAAAGAGGCGGAGCAGAACGCGGCCAAGGCTGCGATAGAGAAGTTAAAGGCTGGGGAATAACCGGCCGCTCCGCCTCTCTTGCGAGCGGAAGCGAGCCGCCGCGTCAGCGGCGTCAAGCATTTTGCGGAGCAAAATCTTGATGCCGGGCGGATTCACTCCGCCCGGACAGATGGAGAGAAACGGGGGCCCCAAACCGCCTGCGGCGGTTTGGGCGGCGGAGCAGAATGCGGCTAAGGCTGCGATAGAGAAGCTGAGGGCGGGGGAATAACCGGCCCGCGGGCGACCACAAGGGTCGCCCCTACGTGCAGGGGCTGTCCGGCTCCTCTGTAGGGGCGGCCTTTATGGCCGCCCGTCCTGTCAGGCCTTCACAGGGCCTGGGGCAGTGCAAAACCTGGTGTACGGCGGGCGGATGTAGGTATCCGCCCCTGCGAAATGGTTTGCCCGCTGTATACCACCAAACCAGACGCGGAGCGCTCAGGCGCTCCGCGTTTTTGTGGAAAAGGGTTTGCAAAGGACGCCGTTCCTTGGTATAATAATTTATTCAGAATGATAACATGGCGAGGTGCAGACCTTGTATTTAAAAGCGCTGGAAATCCAGGGGTTCAAATCCTTTCCGGACAAGACGGTGCTCTCCTTCGGGGAGGACATGACCGCCATTGTGGGCCCCAACGGAAGCGGGAAATCGAATATCTCCGACGCCATCCGCTGGGTCATGGGGGAGCAGTCCTCCAAGGCCCTGCGGGGCGGCAAGATGGAGGACGTAATCTTCGGCGGCACGGCGGTGCGCAGACAGCAGGGCTTCGCGGAGGTCTCCCTGGTGCTGGACAACACCGACCACATCTTCCCGATGGAGGAGAGCGAGGTGATGGTCACCCGGCGGTACTACCGCTCCGGCGAGAGCGAGTACTACATCAACCGCCGTTCCGTCCGCCTGAAGGACGTGAACGAGCTGTTCATGGACACCGGCCTGGGCCGGGAGGGCTACTCCATCATCGGGCAGGGCCGCATTGACGAGATTTTGTCCGTCAAGAGCGCCGACCGCCGGGAGGTCTTTGAGGAGGCCGCCGGTATCTCCCGCTTCCGCCACCGGAAGGAGGAGGCCGAGCGCAAGCTGGAGCGCACCCAGGAGAATCTGGTGCGCATCACCGACAAGATCGACGAGCTGGAGCTCCAGGTGGAGCCCCTCCGCGCCCAGAGCGAGAAGGCCCGGAAATTCCTGGTCCTGCGGGACGAGCTGCGGGGGCTGGAGATCTCCCTGTGGCTGGAGCAGTTGGAGAAAATACGGGCGGGGGCCATCAAGACCCTGTCCGACTACGAGAACGCCGTCCGCCAGAAGGAGGAGGCCCAGGGGGCGGTGGAGGCCCTCTACGCCGCCGCGGAGGAGCACGCCGCCCAGATGCGGGACAAGGACGTGGAGGCCGAGGGCGTCCGCTTCCAGATGATGCAGCGGGAGGCCGACGCCAACGGACTGGAAAACGCCGTGGCGGTACTCCGGGCCAACATCCAGAACAACCTGGAGAACCGGGACCGCATCCGGCGGGAGCTGGAGCAGCAGGAGGGGCGGGCCGACTCCATCGGCGCCCAAATTGCCGAGCGGAAGGAGCGTCTGGAGGCGCTGGTGGGCGAGCTGGACGCCCTGGCGGCGGAGCTGTCCGCAAAACAGGGGGAGGCCGAGGAGACCGCCCGCTCCGCAGGCACCCTGGCCGGAGAGCTGGAGGAGCTGCGCCGGAAGGAGGCGGTGGAAAACGCCTCCGCCTCCGAGGCCAGGGCTCTGCTCTCCGCCCTGGCCGCCGCGGCCCAAGAGCTGCTGGACCGGGATGAGGCGGTGCATCAGGAGCTGTCCGCCGGTGAGGAGCGGGTGCGCCAGCTTCAGGAGGGCCGGGACGCGGCCCAAAAGGAGCTGGCCCAGGCCCGGGAGGACCGGGATTCCCTCCAGAATGTGCTCAACGGCTACGGCCTGCGGCTGGAGTCCCGCCGGAAAAAAGCCAAGGAGGCCGAGGAGCGCCATGTCAAGCTCCAGATGGAGGAGAACGCCCTCCACTCCCGTATCCACATGCTCTCCGAGATGGAGAAGCTCTACGAGGGCTACTCCAAGGCGGTAAAGCTGGTGATGGGGGAGGCCCGGCGGGGCCAGCTCAAGGGGGTCCACGGCCCGGTGGCCGGGCTGCTCCACGTGCCCGACCACTGCACCGTGGCCATTGAGACCGCCCTGGGCGGCGCCATGCAGCACATTGTGGTGGAGCGGGAGGAGGACGGCAAGGCCGCCATCCAGTACCTCAAGCGCCGGGACGGCGGCCGGAGCACCTTCCTGCCCTTGAGCACCATCCGCCCCTCCGACTTCCGGGATCAGGGCGTGCGGAGGGAGGCGGGCTTCGTGGGCCTGGGGGACGAGCTGGTGCAGTTTGACCCCCGCTACCAGAGGATTTTTTCCAATCTTCTGGGGCGCACCGTGGTGGCCGAGGATATGGACGCGGCCATCGCCATGGCCCGCAAATACGGCCACCGCTTCAAAATCGTCACCCTGGACGGCCAGGTGCTCAACCCCGGCGGCTCCATGACCGGCGGCT
>ENA-UONZ01003145-UONZ01003145.1-human-gut-metagenome-genome-assembly--contig:-C93old-NODE-3145-length-11144-cov-5.492109_pt1 | contig 11144 bp, 9 predicted proteins | sample MGYA00242468_ERZ724015 | MGnify/ENA metagenome assembly ERZ724015
CATAAATAGAGCCTTTTCTCTCAGAATATTATTTTAAGTATTTTCCTAATGTACACCGTCCTAATTTTTCTTATTCAGCTTCTTCTATCCTCGTAAGACGTTCTATAATTTGTTGCAATTGGTTACGTATCGGCACAGTTGTTTTCGTATCTGCATAGGCTTTTTCTCGTATGGTTTTCGTAAAATAAAATCATCGCAAAAATACATAGACAATTGTTTTTCTGTGATGCATCATTTTCGTGCAGTGACAGCAAACACAATTGTCACAATTTTAGTCATAGCATGCTCATATCTTTCTGTTGGTGTTTTTGTGTGCAGTAGATTTTCTATACAGACGAAAGCGGCTCTTACAGAGCCGCTTATTTTAGTTATCCCGCATTCTTCAACCGAAACTGCTCAACCATCCGAATGAAATGCTGATGCACCGTCAAATCCTCATCTAATTCCGGATGAAATGCGGTCACGAGCATATTATCCTGCTGTGCAGCAACAATATTACTGTCAACAATGGATAGCACCTCGACATTATTTCCTACGCTCTCAATATATGGTGCGCGAATGAATGTCATCGGTATTCTCTCGCTACCGCCAAACCGATCATCCGTGAAAAAACTGCCAAGCTGTCTGCCATAGGCATTACGCTTTACGCGGATATCCATCACACTGAAGCATGGTATGCCACCATCAATCTGCTTAGCCAGCAGAATCAGACCGGCACAGGTTCCGAATACAGGAAGTCCGTTTTGAATCTGCTCACGCAGCGTATCATACAAATCCAGCTCGCGCAAGAGTTTATTCATTACTGTGCTTTCGCCACCCGGAATAATCAAACCATTCATCGGCTGATCCAGATCGCGCTTCTGGCGAATTTCGAAGTGCGGTACGCCGAGTTTATCCAGCACTGCGGCATGCTCTGCGAAGGCGCCCTGCAGCGCCAGAATTCCAACTGCCATTTTACTTGCCTCGCTCTGCCATCAGCAATGCGATTTCATTCTCGTTAATGCCAACCATTGCTTCACCCAGATCGGTAGACAGTTCGGCAATCAGCTTTGCATCGGTGTAGTTAGTAACCGCCTTTACGATTGCTGCAGCACGCTTTGCCGGATCGCCAGACTTGAAGATGCCCGAACCAACGAATACGCCTTCTGCGCCAAGCTGCATCATCAGTGCTGCGTCAGCCGGAGTTGCAACGCCGCCTGCTGCAAAGTTTACGACCGGCAGTCGGCCATTTTCATGCACACTGCGGAGCAGTTCAACCGGAACCTGCAGTTGCTTTGCGGCCTCAAACAGCTCATCCTCACGCAGATTCTGCACACGGCGAATTTCTGCGTTCATAGCGCGCATGTGACGAACTGCCTGCACAACATCACCTGTGCCCGGCTCACCCTTGGTACGGATCATTGCTGCGCCTTCAGCGATGCGGCGCAGAGCTTCACCCAGATCACGCGCACCGCATACAAACGGAACCTTGAACTGTGTCTTATCAATGTGGTATACATCGTCCGCCGGAGACAGCACTTCACTCTCGTCAATATAGTCGATCTCGATTGCTTCCAGAACCTGTGCCTCAACAAAGTGGCCGATACGGCACTTCGCCATAACCGGAATGGAAACTGCTTCCTGAATACCGCGAATCATCTTCGGGTCGCTCATGCGGGAAACGCCGCCTGCTGCACGGATGTCAGCCGGAATGCGCTCCAGCGCCATAACTGCACATGCGCCTGCTGCTTCGGCAATCTTCGCCTGCTCCGGTGTGGTTACGTCCATAATGACGCCGCCCTTCAGCATCTGGGCCAGCTCCTTGTTCAGCTTATATTGTACGCTCATGTCGTTCAGACTCCTTTGTTGTTTGGTGTATGAACGCATTATACGCCCAATCTGAATATGTTAAAATGCTCAGATGGCAATTATTTTGTAATGCCAGTTTGCAAGAAATAAAGAAAAGCACGGTTTCTGTTCTAAAACAAAAGCCGTGCTTTATACTGCTTATCAGCCGTTATATGCTGCATTTTCCTCATCAGTTACCGCGTTTGATGTATTTGGTGTGGCATTCAGATAAACCGTTGCACCTTCATCGACGCCCCAGAAAATTTCGGTATTGTTCGCATCTGAAACGCCGGTTTCCACCGCTACCAGCTGATAGCCTTCGGGCGCTTCCATGCCGTCCGGAATCGGCAGTGTATCATCGAATGGAATTTCGTTGCCGTCCTTGTCAATGAGCGTTTTGGTGAATACACCCGTACTGCCATCCGCCGTGTGAACGATAGCGGAAGTCGGTACTATCAGGCAGCTGTCCGATTCGGCAACTGCAATTTTGTAATCGACCATCATGCCGCTGGAAATCGCCTGACCTTCGATAGAATCAACCGTGATAATTGCCTTAAAAGTCGTCAGACTGCCCTGACTGCCCGTGTTCTGACTCGGCTCCGGCGAAACCGAGTCAACCACACCGGTGAGCGGCAGCTCGGAACCATCCATCGTGTACATGTTCATTGTCACCGTCTGACCAGGCTCGACAGACTGCACTTCATCTGTCGTCAGCTCGGCCGTAACAACGGTATCGCTTAGGTCGGAAACAACAACCAGAGGCTCGGTACCATCGGTCTCCTCCCCTTCTTCCGCGTTCAGTGAGGTGACAACGCCGTCGATCGAAGCCGTCATCGTGGCATCCAGAATCTCCTGCTGCAGCTTGAGAATGCGCGTCTGAATCTCGCTCACCTTGGCCTGTGCGGCTGCAGCCGTACTCTGTGCAGCCGTGAGGCTGCTTCGCGCGTCCGAAGTATCCGGCGCTGCAACATTGGAGATCGACATAATGACTGCACCGCTGCTGTATGTGTGATTCGAGCCGTTATAGGCCGTGATTTCACCGCCGATCGGTGCCGTGATAACCTGTTCCTTGATGTAGTCCAGCGTGCCCGACCCGGAAGAGAAAATCGTGCCGGCACTGTCGCTGTTGATCGTTGCGGTAGCACTCGTTCCCTGCGCCAGTGCACCGGAAGGATTCTGTACGGTCAATACAACAAGGAAAGTACCTTTGCCGGAAGCGGAATCAATCGACGAAACCACAGCGGAAACCTGTCCGACAGAGGTAGAGATCGTAGCTGCCTGACCGGCCTTGATATCTTTGGCATATTCCGAACTAAACTGTACAGCAAGCTGCATCTGGCTGTCGTTGACCATACGGCCGATGGTCTGTCCTGCACTTACCTTCTGCCCTGCTGCAAATGTGCTTGATGCGATAAACTTGCCGCTGAACGGTGCCGTAGCGCTGCCGTGGGTGTACTGGCTCTGCGCCGAGGCAATGCGGCTCTGTGCCTGCGTAATCGCTGCCTGTGCGTTGGTCAGCTCACTCTGCGCGGCAGTGAATTCTGCCTGTGCCGCTGTCAGCTGTTCGCGGATTCCGGTCGGATCGACAACGACCAGCGGATCACCGGCATGCACCTCATCCCCCTCGGAAACCAGCACCTGAGAGATTTTGCCCTCAATTCCCAAGCCAAGTTCTTCCGTATTGCGCGCAGCCGTTTCACCGCTGCCCTCGATATAAGTGCCAATATCGCCATAGGTAACGACTGCAGTCGTCGGAATTGTGTCCTCCGTGCCGGTATTGCGCGAGCGAATGACAGCAAATACCGAACCGCCGACCAGCAGAATAATCAATCCGGCTGCAATGATAACGCGAATGCACTTGCTTCGATTAAATCTTTTGCAAAAGGATTTGGCAAGCTGCTCTGCCTTCTCGTTTTTTTCGTCAGCATCAGCTTTTTCGGATGCTTCTTCCGGTGCAGTATTTTCCTCCGTCTGAACGGTCTTATCAGCGGTGTTTTCTGGCATCGGCGGAAGAGTCTGTGTCTGCTCAAGCTCCTGTTCATTCTTGTGTTTGCCGAAGAACTTCTTCTTGTTCTGGCTCATATTTTGATGTTCCTTTCTATGCTCTGTTCCTGTGAAACAGAGCCGTGCCTGATCTTAGAAGTTATCTCTCGATCAGAGCCTGTAAAAAGTCGTGTACTTTTGCGGGCAGTTCCTCCAGCGAACCGTCGTTGAGGAATTCCGCATCATAGGTGTACGCTGCGACGCCGTCATCCGAGCGGTTGCCCAGCTGTCCGCGTGCCTGCTCAAGTGTCGGTCGACGCACAAGAATGGTCTTGCAGTTTACGCCTGCTGTCTGACGAAACCGCTCGATCTCCTCCGGTTCCCGGATATGGACGAACAGCAGTTCCGCATCATTTTCAGCAAATATCTGCAGCTGTTCTGTGCAGTAGCGGAACGGAAGGTCGTTGAATTCCGTGCAGTCTGCCTTCAGCTGCGAAAGAAAACGACGTGCCGCCGGTGTTTTGGTGCCGTCCCATCCTGCGGCTTTGGCCACCTGCAAAATGGGTGTGATGGACGAAATGTTCTGCACCTTCCAGCTTTGCGCGGCAGCACTGCATACGGTATCCTTGCCGACACCGCCGCTGCCGTTTATGATAAACACTTGTTTGGTCAAGTAAAAGTCTCCTTCAAATGCGCATTTCTATACACTATACATTTTAGCACAGCAAATCGACCTTTACAAGCAGACAGTCTTTACAATTCTGTTAAAAAAGCGTGCCTGTTTTTGGCAGGCACGCCCGATTTCACAGGATGATGCAAATGAGTCCTCCTGCGCTTTCATTGATGATCTTTTCCAGTGTTTCACGGATTTTACCACGGGCATCATCCGGCATACGGCTCAATTTGTGCGACAGTTCCTCACGCACGAGTTCATTGAGCGACTTTCCGAAAATATTGGTCTCCCAAATCTTCTCCGGCTGTTCCTCAAACTCGCTGAGCAGATAGTGTACCAGTTCTTCCGACTGCTTTTCCGTGCCGACGATCGGATTGACCTCGGCTTTGATGTTGGCCCGCATCATATGGATGGATGGTGCAGAAGCCCGCAGACGCACACCATACCGCCCTCCCTGCCGAACGATTTCCGGTTCCTCGAGCGAAAGCTCCTCCACCGACGGCATCACAATGCCGTAACCGGTCTGATATACCTGATCGAGCGCACCATGCAGCCGTTCGTACTGCTGTTTCACCGCAGCGAAATCCTCAAGCACACGAATCAAATCTGCGTCATCCCGCACCTGAATGCCGGTCTGCTCGCCGACAATGCCGTAGAATACGGTTTCCGGTCCGTCCACACGCACGACCGCTGAGCCGCTGCCGAGCGCCATATTGTCCACGCTCGCCCGCTCGACGTATTCGTTCTCTTCGAGGGTACGGCATAGCTTCTGTACATCACGCATTTTCTCTCCGTCGGCGGCGGCTGTGCGAATGCACTGGTAAATGCTGTTCTGCACCGGATGATGCAGCGGCAGAGTACCGATATAACGCGGAAGGACAAAACCAATCTCGCAGACCGGAAATTCATACAGCACCTGCTGCAGAATATCCGCAATGCCGCTCTCATCCAGTTCAAGACAGTTCACCGCAATCGGTGCAATCCCGTACTGCGATTGTAGCTCGTCGCATACACGCTGTGCCGCTTCGCCATTCGGCTCTGACGAGTTTACCAGTACGAGAAACGGCTTGCCAAGTGACTGCAGTTCCTCAATTACGCGTTTTTCTGCCGGTATATAGGCTTCACGCGGCAGCTCGGTAAAGCTGCCGTCGGTCGTCACCACCAGTCCGATGGTAGAGTGTTCACCGATAACCTTGTGTGTGCCGATCTCTGCCGCTTCGGCCAGTGTCATGGGATCTTCCTGCCACGGTGTAGATACCATGCGCGGTGTATCTCCCTCCATGCCGCCGAGTGCGCCCTCTACCAGATAGCCTACGCAGTCCACCAGCCGTACCCGACATGCGCCGCCTTCCGGCAGAGCGATTTCCGCCGCTTCTTCCGGCACAAATTTCGGTTCAGCAGTCATAATTGTCCGTCCGGTGCCGGACTGCGGCAATTCATCCCGTGCGCGCTCCCGCTTGTAGGGATTCTCCATACCGGGCAGCACCATAGTCTCCATGAACCGCTTGATAAATGTGGATTTGCCCGTACGAACCGGACCGACAACACCAATATAAATATCACCGCCGGTACGGCTGCTGATTTGGTCGTAAATCTGGTTTTCCATTCTCTTCCCGCCTTTCAGTCCTGAATCGGAATCAGCAGCATGGCATTCTGCACACACTCTGCCTCTGCCGGCAAGTCATTCGCACAGCGGATGGCCTGCTCGGTCGTACCGCAGTTTTTGGCAATGTCCCACAGCCGTTCTTCGCCGTTGATCTGCTTGAGAACCAGTGTTACGCCGTTATGACTGCTCTCCTTTGGCTTGATCTCCAGCGCAGAGATATGGCAGAATGTCACACGCTCCTGTGTTGCAGCAGCACCGTTTGCGGTGACAGTCAAAAGCAATCCTCGCTCACCCGCCGCTGTGGCACGTGCCGAAAGCGTAAGCTCTTCCGGCTCTCCGGCTTCGCTGTACGGCATGGTCAGCGGTACAATACGCTGTACCGCGCAAAGCTGCTGTTCATCACTCAAATACAGCACGCGAACACCAGCTTTGATTTGCAGCTCGCTCTCCGATACACGCTTTGCGCCGCAGCAGACCGCCTGCGCGGCAATCACATGAGATACGTGCTGTGCGGTCTGCAAAGTCTCGCTGCCTTCGGATGTAAACGGCTGCGCGGACGGCATATTCTGCAATACAGGATGCTCTGCCTGCGCAGCAAGCTCCTTGCCGGGCAGATACATATCCTCGATGCAGCGCAGCCTGCGCTCCTGCCGCAGCAGCACCATAGCCTGTGCGCTGATGGTGCAGGACAGCATGCCATCGAATTCCAATCGGCAGTCTGCCTCAGATACGGTCATCCGGACTGCAGTCAGGGCGTCTTCTTCTGCTTCCGGCAGCTCGAGAATCTGCGTGAACGGCGTGCTGCTGTTCAGTACGCGCACAGCATCATCCTCCTGCATGGCAAGACAGTGCAGCACAGCTTCACCCTTCACGATGATTCTGCCATGCATGGCGCGGCACTCGGATACCTGCATCGTGCAGTCGGTGTGCAGCAGGGACAGCTCCGCTGTATCCGCAAGCTGTACGTCATCCAGTATTGTCACCGGATAACTGCGTACCTGCTCCAGCAGCGTTATGCTCTGCAAATGGCTCAGGCATTCTATGCCGTCCAGTTCGACCGATTCCGTCACGTCGCACTCAGCTTTGCAGTAGCCTTCGGTTAAAAAGCAAAGCTGAACGCTGACGCTTACCTTGCGGCTGTTCATAGCTTCGGCATCTACTGCAGCAATGCGGCACACGGTGCTGCAGATAGATTCTGCCGTTAAACCCTCACATTCCTCGATATGCGCAAACTTGACCGGCACGGAGAGCCGACGCAGCTTACCACCGTTTTCTGGTTCGTACAGTACGGTCGTCTGCACGGTGCCGGATACCAGCAGGCGGTCATTCTGTGGAGTCTGGTCCTTGATGACCGCCGTACCATACGCGCACACGATTCGTCCGATATCAGGAAACGTGTCCGGCACAATCGAATCCGCACTCTCTGTCGCCGCAGAGATATGCGCTAATTTCTTTTCGTAGTAGCAGATGCTTGTTTGATTCAGTTCCATTGATGCTGCCTCCTTTGGTTTCACCGCTGCTCCTGCATTACCATATGAAATGCTTGCGTAAAATATGAGCAGATCGGTTTCGCTTTGCTGTCACATTTTCTATCCGAGCTGCTTATACTGGAAACAGGAGCGTGATGCGCTATGTTCTGCCGTGGTCAGGCGATCGGTCTTGCCGTATTTATGTTTGGAACAGGCTTGCTGCTAGGCAGTCTGCTCCCATCCTGTCTGCCGGTGTGGCTGATTGCACTGGCAGTGATCGCGGCAGGGCTGTTCCTGCTGCAGTGCTGAAGGAGGGTAAGGCATGATGAAGGTTGTTGTATGGAAAAGTCCCAAGTGCTTACGCGGAATCCTGTGCTGCCTGTTTCATGTAAACAGGGCATAAGAAAAAGCGCATTCGCAGATAAATCTCTGTGAATGCGCTTTTGGCTGTTTATGGAATTGTTACTTCTTTTCAGTCGTGCTGCCGAAGCCACCGGTGCGTTCACCGTCAGCCTCATCGTCCACGGTAATACCGAACGGCAGGAAAATACCCTGTGCAAAGCCGTCGCCTGCGGCAACCGAAAGGGTTTTACCCTTGTGATCGTCGCTGGTCATCTTAATGAGAATGTGTCCTTCATTTTTAGCCTCAAAGTAGTCGCTGTCGATAATGCCGACCGTATTGTCAAGCTGCAGACGGTGACGGAAGCCCAGACCGGAACGCGGGTACAGGCTCAGCACCCAGCCGTCCTCGATCATAACGCGGATACCGGTCGGAATAAGGATGGTCTCATGCGGAACAAGCGTAAAGCTTTCCGGTGCAAAAAAATCATAGCCGGCAGAGCCCTTGGTCGCGCGGCGCGGCAGCCGGATGTTCTGATAGACCTTCTTGGCCTCATCCGCGCTGCGGCGGGTAGCCGCGCACCAGTCACGGACAAACTGTTCCTCGGATACCTTGAAAAACTGTGCGATCTGTTGCATAATTCAGCACTCCTTTTTACTTATCGTCATGCAGGACGATACTGTTAGCCGCAAGCGTGCGCGGAACGTCAATCACGCGCTGGTTGGCACTGCCGCGCCAGTGAAGCTGCGGATCGGCCTGCGCCTGTACAAAACGACCGTCGATCAGCACGTCAATCTGATCGAGAAACGGCAGCCACTTGATTTCCTCCCAGCGGTAGCCGGTATACAGCCAGATGGTCTTATCCGGAAACTTTTGCCGAATCTCGCGGCACAGCTCGCTGATCTCCTCGCGGTTGCCGGGGAAAAGCGGATCACCGCCGGAAAACGTGATGCCGGAGATATAGTCCTTGCCAAGCTCGGTGAACAGCTCAGCCTTTGCTGCCTGATCAAACAACAGACCGCCTTCTGCGTCCCATGTGATGGGGTTGTGACAGCCGGGACAGGCGTGTCCGCAGCCGGCCACCCACAGCACAACACGCAGGCCATCGCCGTTGAGCATATCGTCCTTGGTTATATTGTGATACTGCATTCGTGTTACATACTCTTTCTTTCAGCAATTTCGGCCATCTTGGCATCGTTCAGGCGCGTATCGCCCTTCACGCGAGAGTAGGAAAGATAGCCGTTCATTCTCTCGATTTTGGTAAGGTTGCGGCTTCCGCACTTCGGGCAGACGTCCATGGAAAGCTCCTCGTGACCGCAGTCATCGCAGTACGCGAGTGAAAGATTGACACCCTCATAGAAGCCCTTTGCCATGGCGCGGCGCACCAGAGAGCGAATCGCCTCATGGTTGTAGTCAATCGGGTACTTGACATACTGGATCTTGCCGCCGTTGCACAGATTCCAGAAACGACCCTCAAGATCCTGCTTCTGAATCGGTGTCAGGTCCTCGGTAACGTGGCAGTGGAAGCTGTTGGAGACATACGGACGATCGGAAACACCCTCGATGATGCCGTATTTCTTGCGGAACTGCTCGACCTGCAAACCGCACAGACTCTCTGCCGGTGTACCGTAGATAGCATACAGATTGCCGTCCTCGTTCTTGAACTGCTCGACCTTATCGTTGATATACTGCAGTGTTTCGAGGGCAAACTGACCGTCCTCGGCAAGCGATTTGCCGTTGTACAACTCCTGCAGCTCGTTAAGCGCAGTAATACCGAACGACGCGGTAGCGGTTTTCATGATCGGCTTGATCTTGTCCGACGGCTTGAGATGTCCGCCGTAGAAGCCACCCTCGCAGTACGCCAGCGGATTGGTAGATGCACGCATCTCCCCCAGGTATGCATAGGTGCGGATATGCAGCTTGCGGATAAGCTCCAGATAATAGTCGAGCACCTCGCGGAACGGACGGCTCTCCTGCTGAGCCTTGGCGTAGATCATCGGCAGGTGCAGCGATACCGCACCAATGTTCCAACGGCCGACAAATACCGGCTTGTCGTTCTCGTCCGCAGGCTTCATGCCGCCGCGCTCGAACCACGGAGACAGGAACGCACGGCAGCCCATCGGGCTGACAATCGCGCCGTACTTTTTGTACATACTCGGCACATAACCCTCGCCGGTGAGCGAAAGCCAGTCCGGGTACATCGCGCGGGACGAGCACAGGATACCGGCTTCAAATACATCCTCGAGCGGCTTACCGGGACCGTGCAGGTTCTCATCATACAGGAATACGATCTTCGGGAACAGTACGGGCTTCTTCTGGCCCTTTTTACCCTGCCCCTTGCGGCGCACGTTCAGCATGGTGATGGAGGCCAGCTTTGCGAAGCGGCCCGTGCCGGTGCCCATCGTCATGGTGATGAACGGATAGTCGCCGCGGCTGGATGCTACCGTGTTGAACTTGTATTCCCAGCCCTGGAAGCCCTGCTCAAAGTCGTTGAGAATGTCCGCCATAACTTCCTTCTCGACCGTATCAGCATCCAGACCCAGACGAGTATACTTCTCGGTCAGCATTTTGTAGCTGCGCTCGGCATACGGCTCGAGCAGCAGATCGACCGACGGCACGGTAAAGCCGCCGTACTGCTGGCTCGCCGCAGACAGCACGATATCGCCGATTACGTCAAATGCAACATTAAGTGTTTTCGGCTCGTTGTACCACAGATTGCCCATCTCAAAGCCGTCCTTGAGGACACTCGCTACATCAAACAGGCAGCAGTTCATGGTATCGCGGCGCGCCGACATATCGTGGACGTAAATGTAGCCGTCCCGACAGGCCTGCAGTTCCTCGGTGTTCATAAAGAACTTCTGGTACAGCTCCTTATTGAGCTGATTGAAGATCAGGCTGCGCTTGGTGGAGACCAGCGCGGAATCCGTGTTGGAATTTTCCTTATCGCCGATATACATGATGGACTGGCTTTTCTGGTATACGCTGTCCAGCATGCCGACAAAATCCTGCTTATAGTTGCGGTAGTCGCGGTAGCTTTTGGCAACCTCCGGGCGCACCGCCTCCAGCGCGGACTCGACGATGTTGTGCATTTGCCAGATCTGAATCTCGGTCATGTGATGGTCACGGATATAACCCTCGACATGATTGCAGATCGACTTCAGCTCATCCTCTGTAAAGTTGTAGAGGACTCGGTTTGCCGACTTATTAACGGCGATAACAACCTTCTGGATGTTAAACGGTTCTTTG
>ENA-UONZ01003161-UONZ01003161.1-human-gut-metagenome-genome-assembly--contig:-C93old-NODE-3161-length-11094-cov-4.572969_pt1 | contig 11094 bp, 9 predicted proteins | sample MGYA00242468_ERZ724015 | MGnify/ENA metagenome assembly ERZ724015
TCCAGGCAACAGTTCAGACGGCGGAAAAGTTGGTTTCGAGCGCCGCGTCTGAACCGTTCCATTTTTAAACCATAAGAAAGAGGATAAAACATGTCAATCGTTGACCAGAGCAAAATTCGCAACTTTTGTATCATCGCCCATATCGACCACGGCAAATCCACCCTGGCGGACCGGATTATTGAGAAAACCGGCCTTTTGACCAGCCGGGAGATGCAGGAACAGATTCTCGACAATATGGACCTGGAGCGGGAGCGCGGCATCACCATCAAATCCCAGGCTGTCCGCACTGTTTACAAGGCTAAGGACGGCTGCAAGTACATTTTCAACCTGATCGACACTCCGGGACACGTTGACTTTAACTACGAGGTGTCCAGAAGCCTGGCGGCCTGCGACGGCGCCATCCTGGTGGTGGACGCCTCCCAGGGCATCGAGGCCCAGACCCTGGCCAACGTGTATCTGGCTCTGGACCACGATCTGGACGTATTTCCCGTGATCAACAAGGTGGATCTGCCCAGCGCCCAGCCGGACCACGTGGCGGCTGAGATCGAGGACGTGATCGGTCTGGACGCCAGCGACGCGCCCAGGGTTTCCGCCAAGACCGGCGAGAACGTGGAGGCGGTGCTGGAGGCCATCGTGGAGAAGATTCCGGCCCCCACGGGTGATCCCGAGGCTCCCCTTCAGGCGCTGATTTTCGACTCCATTTACGACTCCTACAAGGGCGTGATCATTTTCTGCCGCGTTATGGAGGGCACGGTGAAGCGGGGCACCCCCATCCGCCTGATGGCCACAGGGGCCGAGGAGGACGTGGTGGAGGTAGGCTATTTCGGAGCCGGCCAGTTTATCCCCTGCGACGAGCTGTCGGCGGGTATGGTGGGTTATATCACCGCCAGCATCAAGAACGTCCGGGATACCCAGGTGGGCGACACGGTGACCAACCGGGACAACCCCTGCGCGGCGCCCCTGCCGGGTTACAAGAAGGTGACCAGCATGGTGTACTGCGGCCTTTATCCCGCAGACGGCGCAAAATACAACGATCTGAGGGACGCGCTGGAGAAGCTGCAGCTCAACGACGCCTCCCTGTTCTACGAGCCTGAGACCTCCGTGGCTCTGGGCTTCGGCTTCCGCTGCGGCTTTTTGGGACTGCTGCATCTGGAGATCATCCAGGAGCGGCTGGAGCGGGAGTACAACCTGGATCTGGTGACCACCGCGCCCAGCGTGGTGTACCGGGTGCACAAGAACAACGGGGAGATGATCGAGCTGACCAACCCCACCAACCTGCCCGATCCCACGGAGATCGACTACATGGAGGAGCCCATCGTCAGCGCGGAGATCATGGTGACCACGGAGTTTGTGGGCTCCATCATGACCCTGTGCCAGGAGCGCCGGGGCGTTTACCTGGGCATGGAGTACATTGAGACCACCCGCGCCCTGCTGAAGTACGAGCTGCCCCTGAACGAGATCATTTACGACTTTTTCGACGCGCTGAAGTCCCGCTCCCGGGGATATGCGTCCTTTGATTATGAGCTGAAGGGCTATGAGCGCTCGGAGCTTGTGAAGCTGGACATCCTGGTGAACCGGGAGGAAGTGGACGCCCTGTCCTTTATCGTCCACGCGGAATCGGCTTACGACCGGGGCCGCAGGATGTGTGAGAAACTGAAGGACGAGATTCCCAGGCATCTGTTCGAGATCCCCATCCAGGCGGCCATCGGCGGCAAGATAATCGCCAGGGAGACGGTGAAGGCCGTGCGCAAGGACGTGCTCGCCAAGTGCTACGGCGGCGACATTTCCCGTAAGCGCAAGCTGTTGGAGAAGCAGAAGGAAGGCAAGAAGCGCATGCGCCAGATCGGCAACGTGGAGATTCCGCAGAAGGCATTTATGAGCGTTTTGAAGCTGGACGACGAGTAGAGACAGAACTGAGAAGATGAGACATTTATGACTAAAAAACAGAAAAAACCGTTGGAGCTGTACATTCACATCCCATTTTGCGCCCGGAAATGCCTGTACTGCGATTTTCTTTCCTTCCGGACGCTGGCGGCAGTACACGAGGCGTATGTGGAACAGCTCATACGCGAGATCGAGGCGGAGGGTGCCTCCTGCCAGGAATACCAGGTTGTGACCGTATTCATTGGAGGGGGCACCCCTTCTGTCCTGGAACCGGAGCTGATCCGGGACGTCTGCCTGGCTGTGCGCCGGGCCTTTGACGTGGCCCAGGACGCGGAGATCACCATCGAGGTGAACCCCGGAACCCTGCTGCAGAACAAGCTCCACATCTACCGGGCCGCGGGGATTAACCGGGTCAGCATCGGCCTTCAGTCCGCTGACAACCGGGAGTTAGAGAATCTGGGCAGAATCCATTCCTTTGAAGAATTTTTAAAGAGCTTCCAGTGCGCCAGGATGGCGGGCTTTGCCAACATCAACGTGGACCTGATGAGCGGCATCCCGGGCCAGACCCTGGAGTCCTGGCGGAATACCTTAAAAAAGGTGACCATGCTGAAGCCGGAGCACATTTCCGCCTACAGCCTGATCATCGAGGAAGGCACACCCTTCTGGGACCGCTACGGCGCAGGATGTGAGAAAACGGCCGCAAAAAGCGCGCACCAGCCCGGCACATGCCCGGGGGAGGCGCCGGACCGGTTCGGCCTGCGCCGGAGGGATTACCCGGAGCTGCCGGACGAGGAGGAGGAGAACCGGATCTACCACCTGACCCGCACGTTTCTGGCGGAGCAGGGTTACGAGCGGTACGAGATTTCCAACTATGCCCGGCCGGGCTTTGCGTGCCGCCACAACATCGGCTACTGGACCGAGGTGGAGTATCTGGGTCTGGGGCTGGGAGCTTCCTCCTTTCTGGGCGGCTGCCGGTTCTGCAACGAGCGGGACCTGGAGCGGTATCTGGGGCTTGATTTTGCCGCGGAGGACTGGGCGGAACGCCTGCGGCCGCAGTTTACCCGCCTGAGCCGGGAGGCGCGGATGGAGGAATTCATGTTTCTGGGGCTGCGGATGATCCGCGGCATCTCGGAGATCGATTTTGTGGCCACCTTCGGGGTCAAGCTGGACTCGGTGTACGGCCCGGTGATCGAGCGCCTGGTGAAAAACGGCCTGCTGAGGCGGGAGGGCGTGTGGCTGTCGCTGACCGAGTGGGGAATGGACGTGAGCAATTTTGTGCTCGGCGAATTCCTGCTCACATCCGCGTGAGGAGAATACAAATGACATTGGAACGTTCGGAGATTCGCCGCCGGCTGGAAGAACTGGCGGAACCGGGGTACCGGGATTTTAACTGTAAGCTGCTGCCCGGCGTGGAGGATATGCTGGGCGTCAGGACGCCCGCCCTGCGCAGGCTGGCGCGGGAGATCGCAAAGGGTGACTGGCGCGGTTACGTGGACCAGGTGAGAACCGCCTGGCAGCAGGGTGAAGCCTGCCACGAGGAGCGCCTGCTCTGGGGTATGGTGGTGGGCGCCGGAGCCGGAGCGTGGGAGGAAGCGGCCGCGTACATACGGGACTTTGTGCCGGTGATCGACAACTGGGCGGTGTGCGACAGCTTTTGCGGCACGTTAAAAATCGCCGGGAAGCATAAAGCGGAGATGTGGGAGCTTCTGACCCCCTATCTGGACTCGGAGCTGGAGTACGAGTGCCGGTTCGGCGCGGTGATGCTTTTGGATTATTTTATCGATGAGGACTATGTGGACCGGGCGCTGGGCGCGCTGGACCGGATTCGGAGCCAGGCGTACTATTCCAAGATGGCGGTGGCCTGGGCCGTGTCCATTTTCTATGTGAAGATGCCGGAGCGGGTGATGCCCTATCTGGAGAAGAACCATCTGGACGACTGGACCTACAACAAGGCGCTGCAGAAGATTTGTGAGTCGCTGCGGATCGATGGGCAGACCAGGGCGGTGATCCGGAGTATGAAGCGCCAGGCCGGGCCTGCCGGCGGAATAGACAGACGAGAAATGCCTTAGAGGCTGGAGGGGGTAATTAAATGAAACTGGTGGAATTAAAGTGTCCGGCCTGCAACGGCACGGTAAAACTGGACCCGGAGCATCCGGGCGAGGCGGTCTGCGAATACTGCAAGACCCGCTACATGGTGGAACAGGAATCCGGGGATGAGTATAAACTGGGAAATTTTGGAAGTCGAAGCGTGGGCGACCTTCCGCCTCATTCCTTTCAGGAGGTAAAACCCAGGACCTCACTGCCTCAGGAGACGCAGAAGGTTCATGAGGAGGAGCGGAAGCGGTTTGTGATCATTGCCGTGGCGGCCGCCGTGGTCTTTGTGGCCGCTATCGCCGTGTCCGCCCGGGGTTCGGCCGGAAAGAAGAGCTCGGCCAAGGCCACCAGCGCGGTGGTCGAGACGGCGATAGCTGCGGAGCCCACACAAGCTCCCGAAAAGCCGGTGGTGTGGTCCCAGGGGATGGAGCAGGTGATCTTAGGCATCTACGGGCGCACGCCGGACCAGGTCAGCGAACAGGAGCTTATGAAGCTGCGCTATCTGGAGCTGAAGCCCGGCCTCTGGGACACGCACACGGACCGGAAGTATTTCCGGGTGTCCTATGGCCTGGACGGAGATTTGGGGGCGGACGGCGAGATGGCGATCCACACCTTTGAGGGGGACCTTCCGGCCGGTATGACCATGGGCTGGGAGCTGTTCAATGATTTCTCCTGCTTAAGAGCGCTAAAGGGCCTGGAAACGCTGTCCCTGCACAGCACCTTAAAACCCGGCGACCTGGAAGGTCTGGAACAGTTAAGGACGTTGGGCGTGCAGTATATTTCTCCGGACGAGGTGGCCGCCCTGGTGGACGATCCGGGCCAGCTGACCGGGCTGATCTACGATTACAATCAGACTTCCCTGGAGGGAATCGGCCAGTTCACGGGCCTGGAGAGGCTGGAGCTGCACGGAAGCGACGATCTGACCGACATCAAGGACCTGGCGTCCCTTAAGAATTTGAAGTCCCTGTCCATGGAATACTGTCCCAACCTGACGGATTTTTCCGTGTTCTTCACCATGAGCGGACTCACGGAGCTGCGCCTGGACCTGGAACATGTGAAGGATATCAGTTTTGTGAACAGTATGCCACAGCTGGAGCGCTTTGCGCTGGACGACAGCCAATGTATCTCCATCGCCCCGCTTTCCTCCTGCGAAAATTTAAAGGAGCTGAGCCTGACCAGCAACTACGAGCTGCCCGACTACAGCGCCATCACCGGACTGACGGGCCTGGAGTCCCTGACCATCGATAAATACTCCAACCAGCCGGACCCGGATCTCTCGGGCATGACCAACATGAAAACGCTGACTCTGGCCGGATTCAACGGCTGTTCGTTCCTGCGCAGCATGGGCGGGCTTACGGACCTGACCATCGCGGGCTACTGCATCGACGATCCCGGCGCATTTTCCGGTTTGACGCAGCTTGAGCGTTTAAAGGGTACCAAGAGCTGGGAATACTTAAACAGCGTGGACTTTTTGGCGAACCTTCCGGCGCTGACCCAGCTGGATCTGTCCGGCACCACGTTCTACACGGACATTTCCGCGCTGCTCAACAAGGAGGGGCTGGTGTCCCTGAACCTGAACGGCGCCAGTATGGAGATCAACTTCAGCCGGTTAAAGGACAATCCGGGCCTCCTTTCCCTGTCCATGAACGGCGTAAAGCTGTACAAGAACGTGAAGGCGGACCGGTACGGCGGAATCAGCATGGTGAACTGGGACGACGTGGCCCTGGACGCGGAGCTGGGCTTTTTGTCCCATTATCCGGGGCTGACGGACCTCTCCCTGGCGGACAACAAGCTGGCCCAGATCCAGCCGGCGGCTACGCTGCCCCTGCTGGAGACTTTGGACATCAGCAAGAACTACGTGACGGACTTAAATCCCCTGGCCGGGCTGGAGCACCTGAAAAAGGTAGACGGCAGGGAGAACCCGGTGAGCAACTGGCAGGTGGTGGGAGAGAAGGTCACGGTGATCCGATAATTCAAACGTAACAGTTCAAACAAAGCGCACAAAAATACCGCAGCCGGTTTTCGCCGGCTGCGGCAGTATTATGGGACACTTTTATGAGGAAAATGGACGGCGCGTTCCGCCTCAGTCCGTTCCGGTGACGGTGACCACCATCTTGTTGGGCAGGCAGACGATGGTGTCCGTGCTCAGGTGTTTTTTGCCCTGTTTGACGCAGAGCTTGTCCGGGCAGGAAGCCTCGCTGCACCAGATTTCCCCGTCCTGAACCACCAGCACGTTGGTGCCGCCTCCCGCTCCGGTGATGGTGACGGTGGCGTTTACGCTCAAATCCAGGGTTTCCACCAGCTTGCCGTCCACCGTGACCTGGGCCACCTCGGAGGGGCCTTTTAAGGCCTGATAGCGGGTGATACCGTACCAGATTCCGGCCACCGACAGGATCGCCAGTATCAGGATTAAGTCTCTGCGCGGCAGGGACGGACCCTTGGCTTTCATGGATTACCGGATGGCTGCCTGGTCCAGGCAGTCGGATAAGCCGTTGACAAAGGGATAGGCGTTGATGCTCACGGAGGACACGGCATCCATGGCGTAACCCTCGGCGTTGATCAGACCGCCCGTAGTCTGGTGGTGAAGCACGTAGGAGGCCAGGGCGTCGGCCTGGTCCTTCCAGGTGGGGCCGTTTTCCGTCATGACGTAGTGGCCTTCCACGGAGAGCTGGCGCTTCCCGATATTTTCATCATTGACACAGTCCCAGGTACAGGCGGTGATGCGGCCGTTCTGCACGGTCACGGTGACCATGCTGTAAAAGCCGTTGTCGTCTGGCTGCTCGTCCTTGTAGGTGTAGACGCCGTCGGCCAGGGGCATATCCGGATGGTTGCTCATGGATTGGTACAAGGGGCCGGAAACAGCGATGACCAGTGCGGAAAGAATGGCCATGATCCCCAGGCCGAAATAGTTCTTTTTGACAGCACTCATTTGTGTCTTGCTCATACTTACACTCCTTATGGTTAAATTAGTTAGGACAGTTATAATTTTAACACAGATGCAACGTTCGCACAAGAGGATGGAATGGGAATTAAAGGAGGTTTGCGCGCGATGGAGCGTAGGAAAAATATGGATGCCAGGGACGTGGCGCTCTACGGCCTGCTGATCGCCCTGGCCTTTGTTTTAAGCTATGTGGAGAGCCTGATCCCCATCTCCCTGGGGGTGCCCGGCGTCAAGCTGGGGTTGGCCAATCTGGCGGTGATCGCGGCCCTCTACACCGTGGGGGCCGGTGGGGCCGCGTTTATCAGCCTGGTGCGCATCGTGCTCATGGGCTTTACCTTCGGAACCCCGTCCATGATCCTCTACAGCCTGGCGGGCGGGATTCTGAGCCTGCTTGTGATGGCGTTTCTGAAGCGTTTTAAGGTGTTCGGTATGGTGGGCATCAGCGTGGCCGGAGGCGCGGCCCACAACATCGGCCAGATCGCGGTGGCGGCTGCGGTGGTGGAACAGGCGGCTCTGTTCGCCTACCTGCCGGTGCTGCTGGCCGCGGGGACCATTGCGGGCAGCCTGATCGGCCTTTTGGGCGGGATGGTGGTTCAGCGGATCAAGCGGGCCGTATCCAGGTAAAGTGCGTAGAATTTTGCTAGAACACATAAAAAATTGCCATTGTGTTCAGGCCCGGCGGGGCATATAATAAAGGAAAACGTTGGAAAAGAACACTTTGAGAAGCAGGAGGGGACTTTTGATGATTGATGATGCGATCAGAGGACTGGTGGAGTACGGCCTGGAGACAGGGCTGATTGAACGGGAGGACGCCATCTACGCGCGCAACCAGATTCTGGATGTGATGGGCCTTTCAGAGTACCGGGAGCCGGAAACGCCCAAGGCTTACGCCGGCCTGGAGGAGATCCTGAAGGAACTTTTGGACGACGCCTGCGCCAGGGGGCTGCTGGAGAGCGACAGCGTGGTGTACCGGGACCTGTTCGACACCAGGCTGATGAACTGCCTGATGCCCAGACCCTCGGAGGTGAACCGGGAATTCTGGAAACGCTACGGGCAGTCGCCTGAGACCGCCACGGAGTATTACTACAAGCTGAGCCAGGACTCGGACTACATACGCCGCTACCGCATCAAAAAGGACATGAAGTGGACGGCTGACACCCGTTACGGCCGGCTGGACATCACGGTGAACCTTTCCAAACCGGAGAAGGATCCCAAGGCCATCGCCGCGGCCAAGCTGGCCAAGCAGAGCGGTTACCCCAAATGCCAGCTGTGCATGGAGAACGTAGGTTACGCGGGCAGAACCAACCACCCGGCCCGGAACAACCACCGGGTGATCCCCATCACCGTCAACGGCGGGGAGTGGGGATTCCAGTATTCCCCCTATGTGTATTATAACGAGCACTGCATCGTGTTCAACGGGGAGCACATTCCCATGAAGATCGAGCGGGCCACGTTTGTGAAGCTGTTCGATTTCATCAGGCTGTTCCCCCACTATTTTCTGGGCTCCAACGCGGATTTGCCCATTGTGGGCGGCTCCATTTTGAGCCACGACCATTTCCAGGGCGGACATTACACCTTTGCCATGGCCAAAGCGCCCATTGAGAAGTATTTTACCCTGGAAGGTTTTGAGGACGTGGAGGCGGGAATCGTGTTCTGGCCCATGTCCGTGCTGCGCCTGCGGTGCGGGGATTCCGACCGGCTGGTGGAGCTGGGGGATAAGGTGCTGGCGGCCTGGAGGGGCTACAGCGACGAGTCCGCGTTCATTTTCGCGGAGACGGACGGGGAACCTCACAATACCATCACGCCCATCGCCCGCAAGGTGGGGGACAAGTTCGAGCTGGACCTGGTGCTCAGAAATAACCTCACCACCGAAGAATTCCCCCTGGGCGTATACCATCCCCACCAGGAGCTGCACCACATCAAGAAGGAAAATATCGGCCTGATCGAGGTGATGGGTCTGGCGGTGCTGCCCTCCAGACTGAAGAAGGAGCTGGCGGACCTGGCTGATTTCATAGCGGAGGGCCGGGATATCCGTGGGGACGGGGAGCTGGCAAAACACGCGGACTGGGTGGAAGAGTTCCTGCCCCGCTACGCCGCCGCCGGAGTTGCGGTTACCCGGGAAAATGTAAACGACGTCCTGAGAACCGAGGTTGGAAACGTGTTCGCCAGAGTGCTGGAGGACGCAGGAGTCTACAAGTGCGATGAAAATGGGCGGGCGGCCTTTGGCCGGTTCCTGGCCAGCGTGGGATTCGCGGAGGCATAAAGACACAGCGTATGGAACGATGGCAATCGCCGCAGGCTACGCCAGCGGACCATTGCACTCAAATAGAGGCCGGATTCGCCGGACAGCCCGCAGAAGGAAGGGATGTACGGAGGAATCCGGCCTTTTTGGTGAAAACCGGCGGTTGCCCCGGTCTATTTTTCCGTGTGGGGAAGCCGGCCGCGCAGGAACCGCTTTTTCAGCTCGGAGAGGCTGAATGGGACTAACGGATAGATATAGCTCTTTCCGGCGATGGTCTTGTTGAAGACGATGGCGCAGACGGACAGGATGACTCCGACGGCGAAGCCCCAGATGTTGAAGATGGCCGTGAGAATCAGGATCAGAATCCGCATGAATTTCATGGCGTAACCCAGTTCAAAGCTGGCCTGGGAGTAGTTGGCAATGGTCACGAAGGCCATGTACAGCATGGTCTCACTGTTGAACCAGCCGGATTTCACCGCGTACTCGCCCAGCACGATACCGGCGATGACGCTCAGGGGCGTGGTCAGCATGTTGGGGGTGTTCACCGCCGCCAGCCGCAGGCCGTCGATGGCGAATTCCAGGATCAGAAGCTGCCAGATCAGGGGCACGTTTAGCGGGTCCGACAGCCGGATGAAGGCCAGCCAGGAGGGGATCAGCTCCGGGTTCTGCATGAGCAGCAGCCAGATGGGCGTCAGCATCAGGGAGAGCAGGGAGATGAACATCCGGGACAGGCGCAGGTAGGTGCCTGTGATGGGCGGAAAGTAGTAATCGTCCGCCTCCTCGATGATGTCGAACACGGAGGAGGGCAGGATCATTGCGGCGGGGGAGTTGTCCACCAGAATGATGATATTACCCTCCAGCACCGAGGCCGCCGCGGTGTCCGGCCGCTCGGAGAACTTGAACTTGGGGAAGGGATTGAACCATTTGTGGGGGTAAATGCACTCGGCCAGGCTCTCCTGGTTCATGGTCAGGGCGTCCACCTTCAGGTTTTGAATCCTCTTTTTGATCATTTCAAGCAAGGGCTGGTCCACACGGTTCTGCATGTAGCAGATGGCGATGTCCGTGTGGGAGCTTTCGCCCGCGGTCATGATTTCCATGGTCAGCCGGGGATCGCGGATGCGCCGCCGGATTAAGGCGGTGTTGAATACCAGGGTTTCCACAAAGCCGTCCCGGGAGCCGCGCATAACCTTGTCCTTCTCCGGCTCGCTTACGCCCCTTGCGGGGTAGGTGCGGGCGTCTATGGCGATACAGGTGTCGTACCCGTCGATCAGCAGGCAGGAGACGCCGGAGAGCAGCTGGACGATCATATCGTCGTCCTTTTTGATCAGGCCGACCTCGCCGTAGGGAACATACCGCTTGGTGAACCCGTGGGCGTCCCCGGGCATGTCCTCCTCCTTTATGGTGCTGAACACCTGGAGGATTTTCAGCAGAGTCTCATCCTTCGCAAAGCCGTCTATAAAGTACAGGCAGGCCGTCCGCCCGCCGATGTGAAGGGTCCGGTAAACCACGTCGAAGTTGTTCTGCACATTCAACTTTTTGTGGAGATAATCGATATTATCCTGCAGGTTCGTTGAGAATTCCATGAAGTTCCTCCTTAAAAGCGTGTCAAAAATAAGTCTAAAATGAGTATGCGCACACCCCGGGAAATTATGCAAAAAGACAGATGTATTTCGCACGCGGACAAGCACGGAAAAATTAATCGAAAAAATAAAGTCGAAAGATGTCGCAATTCACTAAATTGCACAAAAAATATTGACAAAATACCCCCGCGATGCTATAGTGTGTCTGTAGAAGCACAATGAAGTGCCTTACAACGTTTTGTTTGGTATGGGGATGCCAGATAAACTAAATAGTGTGACGGTTTAAGATCGTGACCAGAAGCTGCTTTCTGTGGGGGAAAGGCAGCTTCTCTTTGTATGCGGATCCTGTTTTC
>ENA-UONZ01003162-UONZ01003162.1-human-gut-metagenome-genome-assembly--contig:-C93old-NODE-3162-length-11083-cov-4.678818_pt1 | contig 11083 bp, 8 predicted proteins | sample MGYA00242468_ERZ724015 | MGnify/ENA metagenome assembly ERZ724015
TGCCGTCCTCCTCCTTGAACTGGTTCACCTTCCGGTTGATGTGCTCCAGGGTCTCCAGGGCAAAGGCTCCGTCCTCCACCAGGGACTTGCCGTTGTAGAGCTGCTGCAGCTCGTTGAACGCGGTGATCCCGAAGGAGGCGGTGGCGGTCTTTAACAGCGGCTTGATCTTGTCGTGAAGCCCCAGATGGCCCCCGTAAAATCCTCCCTCGCAGTAAGCCAGCGGGTTGGTGCTGGCCTTCATCTCGCCCAGGTAGGCGTAGGTGCGGATATGGATCCTGCGGATCAGCTCCAGGTAATAGTCCAGCACCTCAAAGAAATCCCGGCTCTCCTGGCGGGCCTTCGCCAGGATCATGGGCAGGTGCAGGCTCACCACGCCGATGTTGAAACGGCCCACAAACACCGGCGCATCCTTGCTGTCTGCTGGGTACATGCCGCCCCGCTCATACCAGGGGGAGAGGAAGGCGCGGCAGCCCATGGGGGAAATGATCTTGCCGTACTGTTTGTACATGCTGGAAATGTACCCCTTGCCGGTCAGGGACAGCCAGTCCGGGTACATGGTCTTGCTGGAACAGTCGATTCCCGCCTCGAACACGTCCTCCAGCTCGCCGCCCGGGCCGTGGAGCTTCTCGTCGTAGAGGAACACGATCTTGGGGAACAGCACCGGCTTCTTGTGGCCCTTCTTGCCCTCGCCGCCCTTGCGCACGTTCAGCATGGTGATGGTAGCCATCCTGGCGAAGCGGCTGGTGCCCGTGCCCGCCGTCATGGTGATAAAGGGGTAATCTCCGCGGCTGGAGGAGACGGAGTTGAACTTGTACTCCCAGCCCTGGAAGCCCTGCTCCATGTCGCGCTGCACGTCGCTCCACGCCACCTCCATGGCCTTCCCGTCGGTCAGGCCCAGGTCCAGATATTTCTCAATGTACTGCTCGTAGGACTTTTCCGCGTAGGGCGCCAGAATCTCCTCCACGCTGGGCACGGTGAATCCGCCGTATTGCTGGCTGGCCGCGCTGAGCACGATATCCCCGATCACGTCAAAGGCCACGTCCAATGTCTTGGGCTCATTGTACCAGAGGTTGCCCATCTCGAAACCGCCGGTGAGCACGGACTTCACGTCGAAGAGGCAGCAGTTCATGGTGTCGCGCCTGGCGGACATGTCGTGGATGTAAATGTAGCCCTCGCGGCAGGCCTGCAGCTCCTCCACCGTCATAAAGAACTTCTGGTACAGGGACTTGTTCAGCTCGTTGAAGATCAGGCTGCGCTTGGTGGACACCAGAGCGCTGTCCGTGTTGCTGTTCTCCTTGTCGCCGATGTACATGATAGACTGGCTCTTCTTGTAAACGTCGTCCAGCATCTGAACGAAATCCTGCTTGTAGTTGCGGTAATCCCGGTAGCTCTTGGCCACCTGGGGATTCACCTTCTCCAGCGCGCCCTCCACCACGTTGTGCATCTGGGCGATGGGGATCTCCGTGACCTCCATATCCTCCGCCTTCTCCTCCACAAACTGGCAGATAAACGTGATCTCCGCCTTGGAAAAACGGATCATGGCGCGCTCCGCCGACTTGCGGACCGCCGCCACCACCTTCTGGACGTTGAAATCCTCCCTGGTTCCGTCTTTTTTAATCACCTTGATCTCACTGCACTCCACTGCTTTTGCCTCCTGTCCTGCCCGGTTTTCGGTCATCCCGGGCCTCTATCACTATATATTGTGCTTTGTTGTCAAATGAATACACTATATGTATAACGCATATGATATCCTATCACGGCGAGCCGGTTTCGTCAAGAGTCAATTTCCAGAAAAAGAGACATCTTCCAGCAATGGAAAATGTCTCTCTCAACCTGTATTTCGGGGCGGACCAGGGGCTTTCACGCCCCAAATCCGCCGCAGTTTCCGCTCTCAGCGCCGTTCCCGCTCCTCCTCTTCCTCCCTGGCGGCTGCAGCGGCTTCCAGCTCCGCCGCGTAGGCGGCTTCCTGCTCCAGAAGCGCCAGCTCGTCCTCGGTAAGGTCGAGGGCCTCGAGGGCGGGGGCCTCGGCAGCAGTTTCAGCCTGGGCACCAGTTTCGACCCGGTCTGCGCTTTCGCCCCCGGCAGCAGATAGTTCCACCCCGGCCGCGGCCTCCGCCTCGGCCAAATCTCCCGCCGTCTCTTCCGCCGCTTCTTCCCCGCCGTCACTCTTAACTGCCAGGTCCTCCAGCTTCAGCTGCAGCTCCTCCTCCACCTCGGCCTTGATCTCCTCGGCCTGCTCGGGATTCATGCTGGGAAGATCGTCGGTGGAGCCGACGCCGAAGCGGCGCAAAAACTCCTCGGTGGTGGCGAACAGCGCCGGGCGGCCCGGCGCGTCCATGCGGCCCACCTCGTACACCAGGTTGAACTCGATCAGCCGGTTCACCGCGTGGTCGGACTTGACGCCGCGGATCTTCTCGATCTCCAGCTTGGTCACCGGCTGCTTGTAGGCGATGATGGACAGCGTTTCCAACATTACCTCGGTGAGCACCTGCTTCTTGGGCGTGGACGCCACCCGGATCAGGTTGTCATAATATTTCGCCTTGGTGCACATCTGGTAGCTGTCCTCCAGCGCGATAATCTGCATCCCGCAGCTTCTGCTCTTGTCATACCGGGCCTTCAGGCGTTCCACCGCCCGCCTGGCCGTCTCCCGGTCCTGCCCAATGGCCGCAGCCAGCTGCCGCAGCTCCACGGAGCGCCCCATGGTAAACAGAACAGCCTCAACGACCGCCTCCTGCTCCTTCTCATTCTCGGTGGGCGGAAACTCCAGCGCCAACTGGCCGTTTTGTACGCCGGCCTGCTCCGGCTGCCCCGCTCCGGCGCCTCTTGTCAGTTTTCCCTCTTCCATCTCTATCCGTCCTTATCCCTTCAATCGTCACTCCGCGAAATCCGCCAGCCCGTCTAAGTCCAGCTCCGCTTCCTCCCCCTCCGGCTCCAGGGCTTCGATCTCCATGTCTCCGAAGGTCTCCTCCTGCACCAGATGGATTTTGCCGATCTTCATCAACTCCAGAACCGCCAGAAAGGTGACCACCACCTCCAGCTTGTCCGCCTGCTCCTCCAGCAGATGGCGGAAGCTGAAATGCCGGTTTTTCCTGGCATAGCCAAGCACCGATCCGATCTTCTGCTCCAGGCTCACCGGCTCCCGCCGGATGGTGCCGAAATTGCTGCGGATCGGGTCTACCTTGTCCTCCTTGCGCTTCATCACCTGCTCGAACACCCGCTTCAGCTTCGCCAGGGTGAGGCCGTCCAACAGGCTGTCCAAATCCACCGGCGGCTCATATTTGGCCACCTCCGGCGGAATGGTGGGCGACTTGTACAGAAGGCGGTCCGCGCCGTCCTCCCGCCTGGCCAGCTCATCGGCCATCAGCCGGTAGGTCTTGTATTCCAGCAAACGCTGTACCAGCTCCGCCCGCGGGTCGATCTCCTCGCCCTCCTCGTCCACTTCCTTGGGAAGCAGCATGCGGGCCTTGATATCCAGCAGCGTGGCGGCCATCACCAGAAACTCGCTGACGACATTTAAGTCCTCCCGCTCCATGTTCCGCACATATTCCAGATATTGGTTAGTGATCTCCGCGATGGGAATATCGTAAATATTTACCTTATTTTTCTCAATCAGATGCAGGAGCAGGTCCAAAGGTCCCTCAAAATGCTCCAGCTTGTAAGATATCTGTACCATAAATCCTCTTTTTCCGGCCCTGACAGCGTCAAACGCCGTTTCACCGCCCGTGGTCAGCCGGTTCTGCGGGGTCCATCCGCTTCCGGCCATCAGCATTTATCTTACCACAGAACCCCAAAGCCCGCTACTGCTTTTTCAGCCGCACCACCACCAGCTGAGGCCGGTTGTTCAGGCGGATGTTGATGGAGTGGGTGCCCAGGCCCCGGCTGACGATCATGCGCTTCCCGTCCATTTCAAAATCCCCCGCGCACCAGGGAATGAAAAACTGGTACTGGGGCGTCATCACGCCGCCCAGGCCCGGGATGCGGATGGTTCCCCCGTGGAAATGCCCTGACAGGGTCAAATCCGCCCCCCAGGCCGCGTAATCCTTAAAATACATGGGAGAATGCGCTAGCAGAATCTGGAATTTCTCCTCCCGCCCGGCTCCCCGCACCCGGCCCAGCCTGCGGACCAGATAATCCGGCGGCATCGGGTCCAGCTTCTCAAACAGAGCCTTGCGATAATACCGCTGTCCCAGATCCAGCCCGGAAATCTCTGTATCCGCCCCCCAGGGAGCCGTCCCGTTTTCCAGATAGATCACGCCCATCCGCTTCAGCCGGTCCCGGTACTCCTCGTACAGGCCGCCGTAAGTCTCCCGCTCCCAGACCATGCGGTTCTCGTGGTTCCCGTTGCCGCAGTACACCGGGAAATCCCTTGCCAGCCGCTTCACCAGCTCCAAAGGCACCGCCACATCCCGCCTGCCCTTGCACACCATCATATCGCCGCCGATCAGCACCGCGTCCGGGTTTACCCGCCGGATTGCCTCCAAAAGCCGCCGGTTCCCCGGGCCGAACTCATTGTTGTGCAGGTCCGACAAAAAGACAAGGGTCTTATCCTTCAAAATCTTGTCCGACCGGATGCAGGTCTCCTCCACAGAGAACCGCTTTTTCTCATATTCCGACCGCGCCAGGCAGACAGCCGCCCCAAACGTGGCCGCTGTGGTTATCCCTTTTATCATCCCGTCACCTCCGCAGTTTGCATTTTCCCGCCTATACTGTAAAAAAACCTTTTTCAAACAGCCGGATCACATCCAGAAGGCTGTCGCACTTGGCGGTCAGTTTTGCGGTCAGCTCCGGTCCCGGGATACTCAGGTCCGGCACCATCACCGCAAGGAAGCCGCCGTTTAACGCGGCGCTTATGCCGTTGAAGCTGTCCTCCAGCACCATGCACTCCTCCGGCTTTTCGCCCAGCATATCCGCGGCCAGGTAAAAGATCTCCGGGTCCGGCTTGGCGTGGGTCACCATCTCCCCGAAGGCGTATGCGTCAAAAAAGCCGTCGATGCCGGCGCCCCCCACATTCTGCTCCGTCCACTGGCGTCCGCTGGAGGTGGCAACCGCTGTTTTGATTCCCTTCTCTTTTAAATATGTAAGAAGTTCCTTCAAACCCTTTTTCACCGGAACGCCGTACTTGCGGATCTGATCATAGGAAAACGCCCTCTTCTCCTCCAGGAAGCGGTCCGTGTCGAATTCCGGCCCGAACATCTCGTTCAGCAGCCGCTTCACCGTGTCCGGCTTGCTGCCCCGGATTCCGTCAAAGAACTCGTCCCCCACGGAAATACCGAACCGTTTTCCCACAATATTCCAGGCCTCCACCGACAGCCGTTCCGTATCAAACATCAGTCCATCCTGATCAAAAATCACCGCTTTTACCTTGTGCGCCATCTCTTGTCTTTCCTCCGAATCTTTCTTTTTCAGTCTCAGATAGTATCATAGCATAACTGCGGAAATTTTCAAAGTAAAAAGGACGCCGCGGCGCTTTAAGCCTGCGGCGTCCGAATCCGAACCGGCGCTATCTGCCCAAATACCAGGGCGCCAGCTCCACGCTGACAAAATAGCCCTGTTCATGCTGGCAGACCGGACACATCTGGGGCGCTTCCGTGCCGAAATGGATATGGCCGCAGTTTAAACACACCCAGCCGGTCTTTACATCGGAAATAAACAGCTTCCCGCTTCCCAGCCGGTCCGCCAAATGCTGAAACCGTTCCCCGTGGGTCTTCTCGATCTCCGCGATCATGTGGAACACATTTCCGATCCTGGCAAAGCCCTCCTCCTTGGCGATATCGCCGAAGGATTTGTACACCACGTCGTGCTCCTCAAACTCATTGTGCGCCGCCGCGTTCAACTGCGCCAGGGTGTTCTGCTCCATATCCACCGGATAACCTCCATCTATGAATATGGTTTCCTTATCCAGAGGTTCCAGGAACTTGTAGAAAATCTCCGCATGCTCCTTCTCCTGGTTGGCCGTGTAGGTAAAAATCTGCTCCACCACCGGCATTTTCTGGAACCGGGCAAGGGCGGCCGCGAAGGTATAGCGGTTCCGCGCCTGGCTCTCGCCTGCAAACGCGCGCATCAGGTTTTTAGCTGTCTCGCTGTCTCTTAAATCTGGCATATTTCATTTCCTCCTAATCATCATCGTTTCATATTCATACTATCCCCTGGAAGCATATGGATTATACCCATATAGAATCCAATTTTATTTCCTTGTGTTTCGCCTTTTTCCATGTTACAATCCAAATATGGATAATATCGCAAGGAGGAGAGCCTATGATTCGTTATGACCGTCTGTGGAAAACCATGGAAGACAAAGAGCTTACCCAATACCGCCTGATCAAGCAGCACGGCTTCAGCGCCGGCCAGATCGGCCGCCTGAAGAAGAACATGCATGTGTCCACCCACACCATTGATACGCTCTGTACCATTCTGCAGTGCGGCATAGGCGACATCATGGAGTTCTGCCCCGACGAGACCTCCGGCTGGACCGGACCCCTTCCCGCGCAGACGGAGGAACCAACCGCCGACAAACCCAAAGCGAAAAAAACCGCCAAGGGCAAGACCGCCGCGGAAAAACCGGAAAAAGCCGCAAAAAAGGCCGACAAGTCCGGAAAGGAAAAACCCGACAAGGACAGCGCAAAGCCGTTAAAGGCGGAGAAAGAAAAAGCCCCCAAGGAAAAGAAATCCGGCAAGGGCGACAAGGCCAAGAAAGAGAAAGGCGACAAGAAGGGAAGGGGCGGCAAGAAGAAGTAGGCCGATGCCCGCCTCCCACCTCCCCGGCAGCAGCCCGCGCAGGCAGTTCCGGAGAACGTGCGCCTTCCATAGAAATGCCGGAGGCGGTTTGAACTTCCGCCTCCGGCATGCCTGTCTCTAATCCATATACCCGGTCGTTTTGTAGGTATTGTACTGCCTTCTCAACCTGACCACCAGGGAGCCGTCCGGCTCTTTTTTCTTGTCCTCAATCACATATTGGGTCCTGTTCCGGTCCATCTTCTGACAGAACATCTCAAACTCCTGGTCCGGGTTCGCGTCGTTTGCGGTATCAAACCGCATGGTCTGTAACAGGCAGGCACTCATGATTCTTCTCATCAGGACATTCCTCCGTATCGCTCTTTTTCTTTATTTTACCATTTCCATCGAAAAAATGTCAGCGTTTTTTCGCACTTATCACCAATTTTGTTTAATTCTCCTGCATATACGCCCGTATTTTTTGTGTATAATGCACATTTTTTATTCATTTGCGCCGATGATCCGCACCGCTATCTTCCAAATATAGGTTGACAAGAACCACCAATTTGCTATGATTAAGGCAATTAACGATATAGAAATTTATCCTTCGGGGAGAGCCATTATGCAAAAGAAAATCATTCCCATTACCCTGGCGGCTGCATTGCTGATTTCCAGTTTTCTTTCTCTCGTCTCCATTTCCCATCTCCAGGGCAATGCCCGCATCATCAACTATACCGGCGTTGTGCGCGGCGCTACCCAGCGCCTGGTGAAGCAGGAGCTCAACAACACCCCCAACGACGGGCTAATGGAACAAATCGACGCCATTATTGAGGAGCTTTTGACCGGGGAAGGGGAAAACGGCCTCGCCCGCCTGAACGATCCCGGATACCTGAAATTGGCGGCGCAGATGAAAGAGGACTGGCAGCAGATCCGGCAGCAGATTTATCAGGTTCGCGGCGGAAATGCGCCGGACGAGCTGTTCGCGGCCAGCGAACGATTCTTCGAGCTGGCGGATCAGGTCGTGAGCGCCGCCGAAGAGTATACGGAGGGCCGCGTACTCATGGCGCAGAGAAGCCTGTCCCTGCTGACCGGCGCGTTTATTCTTTTGGCCGTCGCGCTTTCCGTCCACACCTCCAGGCAATCCGCGCGCCAAAAAGCCCTGGCTCAAGCCGAGGAAGCCAATAAACGCCGGAGCGAATACCTCTCCCGCATGTCCGAGGCTCTGCGCGCTCCTATGAACGATATTTCCGAACTCATGTATGTGGCAGATCCGGAAACCTATGAGCTGCTGTTCATCAACGACGCCGGGCGGGAAACCTTTGGCGTGGACGTGCTGGCGGGCCAGAAATGCTACCGCGTGCTTCAGAATGCGGACGCGCCCTGCAGCTTCTGCACCAACCATTTTTTAAAGGATGGCGAGACCTACACCTGGGAATACACCAATCCCGTCACCGGCCGCCACTACCTGCTTAAGGACCGCCTGATCGAGTGGGACGGGCGCCCTGCCCGGATGGAAATCGCCTTCGACAACACCAAGTCCGAGTGCGAAAAATTACAGCTCAAATTCACGCTGGACGCGGAAAAAATGATCACGGAGTGCGTGCGCACGCTCTACCAGGAAAGCGAGCTTAAAAGCGCAGCCTCCCAGATGCTTGAGCGGCTGGGCAGCTTCCTGTCGGCCGGCCGCGCTTACATCATCTCCATCCAGGAGGACTCTCTCTGCGAAGCCATTCAATGGGTCTCCGGCGGGACCCAGGCCGCGGAAGCACGCAGACACAATGTCCCGCTCTCCACCATTCGCCGCTGGCTCCCCTCCTTCGACCAGCGCGGATGTATCGTGATTGAGGACGTGGAAACATTAAAGGATTCCGATCCTGTGGAATATGAATTCCTGCACAGCCAGTCCATCCACAGCCTGGTGGCCGCTCCCATGGAAATGGACGGGACGCTGACCGGCTACCTGGGCGTTGACAACCCGTCTCCGGACCATATGTCCAACATCGCTCCCCTGCTCCAGACCCTGTGCTATTTTCTTATGCTGGCCTGGCGGCACGCGCAGAGCCAAAAGCAGCTGTCCCAATTAAGCTACTATGACAAGCTGACCTCATTTTACAACCGGAACCGGTACATCGAGGATACGAAAGACCTTTCCACCGCCGAAGTCTCCGTGGGAATCGTCTATCTGGACGTCAACGGCTTAAAAGACATCAACGACCAGCACGGCCACGCCTACGGCGACGAGGTTCTGGCGGAATGCGCCCGCAGAATGAAACACGCGTTCCCCGGCGCCAACTTCTACCGGATCGGCGGGGATGAATTCGTGATCATCTGCCCCGGATTGGAAAAGGAGCTTTTTGAGAGCAGAACCCGGGATCTGAAGGCCCAGTTCCGCGCAGATCCCATGTGCCGCGCGGCCATCGGTTCCCGCTGGTCGGAAAAAATCGACGATCTGAACCAGATTATCGCGGAAGCGGACGCCCGGATGTATGAGGACAAGAAAATATTTTACCGCACCCACCCGGCCTCCAACCGCTACCGCCACCACAGCGACGAGCTGTTGTACCTGGCGGACCCCGGCGTCTTACAGGAGGAGATCCGGCAAAACCGTTTTGTCGTGTATCTGCAGCCCAAGATTTCCTGCCCGGATCGCAGGGCCGTGGGAGCGGAGGCCCTGATCCGCTACCAGCCCCGTCCAGACGCCCTGGTTCTGCCCGGAAATTTCCTCCCGCTGCTGGAGGAGACGGGGGCTGTCAGTCAGATCGATTTCTTCGTGTTCCAGTTCGTCTGCTCCAGGCTCAAACACTGGATAGAACAGGGCAAAGCGGTATTTCCGGTCTCCGTAAACTTCTCCCGCTGCTCCCTGGCGCAGCCGCTGTTTGTGGAGCAGCTCACCGAAATCTGTGATTCCTCCGGCATTTCCCCGGAGCTCCTGGAGATCGAGATCACGGAAAGTCTGCGGGAGGTGGAGGAACTGGATATCCGGGCGCTGATCATCAAAATCCGCGGGGCGGGCTTTTCCGTCGCCATCGACGACTTTGGAACCGAGTATGCCAACCTGGCCCTGTTGTCCTCCGTGGAATTCGACGTGCTCAAGCTGGACAAGAGCATGGTCGGCGACGTGGCTCACAATCCAAGAACCAGGGCAATCGTGGAATCCATCGCGGAAATCTGCGGCAAGTTAGGCATCCGTATGGTGGCCGAGGGCATCGAGACGGAGGAACAGATGGCGGCCTTAAACGCCTGCGGCGTGCGGCTGGCCCAGGGCTTCCTATTTGGCAAACCGGTCTGCGCAGGCCAGTTCGAAAAAACATACTTGCAGCAATGACTGCATCCAGTTAAGAAAAAGCATGGGCCCCAACGCTCCATGCTTTTTTCGTCACTTCCGGCAGATCACCGCCATATTCCATTTTCATCTACCCGATATCCGTCGGGCGTCACGGTGTCGGTCAGCATCACGCCGTCGCTTCCCAGGTAGAAATACTGTTCATTGGTCTTGACCCAGCAGTTCTTCGCCATGGCGCCGCTGGAATGGAAATAGTACCACGCGCCGTTGTTGAACTTGCGCCAGCCCACGGCCATGTAGGCGTTGGGGTCAAACCAATAGTCCTCCCCCGCAATCTTCAGCCATTGGTTGGACGCCCTGGAGCCGTCCTCCTTGATATAGAACCATCCTGTGGAGTCCTGGTTCCATCCCGATGTGAGATTGCCAGTTCCCGGGCCGCCGCTGCCGCCGTCCGCGCCTTCGGCGCTCTGCTGCTTTGCCAGCTCGAAACCGTAATCCAGAAGGGCCTTGGTGTCCGTATAGTGGGTGGATTTGCTCTTCATCACCACCGCGATCAGGCGCACGCCGTCCCGTTCCACCGCCGTCACCAGCGTGTTGCCCGCCTTGGAGGTGTATCCGGTCTTGCCGCCGATGATTCCGGCGTAATAACGGGAATCATTGGGATACAGCATCTTGTGTCCGATGGAAATGGTTCTGGCCGCATTTTTCTTGGTCGCCGGCAGGTCATAGGACAGGGTGGAGGCAACTGTGCGCACCGTACCGTTCTCAAAAGCAGCCTTGGCGATCAGCGCCATGTCATTGGGCGTGGTATAGTGGTCATTGTCGTTGAGCCCGTGGGGATTGGTAAAATGCGTGTTGGTGCAGCCCAGGGCCGCGGCCCTGGCGTTCATCATATCCGCAAACTTGGCGTTGCTGCCCGCCACGTGCTCCGCCAGAGCGTTGCCCACCTCGTTGGCGGATTTTAACAGCAGAGCGTAAAGACACTGGCGCACTGTCAGCTTGTCCCCCTCCACCAGGTTGAGGGACACCGCTCCCGCCTCCAGATTGGTGGTGGCGGTGGAAGAAAAGGTCACGGTATCATCCAGATTG
>ENA-UONZ01003163-UONZ01003163.1-human-gut-metagenome-genome-assembly--contig:-C93old-NODE-3163-length-11081-cov-4.042627_pt1 | contig 11081 bp, 9 predicted proteins | sample MGYA00242468_ERZ724015 | MGnify/ENA metagenome assembly ERZ724015
AAATCAACACCCGCTCCGCCATTGGAAGTCAGTGCATAACGCACCCCTGGAATTGAAGTAAAGCTCTCCGGCAAACCGGTCTTTTGCCGTCCGGTGGCAGGCATGACAATTACACCCTTTTTAATTGCTGCCGCAATCGCTTCCCTTGTTCTCTCTGTTATGACCTTCTCTGAATTAAATGTGGTACCATCCAAATCCAATGCTACAAGCTTAATCTCTCTCTCCATTCTGTACTCCTACAATAAAACATCTGCATCCAAAAATCTAAGAACAATATGTAATAGGAAATTCCAACGGAATTTCCTAATTACACAAAAAAAGACTTGATATTCATCAAGTCTTTGAGTTGCGGGGGCCGGATTTGAACCAACAACCTTCGGGTTATGAGCCCGACGAGCTACCGGGTTGCTCTACCCCGCGATATTCTGTTAAGACTTATTGTTTCATAAGTCGTTACCTATTATAACGCTGATATAGAGCAATGTCAACCCCATTTTATCATATTTTTGAATTTTGTTAAAATCCTGCCTTATAAATCAATCTCTGAAGTCATAAACCCATACTGTGCATCTCCGTATTCCCAGCTGACGGTGACTTCATACACATATCCCGGCTCCACATCTCTGACAACAAACTCTCCGTCAGCACTCTTTTCTACATTGACTTCTTCTGCCAATGCATCCAAATCATCATCCACGGAAGCCGGATATTTATCTGAATTCCAACGGCGCACAGTCACCTTTGTAGGTGTCAGATCACAGCTGATGGTAAAGTCCGTCTTACCTGCATCCATGGACATTTTCTCCAGATTCTCCCACTGCATCATTGCTGAACCGCATGCTGTCACTGTGTTATCTTCTGAACTGTCCGTTTCAGAATCGCCTGAAGGCGCTGTCCATGTAGAGTTGCCCGCTCATCAATGACATGGTCTGACCAAGAGATGAGCTGTAGACAACACCCACTGTCGGAACTGTACTTGTATCCGGTTCAGCAAAAACCATATCAATGACATTCTGGTACTGCTTCACTTCATCCGCCGTACCCTCACCGGTAACGACCATCTTGCTGACTCCCGGATACTGCCCCGGGTAGCTCTCCAGCATAATGCCGTCTCCATAAACATCCACATAATCTCCGGCTTTTAAAATTTCAGATGTGATTTTTTTGCCGTCATTATCCTTCAGATCATTTGGAATAGATGTCGTAAACACCGTTCCGTTGTATCTGTCTGCCAGAAGCCATGTGCCGTTCTTCCCTGCCAGCAAAATACAATGCTGCGCCGCTGAGACTTCATCACCGCTTAAATCACCTGTTTCCCTTTGATTGCCCGCTGTCTGACTCTCTGTCTGCGCTGCTGACTGGTTGTCAGTGGTCTGCGTGTTCTCTCTTCCTGCTTTCTGTCCGCATCCTGCAATTAATGCTGCTGTCAGACATACCGCCATCAAAATACCCATTAATTTCTTCATCAATATAAACCTCCTGCATATCTGCTGTCTTTTTGCTTCCCAAAAAATTATTGTCCTTCTTGATTCATCTCAGGACTCGTACATCGTTGTGACAATAGATATACGTATGGCTTTATGATTTTTTATGGATAAATGAATATTTTTCTGTAAATGTTCAGAATCAATTACTTTCGAATGGCAGCTTCTGTACGAAAGGTCACTTCCATCTTTCTGTTTTTGCCTCCTTAATTCATCCGATGTTTCATTTTCCTTAAATACATCAGACCTTTTAACTGTTATTTTCTTCAAATTGTGCTTTTTCTCTTGTTTTTGCGTAAATACATCTGATGTATTTATCATATATTTATTCTGAAAAAAGCAATACTGGAATTTTATCTAAATTATTATCTACTTTTTTATACATTTTAACCTTTTGACATTCCCTTTAATAACCATTATTATAATTTATAAGAAGAATAGAACCAAAGAAATGGAGAAAATCATAGGATGATTTCGTCACCAGAAGAAAAAAGTCTTCCACAGAAAATATCAGAAGACATTATCAAATTTATTTTAGAAGAAAAACTACAGCCGGGAGATAAGCTTCCTAATGAAACCGTCCTTTCCGAACATCTTAATGCCGGAAGGAGTTCCATCCGTGAAGCCATGAAACTCCTGGCTTCCAGAAATATCGTTACGATCCGCCAGGGCTCCGGTACCTATATTGCTTCATCCCCGGGGGTGGTGCAGGACCCACTGGGATTCACCTTTATCGGCAATAAACAGAAGCTGATTCATGATCTGCTGGAAGTGCGTTTTCTGCTTGAACCTTCCATTGCTGCAATGGCTGCTGCCCATGCCGATGAAAATGACATAAAAAAAATCACCGCACTTTGCGATGAAACGGAAGCATTATTAAAGAGGCATGATGATCACACCCAAAAGGACATTGAATTCCACACAGCCATTGCATTGAGCAGCAAAAATGTTGTTGTTCCCCGTCTGATTCCTGTCATTAACAGCTCTATTCCGCTGTTTGTTGAAACAACCAGTGGGGCTCTGCACGAAGAGACAGTAGAAACACATCGAGAGATTGCAGATGCAATTGCCGGGCACGACCCGCTGCGCGCTCAGGATGCCATGTATCTTCATCTGGTATATAACCGTAAGAGAATCCTGCTTATTGAAAAGAATACCGATCAGATATAATTTCACATGTCTCAGCAGCCGCACCATCAAAAGGAGGAGAACATTATGAACAAAATATGTAAATTCCTTACTCTTATTATTCTAATTGTTGTCGTTCTCCTGTTTGGAATTTATCAGTACCGCACCTTCATTCAAACAGAGATTTACCAGGAGAATTCTGAACATCTTCTGGCAACCTATGAACAGGTCAACCGGACCTTTACGCTGTTTACGCGACGCAACTGGAATGTCCTGTCTGACTGGGATGAATATCTGCAGTGTATATCAGATTCTGAGAATGCTGAAACGGTATGGCATGATTTTGCAGACCGGAAAAACAACTGGCAATACAGTGATTTCTATATGTTTAACGAACACTGTGATTTTCTTACAGCCAACAACCGGAAAGGCACTGCAGACAGTATCCGGAACTGTTTTCAGGAAATGTACAGCTCCGGATGCCCCACTATTTCTGACTATACTGCCAGCAGCGGCAAACATAAGGTCGTCTTTGCGATTCCGTTAAGCCATCCATTTTGCCTTAATAATATAACCTATACAGGCGTCGCTGTCAGTTACGATGTCACTACAGTAGAGGACATGATATCTAATAATGTATATGGCGACAAAAGCAGCTGTTATCTCGTCAATGCAAAGGGACACGTCATTCTTTCTCTGGAATCTCAATCGGAGTTTCTGTCAGAACATGAGAATCTGTTTACCTTTCTGAAGGACAATGCCGTATTTTCAGAGAACACATACGATGCCGTTGAACATGACCTTCAGAAGGTTGTAAAAGGCCGTGCTAAATTTAACAGTCAGGAGACTTCATATTACATGGTCTACCAGCCTGTTGGTCTCAATGACTGGAGCATTCTCGGAATTGTGCAGACAGCTGCTGTCAATTCCCCGGATGAAAAAATAATGCATGTTACCATTGCTGCAATCACCGTACTTGCCACCTGCCTGCTTCTTTTACTTCTCAGGCTGTCGTCTTTAAACGCAGAATACAAGCTGAAGCATCAGGAATTACTGCATCAGGCTCTAAAAGCCCAAAAAGAGCAGACCGATCAGCTATTTTACGGAATGACCTGCATTGTAGATCGCTATACAGTCGTTGACCCGTTGAAGGACAGATATGAATACCATGAATACAGTAGCAACAGCCTGTATCCCGAAACCGGCTCCTATCAGAATCTGCTCGATACGATTGCAAGAAACTATATCGTATTATCCGATACAGAAAATATAAAAATAAGCCATCTGCTGAACAAAGACTACCTGCAGAAAGTGCTGCATAAAGGAAACGGTATCATGAAAATCGAATACAGCAAACGAACAGAAAATGTTTACAAAATTATGAATGTCGTTGCTGTAGAATGGGATGAGGCAGGTATCCCGCAAAAAGTCATGATGATTGCACAGGATATCGGCAAACGACATGAACTGGAGAATCTTGCCAACACAGATGGCCTGACCGGCTTATTCAACGAGCGTTATTTCAGTTCTGTCCTGCACCGCAAAGAACAGAAAAAGCTTCCTTTTGTTCTGTACTATCTTGATCTGGATCATTTCAAGCCTGTCAACGATACCTACGGACATGATATGGGCGATAAACTCCTGAAAGCAGTGGCAGAACGACTTTTAAAATGTATCCGCAGCAATGACTTTGCTTTTCGGATTGGCGGAGATGAATTTGCACTGATTATCAGTGCAGAAATGGAAAATTCACTCTGCATGCAGACGAAAATGCGCATCGTCCAGTCTCTGCTTCTTCCTTATGAAATTGACGGCAAGACACTGCATATCGGTGCCAGCTGCGGCTATGCTGTCTATCCCCTGGAAACAGAAGATACCGGCAAAATCCGTATTCTTGCAGACCAGCGGATGTATGCAGAAAAAAAAGAAAATCATCGGAAAGCCGCAGAGTCTCAGTCCAAAGATCCTTCTCCAAATGGCTGAGTGCAAAAGAGGGGCTGTCGGGAAATGTAATTTTTCATCCCGACAGCCCCTGCTGCATTATCTTCTGATGCATCACAACGAGCATCAACTTTCTTCTAACTCTCTTCTATGACGTTCTTTTATTCTCATACATCCGTTTGTCTGCCTGGCGAATGGCCTCCATTATCGGATGGACACCACAGACACCGCCGATACTGACTGACAGATGCAAGGTCGGATATTCTGTAAATACAATATTCGCCACAGCTGCTTTGATTCTTTTGTTCTTCTCTGCCATATCGTTCTCCGACATCTTCGGAAAGAGCAGCAAAAATTCATCTCCGCCATAGCGAACCAGTATATCACTGCTACGGATACAGGACTTAATAGCTGCTGCAATATCTCTCAGCACCACATCTCCCACCGGATGGCCATATGTATCATTCACCTGTTTGAACTGATTCACATCTATAATTTCCACACATTCCATGCCCTCCATATGAGTGAGATATGTCTCAAAATAGCGTCTGGAATATGTAGCTGTCAATGGATCCAGGAACAGTTTTCGACTCTCTCCACGACTTTTATCCAACAAAAACCTTGTTCCGTTTGCATCGATCCAACGTCCTTCATTCATCTTGGACAGCCCGACCAGAGCGAATGTACCCTCAGATCACACCACTCATACTCATTTTCCTTTGGCATCATGATACTCATTGAAAATTCCCTGTTCTCCGGTGTCGTTGCATCCAATGCGTCTTTCAACCGGTGAAAATCCTTCTGACTCAGGCATGTAAAGCAATTGGTATCTGCAACATTTTTGACCGTATAACGGTACTGCGGCGGTTCATCCCAATTAGTAACATTGACCAGTCTGGAAACAGAATCATAATCAAATTGAATTCCACCTTTTAATGAGGCAAAAAAATTCATCCGCTCCTGCATGGATTCCAGCATATGCTGAGAACGTTCACTGCTCGGTATCTCCGTTTTATTCATAATTTCCGTGGTCAGACGGTCTGCTTCACTGCGGTAGGGAGAATCTCCTGCGTCATACTGTGCGTCCATTCTGAGCCCCGGTGCAATATCCTGCAGGCACTTTAAAAGCAGCGGATTAAAGGCACCACATTCACCGGCCAGAATCATATCCAGTGCCGTTTCATGATCATAAGCATCCTTATAACATCTCTTGCTGGTCAGTGCATCATAAACATCTGCCAATGCAACCACCTGCGCTGCGATAGGAATCTGCTCTCCAATGAGTCCATCCGGATAGCCGTGTCCATCCCACCGTTCATGGTGCCATCTGCAGATTTCTCCGGCAATGCGCAGCAACGGTTTTTCCATTTTTGTCGTCATCTGATTGATAATATCCGCACCAATCGTTGTATGTGTCTTTATAATGCTGAATTCCTCCCGGGTCAGTTTTCCCGGCTTGTTTAAAATACTTTCAGGAATACTGATCTTGCCAATATCATGCAAGGCGGAGGCTGTTGTAATCATAACAATATCTGACTCGGACAGATGATATTCATCCGTCTTCTGAACCAGTCTGCGCAGCAGAAGTTCTGTAGCTGTACGAATATGAAGAATATGTTCTCCGCTCTCACTGTTCCGGAATTCCACAACATGACTCAAAATTCCAATCAGCAGATTATTGTTCTCTTCTTTTTCATAAATCTGATCTGCAACCATCTGCATCAACCTTTTCTGATTGGCATACAGATTGAGTATATTCTGTACACGTCTTCGCACTATAAACGCATCAAATGGCCTGCTGATATAATCTTCCGCTCCAAGGATATAAGCCCGTTCTATGACATCTTTCTTCTCCTCTGAGGATATCATGATTACAGGTATATCATTAATCCAGTGAAATGTATTCATCCGGTCCAGTACCTGAAAGCCATTCATTTCCGGCATATTAATATCCAGAAGCATCAAATCTATATTCATATCCTGCTGCAGAATATGAATAGCCTGACGCCCATTTTCCGCCTGCACATATTCGTATTCATCACCAAGAATCACCATCAGAATCTCCCGATTCATCTCTGCATCATCAACAATCATGATTTTCGCTTTTGTCTTGATGGATTCTGCCTCTTTTCTTCTGTATATTTACCCATCATGCGTTTCATAATCCGCTTTTTAATCAGGTCAAACCTTTTCTGATTGTTCCCCATTTACAGAAGCAGACATCGTCTCTGCCTGCATTAAACTTATAAGTGCTTTTTCAGGTAGCGGTTTCGAGAAATAATATCCCTGAATCATATCCACACCCCATCTGCTGATCAATTCCATCTCTTCTCTTGTCTCCACGCCTTCCGAAACAATATGATAGTTCATTTTGCGGAATGTTTCTACAACACTCTGGTAAAACTGCGCGCGCTTCTCATCATTGCAGATATCAAAAAGAAGTGAGCGGTCAAGCTTGATGGTAGAAAACGGAAGCCGCATCACCGTATTCAGATTGGCATATCCCGAGCCAAAATCGTCCAGACACAAACGAATACCTGCTGCTGTCAATCCGTCCACAACCATTCCCAGACTGGCGCTGTACTCTGTTGCAACTGTTTCAGTAATCTCAAACTGTATCCACTCATGCCTGATCTCATATTCATCCATCATACGGATAAAATGACTGCTGCAGTCATTCCGCATCAAATCCAGAGACGACAGATTCACCTTTACGTTCAGCAGGCGTGACATCAATTCCCTGTTTTCCTTCAGGAATCTGCAGATACGTCTGAACTGCATATCTGTAATCTGTTCAATCATATGATTCTTTTCTGCAATCTGAATAAACACATCCGGTGCAATCCAACCCAGTTCCGGATGATACAGGCGGCTCAGCGCCTCCACGGTAATAAATCTTCTTTCCCTGGTAGAATATACCGGTTGATAGTATACTTCAAAGAGATCTTCCTCAATTGCTTTGTGAAGATACTGTTCCACCCGTTTGTAATACATAAAACCATTCATTGTCTGGCGGTCATCCTGTATCACTTCTGTCAGTCCGCTCTGCGGTGTCAGAGACTCCAGATATTCCGCATATTCCATGATCAGACCGCTTTCTTCAAGCTTCTGAGCATTGATAATGCCGCTTATAATTACCGGAACAGCGATATTTTTATCTTCCACATCCAACACCTTATTTACATCAAACAGCCTCTTCAATTTGGCAAAATAATATTCATATTCTTCCAGAGAAGAAGTCAGCACAAGAAAGCGCTTTCCGGTAATACGGGTCACCTTCTGACCACAGAGCGCTCCAAGCTGTCCGGCTATCTGCTGCAAAATAGAATCTCCCCCCTGTACCCCTGCTACCCTGTTAATATGCTTCAGCTGATACAGATACACTGTAATAATATGAAAAGATTTTCCTGACGCAATGAGTTCTCCCATCTTTCGTGTCAGATAAAGATGATTATATAAGCCGGTCAGACTGTCCAGATTGGCATTTGGATTGTTGATCGTAATGAACAATGCCAATATACCAAGACTCATTCCAAATCCAGTCATCAAAAGTGACTGACAAAACATCTGCAAGACCACACCGACACCGGATATCACAAAAATCTCCAAAAGTATTTTTTCTTTTTGAGGCCCAAGCTTTTTGCGCCAGAGCAGAATAAGCAATAATGCCACTGCAAAATGCCCCAACGCACTGACATACATCAGCAGATACCATGGCCCTTTCACATATCCCGCTGTCACATCAAAAGAAAAAAGTTTTTCCGTAAATGGATTTGTCAGAATCACACTAATCAGAACAAGGGTTGGCACACCGGATATAAACATCTTCTTAGCTGAAATGATTTTCTGCTCATGCAATGTCTGAATGTAAAAAATAAATGTAGCGGGAAGCAAGGCCTGCAGCAGATAAAATATCGTTGTCACGATGACTGCGGCAGTTCCCATATCGCTGTTGTATGAAGTAATATAGTAATTAGTGAAAAATTCAGCAACAACATCTGCCGTTCCAAGAACAGCAAAGAAAAGAAATACCCGGTTATTCAGATCCTCTGCTCTTTTCTGTCCCAGAAAATGCCACAAAATCAACAGCAAAATAATCATTGCCGAAATCAGAAAATCCATGTTGTAAATCATATCTGTCCTCCGCCGTGTTTCATTTATAAGAAAACATCATTCTGTCTGCCTGCATTTTCCAGTCACTGATAGAAAGCAGTGTTCCATCCGCTTTCCTCAGGTAACTGCAGCCAAATTCCAGTTGAACAGGATACCTGCTTCCGGATTCTTTTTTCATCTCATTCCTTATCATCTGCTCCCAATCTTCCGGTCTCTTCTGCGGACGAGTCACCACAATTGCAAACTCATCACCGGCAATACGGAAACATTCTGTATGCTGCTCACATGCGTCACTTTCTGCCGCCTGAATGCTCCGGGCAGTCCGAATAACTGCTTCATCGCCCATCTGCATCCCATACGTATCGTTAATCGTTTTCAAATTGGCAATATCTATAAATATAAGCAAAGCATTTTCCAACAGCATTACATCCTGCTGAAGCTGATCCAGCTGCTGTTCAAATGCCTTTCGATTCTTCATTCCCGTCATCCGGTCTTCTATAGACATCCTTTCATATACGGCCTGTTCCATACGATACTGAATATCATTGGATACTTTACAAAGCAGTCCCCAGAACAGAAAAGAAATAAAAAGTAAAATACCAAACTGAAAAAGCGCATCATACCAGTAGATGGCGTACATCCAATATAAAGCAAGAGCAATCACTCCGCTGATGCCCAACACGCCAAATGCCTTCAGACAAAGCTCCAGCTCCTGCGTCTGATGCTTTTGATATTCTCTCCATAGAAGAATGGCCATCGCTGCAACACCTGTAAATAATATCAAATGCGTTACAAACAGCATATTTTTAAAAGGAACCGCAAACCAAATATTCACGATGCCCTGTCCTATCGCATTCCCATAAAAAAGTAAAATCCATATCTCCGGAATCCATTGATTTTCCTTACTTACCGTATTCTGTATAAAATGCAGCATCGGCACTGACATCAGCATAAATGCATAAAAAGACACTAAACTTCCTGCTGCACTGTGCTTCCCATACATCTGGTAAATTCCAGAATCCAATATACACCATAAGCTGCATATAATCAAAAAAACTGCGACATTCACAAAACGTTTTTCGACAAGCTGCCGATGTCTGGTATAAAGGAAAATACTTACTGCGACAATTCCCAATCCCAGCATACTGATGATCATTAAAATCGAAAAAGCAGAGGCCTGAAGATGTCTCACGACAATTGCAGAAAAACTGCCAAGTATCGGAACCTGTATATCAAGACTTCTACCTGCTGTTCCATCATAAATAAAGCATAGCGGTTCCTGCCCCGTCTCCTCCGGCAGGCGGACATCTGCCCACATCTTTCCTTTCATCTGTTTGTTCTTCTGGAACTGGTTATCCGCATAATGATAAAGAATACGCTCCCCTGTCCTGATTTCCAGATTATCCTGTATTCCTCTTGTGGATACAATTAGTCCCCTGTCATCCTCTGTCAGAGTATCATTATAAAGAATTACTTTTCCTTCCGCATCCGCAGTCACAGAACAAGGCAGTTCAAGTTCAATCCTTTTCCCGTCCTTCATCTGATACCACCCACTGCAGAGTGACCGGATGCTTCCCCTCTCCGTTCTTGACTGATAGTATATTCCGATCAAAAGGGACATGAAAGCCACTACAATGATAACACAGACAATTTCGATTTTTTTCCATCCCAGAACCTTTTTCATAACACTTCCTCGTCTACATCCGTAACAACGCATGATTTTTGTGATTTTGCAGCATACATCAGTTTATCCGCACGCTCAACAGCCTGCTCAATCTCCTCGCCTTGGGCAATAACCCCTCCGATACTCGTAGAAACATGCATTTTCCCATATTCAGGCACTTCCGACTGATAAATGAACTGATGTATCTGAAGCAGCTTTTGATGAAAAACCTGAGACTGCATTCCCGGCATAAGCAACAGGAATTCATCGCCGCCATAACGAATCAAAATATCATCCCGGCGTATCACACTCTTAATTGTCATAACCGTTGTCTGCAACACAAGGTCACCCGCATGATGTCCATAGGTATCATTATACGCTTTAAAATTGTCCAGGTCTATCATCGCAATTCCGGTATTCTTACTTACAGATATCATCTTCTCTTGGAAAAAACGCCGATTATAAGCCCCTGTCAATGAATCATGATAAATCTTCTCATTGTAATAGGCCAGCCGTTCCGGTATCTGATCGGACTCCAGCAATGCCTGTAGAATTTTTTCATCAACTTCCTGCTTAATCTTTATCACGTAAGGCTTCCCGTCTATTTCTATACGCTTTGCCTTTACAAAGAAAATATCTTCCTTCAGGTATTCAATCTCACAGTATGTTTCCTCACTATCCATCGTGTCATATCCACTTTCCAATCTGACTACAGTAAAAAACTCTCTGATACATTTCATCATTTCCAACAC
>ENA-UONZ01003164-UONZ01003164.1-human-gut-metagenome-genome-assembly--contig:-C93old-NODE-3164-length-11081-cov-4.019046_pt1 | contig 11081 bp, 15 predicted proteins | sample MGYA00242468_ERZ724015 | MGnify/ENA metagenome assembly ERZ724015
TTACAATGATACAGATTATATCAGGTGTAAAAGGCAAAGGTAAAACAAAATTCTTGATTCAGAAAGCGAATGAAGCAGTAAAGGCTGCAAACGGCAGTGTTGTCTATCTCGACAAGAATAACAAGCATATGTATGAATTAAGCAACCGCATTCGTTTGATCAATGTTGGCGATTTCCCGATTGATACATATGATGCATTTATTGGATTTATCTGTGGTCTGATTTCACAGGACAGAGATCTGGAGCATATGTTCTTTGATAGCTTCCTGACAATTGCAAGCGTATCTGATGATTATGTTGGCTACGTATTATCTAAACTTGCAGATGTATCAGAGAAGTTCAATGTAGATTTTACGATCAGTATTTCCATTGATGCGGATAATATTCCAGAAGAGTTTAAGAAGGATATCGTTATCTCCTTATAATTTGGATATTATATCATGATTTAGAAGAAAACAGCAGAAGTACTTAAGTGGTATTTCTGCTGTTTTTGTTCTGTATGGAGCCATTTCATTTCCCCGGAAAAGGATTAATTTGTCCTGAGTTTCCAGAAAAGGATCAGGGAATAAATACCGGCAATGCCCACAACGGCAAAAATAATCCGGGTCACGGCAGTGAGTGTGCCGAAGAAGTAGCTGATCAAGTCAAATTCAAAAAAACCGATGAGTCCCCAGTTAATAGCTCCAATGATGATCAGTATCAGAGCTGTAATGTCAAGCCAGTTCCTTTCCATGTCAATTCCTCCTTTCGCGAAGCGGCATGATATCATTATTATTGAATAAAAATTGAAGATTATGTGTACTTTATGATAATTTTGTGAAAAAGGCTTCCAATATAAGTCAAAAAAAGATATAATTAATGAATGCAGGTATTTATGAAGGAGGAAAAAACAGTGTTTTATCCCTATTCCAGCTGGCTTAAACAGCGCTATGGAGAAAAGGTTTACAAGCTTCCGGTCAACCTGCCGGTATCCTGCCCGAACCGTTGTGACGGACATGGAGGATGTACATTTTGTTCTGAAAAGGGAACCGGGTTTGAATCTGTCTGGCAGCCTGCATCGGTGACGGAACAGATGCAGCATGCAAGAGATGTTGTTGCCAAACGGTATAAGGCCCGTAAGTTTATTGCATATTTTCAGAATTATACGAATACATTTATGGCAATGGAACTATTTAAAGCTTATCTGGAGGAAGCGGCGGCTTTTCCGGATGTGGTTGAGATTTCGGTTTCCACAAGACCCGACTGTATCCGTACAGATTATCTGGCGTGTCTGGCAGAACTTCAGGAGCGCACCCACGTTGGCATCAATATAGAATTGGGATTGCAGACGGCGAATTATCATACCTTGGACAGAGTTCACAGAGGACATGGACTGGCTGAATATATAGATGCGGTTCTGGCAATCAAGAGATATCCGTTTACTGTGTGCACACATCTGATTGCCAATCTCCCGGGAGACACTCTTCGGGATGCAGTGGAAACAGCCAGAATTGTTTCTGTTCTGCATTCGGATATTGTGAAGATTCATTCATTATATATATCAAAAGACAGTCAGATGGCTGAGGATTACCTGGCAGGCAGACTTACGATCTGCAGCAAAGAAGAATATTTTGAATGTGTCAGGGTAATGCTTGAGAATCTGGATCCATCTATCGCGGTTGAGCGGTTGTTCAGTCGTATACCGGAGCAAGATGCTGTTTTCTGTAACTGGGGAATCAGTTGGTGGAAGCTGAAGGATGAGTTTGAAGTATATATGCAGCAGAATAGCAGCTGCCAGGGTAAACATTTTGATTATATGAATGGTTCGGCACTAAAAGGAGTTTTTTAATGGGGTCAGAGAAACAGACCGTCTCGAAAAACGGCGGGAGGCACTTGAAACTGAATATAGGGCTGATTGTATTTATAGGCATTTTTATTTATTTGATAGCAATCGGTCTGTCCTACCTTATGAGAAATCATATTTCTTTTTATGAAGTTCAGCAAGGATGGATTGTTGACAGTGATACCTTTACAGGCTTTATTCTTCGTAATGAGGCAGTTGTAAACACCGGACAAAGCGGTTATATCAACTATTTTGTCAATGATGGTGCCATGGTTGCCAGAGAGGGCAATGTCTGCATGGTCACTACCAATGCCGGCAGCAGTGTACAGGGAACAGCAGATGGATCAGCATTGACGTTGAATGGCAGTGACTATAGTGATATTCGGGAACAGGTTTTGTCTTTCAAAAAGAAATATAATGATAGTGATTATGCGTCGGTGTATGATCTGGATTATCAGTTGGGAAATATTGTCAGTAATATTGTCAGCAGGAATAATATTAATTCCATGAATCAGGCTGATTCCACCAACGGATATACGGTAATGACTGCTGATCAGTCAGGAATTGTCAGTTATTCTTATGACGGCATGGAAGGCTATACGCAGGATGATATGACACCGGAACTTTTTTCGGCCAGGAACTATGAGAAGAGCCAGTTGTCTGCCGGTATGAAGATAGACAGCGCATCACCGGCCTATAAGTTGATCTATGATGATAACTGGCAGATTGTGATTTGTCCGACGGCGGATCAGTACAAAAGGCTCAAAGAGCTGGATACGGTGAATCTGCAGCTTCAGCGGGACAATATTACAGTCAGCGCAGATGTATCGACCTTTCAGAAAGACGGCACCGATTATGTCAGCTTTTCGTTATCCAACTATATGGTCCGCTATTGCAATGATCGTTATATTGATATTGAGATTATCTGGGACAACCATGATGGATTGAAGATTCCAAAGTCATCAATTGTGTCCAAGAATTTTTACAGGATTCCGGCTGATTATCTCCAGACGGAGGAAGAGAGTTCGGAAAGCGGCTTTTATTCGGTGGATAATGATGAAACAGTTTTTATCAAACCGATTATTTATGCACAGAATAAGGAATATTGTTATGTAGACTGTGCGGATATTGCGGAAGGTACTGTTCTTAAGAAACCTTCTTCCGATGAGACCTATACAATTGGAGAGACAGAAGCTTTAAAAGGTGTTTATAATATCAATAAAGGCTATGCAATGTTCCGCTTGATTGATATTTTGTATGAATATGGCGATTATTGTATTGTCAGTGATAAGACGGATTATGGTGTGACGTTGTATGATCATATTATTTTGAATGGCAGCAGTGTCAAAGAAAATGATATTATATATTAGATATAGATGAAAGGGGAAGAAATATGCTTACAGAGAATGTTATAGAGGTTGAAAAGCATGTCCAGGCTGCCTGTGACAGAGCAGGACGTTCAAGAGATGAAGTCACTTTGATCGCAGTGAGCAAGACGAAGCCGGTGAGTGATATTGAAGAGGTACTGACAACAGGTATTCTTGACTACGGTGAGAACAAAGTTCAGGAATTATCCGACAAATACGAAGTGCTTCCGAAGAATATTCGCTGGCATATGATCGGACATCTTCAGCGCAATAAGGTCAAATACCTGATTGGCAAAGTTGTCCTGATTCATTCCGTAGATTCACTGAGACTGGCAGAGCAGATTGAGCATGAGGCTGCAAAGGCGGATATCGTGATGCCGGTACTGATCGAGGTGAATGTGGCAGAAGAAGAATCCAAGTTTGGGACAACCAGTGAGGCTGCCATGCAGCTTGTGGAAGCGGTGTCGAAGTTGCCGCATATCAAAATCAGGGGATTGATGACAATTGCGCCATTTACGGATAATCCTGAAGATAATCGTATCTATTTCAGAAAATTAAAACAATTATCTGTTGACATAAAAAGCAAAAACATTGATAATGTTGATATGGATGAATTATCAATGGGTATGACGGGAGATTATGAAGTTGCAATTGAAGAAGGTGCAACAATGGTCAGAGTGGGAACCGGTATATTCGGCAAGAGAAATTATCAGATATAGATAATTTGCAGTTATTTGAAGCAGGAGACATTTGAAGGGCTGGTTTTGAATAGTTGGTAATTGATTAAATAAGTAGAGGAGCGTATAGCAGAATGAGTAAAGGCTTTAACAAAATTCTTGATTTTATGAAGCTTAATGATGATGAATATGAAGAATATGATGATGAAGAGATAGATACAGAAGAGGAGCTGGAGGAGGCACCGAAGAAAAAGACATTTGCACGCAGTACGGCGAATAGCAGAAAGACATCTGCGAGACAGAAGGACGAGCTGGAAGATATGGCAGATGACTGGGATGATGAGCCGGAGGTGAAGAGTACACGGTCAACACAGGCCCATACTTCATCACGAAGCACGCGTAAGGCAACGCCTTACGGCAGGAGCAGCAAGATTGTTCCGATGCACTCCAATATAACATCCCGTAGCATGGAGGTATGTGTTTCAAAACCGGATGAGTTTGACACATGCCAGGAAATCTGTGACATTATCCTGTCAGGAAGAGCAGCGATTATCAATTTTGATGCTGTAACAACGCAGGAAGCTCAGAGAATTATTGATTTTGTTTCCGGTTCCTGTTATGCGATCAACGGCAATATTAAGCCGATATCAGATACAATTGTTATTGTGACACCGGAAGATATTGATATTACAGGCGATCTTCAGGAACTGGCATCTTCAAGTGTCAATGTACCTGCTTTTGGATATTCTGAAGAAGAGGAATGACTATTCGGAAACGGGAACAGGAAGAAACAGGATGATGAGATCAATAGACAGATGAAGGAGGTCTGGAATTAATGTTAACACCAATTGAAATTCAGGGTAAGACTTTTAAGAACAGTGGTATGGGGTATTCAAAGGCAGATGTGGACAGCTTTTTCTCAAGTGTTTCTGCTGATTTTGAAGCACTTTACAAGGAGAATCTTTCTTTGAAGGAAAAGATCAATAATCTGGATGCAAGTCTCAGCCATTATAAGGAAATAGAGAAGTCACTTCAGAAGGCACTTGTTCTTGCAGAGACAACTGCAGAGGAGACAATTGTAGGTGCGAAGAAGAATGCCACTGTTATTGAACAGGAAGCCGTTTTGAAGGCACAGTCTATTGTGGCAGATGCTAAGGTGGAACTTGAGCAGCTGCATGTGAAAACAACAGATCTGCTTCAGCAGTATGACCGCTACAGAACACAGTACAAAGCACTTGCTTCGGCACAGCTGGATCTGCTGAATTCAGAAGCATTTGATATTGATGTTGCAACGATGAAGGCAATTTCAGGCCTTGAGGAATCAGCCGCAGAGCATACAGATCAGCTTCAGGCTGAGCCGGTATATGCTGTGGAAGAGACTGAGAGTGAAGAAACCGCAGTAGAACAGGAAGAAGACTTTGATGAGACACTTTCAACAGATGATGCAATGATCAAGGATTTCTCCGAGATGTTTGACAGCGAGAAGGACGAAGAGAACCAATAAAGCGGATGTGCTTATTTCAGTACAGCATAGTTATTAATAGAATATTCAGAAGTCCGGGTCAGTGGCTGAAGCGCATGCCCGGACTTTTTGTACAGAAAAGGAAGACAGCAAAATGCAGAAAATGATGATTCATTACAATGATGTACCAATTTATCCAATTGTTCTTTCAGAGAATTTTGATGCGCTTGGTGAAGCGCTGGATGATCTGATGATCAAAGACAGAAAGGTGTGTATCGTAACAGACAGCCATGTGGCAGACTTTTACCTTGAACAGGTAGAGCATATTGTAAAAGAGCATTGTGCAGCTGCCAGTCATTTTATTTTTCCGGCCGGTGAAGAGAGCAAAACGCTGACAACAGTTGAGAATCTTTATGAATTTCTGATTCAGAATAAATTTGAACGTAAAGATATGCTGGTGGCGCTTGGCGGCGGTGTTGTCGGTGATCTGACAGGCTTTACAGCGGCAACTTATCTGAGAGGCATTCGTTTTATCCAGATTCACACAAGCCTTCTGGCACAGGTGGACAGCAGCATCGGAGGAAAAACAGGTGTTGATTTCAGAGCCTATAAGAACATGGTGGGGGCTTTTCATCAGCCAAAACTGGTGTATTCCTGTGCAGAGACGTTGAAAACACTGACCAGTCAGCAGTATATATCCGGCCTGGGTGAGATTATTAAACACGGATTGATCAAAGATGCCGCCTACTATGAATTGCTGAAGGCGCACAAAGAAGCGATCTTGGCCAGGGATACGCAGACGGTGATTGATATGATCGCAGTCAGCTGTCACATCAAGAAAGAAGTGGTTGAGAATGATCCTGAAGAAGCCGGCGAACGTGCTTTACTGAATTTTGGCCATACATTGGGACATGCAGTGGAGAAACTGATGAATTTTACAATGCTGCATGGAGAATGTGTTGCCGTCGGCATGCATGCGGCGGCATGGTTGTCCATGGAGAAAGGAATGCTGACAGAGGCGGCTTATAAAGATATCACAGATACCATTGTATCATTCGGTTTGCCGGTCAGTGTTAAAGGGCTTGAGCCTGAGCAAATCGTAGCCGTTTCAAAATCAGACAAAAAGATGGACAAAGGACGGGTTAAGTTTATACTGCTGGATCCCGAAGGGCATGCGGTGATTGACCGGAGTATCCGTGATGAACAGCTTTTGGCAGCGGCCTCCGTTATCGTCAGAAATGGAGAACAGTCATGAAATATATAAAGGCGGGAATTGCAGTTTTGCTGCTGGTTCTTCTGGATCAGTGGACCAAGGTGCTGGCCGTAAGGCATCTGATGAATACAGACGGCATCACACTTATACCGAAAGTTTTCAGATTATATTATCTGGAAAACAGAGGCTCTGCTTTTGGATTAATGCAGAATCAAAAAGTCTTTTTAGTCTTTTTTACAGTTATCATACTGGCAGCTTTGACGTTTTTTTATCGTAAGATTCCGGATACCGGAAGGATGATGTCGCTTAAAATTGCAGCGGTTCTGATTTATGCCGGTGCCATCGGCAATTTTATTGATCGGATTCGTCAGAGCTATGTGGTAGATTTCTTTTATTTTGAATTGATTGATTTTCCTGTGTTTAATGTTGCAGATATTTATGTGACAACAGCGGCCATTGCCTTGATCATCCTCGTTATATTTTATTACAAGGATGAGGATTTTGAGTTTCTTGGCGGTAAGAAAGCAAAGAAGACAAAAGCATAAAAGAGTCAGGTGAAAACGTGGAACAAAGAAGTTATGTTGTTGATGAAGCCAATGATGGCGTACGTATTGATAAGTATCTGGCACTCTTGATGGAAGAATGCTCAAGATCTTATATACAGAAAATAATTGGCGATCAGTCGGTGTGTGTAAACGGAAAAGCGGTTAAGGCGAATTTCAAAATTCATACAGGTGATGCAGTTATGATTGAATTACCTGATCCGGTTATTCTGGATATTCAGCCGGAGAATATACCCTTGGATATTTTATATGAGGATCAGGACATTCTGATCATCAATAAGCCAAAGGATATGGTTGTGCATCCAGCGCCGGGGCATTATACCGGGACCCTTGTGAATGCCCGGAATAGTGCATAGAATTGATAAGGATACAACAGGTGTGCTTGTTATCTGCAAAAATGACAGGGCGCATCGCGCCATTGCAGAACAGCTCAGCGTGCACAGTATTACAAGGGCCTATTATGCGATTGTTTATAATAATATCAAAGAAGATGAGGGAACCGTTGATGCACCGATTGGCCGTATGGATGCCGATCGGAAGAAAATGGGCATTAACCATAAGAACGGCAGGCATGCAGTGACGCACTACCGTGTACTTGAGCGATTTGGCAAATACACCTATATTGAGTGCCGCCTTGAGACAGGCAGAACACATCAGATCCGTGTGCATATGGCCAGTATCGGCCATCCTCTGCTGGGGGATACTGTTTATGGTCCTTCTAAGGATCCGTTTAAGCTGGAAGGGCAGGCGCTTCACGCAAAGCTGCTTGGATTTATCCATCCGTCCACCGGTCAGTATGTGGAATTTGAGTCACCGCTTCCGCCATATTTTACAGCACTGCTGGACAGACTGCGGCAGTCAGCCGGCAGATAAAGATCCTACTGTTCATGCAGTACAATATGTGATAAAATAGAGTCAGAAAAGGCAGGGGATAGAGATGAAGAAGCACAAGAAGGATCCACTCTATAAAAGTTTTGGTTATGCCTTTCAGGGAATTTATACATGTATCAGCAAGGAACGCAATATGAAGATTCATTGCTGTGTTTCACTGCTTGTAGTGATTGCGGGCATTATTTTTCAATTGTCAGTGACAGAATGGTGTATCTGTCTGACATTGTTTGGACTTGTGATGGCATTGGAGCTGGTGAACACATCGATAGAGGCAGTGGTGGATCTTGTAACAGAGGAGCGAAAGCCTTTGGCGAAGATTGCCAAGGATACGGCGGCAGGAGCTGTACTCATTGCAGCTATTATGGCAGCGATTATCGGCTGTGTTATTTTTGTTCCCAAGGTCATGCAGTTTTTGACAGGGCTTTAGCGATTTGTTGATTGGTTGCATGGATGCATTGCAGCTGCAGAGAGAGAATCCGGCGGTTGTGATGTCTGACAGTAAAGGAGAGATGTAAGATGGAAAAACTCGGAGAAAGCCTTAAGAAGCTTTTACTTATCGGTATCGGTACAGCAGCTGTTACAGCAGAGAAATCCAAGGAAGTATTAGACGATCTGGTGAAGAAGGGTGAGCTGACAGTTGAACAGGGCAAGGTCCTGAACAAAGAACTGAAGCACAATATCAAAGAGACATTGAAGGACAATGTGAATGTTTCAGTGAAAGCATCCACACCAGAAGAATTGCAGACCCTTCTTGAGAAGATGACACCGGAACAGATTGAACAGCTGAAACAGCAGATTAGCAATATGGAGCAGACCGCTGAGGAGAAGACAGAGACAGTGGAATCAGAAGAAGCACCGGCTGAAGCTACAGAGGACGCTCCGGATGCGGAAGAGGCAGCTGACGCTGAATAAGAAGAATGAATACAAAGTCTGAAAAAGTCAGATCAAGCGGTTATGGAGAACGGTTGAAGGAGATTACAGCCGTTCTCCATAAACATGCTATTACGCGTGGTGTATCTCCGGAGAAGTTGAGAATGATTCTGGAGGACCTTGGACCGACATATATCAAGCTGGGTCAGATTATGTCGTTGAGATCAGATATTTTGCCGAAGCGATACTGCGATGAATTGATGAAGCTATGCTCGGATGTGGCACCTATGCCCTTTGACCAGGTGGTGGATGTGATCCAGGATGCCTTTGGTTGTCCGTGGAAGGAGGAGTTCCAGTCAATTGAAGAAAAGCCTCTTGGTTCAGCTTCTATTGCACAGGTTCATCGTGCGGTTTTGAAGAGCGGAGAACAGGTTGTGATCAAGGTCCAGCGCAAAGGTATTTACAGGACCATGGCCAGAGATATCGGATTGATGCATAAGGTTGTGCGTTTATTGCCACCGGTGAGTATCAAAGAGATGGTGGATCTGGATCTTGTTCTTGATGAACTGTGGAAGGTCACACAGGAGGAAATGAATTTCCTTACAGAGGCAGCCAATATAGAGGAGTTCCATCGCAAGAACAGAGATGTGGCCTTTGTGGATACGCCGGTGTTATATCGGGAGTATACAACTCCGCATGTTATTGTGATGGAGTATATCGATGGCTTTTCCATTGATGATAAGGAGAATCTTCAGGAAAACGGCTATGATCTGAATGAGGTCGGCAGTAAGCTCATTGATAATTTTATTAAGCAGGTTATGGTAGATGGCTTTTTCCATGCCGATCCGCATCCTGGTAATCTTCGTGTGCGGGACGGCAAGATTGTCTGGATTGATATGGGAATGATGGGCCGTCTGTCTGAGCATGACAGGGAAGAAATCGGACGGGCCATTGAAGGTATTGCGCTGAATGATATCGGTATGATCCAGGATGCTGTTCTGGCAATCGGAGAATTCCGTGGGAAGCCGGATCAGAGCAAACTGTTTGAAGATATACGCAATCTGATGGCCAAATATGGTTCGGAAGATCTTGGCAATATTGATATTGCAGAGATTATGCAGGATCTGATGGAGGTCATGAAGGAGAACAAGATTACAATGCCTCACGGTCTGACGATGCTTGCCAGAGGCCTGGCACATATTGAAGGAGTCCTTGCAGACATCAGTCCGGAGATTAACATGATGGAGATCGCATCTGCCCGTGTGAAGAGCCAGATGTTTGAGGAGATGGACTGGAAGAAGGAATTGAAAAACAGTGGAAAAACACTGTATCGTTCTCTGAGAAAGGCGATAGATATCCCCACCTTGCTGGCAGATATTCTGCAGGGTCAGATGAAAGGTCAGACAAAGGTGAATCTCGATCTTCATGCCGGAGAAGATGTATCGAATCTGCTTCGAAGGGTAACAAGAAATATTGTTATGGGTCTGTGGGTAATGGCATTGCTTATAAGCTCCAGTATTATCTGTACCACGGATATGAAACCGAAATTCCTCGGCATACCGGCATTGGGGGCCTTTGGCTATTTCATTGCCGTTATTATCGTATTTTATGTGTTTGCAAAACATATTTTTTCAAAAAGAAAGTAAAAATAAACTGAGGCTATTACTGTGATTGGCAGCTAATTCCTCAGTTTATTTTTTGCGTTTTCCGTTTGCGGATGAGAGTGGAATTTTATCCGGCTTTAGTTTTATGAATGAGTCGAAGAAAAAATATGTAATTATATTGATTATTCTCGATAAACTCCGGTTTATCATAAAAAATAAAATTAAGATGGAATAATCCTGAAATAATGAAAAATGGCCATTTATTAAGAATCACTTTCCCTTGTAGTTTCCCTTATTTCAGAAGGAATGGAAGTGGATAGATCATCCAGTATTTCTACAGAGGTACGTTTGGCTCTTCGATTAGAATGAGTATAAATATTCATTGTGATGCTGATATCAGAAATTCTTTTTGAATATGTTGACCGTTTTCATCTTCTATATAGAATCGATAATACCATTTAGAACCTTTTTGCCTGATAGAACCTTTACTCATTGTTAATGCCTCCTTAAATATAGTATTTATTATTATAGAAAAAAGCTATAAAAATATGACGATGCATACTTTTATAGCTTTCCCTTTATTTTTCACTTATACGATTAGTGGGTATCCAT
>ENA-UONZ01003179-UONZ01003179.1-human-gut-metagenome-genome-assembly--contig:-C93old-NODE-3179-length-11011-cov-4.469241_pt1 | contig 11011 bp, 9 predicted proteins | sample MGYA00242468_ERZ724015 | MGnify/ENA metagenome assembly ERZ724015
GCCCGGGCCGGGCCCCCACGGCGCACAGCGTCCGCCCCTCCCGCCGGGACAGGGCGCAGGTGAGGACGGGGAAGTCGGTGGCGGTGTTCCGCTGGGACAGATAGACCACCCTCCGGTCCTCCTTGGGGATGATCACGTGGGTGAGGATGTCCCGCTGCCGGGGGGCGGCGGCGAAGTCCGCCAGGGACTGCTCCCCCCCGCGGTAGAGAACCACCCGGGCCTCCAGGGCCAGCAGCAGGGTGAGCACGTCGGAGAAGCCGAAGCGGCCGAAGACGCTCCCCCCCACCGTGGCCAGGTTCCGGAACTGCACCCCCACGATGTGGCGCACGCTCTCGGCCATGGCCCCCTGGGTCAGCCGGTCCAGGCCGGGGTGGAGCTCCAGCTGCCGCAGGGTCACCATGGCCCCCAGCCGGTAGTCGGAATCGGTCTCCTCGATCTGGTCCAGCCCCAGGCCGGACAGGTCGATGGCGGTGTCCACGCGGTTTCGCTGCATCTTCAGCCAAAGCATGCCGCCCAGAACCACATTGTTTTTCTTCTGACAGAGCGCGTAGGCCTCCTCCAGGCTCCCGGCTCTGACGTAATTTTGGATCGTCAGCACAGCATTTCCTCCCTGCTTTTCGCTTATCTCAATCGTTTTATTCAGTTCTGCCCCCTACTCCATGGCGCAGAAGAGCCGCCCGCTCTCCCGGTCCTGCCGGACCTGGAGCCCCGGATAGAGGCGGCCCAGGGCGCTCTGCACAGCATGGAGCCCGGTCTCCCCGGGGCGCAGCTCCCCAATCAGCCGCCCCTCCTCCAGCAGCAGCAGGCGGCCGCACCAGCGCAGGGCCAGCGCCGGGTCGTGGAGCACCACCAGGGCGCACCGCTCCCCGCCCGCCAGAAGGCCGGTCAGGGTGCGGAAAAATTGGTGGGTATTGGGAAAGTCCAGGGCGCTGTTGGGCTCGTCCAGCAGCAGCACCGGGGCCCCCTGCACCGCCACCCGGGCCAGCTGGACCAGCTGCCGCTGGCCTTGGCTGAGGGCGGCGCAGTCCCGGTACAAAAGGCCCTCGATTCCGAACTGCTCCGCCGCCCGGCGCACCAACTCCCGGGTCTGACTGCCCGGCGGGCTCAGCGGGCCCTCCCAGGGGTAGCGGCCCAGCTCCAGCACCTCCTCCACCCGCAGGCCGGGGGAGGTTGGGGTGTGCTGGGGCAGCAGGGCCATCCGCCGGGCCCGCTGCCGGGGGGAGAGGGCGGCGCAGTCCTCCCCCTGGACCAGGACCTGTCCCTGACGCCGCCGGAGACCGCAAGTCAGCCCCCGGAGCAGGGTGGACTTTCCGCTGCCGTTCCGGCCCAGAATGCCCACCAGCTCCCCGCCGGCCACTGAGAAGGAAAGGTCCCGGACCACGAAATCGGTATATCCGGCCCACAGGCTCCCCACCTCAAGCATCGCCCCCACAGGCCCCCTCCTTTCGCCGCCACAGCAGGGCGGCCAGCACCGGCACCGCCAGCAGCACAGTAAAAATACTCAGGGGGAGGGTGTAGACCCGGGCGGGCAGGTCGGCGCACAGCAGCACCGTGCCCCCCACCAGCCCGCACATGGGCAGGTAGGGCCCGCCCCGCCGGCCCAACAGCAGCCGGGCAATGTGGGGGGCGATCAGCCCCACAAAGGCCACCGCCCCCAGAACGGACACCACCGCCGCCACCATCAGGGTGGTGAGGGTCAGCAGCACCCCCCGCCAGAACACCGGGTCCAGCCCCAGGCTCCGGGCCTGCTCGTCCCCCAGGGAGAGCATCAGAATGGGGCGGCGCAGCAGGAGCAGGGCAACGGTGCACAGGACCACCGCCGCCGCCGGGAGGGGCAACTTGTCCGCCGTCATGGCGGAGAGACTGCCCATGGTCCACACCTCAATGGCGGCCAGCTCCCGCTCCGGGTCGGCCATCACCTTCAGGGCCATGAGCCCTGCCTCCGCCAGGGAGGAGACGATGACCCCCGCCAGGATATAGCTGCCGGTGCGCTCCAGCCGGGCCGCCCCCACCAGAAGGAGCACCAGGGCCAGGGCGGCCATCCCCATGAGGAAGGAGCCCCCCATGATCTCCAGCCGGGTCCCGGCCCCCAGCACGATGGCGCAGGCCGCCCCCAGGGAGGCCCCCGAGGCCACCCCGGTCAGGTCGGGGGAGGCCAGCGGATTGCGGAACACCGTCTGGTACACGCCCCCCGCCAGCCCCAGGGCCCAGCCCGCCAGCAGCCCCATGCACATCCTGGGGAACCGCAGCTGCCAGAACACCTGGGCCTCCAGGGTCCCCTCCATTCCCCCGGTGAGGATGGAGCCGATCTGAGACAGAGAGAGGGGAAAGCTGCCCACAAAGAGGGAGACGGTCCCCAGCCCCCCCACCAGGAGGAGGCAGGCCGCGGCGGCGGCCCAGTCCCGTCCATGCTTCTTCATGGCGCTTTCCCCTTTCTCACAAAGACAGGACCTCACTTGGTGATGAGCGAGGCATCCACTGAAAAGCCGTAGAAGGTCTGATAAAAGTCCTGGGCGTCGGCTGTAAACTCCTCAAAGGGATATACGTCGGGGTGGAGGACGCTGGTCATCCACATGGTGCCCAAAATGCCGGAGGGCACGGGGGAATCCCACTCCTCGATGCCGCCAGGCATCTGGTAGACCGCACCGTTCTGCACTGCCGGCAGGGCGGAGAGCTGGGGGTCCTCCGCCACGTCCTGGACGGTATACTCCGCCCCGGCGGGGAGCACAATGACCTGGGGCGCCATGGCCAGCACGTCCTCATAGGAGACCTCCGTCCAGTAGTCCCCCTCCAGGCTGTCCCCGGCGTTGACGCCGCCGGCCTGCCGGATGAGGGTGCTCTGGTACATGGAGGCGGGGGCGGTGGCCAGGAAGGAGGAGTTGCTGCCCATGTAGACCACAGGGGCCTCGGTGTCCTGGGTCAGCTCCGCCATCCGGTCCAGCTGCTCCTGATAATAGCTGGTGAGGGCCTCAGCCCGGTCCTCCAGCCCAAGGGCGGTCCCCATGAGCTGGAGCATCTCCACCAGGGCCTCATGGCTCTCGGGGTTGACCACCAGCACGGGGATGCCCAGCTGGGTGAGGGTGTCGGCGTAGTCCGCCAGGGCCTGTGGCATGATGACCAGCTCGGGCTCCAGGGCGGCGGTGGCCTCCACATCCAGTTCCTTCATGGTGCCCACCTGGGGCTTCTCCAGCAGCTCAGGGGCGGCCATCTGGTAGATGGGGCGGGTGTCCGCCTTCTTCTCCAGGCCCACCACCCGGTCCTCCGCCCCCAGGGCGATGGCCGCGTAGGTAGAGATATAGTAGCAGCTGACAATGGACTGGGCCGGCTCCTCCAGGACCACCTCCCGGCCCGCCTGATCGGTGAGGACGATCTGGCCCTCCGCCTGGCTGGCGCTCTCCGCGGGGGCGCTGCCCGAGGCGGAGACGCTGCCGGACGCGGAGCTGCCCGCCCCGTTAGAACAGGCGGCGCAGCCCAGCGCCATAGACAGGGCCAGCGCCAGAGCGGCAATTCGTTTCCATGTTCTGTGTTTCAAGCGTTTCACTCCTTCTGGTTGGTTCTGACATGCAGAGTACAGGACATTCTATCCTGCCCCGCATCATTTGTCAAAGATTTTCCACAGGCCTGTGTTTACTCCCTGGCCGCCGGGTACTCGCTGCACAGCAGGCGGTAGGGGGGCTCGTCCTCCTCGATGGTTGGGAAGCGGCCCAGCTGCTCATAAAAGCGGTTGTCCGTGTTGTCGTCGTTGCACTGGCTCACCTCGCCCAGCAGTACCGGGCCGAAACCTGGCTCCACAGTAAAGTCGTGGTAGAGGTAGGGAGAGATGGTGATGCTCTCCCCCGGGGTCAGCCGCACCTGGGTCCCAGCAGGGACCACCATCTCCCAGCCGTCCACATGGACATGGACCTCCCGCTCCCGGTCCAAATCCTCGTCGGGGGTGGAGTGATATACCCGGATGAGTACGTTCCCGCCGCCCCGGTTGATGATGTCCTCCATCTTGGACCAGTGAAAGTGCATGGGGGAATACTGCCCCTCCTTGATATAGAGGAGCTTTTCCGCATAAGTCTTGGTGTACTGGTCCAGCTTCAGATTCCCGTTGCGGAGGGTAATGAGGGAAAACCCCATCTTGTCAAAATCCCCCATGCCATAGTCGGTAATGTCCCACCCCAGCATGTTGTCCCGGATTTCGTCGTATTCGTGCCCCTTCTCTGCCCACTCCTCCGGCGTGAATCCACAGAAGGGGGGCAGGGCAAAGCGGTACTCCCGCACCATCTGCTCCATCTCTCTCAGAGCGGCGTTGATCTCACTGCGCTTCATAAAAATAACCTCCTTGCAGAGTTCCGGCTTTCCCCTTGATTTTACCATAAAGGACCGTCTTCCACAATTCAGAACTGTATCGGTCCGCAAAATCAAAAAAGGACACAACCTATGGTCGTGTCCTTTTTACGGCGGGTCGCTGCATATTTTCAAGTTCCCAAATCTGGATAAGCACTACAATCTAGATATTTCAAATTTTCGATTCGCCATCTTGACATCTCGCCCAACGGCCCATCTGGGCCGCGCCGCTTTTGCGGCGTTCGAGCGTTTTGCCGCAGGCAAATCCTCGGCGGACTGCGCCCGCAGGCGCGTTTCGGAGCGCAACCGCCGCGCAGCGGCGGCACTTGGCGCGGAGATGGGCGGCTTTGCCTCCCTGAGCATTAAAATACCGAAGGGTGTAGCCGCCTTTGGGCGGCGAAACCCAAAACGAAAGGACATCCTCTCGGATGTCCTTTCGTTTTGGTGGACGATACAGGGCTCGGACCTGTGACCTCTCCCGCACATTAAAGGGAGCTTGGAGTTTTTTTCAGCTATTTTTCAGCACTTTATGGCCTTATCTGCTCCAATCTGTTTGCTTTCTGTCACTCTTTACGCGCAAGATTTCCGCCTGCTCCGCCGCTCTCTGTGGCAGGTTATGTTGTCACACCGTTGGGAGAGTTGACTTCCACGATTTGACCGTTTGCACAAATGTGGTGAGATTACGGTTTTCTTAGCCGTAGCGGTACTTAGTCAGCTCGTTTTTTCGCAAGTTACCGTGAAAACGCTTTTGCGATGGTGTTCACAATAATATGGCAACAGAAAAAGAACTTCGCGTCTGTAAGATTTTCAGTCAGCCGTTCTCTTATTCGCAGCGTTCGCCTTAGGTAGCTACAAGACTTTTCAGCGATCTTCCAAGAGGCTGCTGTCACAGAAACATCCGTATGATTCTAATCTTTGTACTCCTGAACCATTTCCTCCCGGCCAAAGCACATAAACAAAATCAACAAATTGGGGAGCTGTTATCGTGATATTTGATAGGCTTCATGTCACTGGCTGCCATCAAAGGAAACCAGGGGCCTCGATCCTTTCCAGGAAATGACAAGGCTCAGAACGGCAAGCTGGCCAGGATATGCTCCGCCCGGGAGCAGCGATTAGAAAACCGGCTGAGCAGTTCCGCTAGCGCACCTTCCATCAGAATGGGGTGCCCCACCGCCTCCAGCATGGGCAAATCGTTGTAGTTGTCCCCGAAGGCCATCACATCCGACTGCGGGACGTCCAGGGCGGCGCACAGCTGCCGGATGCCCGTCCCCTTGTCTGCCAGGATAAAATCCAGCCGGGCCTGCCCCGCGACGGCCACTCGGAACTGCGTCCGCCACCTTGGGGCCAGCAGAGGCTCCACCGCCGCCGCGCCGTCCCAGCAATAGGCGGAGACCTTGACGATGGCCTCAGGCGTCTCCTCGGGGGCAGACAAGAGGGCGACATTGTTGCCCACAAAGTCCCGCATCAGGGAAACGACGTCGCTTTGCTTGGGACACAGATAGCTGGTATTGGCACCAGAGATCAGCACCTCGCACCGGGGCAGCGCCAGGATGTCCCGGCACAGGGCGAGGGCCTGCTCCCGCGCCATCTCCGTTTTGCTTAGGATCGGGCCGGGATCACCGCGCCGTTTTCACAGAGGCAACTCAACTGGCCGGCCACCGGAGCGAACAGGCGGCGCAGGCTGCTGTACTGCCGGCCGCTGGCGGGACAGAAATACACCCCAAGCCGGGACAGGCGGCGGATCTGGGTGAAGACGGCGGGGGCAATGGCGGTGCTCCCGTCCAGCAGGGTTCCGTCAATGTCACAGGCGACCAGGCGGGTCACAGACCTTCCTCCTTCCCGGGACCGGGAAACAAGTCTAAAAGCTGGCCAAACCGCTCCAGGTCGTAATCCCCAGCCCGGTGTGCCGCCGAATCCCCGATGGCGACGGTGACCATTCCGGCGGCCCGGCCCGCCTGGATGCCGGCCACCGCGTCGTCCACGGCGGCGCAGCGCTCCGGGGGGAGACCCAGCATCTGGGCGGCGGTCAGGAAGATTTCTGGGTCGGGCTTGGAGCGGGTGATGTGGTTCCCGTCCGCCGCCGCGTCCAGATAGGTCCTCAGGCCGGTGCGGGCCAAAATCAGCCCGGCGTTTTTGCTGCCCGAGGCTAGGGCCAGGCGGCAGCCCCGCCGACGCAGCTCCTCCAGGGTGGGGGGCACGTCCTCCGGCACGTCGGCGGGGGAGAGGGCCTCTAGCATGGCTCGGTAGGCTTCATTTTTCTCCTGGGCAAAGCGCTCCTTCTCCTCCTGGGAGTAGGCGCGGCCGGCGTGCTCCAGCACGATCTCCAGGCTTTGCATCCGGGAGACTCCCCGGCAGCGGTCCCCCTGTTCCCGGCTGAAGGGGACACCCAGCCGGTCGGCCAGCCCCTTCCAGGCCAGATAGTGCAGCTCGTCGGTGTGGATCAGCACGCCGTCCAAATCAAAACAAATTCCCTGTATCATGGCGTATGTACTCCTTTTGTTCACGGACAGGTGTCCTGGTATTCGGAGGGGGAGATCCCCACCACTTTTTTGAAGGTGGCGGAGAAGTAGGTCACATCCTTATAGCCCACCAGCTCGGCCACCTCGTAGACCTTCCGGCGGCAGTCCCGCAGCAGCTCCATGGACTTATGGATGCGGTACCGGGTCAGGTAGTTCAGGAGGGTGTAGTCAGTCTCCTTCTTGAACATGTGGCTCAGGTGCCCCTCGCTGATGCCCAGGCTCTGGGCGATGCTCCCCACGGTGATGCCCGGGTCGTTGTAGTGGGCACCGATGTAGTCCATGGCCTCCAGGACGTACTTGCTCTTGTCCCCCTTTTTCAGGCCGGGAATGCCGTGGACCGGCTCGCTGGTCTGCATGCGGCTCTGGAGATTCCGCACCGCCTGTTCCAGCTCCCCGTCGTGGAAGGGCTTCAGGAGGAAGTCCACCGCCCCCAGCCGCAGGGCGCTCTGGGCGTAAGTGAAGCTGTCATAGGCGGTGAGGATGATGACGTACACCGGGTTGCCCGCCTCCCGCAGGCGGCGGAGCATCTCAATGCCGTCCATCCGGGGCATCTTCAGATCGGTGATGATGAGGGAGGGGGAGAGGCGCTCCACGGCGTCCAGGGCCTCCTCGCCGTTGGAGGCCTCCCCCACCACGACGCAGTCCAGGGCGGCCCAGTCCACCGCCAGGACAATGCCCTTGCGGATGAGCTCCTCGTCCTCCACAACCAGAACCTTCAGCATGACGATGCATCCTCCTTATAGCGCAGGGGCAGGGTGGCGGTGACCATGGTGCCCGTGCCGTCCGGCCGGTTTTCCAGGCAGAGCCCGAACTGCTCCCCGTAGTGTTTGCGCAGAATTGTGTCCACATTGTATAGGCCCAGATGGCCCCGGGTCTCCTCCTGGTCCCGGCAGGCGTAGGGGCCCTCCAGCTCCGGGGGCAGGCCCACGCCGTTGTCCAAGACGGTGAGCCGCAGCACCGCCCCCTCCCGCCGAGCCCGCACCTCAACGGCACCGTCCGGCTGGCCGGACAGCCCGTGGAGCAGGGCGTTCTCCACGATAGGCTGGAGCATCATCTTGGGGACCAGGGCCTCCTCCAGTTCCGGCGGGATGTCCAGCACAAAGGCGAAGGAGCCGGACAGGCGGATGCGCTGGATCTCCACATAGCGCGCCACAATCTCCGTCTCCCGGCGGAGGGGGACAAACTCCTCCGGCGAGATGCAGAAGCGCAGGATATCTGCCAAATTGGTGGACATGTCCGCCACCTGGGGCACATGGTGGATCTTGCTGATCCACTTCATGGTGTCCAGGGTGTTGCAGAGGAAGTGGGGGTTGAGCTGGGCCTGAAGCATGCGGATCTGGGCCTCGTTCCGCTCCCGCTGGTTCTCCAGCAGCTGCTCTTGGTTGCGCTTCAGGGCCACCAGCATGTCGTTGAAGCGGTCGGCCAGCTGACCCAGCTCGTCGTTGTGCTCGTGGGGGACGTACACGTCCAGATTGTTGTGGGCCACTTCGCGGATGGCCTTGTGGAGGCGCTGGATGGGCTGAAACAGCTGGCGGCTCAGGGCCAGGCTCAGCACCACCGCCAGGGCCAGACAGACCAGGGCGCTGGACAGGCTGATGGTGTACAGGATGTTCATGGTCCCCCGGTCAAAGACCTGGGGCTGGCGGAGAATCACGTACAGGCCGGTGGCCTCGTCCTGGACCACGGGATAGGAGAATTCCTCCCCCGCGCCGCTGAGGGGCTCCCCGTCCAGCAGCCGCCTGCGCAGGTCGTCCGCCAGGGAATCGGCCAGGGCGGGCTGGGAGCAGTAGACCGCCCGCCAGTAGGGACTCAACAGCAGCAGGTCGCAGCTGTCCCCCACCGCCCCGTCCAGCAGCCGGTGCAGGTCAGACTGGTAGAAGCTGACCAGCAGAAATCCCAGGGCCGCGCCGTCCGGGCCGGCCAGGGGGGCGGCCCCCACCAGCACCGGCGAGTTGGAGGTCCCGGGGTCCTCGGGGGCCACAAAGGTCAGGGCCGCCCGTTCCCGGGCCTGGTACAGCACCCCCCACTGGGGGGACAGGCTCCGTCCGGCGGCGCTGCGGGTGGAGCAGTACCAGTTCCCCTGGCTGTCGTACAGATCCAGGCGGGCCAGGGTCTGGGCGGACTGGACGTCCTCCAGGAACAGGCGGTAGACCTCTCCCTGGGAGGGGCTGCCCTGGAGGAGGGCCTGGGAGAGCACCCCGTCCCGCTCCAGGGCGGCCGCGGCGGAGGAAAAGGACCGGCAGGCCTGGTCCAGGGTCTGGCCCACGCTGTCCAGATAGCCGTCCGCCTCCCCCTGGGCCCGGTCCTCCATCCGCAGGCGGAAGATCTGCAGCAGCAGGGCGGAGCACAGCAGCAGGGGGATCAGGGAGGCGGCCAGCAAGGCGGCGAACAGCCGGTTGCGGAAGGAGGCGGACAGCAGTCGTCTCATGGCTCCTCCTCCCCGCCCTGGTAGAAGGCCCAGGACATTAAGATGGCGTCGTGGTTTTCACTGGCCCAGGCCAGGTCGTAATCCACCAGAACCACCTCGGAGAGGCCGGGCAGGGCGGGATTGGTCCCCACATCCTCCCGCACCGGGCGGCGGTACTGGTCGGAGAGCAGCTGCTGCACCTCCTGGCTGACGGTAAAATCCAAAAACCGCTTGGCGTTGTCTGGGTGGACGGCGCCCCGGATGAGGGCGCTGCCGTCGGGTACCGAGCTGGTCCCGTCCCGGGGGTAGACCACCGCGATGCTGTCCCCCGCCTGCACCCGTTTCCAGGCGCTCTCCTCCAGAGTGACCCCCACCCAGCAGCTGCCGCTGGACACGGCGGCGAGGATGTCCCCCGAGCTGTCCAGCTCCCGGCCCTCCAACTGGCGGGCAAACTGCCGCAGAGTCTCGTCCCGGTCCCCACCCACCGCTTGGAGCAGAGTGACCAGGCCGGTGAAGCAGGAGCCGGACACACCGGGGTCGGTGAAAGCGATCTTGCCCTGAAATTCCGGCTGGAGCAGGTCCGCCCAGTCGGCTACCTCTCCGGGGGAGAGGAGCTTGGTGTTGTAGATGAGCACCACCGGCAGGGCGGAGAAGGGGGTCCACAGCCCGTCCTCGGAGCGATAGCGCTCCGCGATGGCCTCCTGCTGGACGCACACATAGGGCTCGAAGCAGTCTCCATAGACCTCCAGACTGTCCACACCGCCCCCGAACATCACGTCGGCGGCGGGAGCCTCTGCCTCCTGGGCGATGCGGCTGAGCAGCTCGTTGGTGCCGCCGGTGACCACATCGACCCAGATTCCAGTCCGCTCCTCAAACTCCCGGACAATGGGCCACCACACCTCCTCCTTGTGGGAGGTATAGACCACCAGGCGGTCCCGCTCCTCCGGCGCGAAGGGGGATGGGCCGGAGTCCCCGCCCCCCGCTCCGCAGCCGGAGAGCAGCACCCCCGCAGCCAGCCCCAGCGCCAGCCCGCGTATCTTTTTCATATATTCCACTCCTCCGCCGGCAGTTCCTCTTCCGTTTTGCCCAATTATAGCACATTTTCTTTTCTCTTTTCATTGTGTTTGACGAAAAAAGCAGAGAACAACAAAAAAGCGCAGATTTGTCCCCTACTCTTTTGCCGGAAAGCCAGATACAATAAATTTACCAGCGGACCTCCTGTCCGCAGACTCTATTTTATGCAGAATACCGAAGGAGGAACCATTATGAAACGCGCACTTGCACTGCTGCTCTCCGCGTCCCTTACCCTCTCTCTGGCCGCCTGCGGCGGCGGAGGAGGTGGAACCTCTCAGGCGGGAGGCAGCTCCGGCCCCGCTTCTTCTGGCGGCACCGGAGAATTGACCGCCACACAGCAGATCATCCAGGAAGCCCAGGGCATGACCCTGGAGGAGCTGGCTCAGAAGGCCATTGAAGAGTCCAACGGCCAGAAGTTCTACGGCGTGGGCAACTCCAGCCGCGGCGCCACCGCTCTGCCTCTGTTCGTGGAGTACCTGCAGTCCATTGATCCCAGCTACACCCTGGAGTTTGAATGGCAGCAGCCCAAGAACAACAAAATCTTCGATCAGCTGACCTCCGATTCTCTGAAGGACACCGGCACCTTTGCCATGACCCTCATCCAGGACGGCAACCAGATCGAGTCCAAGATGGTCCAGACCGGCATTCTGGACACCTTCATCCCCAAGGACTGGGCGGA
>ENA-UONZ01003182-UONZ01003182.1-human-gut-metagenome-genome-assembly--contig:-C93old-NODE-3182-length-10995-cov-27.944059_pt1 | contig 10995 bp, 8 predicted proteins | sample MGYA00242468_ERZ724015 | MGnify/ENA metagenome assembly ERZ724015
TATGTGATGGACGGGCAGCACACCATCGAGGGCTGCATCCTCCTCAACGGTGGCGCAGACCGCCCGATCCTCTGCAAGGTCTACACCGGCCTGACGATGGAGCAGGAAGCTCTGCTCTTTGCGGAGCAGAACGGTCACGCTGCGCCTCTGTCGGCGGGCATCAGGCTGCGCGCCAAGGTGGTGGGCGGCGATGCGCCTTCCAAGGCGTTCGTCGCAGCCACCAACCGGGTGGGGCTGTCCCTCAACTACGACAGCATGCAGCTGAGCGACTACCGTATCAGCTGCGTGGGCACGGCGCTGAAGCTGTACGACCAGCTGGGCGAAGAAATCTACTGCGAAGCTCTGCGGCACATCGTGGAAGCGTGGGAGGGCAGACCGGATTCCTTCCGGGCGGCTGTCCTGCGGGGCGTGATGTACTTTGTACAGCTGTACCACGGGCAGTACAGCGCGGAGCGGCTTGTCCGTGCGCTGAGCGGCGTCCATCCCATGGAGCTCTACCGTATCAGCCGGGATAACCCCGCAAAGCTCCCGGGCTGGCGGCGGTATGTTTACCCCATCTACACCACCTACAACGGCAAGTGCAGGAAGGATGCACTGCCGATGAAGTTCTAAACTCAAATATCTCCTTTGGCAAGGGCGATGGTACCCGGAAAAGACCATCGTTCTTTACATATAGTATTTTCTTTCAAATAATTGACATATTGAACTGGAAAGGAGAGGACAGGAATGAGCGAGATCGCAGCCTGCACTTTGATTCAGGAAGAGCCCGACCGCAAGACGGAGCGGTACATGATGATGTTCAAGGATTACCCGGATGTGGTATCCGTAGACATTCTTCAGGAAATGCTTGGCATCTGCCGGAAGAATGCGTATCTGCTGGTCAAGCAGAATAAGATCCACTCGGCGCGTGTAGGACGCAGCTATAAGATACCAAAACTCTGCGTGGTAGAGTACCTGCTCGATCAGGATCGGCAACTTGGAGGGATGCACCTTTCAAACTCCCTTGCGCCATCCTTGCAAAACACTCCAGAATCTTCTAAACTTATGATGCCTAAGCAAAGGACGTTTGGCTGCGAACAGAAAGGAGCATAACTATGACAAATGTGGCCGGACATTTAAGAGAACAAAATGGTATGTATCAGATGATTCTGAGCTGGAAAGACGCAGATGGAAAGCGCAGAACCAAATCCATCAGCACAGGACTTCCGGTTAAAGGAAACAAAAAAAGAGCTGAATCTCTGTTGCGTAAAACACAAAAAGAGTTTAACCCTGAAACGATGCAGCAGGTTTCCGACCTGCCGGTATCGGAATATCTGAACCGCTGGCTTCGGGAAAGCGTGATGAACCTTCCGCCCGAAACCTATGGCAGATATGCTTATGATCTGGGAAGAGTAGTTGTCCCATACTTTGAAAAGAAGCGGCTGTCTTTGAAAGCACTCTCTCCGCGCGATCTGGAAACATTCTTCCGCTATGAGCGTCAGCAGGAGGAGGCCAGTGTACAGCAGCTTCTTGATTGGCACAAGGAGTTGACCGATGCCCTGCAATATGCCGTTGCCAATAATTGGCTGAAGGTCAGCCCCATCAAAGAAGTTGACCCCTGCCTTGATAACTCCCCGGTACTTTTCACCGACTTCATCACGGACTGGTTGAAAATGATGAAGTCACGAGTGGAAATCACAACCTATACCAGCTATGAAAGAGCAATCGTTCACAAGATCGTCCCATATTTTGAACCGCTCCACTATACATTGCAGGATATGGAACAGCATCCCAAATACATCCAAGACTTCTACCAGCATGAGTTGGATCGTGGCCTTACGGCAAACACCGTCATTCACTATCACGCCAACATCCGCAAATGCTTACAGTATGCTTTTCAAATCGGCATGATCCGTTCCAACCCGGCAGATCGCGTTGAACGTCCTCGTAAGGAAAAGTTCAAGTCGGAGATTTACAGTGGTGAAGAACTGGAGCAACTTTTCAAGGTGATTCAAGGTGACCCTTCGGAGTTTGGCGTCATCATGGCTGCATTCTACGGGCTGCGGCGCAGTGAAATTGTTGGTTTGAAATGGGATGCCATTGACTTTGAGAACAAGAAAATCAGCATTCAGCATACGGTTGTGACCGCAAAGGTCAACGGAACGGTAACGGAAATCGCACGAGATAAGACAAAAACAAAGTCGAGCTGCCGGACACTTCCCCTAATCCCTGCCTGTGAGCAGATGCTCAATAAAATGAAAAAGGAGCAGGAGCAGAATCGGAAGGTCTGCGGCAAAAGCTATTGCAACGATTATCTTGACTATATCTATGTAGACCCGATTGGAAAGCGGATTCGGCCCGACTTTCTGAGTCAGCATTTCCCGGATTTTCTGGTCGCACACCAGATGAAGCGTATCCGCTTTCACGATCTGCGCCATAGTTGTGCCAGTCTGCTCTATGCCAATGGCGTGAGCCTGAAGGAGATTCAGGAGTGGCTCGGTCACAGTGACATCAGCACAACAAGCAACATTTATACACATCTGGATTTCTCCAGCAAGGTGTCCTCGGCGAATGCAATCGTCAACATCTTCCCAGAAAACACCAAAGTATAAGGAACTGAGTAGAAAAAGAAAAACAGCCTAAAATCTTTCGATTCTAAGCTGTTTTATGATGGAGTGCCGATGGTGGGACTCGAACCCACATGGTTTCCCGAACGATTTTGAGTCGTTTGCGTCTGCCATTCCGCCACATCGGCTTATATTCAATTTTGGGACATTAGTACCGGTTTCCGAAGATTGGAGGGATGTTCAGGAGGGATGTAAGAAATCCTGCTTCGACAAACTTTCAAAATTCAACGAATACTCGTGGATTTCCTGCACAGACATGAAAAATCACGAAGCGGATTTTGAGTCCCCCTCGTCTGCCATTCCGACACACCGGCATATCATTTTTGTGACCGACCTTTATTATACCGGATTCTATGGGTAAAATCAAGAGGAAGTTTTGCAGCTTTTCTCAAATTGTCCCGTCCGGTGCAAAATACATAACTCCGGTTCTTGCCCGGCGGCGCGGGCTGTGCTACACTAAGGTCATATCAAAACCTAAAATATGCCCACAAGGAGGGAACCGGACTTTGAAACATCTGCATTCTTTTGCCCGCCGCGCGGCGGCGTTTCTGCTGGCGGCGATGCTGTGCGTCTGCATCCCGGCGGCAGCGGCTTCGGCTGCCACAACCATCGGCGGGGCCGATACGACCCTGATCCCCGCAGAGGACGAAAACTGTCTCAGCTGGCTGTTTGGCTCCAAGGATAAGATCACCATGCCCTACCTGAACATCAAGGGGCAGGGGCTCAAGCGAAATGTCACGCTGGATCTGGTGGACTGTCTGGTGGGCATCACCTACACCGAGCTTGGCTCCATTGGCAGCTATGTCAGCGCCAGCGCTGCGCAGCAGGCGTGGAAGGCGCAGGCGGTGGCGGTGCACTCCTATCTGGAATACCACAAGCAGTACGGTTCGTCCACCAATGCGCTGATCTACACTCCGGTCAATCAGATCCCTTCCTCTGCTCGCAACGCCATCCGCAAGGCGGTGCAGGCGGTCAAGGATGAGGTACTGGTGTACAATGGCAGCGTGTGCGATGCGGTATGGTCGGCCAGTGCAGGCTACAACACCCAGACCGGCGTGTACGGCACCTGCGCCAGTCTGGACGCATGGGGCACGGATGTGCCTTACCTCCAAAGCGTGGAAAGTCCCTACGAGGAGCAGTACCACAACCTGCTGCGCCGGGTGATCGGCAAAGACTACACCTATATAGAATACAACGACAGCCGCACCGGCGAGCCCTACCAGAGCGCCGACACTACCCACAAGGATCTGGGCGGCTTTGTGCAGTACAACACGCTGGTGTCCAACGGGCGCAGCTACCGGTACATCAACCAGTTCGTTTCCTCCCGCTACTGCTTTGACTTTGGCACCGATGCCAGCGGCACCCCCTGCATGACCTACTACGGCTTTGGCCACGGCGTAGGCATGAGCCAGTGCGGCGCAGTGGGATACGCCGCCGAGGAGGGCATGAATTACAAGCAAATTCTGCAGCACTACTACACCGGTGCGCAGATCCGTACCCGCACTACCCGCAGCGGCGGGCTGTTCGGCTGGCTGGCGGGGCTGTTCCGCTGAACGTGTTTGACTGAAATTTTGGAAAAACCTTCTCAAACGCCGCAGGATTTGGTATACTATATCCGTTTGTGAAAAATGAACGGGAAACATAACTGCGTGGAAAAGCGCACGGATTGGAGTATCAGCATGGAGTTGGATCAGGAAAAGCAAAATCAGGAGGCCGCCGAGCGCTGCCGTGCACTGGCACAGCGCATCGTGCGGGAGCTGGCTCCCCGCAGCGTACAGGTGCTGGAGGACAGCGGGCTGCTGGAAAAAGCTTTTTGTAAAATGAATACTGCGGTGGTGCAAAGCGCCCCGGAGCTGCTGGTGGTGGCAGACCCCCAGTGGGTCAGCCTGCCCGCCGTACAGGCGGAAAAAGTGCTGCTGGTGTGCGCAGAGTACGCCGGCATGGCAGACTGCGCAAAGCAGCTTGCCGCGCAGGGCTTCTGCCGGGAGCTTGCGTGGAAGGACCGCGGCAAGGAGCAGCTGACGGCGCTGTTCTGCCGCATGGACGCCCCGGAGCTGCCGGAGCTGGAAAACGGCTACGAGCAGCAGCTGGACATCTTGCGGGAGCGCACCCTGCTGGCCGAGCGCACCGCTGCCGAGCAGACTGCCCAGCTGGAGCGGCTGCGCAGCGACCTTTCCCTGAGCCGCAGCCACGAGCAGGAACTGGAAAAGACCCTGAACAGCGTGGTCAACTCCACCTTCTGGAAGGCCAGCTGGCCGCTGCGGTATCTGGTAAGCAAGTGCCGCCAGCTGTGGCGCACCTTCCCGCTGTTCGTCTTTTTTGCCACCCTGCGCCGGGTGGGCTTTGCGGGCGTAATGGCACAGGCCAAGGCCAAAAAGGAGTACAAAAAGCTGTTTCCGGGCAAGGCGATGCCCGCCGACCGCTTTGCGGACGTGGAGCTGCTGGTAAAACAGGCCGCAGACCAGCCCGCTGCGCCCCTGATCAGCATCGTGGTGCCGCTGTACAACACCCCCCATGATTTTCTGGTGGAGCTGCTGGACTCGGTGCAGAACCAGACCTACCGCAACTGGGAGCTGTGCATGGTGGATGCCGGACAGGACGCGGACGTGGGAGCCCTCGTGCAGGAGCGTGCCCGCACCGACAGCCGTATCCGCTACCGGAAACTGGACAGCAACGAGGGCATTGCGGGCAACACCAATCAGGGTTTTGCCCTTGCCACCGGTGACTATATCGCCCTGCTGGACCATGATGACATTTTGCACCCCTGCGCACTGTGGTATGTGGCGGAAGCCATCGCCAAGCAGGGTGCGGACTTTGTGTACACCGACGAAGTGACCTTTGAAGGGGACATCGACCATCTGACGGTCTACCACTTCAAGCCGGATTATATGCTGGATAACCTGCGCTCCAACAACTATATCTGCCACCTGAGCGTGTTCAGCGCGGCGCTGCTGGCAAAGGTGGGCGGCGACGAGCGAGCAGAGTTCAACGGCAGTCAGGATTACGACCTCTACCTGCGCCTGACCGAGCAGGCAGAAAAGATCGTGCACATCCCGCATCTGCTGTACTACTGGCGTTCCAGCCCGGCCAGCGTAGCCAGCAACATCTCTGCCAAGACCTATTGTCTGGAAGCAGCCATGAAGGCCCTGCGCGCCCACTACGAGCGCATGGGCGTGCCGGTGGACGCGGTGACCATGGTGCCCAATACCCCGGGCTTCTACAAGACGGATTACACCATTACAAAGCCCGGGCGGGTCAGCGTGCTGATCCCCAGCTGCGACCATTCGGGCGATTTACGGCTGTGCGTGGAGTCCATCTACCGCAAGACCACCTACCCGGATTTTGAAATCATCATCATCGAGAACAACAGCAAGGAGCCTGCCACTTTCCGCTGCTATGAGCAGCTGCAAAAGGAGCACCCGGACACCCTGCATGTGCTCACATGGCAGGGCACCGGCTTCAATTACAGCGCCCTGAATAACTTTGGCGCACGCGCCGCCACCGGCGAGTATCTGCTGCTGCTCAACAACGATACCGAGGTCATCTCGCCCCGCTGGATGGAGGAGATGGTCATGTATGCCCAGCAGGACCGTGTGGGCTGCGTGGGCGCAAAGCTGCTCTACCCGGACAACACCATCCAGCACGCGGGCATCGGCTTCGGCTTCCTGACGCTGGCGGCGCACATGCACAAGAACTTCCCTGTGGGGCACCCCGGCTATATGGGACGGCTGGTCTATGCGCAGGATGTGTACGCAGTGACCGCCGCCTGCCTGATGGTGCGCAAGGACGTATACGAGCAGGTGAACGGGCTGGACGAGAGCTTTGCCGTGGCCTTCAACGATGTGGACTTCTGCGTGCGTGTGCGGGAGGCGGGCTACACCAACGTGTTCACCCCCTTTGCCCAGCTGTACCACTACGAGAGCAAGAGCCGCGGGCTGGACGAAAGCCCTGCCAAGCGCAAGCGCTTTGCCTCTGAGGTGGAGCGCTTCCAGAAGCGGTGGGCAAAGCAGCTGGCTGCGGGCGACCCCTGCATGAACCCCAACTTTGACCTGATGAAGGAGGACTTCAGCTTTGACATCAAGCCGCTGGAGTGAGCCTTTGACCCAAACCGAACCGAAAGGGGGAACGCAGATGGAGCTTTCGGCCTGTATCGTGGTGTATAACGGTGCCGGGGAGGCCATCAGGGCCGCCCAGACCGTGCTGGACTGCACCCGCCGCTACCCGCTCACCTTATATCTGGTGGATAACGCCAGCCCGGACGGCAGCGGCCAGCAGCTGACCGCCGCCGCCAAGGACGGCACCCTGCGCACCGCCCCCGGGCAGACGGTGCAGGTGCTCTGCCGGCTGGAGAACGGCGGCTTCGGCACCGGGCACAACACAGTGCTCTCGCTGCTGCACAGCCGGGTGCACTTTATCCTCAACCCGGATATCCAGCTGACGGCGGACACCCTGAGCGACCTTGCGGACTGGATGGCAGCGCACCCCGGCGTGGTGATGACCCGCCCGGGGCTGACCTTCCCGGACGGCAGACCCCAGCAGCTGCCGCTGCGCCGGTGCAATGTGCGCGCCATGGCCTACCGTCAGCTGCCCTGTCTGCGCTTCTGGGCAAAGTGCAACGACCGCTACCTGATGGCAGACAAAGACCTGACAAAGCCCACTGAGATCGAGTTCTGCACCGGCAGCTTTTCGGCGGTGGATACCGCTGCCTTCAAGGCCGTGGGCGGCTTTGACGAGGGGTACTTCATGTATGTGGAGGACGCCGACCTGACCCAGAAGATGCGCACCCGGGGCAAGGCGTATCTGGTGCCCCAGTACACCGCCATCCACGCATGGCACCGCGCGGCGCACCGCAGCCTGAAGCCTTTTTTGTGGCAGCTGCGCAGCCTGCTGCGCTACTTTTCCAAGTGGGGCTTTGCGTGGTAAAGGAGGTACTGCCATGAAGATGAGTGAAGTGCTGCTGATCAAGCTGGATACGAATGGATTTGAGCGTTTTTACAACCGGAAAATGCAGGAATGCGGCTGCACTGTGCTGCCGATCAGCGATTTCCGCCGGGAAAAATACGGCCTGAGCGTGCTGCGGCCGCTACAGCTCCGGCAGCTTACGCCGCGCTATCTGGCGCAGTATCGGCTGATCGTGCTGTTTGAGGAACCGGCACTGTTTTTGTACCTGAAAAAACGGATCGACCCGAGCCGGACAAGGCTGGTGCTCTGGAACTGGAATATCACCAATCGCACATGGCTGCGCGGAAATGCTCCGCTGCGCCGCCGCTGCGAAAACTGGACGTTTGATGCAGTAGATGCAAAAAAGTTTGGCTGGAAGCTGAACGAGCAGTTCTATTTTGCGCCGGAGGCCCTGCCTGTCCGGGAAAACGCAGACGGCAAAGCCGGTCTTACGGCATTTTCGGCCTGTGTCGATAAGGGACGCTATCCCATGATGAAGGAAATGCGGGAGGCGCTGCGCAGGCAGGGCGTTGCCACGGATTTCTGTCTTGTAAGTGAGCCGCTCCGGCGGTATGCGGCTGAGGACGCCGCGTGGATCAAGACAAAAGGACTGCCGTACGAAGAGTTTTTGCAGCACACCATCCAGAGTGACATTGTGGTGGAGGTGGTGCAGAGCCGGCAGGTGGGCATTACGGTCCGGGCGCTGGAGGCAATGTTCTATCACAAAAAGCTGATCACGAACAACGCTGCGATCCGTAAGACCCCGCTGTATCATCCGTGCAACGTCCTTATCTGGGAGCCGGGTGCGCAGGAAAAACTGCCTGCCTTTTTGCAGGCTGCGTATCAGCCGCTGCCGGAAGCGGCAGAAAAACGCTACACCTTTGCAGCATGGCTGGATAACTTTTTGCAGCCGGGAGCAGCAGACTGAGTGCAGCCAAAGAAAAATACAGGAACGGCTTTGCCAGAGAATTTTTTCTGGAAGAGCCGTTCTTTCTTGCTTTTTCTGTATTTTCATAGTAAAATAAAGTGTACTGCCATCGTCTTTTGCAAAAATGCGGACGCGGCAGACCCAAAATTGTTTACAGCGGACGCAGCTCCGCTTTGAATTAAGCTGCACATCTTTTTATCAGAAAAAAGGAGTGCACAAGTATGAAAGGCATTATTCTCGCCGGCGGTGCCGGCACACGGCTCTATCCCCTGACCATGGTCACCAGCAAGCAGCTGCTGCCGGTCTACGACAAGCCCATGATCTACTATCCGCTGTCCACCCTTATGCTGGCGGGCATTCAGGATATCCTGATCATCTCTACCCCTACCGATACGCCCCGCTTTGAGGCGCTGCTGGGCGATGGCAGCCAGTACGGCATCCATCTGCAGTATAAGGTGCAGCCCTCCCCGGATGGTCTGGCACAGGCCTTTATTCTGGGCGAGGAGTTCATTGGCGATGACTGCTGCGCTATGATCCTGGGCGATAACATTTTCTACGGCAACGGCTTCTCCAAGCTGCTCAAGAGCGCCGTGGCCAACGCAGAGAACAAGGGCCGCTGCACCGTGTTCGGCTACTATGTGCAGGACCCCGAGCGCTTTGGCATCGTGGAGTTCGACAAGGACGGCAAGGTGCTCAGCGTGGAGGAAAAGCCCCAGCATCCCAAGTCCAACTACGCCATCACCGGCCTGTACTTCTACAACAAGGAAGTGGTGCAGATGGCAAAGCAGGTAAAGCCCTCTGCCCGCGGCGAGCTGGAGATCACCACCCTGAACGATATGTACCTGAAGCAGGACGAGCTGGATGTGCAGCTGCTGGGCCGCGGCTTTGCATGGCTGGACACCGGCACGATGGAAAGCCTTGTGGAGGCTGCCGACTTTGTGCACATGATCGAGAAGCGTCAGGGCATCAAGATCAGCGCACCGGAGGAGATTGCTTTCAAGTACGGCTGGATCGACCGCGACACCTTGCTGGAAAGCGCCGAGCGCTACGGCAAGAGCCCCTACGGCCAGCATCTGAAGAACGTGGCCGACGGCAAGCTGCGCTACTAAGCATAAGGAAAGGCACATTGGTATGAAAATCATTGTCACAGGCTGCAAGGGGCAGCTGGGCACAGAGCTGCTCAAGCAGCTGCAGGAGGGCCGCAGCGAGCTGGGCCCCATCCCCGAAAAGCTGCTCAACGCTACGGTGATCCCGGTGGATCTGCCGGAGCTGGATATCTCCAACTACAGGATGGTGGACGAGTTCGTGCGGCGCAACCGCCCGGATATCATCATCAACTGCGCCGCCTACACCAACGTGGACGGGTGCGAGGTGCACCACGACGATGCCTTTAAGGCAAACGCCCTTGGCCCCCGCAATCTGGCGCAGGCTGCCGAAAAGACCGGCGCACGGCTGGTGCACGTTTCCACCGACTATGTGTTCTCCGGCCGGGAGAACGGCGGCATCCCGCAGGATGAAGCCACCCTGCCCGGGCCCATCAGCGCCTACGGCTCTACCAAGCTCATGGGCGAAAAGTATGTGGAGCGGTTCTGCCACCGCCACTTCATCGTGCGCACCGCGTGGCTGTACAGCTACTACGGCAAAAACTTTGTCAAGACCATCGTGAACGCAGGCAAAAAGTTCGGCAAGCTGGAAGTGGTCAACGACCAGTGCGGCAACCCCACCAACGCTGCCGACCTTGCCCACGAGATCTTGCAGCTGTGCGTGACCCACGAGTACGGCCTGTACCACTGCACCGGCGAGGGCATCTGCTCGTGGTACGATTTTGCTGCCGAGATCATCCGCCTTTCCGGTGTTGATGCCACTGTTGCCCCCTGCACCAGCGAGGAGTACAAGGCAAAGCACCCGGACAGCGCCGACCGCCCCAAGTGGAGCGCACTGGACAACCGGATGCTGCGCTGCACCGTGGGCAACGATGTCCGCGACTGGAAGGACGCTCTGGCCTGCTTCTTCGCCCACTGGGACGGCGAAAACGGCATGAAGGGCTGAAAAAAACTGAAAATCCCCCCTGCGGAAGAACTGAGGATGTATCATGTTTGATGCGATTTTTGGCAGATCTGTCAAGATATTAAAGATCCTTGCAAAGGTGCAGTGTGTGCTGGCCTTTGTGCTTGCATCCATGCTGTGCGGCGCGGTCCATGAAATGCTGAAGCCCATCAACCAGTTTTCAGCCATCGTGCTGGGGCTGGTGGTCGCCGTGGTGTTCTGGGTGCTGCAGATGTTCCTTGCATGGGCACTGTATGCCTTTGCGGAGCTGGTGGAGTACACCAAAGAGACCCACAAGGAGCTCAGCAACATGAGCGAGGGTCTGGCACGGTACACCCAAGCCACCTATGAGGAGCTTCACAGCATGAACCAAGGGCTGGAGGAGTACACCAAGGCCATGGGCAAGACCATGAACAGCATTGTGGCAAAGCACTGCTGCGCCGAGGAGGAACGCGCCCGCGCCGCAGCCCGCCC
>ENA-UONZ01003187-UONZ01003187.1-human-gut-metagenome-genome-assembly--contig:-C93old-NODE-3187-length-10990-cov-10.049200_pt1 | contig 10990 bp, 13 predicted proteins | sample MGYA00242468_ERZ724015 | MGnify/ENA metagenome assembly ERZ724015
ACTTATTCAGCGTTGCAAAAGCCTTCGGTGTCTCTGCTGATGAGGTGCAGGCACTACTTGATTACGGCTGCTCCGAGGAAGAAATCGAGGAAATGTTGTACGACCCGATCTTGCTCCACGAGATGACCGGCGAACTGCTGTACGCATATTAAGGAAAGGAGATGTTGCTTATGATTCCGCTCGGCCCAATCTTCCAAGCCGTTGGCGCTGTTGTTGATTTAATCATTGAAGCTGTCGAAAACTTTTCTGACAACTGAAACGAGGTGAGAAGATGAACGCAGGAAAAGTCATTCTCGGTGCGCTGACTATTATCGGTCTGCTGGCCGATATCATTGACGATGACTAAACACAAAAATACCGACTCATCAAGAGTCGGTATTTTTTGAGCGTGTCGTTAGGGTATACCCATCTGCAACAGTAAAATTCTGTGTCAATGAGATTGGTTTTGCTCTTTTGCAATATGGCAGTACAGAGGACAACCCTATTGACACAAATAATACTTCAAAGGTATTTTGCATTGATCTTATGCAGACAGTCTTGCACAGTTATGCTGCCATTATAGATGGCGAGACACATTGCACGCATTTCATCTGTCAGTTCCAGTCCCTCCATGCGACAGGACATGGCGATGTTATCGAGAATTTCCGTAATACGGTTCTGCTGTGTATTTGGCATAATAATCATTTCCTGATGTTAGTGTACCATAATTATCGTTATAGAGAAAGGGGAAAAGAAATGAAAATCGGCTACATCCGCGTCAGCACCGAGGAGCAAAATACCGCGCGGCAGGAAGTCCTATTGCGTGAACTTGGTGTTGACGAGGTTTTCATCGACAAGGCCAGCGGCAAGAATCCCGATCGGCCAGAACTCACCCATATGATGGAGTACGTCCGCCGCGGCGATACCGTGATTGTCGAGTCCATTAGCCGCTTTGCTCGTAACACACGTGATTTACTCGACCTTGTAGAACGGCTGACCGAGAAGCAGGTCGAGTTCGTCAGCCGCAAGGAGGCCATCGACACAACCACGCCAACAGGAAAATTTATGCTCACCGTATTTGCAGCAGTCGCAGAGTTGGAACGCGAGTATATTCTCCAGCGCCAGCGCGAAGGAATCGCCATTGCCCGGGAACAGGGAAAATACACCGGACGCAAACCATTGCCGTTACCGGACAACTTCGAGCGGGTAGTCGCACGCTGGCGTGCCGGAGAGATCACCGCGACCGAGGCCATGCGACAGACCGGGCTGAAACCGAATACGTTTTATCGCCGGTGTGCGAAATCGAAACAGACTGCGAGCAAATAAGGCTCTACCGCAAACCTTGGTTGTCGCTATCCCTTAAATATCAACCGCCGGACCTCTCGTTTATGGGAAGTCCGGCAATTTTTTGTTTTATCCGTTTCGGTGTTTTAAGCGAAAGTATGCGACCAAGTCTGCTCATGCCAGAATCGCTCTTCTCTGCCGCTCCACGATTTGAGACAGCCGATTCAGCCGTTCCTCCGGCAGTTCAATCGTCGGGTGCGGCACGAAACGGAAGCCGTCCAAAGTTTTGAGCTCCTGCCGGATTTCATCGGTCAGCATACCGCGTGCCGTTTTGATAAAGTCCGCGCCAATACGCGGACGGCATTTGCTGATGTACCAGTCCGGGTTTGCAAGCTGATTTTCGTCCAGATCGAACAGCAGGCTGCGGTTGTGGTCGAAAACCGGCGCAGGCTTCTGAATTTCCATCGTCTGATTGTCAAACAGAAAGCCGAAATTGCCGAGATGACGGTCTGTGTTGAGAATGAGCGCGTCCAGCACGAACATACGGCGGAGTGCGTCCTCTGCGCCGAACATCTCGTATAGCCGCAGCAGCTCAGAAACCGTTGTCGGGCGGTTGGGAAAGTCGCTGATTTTGATGAGTCCGTACTGCTCATCGGTAAACAGACGGCACTTGGAAATCAGCCGATGATGGTAGAAATCCAGATCGTAATCCACAGCCTGTGGACAAATCTGCGCCGCCAGCTGGCATGCAAGGAACTCGGACAGCGGCTCGATCTCATAGGTATCGCTGCCGCCCTTGTAGAGATAAATTCCGTCCGGTTCGCGCACCCAGCATTTCGCATAATAACCGTCGGTACCGAACTCCGGCGAGGTGGAGGACAGGAACTCCGCGCTGATTATGCCGCTAAAAGCCGCCTGCGCAATAAGTGCGTCAAACTCGTTTCGGTAAAGGGAAACCTCGTCCCAGTCGAGCGTTTCCGACGCTTCTCTGACCCAGAAGGTATCGTTGAGCGACAGCGCGTGCGTCACATGAAGGAATCCCTCCAGACCGGCGCAGCCGTACTGCTCCAGAAGCTGCTCGATGTGCTTGCGGTGCTTGGGGGCTTTGCGCTTCTCAAGCCACGCCGTCAGCGATTGCAGACCGAGCGGGCGCAAATCGGTGTACCACTCGTCCAGAATCGCGCTTTCCTCGCCAAATTCGTCCTGCACGCAGGAGAACGACGCCCACGACTCGTCTTTGTTCATCAAAATGTACTGCATTAGGCGTCCTCCTTTCGCGCTTTGGTGAGGTAATTATAGCATATCGGCATAAAGGTATCAATCGTCAGGTGATCGGCCACAGATACTGATTCATCGACACCAGCAGGTGAAACACTTTCGCATAAGTTTCGGCGCATAACTGCCGCATGACTTCGTCTGCCATTGCATATTTCATGATCTCCGGATATTGCCGCAGGCTTTTCAGCTTTGCGTCTTTGGAAGAGGTAGATAGTTCTTCGAATGCGCTCCAGCACCTGTCTGCAAGCAATTGAGGTAAATTTTTACCACCAGCTTGTATTTTCCAGAACCTCATATCGATTAGCAGCTGTTTCCGAAGCGGTGCTGTCTTTTTCGGATCTGCAAAGATTCGCTGTACTTTGGCAATATCAAATCGCAGTTCCGGATACAAAGATAGTTGGTCCCAATCTTCCGCAAATGCACCGTAAATAAAATCGAGTGCGGTTGTTAAATGCTCTGCACAAAGGGCATACAGCTCATATGATCGAGGAGGCCAGCCTTTAATGGTATAATTCTGTTTCCAGTCAAACAGCGGAGGCGGTGTATACTGCGTGAGCAGCCAGAATGCTTCCCATGCAAAGCTGTACTGCTCGATAAAATACTTTTTCCCGATCATGTTTAACAATTTCGAACCCTTTAATCCGGGAGACACATTTAACGGCAGAATTTCTGCTTTCTGCAAGGTTTTTATTGTTGCATTCCATTCTCTGGGTTGTATTGTATCATCTATGGAACGATTCTGTGCGTCAATCAGCTGAAAAATCGCTTTCATGATCTCACCAATTTCGACACCATGCAATTTTTGCGTATAGCCTGCAAATTCCTTCTTTTTCGTGGGTTCTCTAAAGCAATCTTCACAAAGATGTGCAAGATTAACGTGTTCTTGCTTAGTCATCTTCAAATCGCCGAACTGCTTGAAACCATTGATCAATGCATACGGGTCGAATAAACGGTGACCATCGGTCAGTTCGATATCACCATTGTCATTGTACCATTTTATGATTTCTGAAAATAATTTGCAGTCTTCTGCTACGTTTCTCTGCTGAAATAACGTTTTGTTGGGTTTCAGTAAGGATTTCACATCTGCTGCACTCTGTATATTACTACACCGTACTTTTCCGGATAACAGCATAAACATCATAAAAGGTTCTACCTTTTTTAATATGCGATCCTGGCGGATCGTGTTCCGCACGGCAGCAATCTGTTGGATTTCATTCAAGGTATAGTCTCGAGGGTATATCGCAATGTGGCAATGCATTGAACAGCGTATCATCATATCAATAATACACTGGGTCTGATTTGCAGTAGATATCTCCTCGCTCATGGCACAAGTTTCATACTGCTGGCTCTGCTTATTGTGCTCGTCCAGGTGCTTTCGAATAGCTTGCAGTTCCAAGTGGGCATAATTTCGGCGCCTCATTGCGAATGCAACTTCGTGATAGCTCTTTACCGATGTGTCCCATGGAGAGGGAAGCAAGAGCTTTTCCGTGTGATATTCAGCAGGTTCATCGAAAAAGTAGCCATTACTATTGAATAAGAATCCCGAATCTGCAATCGCGTAAATCAGCAGCTGGAAAACATCTTGAAATTCTTCGATGGGTTCACGCTGGCCTTTCGGCCAAATTTTTGTATGCAGTCTATCCTGGAGGTTTTCCAGGTAATCGCAGCATTTATTTATCAGCTCAATTCGATTGTCACCATAAACCTCGTAATGGAGGGCGGCGTTTCGTACCCTTATCAAAAAGTCGTAAGCCTGTGTTTTATTTTCCTGTTTATCCGCGACATATTCCGGTGCTGGATCGAACATAGTATTCGCCTCCTTACAGTTCGGTGCTTTTCGGAAAAACGTCAAGTTTTCTCGGTTATATTTTTCAAGGGAGGTATGCGATAATAGGAATAGAAAGGACGTGAAAATATGAAAAACAACACAACAAAAGCTGTTTTCGCAACTCGTATTGCAAAATCTGTTGCAGCAGGTCAGACGGATCGCGTAATCCCGCTCGGTGCTGCGAGCTTGAGGGCAAAATACGACCGCAAGTTCCTTAAATGTATCAAGGCAGACGAGCTGTTTGATCTGTGCGGCGGCAGCGTGACCACGGCTTATGACATTACGGTTGACGGCTTTGCGTTCTGGGCAGGCGTGCAGGCAACGGCGATCAACGGCTATCTGTGCCGTCACCGTCTGCTGGCATTGTGCCGGTCCGACGGTTGCCGCGTGTACGCGATTCCGGTTCCACTGCTGGAGCGCAAGTTCACGCTGCCGGATGTTGCGCTGGCAGACGGTGAGCTGGAAACGTACCGCCTGATTGCGGACCACATTACGCCCACGCTCGAGGAGTACACGGTTCGGCTTTTGCACCCGGCTAAGGACGCGGTAAAGAGCAACCGGGCAGAGTGGCGTAACGAGGTGCTGGATCAGGAGAAGCTGGGCGCATTGTTGAAACAGCATGCCGGGTGGCTGTTCCCCGTCATTACAGCGGCTCTCGATGTGCAGTTCCGGAGTTTTCGGCCCGGTGACGATGTTCCTATTTCTGTATACAATTTTACGATGAAAAAGGCCGCAATGCAAGTAGAACAGGAATTTTCCGCAGCATTAGGTGCACTAAACCTAACGGTTGAAGGACCTGCCTGCAGTTCGGTTCCCGCTGAGATCATCGTGCAGGACGGTGCGGATCTTAATGACTGGGCAGGCTGCCGGGATCGAATTGTGATCCTACGGACAGCGACCGGTACCGTACTTAGGCCGCTGCTGGATCAGCTGGATGAATACCATCGCCAGAACTGCTTTGGCGGCGTGCTGCCGCAGCGTCTGAGTACCGTGCCGATTGTTCGCAGCAGAACAATTTTCGACCGTGCTGATACAGTCGATATCGAACTACCGCCTGCAATCGAGTGCCTGACCGAGGAAGATCTTGATCTGCTTCGCATTGCAGTGGCTCGCACGCTGAAAAAAAGCAATGCCTGCGAAGTGCGTCGGCGTTGGAGCAGCACGATGAACAGCCACGCTGGCTATCGCCTGAATGCTTTTGCTGTGTGGCGGAAAGCTGTGATCCAGATTTTTCTGGAAGTGAACTTTCCTTCCGGCGGCACAGCACAAAGCGCTGCTTGCGATGGCTGGGAGCAGTCGCAGGAATCTCAGCTTCGCGCCGAGGAGGAACGCGAGGAAACCCTGCGCAGGGCACTCGAACTGCTCGGTGATCAAAGCCGATATGAGGACGAAATCATCCCGAAGCCAGCGACCGCCGATGAGGCCACCCGGCTGCTCGACGAGGAGCGAGAGGCTGTTGCCTTTCGACATACGCCTACGAGAGGTCCCGAGAGTGGCAAGCACTTCATCATTTTTTCTAACGCCTCGCTGTTTCGACTTCTCAAGCGAGTCAACATGGATGAACTGTTGTTCGATACGTTCAAAAAACGCGCATCTGCATTGGCTATTTTAGTACGGCAATCATACGCTGTCAAGTTCGGCACAGTCCCGTTCAACGGATTTTGGATTGTGGACGAAAAGTTCTAGGTTTAGCTGGTTTTTAAGTTTTTACATATTTACAGGAGAAAATCTATATGCATATTTCTAGTAAAGAGTGTCTGGCGGAGGCACTGCAAAAGCTGGGGATCGCAAACCTGCGTCCCCAGCAGGAGGCCCCGATGGAGGCGATCCTGAACAATGAGGATGTCATCGTTCTGATGCCGACGTCCGGCGGCAAGTCGCTGCTCTACCAGCTTCCGGCCGTGATGGAGCCCGGCAGCCTGACGCTCGTCATCTCGCCGCTCAAGGCGCTCCAGCTCGACCAGGTGGAGTCGCTCCACAGCAAAGGCATCCGTGCCGCTGTGCTGAACAGCGACCTGTCCGCAGCCGAGCACCGTGACGTGCTGGAGGACATGACCAAGCGCGGCGGTCTGCTCTATCTTGCACCCGAGCAGCTCCGCAGCCCGGCGGTTGCCGAAGCACTCCAGAGCTGTCCCATCCTCACCCGTATCGCTGTGGATGAGGCGCACATCCTGCCGCAGGCCAAGGACGACTTCCGCAAGGCCTACGGCAAGATCGGCAGCTTCATTGACTCGCTCCCCCGTCATCCGCAGGTCATTGCGCTGACGGCCACAGCCACCCGCAAGGACGTTGACCGCATCCGCAAGTCGCTAAACATCGACAACGCTTCACTGTTCCGCACGCCCATGCGCCGTGACAACCTGCGCCTGTACATCAAGCGCATCGAAGCCGGCGGCAAGACGCGCAAGGGCGGACAGTCGATCGAGCACACGCTCTTCCAGTCGGTCGAGCGCGAGCTGAGCAAGTGGGACGAGCATGGTGCCGTCATCATCTACTGCCCGACCGTGAAGCTCGTCAAGCGGCTGTGCAAGTGGCTCAAGGCACGCGACTACCCGGTCGGCAAGTACCACGGCAAAATGAATCACGTAAAGCGCAAGGCGGCGCAGCAGGCCTTCATGAACGGCAAGAAGCCGATCATAGCCGCGACCAACGCGTTTGGTCTCGGCATCGACAAGCCGGATGTGCGGCTCATCATTCACGCCGGCCTGCCGCTCTCCATGGACGGCTACGTTCAGGAGGTCGGCCGCGCCGGTCGTGATGGCAGGAAGTCGCGCTGCGTGCTGTTCTACACGAAGTCTGACTTCGACCGAAACAAGCGCATCCTGTCGCAGTCCGGCGGCCGCAAGGCGGTAGCGCGCAGGCTCAAGCGACTGAACGCGCTTCATAGTCTCGTCGACTCCAGGAAATGTCTGTGGCGTGTCATCGAGAAGTATTTCGGTGAGAAACTGCAGAAAAAATGCCATAAATGCTGCCGCTGCCGTCAAAAATCCGTGTAATCATGACGCCCGTATATATATTATACAATTGGAAATACTATACAGCGCCTTATCCATACATCTAGCCAAGTTAAAGGAGGAATACTCATGCCTAAAAACAATCCGAACTGCCCTCTCCCCGACATCCGCGAGGCGCGCATTGACCCGACCCTGCCGGTGAACGAGCGGCTGCGCCTGTTCGCCGCCGCCATCGGCGATCCGCACCGCTTCCGCGTCGGCGACACTGAGGTCGAGGTGCTGTTCGACGACAGCGCGCCCAGCCTGCAAGCCTGCCTGACCGGCATGTGCAGACAGCTGCAATAGTGTCAAAAACCGGATAATATATCTTGAAACTTGCGGTACGCTGCGCGCTGTGGTACAATAAATGTGCAAACACAGCCATCAGCGTGCCGCCTGTTTTTTGGAAGGAGGCACCCCAATGGCTCGAAAAAGTAAATATGGACAACCGTCCGCAAAATTATCCACAACCCTGTGGGCACCCGCACTCTATATTCGTCTCTCACGTGAGGACGGCGACCGCGAAGAAAGCAACAGCATCGCCAGCCAGCGCGAGCTGCTGACCGAATTCGTAGACACGCAGACCGACATGACCGCGCCCCGTCTGTATACCGATGACGGCTGCACCGGCACCGACTTCGACCGGCCGGACTTTCAGCGCATGCTCAATGACCTGCGCGCAGGCATCATCAACTGCGTGATCGTCAAGGATTGTTGTGCGATAATGGGACTAAATCAGAAAGACCTTGAAAATCAAGGGATTCTGGCTTAGTCCCTTCTTTTTTGACCTGAAAGAGGAACAATCGCACTACAATCGGCGCACCGGATCAAAACCGGCTTGCGGTGGCTATGGAGGTACACTGCATAAGCCCTTTCCGTTGCGCTGCCCACAACGAAAGGAGTCCATCATGAAACAGGGAACTTTGGTTTATGACCACGCAACGGATCGATACGACATTCGCTTTGACCTTGACTGCTACTACGGCGGTCTGCACTGCGGGGAATGCTTCGATGTCATGGTCGGGGGCAAGTGGAAACCCACCCGGATCGAGATGGCTGCGGACTGGTATCTCGTCGGCATTCGCACGGACGATTTGCAGGGATTGAGGGTGAGGATGTGAAGACTTTTCTCAAGGAAGTTCTGCTTCCGCTGCTGATTGTCCTTTGTCTTGCCGCATTCTTCAAGCCGGTCTATATGGTGGACGGCGTATGTGACTACTTCCTGATGTGGCTCTGTGTCGGCTTCCCATTCGGCATCCGCAGGATGTGTCTCTGGCTTGTCCCCTTCGGTTACGGCATATCCGGCACAGTAGGAATCTTCGCACTCAACATCATCATCGGCGGTCTTATCGGAGGACTCGCCCTGATTGTCGGGCTGCTGCTCGGCATCATCCATACCATCCGAGAAATCATCTGAATATCTGAAAAGCTAAGAGGGTTTGTTTCATTCTCCAATTCGGAGCATGAAGCAAACCCTCTTTTTTTGTTGCCCGAAAGCTGGAACAATCTGCCTCTTGCAGATGTCGGCGGTGCGGCGAGGAAAGGAGAGAAAACAAAATGAGCTACATGACAGCCGGTAAGCTGCAAGCCTTTGAAGCCCTCATGAAGGAGGTACCCGGCCACAACCACTATGACAGCGGATGCGACGGGATCTTCCCGGAATGCCGGTCGTGCTGCTTCCATCGTCCCTACTGGAAATATCAAACCTGTGTCTTCGAGGAATGTCCCTATTCCCCGGAAAAGCTGTCAACGCTGCGCTGTCAGCCGGTGATGGCAAGGGAGGGATAACCACATGGCAGTCTATCGTGTCAACAAAAACCGTGGCTATACGGTCATGGCAAATTACCATCTCAGGGATAAAACCCTGTCCCTCAAGGCCGTGGGGCTGCTCTCCAAAATGCTGTCCTTCAACGATGGCTGGCAGTTCTCAACGAAAGGTCTTTCGGCGATCTGCAAGGAAGGTCCCGATGCTGTTCTGGCAGCTCTCAGGGAGCTTGAAGATCACGGCTACCTTATCCGTCACAGGCAACGCGACGCCAAGGGCAGGATGAGCAACACGGTCTTTGAGATTTACGAACAGCCACAACCGGTTTCTCCACACAGGGAAAATCCAGATGTGGAGAATCCAGATATGGAGAATCCACACATGGAAAACCCACATGGGGAAAATCCCGCACAATTAAATACCAATCAAGTAATTAACAACCAAAGAAATAACTCTCTGAATAAGTATCAATCTATCAATCTTGATGGGATGGACAGGATGGACGAACGGGAGCAATACAGGGAATTGATCCGGGATAACCTTGAGATCGACATCCGCTCTCAGGACAGGCACTATGACCTTGACCGGGTAAATGAAATTGTCGAGATCATGCTGGATGCCGTCTGCTCCACAAGCCCCACCATCCGTATCAACGGAGAAGATATGCCGCAGCCGGTGGTCAAATCACGCTTCCTTAAGCTGGACAGCGGCCACATTGACTATGTGCTCCAAGCGATGAACGATTGCCCTTCCGACATTCGGAACATCCGGGCATATCTGCTCACGGCGTTATACAACGCTTCGCTGACCATAGACAACTACTATTCAGCCCGCGTGAACTACGATTTTCACGGAAAAGGCGGATGCGTAAGCATTCTCAATCAACTTCAAGGGGGTGAGATGAAAACATGATCCACATTTTACACGGTGTCCCGCCTTAGTGACGGGATTGCCCCGCAAATCTCAGAAAGGAGGTCCCCATGCAGGATGAAGTAAATACCAAAGTTGTTGCGATTGCCATTAAGGGCGGCAGGATCACTGCGGAAGTGTTGAAAAAGGCGCTCGCCAAATTCATCGAGGAAATTGAAAAGGCAGAGAAGCAAGCCTCTCAGCCAAAGACCTATCGGGGCAAGCAGTCCATCAAGCACCTTGTCGAGCAGAACGCCGCAATCAGCAACATTGAAGTGACCGACGGAAACATCAAGTCTTTCGAGCGCACAGCGAACAAGTACGGGATCGACTACGCGCTCAAGAAAGACACCTCTGAGCAGCCGCCGCGCTATCTCGTCTTTTTCAAAGGGCGGGATGTGGATGTGATGACTCAGGCATTCAAGGAGTTTTCCGCCAAGACGGTCAAGCAGAAAGAAAAACAATCCCTCAAGCAGAAGCTCTCCCGCAGCAGGGAGCAGTCCAAAGCCCAGCACAAGGAGAAGGTCAAGGTCAAGACGAAGGATCGGGGCGTTGAGCTATGAGAAAGACACTCGACATCAAAAAACTCGTCCTTCTCAATCTCCCGTATGTGTTCGCCTTCTACTTTGTGGATAAGCTGGCGGCAGTCTTCCGGCTGGCTCCCGGCACAGAGTTCATCGACAAACTCACCGGCGGCTTTGCCAATATTGGTGCAGCGTTTGCCAATCCGCTCCCCAGCTTCCACCCGGTAGACCTTCTCATTGGTGTGGCAGGAGGCGCATTGCTCAAGCTGGCCGTCTACATCAAAGGCAAAAACCGCAAGAAATTCCGCCAAGGGGAGGAATACGGGTCAGCCCGTTGGGGGCGACCGGAAGACATCCGGCCTTACATGGATGACGACTTCTCCAACAATGTCATCCTCACCCAGACCGAGGGGCTGACGATGAACAGCCG
>ENA-UONZ01003191-UONZ01003191.1-human-gut-metagenome-genome-assembly--contig:-C93old-NODE-3191-length-10976-cov-4.350975_pt1 | contig 10976 bp, 16 predicted proteins | sample MGYA00242468_ERZ724015 | MGnify/ENA metagenome assembly ERZ724015
GACATTCCGCACATTGTACGGTATAATAAAACCATAGAAAGGAGGTAAAAAAAGATGGACACATTAAAATCCCTGATAGACTTAACGACATCAGCACTCAGCTTGGCCGCTTCGCTGATAGCCCTAAAAGTCATCAGGGACGAACGAAAAGGGAAGAAGTGATTCTTCCCTCCCCCAATCAGGGGATATGTAATAGTATAACACCATCTTTTTGAAAAGTAAATGGATATGACTATCAGAATTTTAAGTCTATGTTTTAGCGCTATCGCCCTAATAGTTTCATTAGTGGCATTAAAAGAAAGCAAAAAGAAGTAAGGAGTATGTATGGAAAAGAACGCTATTAAGGAATCCCGGCAGGCTGCCGGGCTGACAATTAAAAGAATGTCAGAATTATTAGAAATTCCTACACGAACCATAGAGGCATGGGAAGCCGGTGACAGAAAGCCGCCTGTATATGTTGAACGATTGGTTCTAAAGGAACTAAATAGTCTAAAAAAAGATTAAAAAAATGCATTTTCCTATTGACATTCCGCACATTGTGCGGTATAATGAATAATGTAAGGAGGGCAAGGAAGCCCCGACAAGAAGGAGACAAAGAGATGACAAAAGATTACGCAGTAGAAAGATTACAGACAATAGTAAACCACAGCGGAGATATGTACGATTATGAGATTAAGGTTAGGAATTGGGAAAACTATGGAAAGTCCAGAACCTACCTGTCAATCGTAGAGACATCCAAGACCAGCAAGCATTATGTAGAAAGAAAATACGGATATATCGACAACCAGACCGGAGAATATGTCCCAGATAAGAACGACCTGAACAGTAATTTTACATTCAGCGGTTCACGTTTCGAGGAAAGCTCGGAAACTGAATCAGAAGCCGAGGTAAATATAAGCGAAAATATGACATCTGCCGACATGATTGCTGTTATGGAGCAAATTATTGAAAAATTTGAAGAAGTGCAGAAAGACAGCCCGCAGATTGAGCAGATAAAAGATATGCACTCGAAGATTTTATCAAACATTAAAGGTGCCGACAGTGGCCAGGTAAAAAGAGATTTCAGCCAGTGCGTATATGACAGGACCGGCAAGCCGGTTGACGACTGGAAGAAATTCATATATAGTTTAGACAGGGCCGCAAAGGACGGCCGGGATTACAGAATATAAGGAGGATGACATGAAGATTACAGTTTACGGTTACCAGAACGAAACGGGAAAAATCAGCACATACAAGGAAAATCTGAGCCGAGACTACAACGGCGGCCAAGCATTGGCCGTCGAGGTATAAATCCCGGATTCACTAAATCCCTATTAATCCGTTTAAATGAATACTTGTATATAATGGGAGGGCATGAAGTATATGTTGGATGAAGTGTTGTCAGCCGGCAAGAATGGCAACCCAATCCTGGCATTGCCATCAAGAGGTGGAGTCAGCTATATGGCTCTGAAAAAAATATCTGAGGAATGGGTCAGCAAGGCCATGTATATCTAAAGTTGACACATTTGAAATTGCTGTGTATAATTAAATCAATCTTTTGTCATCCTTTTAAGGATTGTGAGTAGAAACTGTTTGTTTGATTGGTAAATGTATTTTGCCATGTCGCCCCGATTTGGGGCTGTGAGTAGAAATTATTTGTTTTGACGGTAAACAAAAGAAATAAGGGGGCTATATGCCCCCTATTTCTTTTACAATATTACATTGTGGTAATTTAATTGTTCGCTGGAGCTATTCCCGGGGGTAATATGATGGGCGTTTGCCCAAACGAAGCGGTTATTTCAGCTATTAGTAGCGACATTCTGCTCATGAGATTTCCAAGTACAAACTCACCATTTTTCTGAAATTCATCTGCAAGATTTAAGCTTTCCCAGTTGTGTTCATCTTTTTTATTTTCGTTAAATTTAAGAACAGCGCCATAAGATACCGATAAATCAAACATTTCTTTCGGTTCTAATGTTAGTGTTCGCTCAACGGTTATCTTGACTTGCTGTTCCTGCAAAACGACATCAATCTTGTCTGTACAATTAATACGATAGCTTTGCATCGGGTTTATAGTCTCGATTCTATTGTATGTAACTTTATCCAGGTAAAACTCTTGTGTTTCTTCAAAATATTCTTCCAAATTTTTAATCACAGTTTTACATCTCCTTATCTGACTTTATATTTAACACTTTGTTTCTGTTAAAAGGAACAATGTTGCTCCCATTAATTGTTATTCTATCGTTAGACATATATTTTGATTCATTTTTTATCCATCCTACTTGAACATCTATATCCTGCAAATACTCATTTGTCGTATTTCCATTAAATATATAATTTTTGATAGCTTTTTCCACTGTGGCATTTAGAGTATCCCCATTCCGTACGGCAAGATTTGCTAGTTTTTTGTGCAATTCCGGAGATATTCGCACATTAAACGTTCCTTTATATTCTTTGTTGGGAGTTTTTCCCACTTCCTCACAGAAAGTCAAATAGTCATCAACTGCTGCATGAAATTCTTTTTCGACATCTTGCACATTTTGACATTCAAAATTAACTAGGTCGTCTATTCCCTCGATTTTTCCTCTAAGAACTAAATCTCTTGAATCAAATTCCACTTTTGTATGATATCCCTTATATTCAAATATATTCTTCTGTTTCATACTTCATATCTCCCCTAAATTAGATAAAAATTCAACTAAATCTTCGATGGCTCCTCTTCGCATTACGTTTCCCGGATGTGGCTTATGCAACAATATTGCCCTGCCATCCTCCCTTCTATAAAATTTTACTCTTGAACCAGATGTTTTTCCCTTAGTATATTCTTCAAATCCCATCTGTGATAATAGGTATTTTGCCTCATCGTAAGTATAATCTTTTGGTTTCGTTTTTATTCGTTCTTTTGCTTTTTCAAATTTACTCATTTTATTATATACCATATTTGCAACTATTATGTAGTTGCATTATATATGGATTATTTTATGTTGTCAATATCTTAATGCAAACAAAAAAGGGGCATTTCTGCCCCGCTTTTAAATCATTTCTTTCGCCTCTCTAATCGCCTGCATGTGCTCTCTGTGTTCCGCATGCAGCTTGCTCAGGTTGGTTTCTAACTTGTCCACCCGTTTTTCGATGTCTTTCAGTCGTTCTATGTTTGCCGAGTTTTGTTTTTTCATCTCCGCCATGTCCTCTTGCAGCCTGTCCAGCTTTTTTGCTGTGGCGTCGGTGGATTTTACTATCATATCCAGTTTAACGTTGACTTCGGTGCTATGCCTTGTCTCTTCCACTGCCCTGTCTATGTCCTCTGTTTTAGCCTTACGGTTGGCAACGTAAATAGAAACGATTACGCCCAGTGCTGCAATTATCAGGCTAACGATTGCCGGGTCTATCATATCGCACCCCCGTTATATATCAGATTTATTTATCCAACCCGTCACCTGTCCGGCTACACCTACCCTGTTTTTAGCGTTGGTAATTCTATAACGTCCGTTCATCAGCTTGCCGTCCCACAGGTAATATGTGCCGGTTACCTTGCCGGCTGATTTTCCGGTTGTGGACGATGCATATAACGGGCAGTTGGTTAGTTTAACAGCTGCACCCTTTGATAATGCCGGCGTTGACGGTTTTGATGCAGTTGATACCGCAATCCAGCCCGTCACCTGTCCTTCAACGCCTATTCTGCTTTTGGCGTTGGTAATCCTGCGCCTGCCGTTTACTGTTTCGTTGTCCCAGTAGTAGTAGGTGCCGGTTACCTTGCTCGCAGCTGTTTTGGCTGTAGATGACGCGTACAGCGGTTCATTGGATAGCTTAACTGTGCCGGTTGCCGGTTTTTCCTCTGGCTCCTTCGCCGGTTCTTCTGGCTCACTTTTTCCGTAGCCATTAAATCCACCGTTTTTTATGATAGCCGGGTAGTCTTTAACGCAATAATTCTGGTCGGTTGTTACGCCACCGATTTTTGCGGAACGAATAAAATTGGTGCTGCCGCCGAACTGCCAAACACCATAGTCTATGCCCGTAGGCTCTGTGCTTGCCCATTGAGCTACCCACCAATCGTACTTTTTATTTAATTCGCTGCCGAAAATATAGTTTCTATACCAATCAACGTTAGTATAGACACCGAAGTAGTAGCCGGCATCTTCCATCACCTCAGCGAACGCGGTTATAATGGCGTTCAGTTTGGTTTTGCCCAATCCTTTCATTGATGGGTCTTCTACATCCATATATACCGGCAGCTCGAATTTTTTTCCGGCAATGGCCTTTAAAAACGCCTGGGCTTCTTTCTTTGCTTCCGCTTCGCTGGTTGCATAGCTGTACCAATATGCGCCTACATCCCATCCCTGCTCTTTTGCTGCCTTATAGTGATTTTCAAATTGGTCGTCCTTTTTTTCTGCGTATCCTGCTCTTATGATGGCAAATTCTACACCTTCTTTTGTGGCGGCTGTGTATGGGTAGTTCGGCTGCCATGTGCTGATATCGATTCCAAATCGTTTCATGTTATTCCTCCGTTTCCTCGTCTTTTTTTATGAATCTATTAAAATATTCGTAGAGGCCAGATGCGGCGATGCCGCTGATCATGCCGCCCAGCAGGATGTCTGGGCTGATCGTCCACCCGTTTGCCCAGGCGTTTATCGCTACGCCGATGACTGCCAGAACCGGCACGATGATGTTGTTCGGGATTCGCTCCCACTGTTTCAGCACATAGCCGATGCACAGGCACACACCCAGTGCCACTGCTACGATGTAATCCGTTAAAAATTCCATGTTTTACCTCCTATTTCCATTTACCTTTTGCGGTTACGTTGACTTGTGACGAATCGGCGGCAGCGTTACTTGCTGCCGCCCAGATATAAACCCGGTTAGTTTCTAATCCACCATTTCCTGACTGGACAAATCCAGAAAGCCAGTTGCTGAATGTCGTCCCGTATAGTCGCGGGCGCTCGACGAATAGTCCGGTTGGTAGATTTAATTCAATTGCTCGGTAGAATAGTCCACCCTCTGAGTCGGTCGAGCTGGTTGTCGCAGCGCCGATGACTGTTGTTGCCTCAGCCGTGCCGCTGCTCCATTTTTTGTAGCTCCAATCTCCGATTGTGCCAGTCTCTACAACGTAATCATCAATCGCGCCCACTTTTTGGGCAAGCGACAGCAGGATGTTGAATAACCTCATGCCATCACCGCCCTTCTCAGGGTGTTAATTACCCCCCCCACTAGCTTGATGGCGAAAAGAGACATCTGAGCGTTCCACGCAGGCCAACCCGCTCCTTGATAGGCCGTGCCGGTTACTGTGTCTCCTACGTCTAGTTCCATGAGCGCCAATGTGGCAACGCCGCCACCACTGTTCATGGATCCGCGAGCAGTGGTTTCTTGCGTTAGATATTTCCCTGTTGTTGCGATCCTTGCAACGAGTAATATATCATCATTCCCGATTGACGATTGTAGCATTCCACCAGCTAAATACACCCCAGGCTCTGTGACTTGGATTGATGCGACGTCGAATGTGCCCGCAGTCTCTGGTGCAGCAACTGTAGCGTTTTTTATTAAAAACACATTTTTTCTCTGCTCGAGGGCGCTCAGTATATTAAATAATCTCATGCTGCCACCCCCTTTAGGGTTAGGCCAGACCTATAGCCAACCAGGCAATATTTATACTGGTTTGACGTTCTCTTGTATGTATTACCTTTATCGTGACATTTTGAGTGGTAATATTTGCCGGCGCACATGACCCTAAATAGTCGCCACCAATGTCGTCTTGTAGCCATATTCTCGGGGCAGTCGAATAGGCTTTTGGATACGTCAACGTAGTGGTTCCAAAACCATTTGTTGTATCCGTTGCAGCTGTAGTTTGAATTTGCACGCTGCCGAACTGAATCAAAAACGGTCCTATCTGTATCCAGTTCTCGCCCGTGGATATGCGGCTGGCTAGGTCTAATAGGATGGTGAATAGTCTCATACCGCCACCATCCTTTCGGTGCTAGGTAGTACCCCCCCCCGACACCTTTTAAACCGATTATTCCAACGGATATATCGTCTGTTATTCCGCTGCCGGATGGCCAAATTACAGCCAATCCGCCTGAATTTGTCCGGGTTAACGATGGTCCATTTGTGTTTGATGCCAACTGATTAAATGTTATGTTGGTGACATTGTCTTCGGTTCCAGTGGTTACTATATATATGCTGCCCTTGTTTTGGCTGTATTTTGACGTTAAAACTACCAAAAACGCAGCATTTGGGAATCTACTAGGCGTTAGCCATGTGCCCTGGTAAAAAATTAGATTTGCCGAATTATAGTTCTCCCCAACGTTTTGAAACGTTGATGCTGAAAATGGTGCAAATTTTGTGGCTAATGCATTTATAATATTAAACAGCCTCATAATATCACCTCCTATGTCGTTGATATCCCCAGCAGTGTTGCCAACTGCTGATATTCGGATTCGGTCATTGAATAGTCTATATCGCCGATATTTAACGACCCTGCTATGCCCGGCAGATTGATTTCGTCAGACCATTCAGGCGCGGTCGCACCATGAACCAAAATCTGATTTTGCGTTCCGCCCGTTGGCACTAGCTGATTTTGAACGGCCGCCGCTGTGTCGTTTGCGTTTTGCGCTGCCTGATTCGCCGCCGTAGCTGCCTGATTCGCGGAATCCCTAGCGGTGTTTGCTTCCCCGGCGGCAGTATTTGCCGCGCCAGCTGCGTTGTTCGCCTGTCCTGCAGCTGTATTAGCTGCACTGGCGGCATTAGTCGCGGCTGCAGTAGCACTGCTTGCATTTTCTGCCGCTTGATTAGCTGCATTGGCTGCCGTATTCGCTGCCTCCGCTGCTTGATTGGCTGCTGTAGCAGCTTCTCCGGCTGCCGGTATGTTCTCCTGCGCCTCCTGCAACAAACTCTCCAACGCGCCATATTCGCTCGATGATTCGATCGCGGAATCGTCGATGATGTTCGGCGCAACGTCAAACGTCATCGGGAACGACAGAAGGAAATCTTCGCCGATTTCGACCTGCAGCTGTGCGGCCTGGCATCCGGCCTCCGCGAACGTCTGCGCGGTCGGGTCTAGCGTTATCACGTTGCCGGAAATCGTGCAGACGTTGTAGACCTCTGCACCGCTCTTTTTTTTCAGATAAAATCGCGCTGTTGAACCGGCCGGAATGGTGTAATCGGTTATGTGGAAATCTACGGGGATTTCAGTGTTGCCCTGAACCACATGCACGATCACCGGCAGCGGACTTTGCGCGACGGTTAAATTAACTGTTACGTTCATTTTTATCACCTTCCTCTAGAACGTTGCCACACCTGTAGGTGACAATGTGGCCGAATGTGTCCCGTCACTGACGGTGATGCCGGGAACGAATGCAGAAAATGAAATGCTGTTTCCGCCGGAGTTTAACGCAATCGCTCCGTTTGGAAAAATAGTGAATGCCCAATCACTATAACCGGCAGCGCCATCTCTGCTCGCCCTAAACGCATTTCCTTTTATTTCGATTTTAAAAGTACCTGTTTCGTTCGTCTCGAAAACCTCGATGTCGCCTAGGCTGATTTTCACGTTGTTGCCATCTGCGTCCACGTTTTGAATAGTTGTACCGACAATGGTGCTGCCGGTGATTGTTCCGGCGGTGATCGTGCCATCTTTCATCGTGAAAACGCCTGTATCTAGGTTCCAACTGTTTTTGCCGGCCTTGTCTGCGATCAGACCGGCGACGATGATGCTGGCGATCAGCCCTTCGGATGTCAAAGCAGTTGTCCATATCCAGTCCGTGCCGTCCTCGTTACGCTGCCGTGAAATCTGCAGCCCCTGGGTTCCTATTGACATGGCGCCGAATGTTGAACTATCTGGGTCTAAATCCTCAAATAGTATCGCCCTAACGTTTTGTTTTTGGGCGATGCTGTTTTGCAAACGCAGCTGTGCAAACGCGCCGTTTATGAACCCCGAAATCTGTTCAGCCATTACTGTACCGTCCGGTCTGATAGCTGATTCAACACGATTCACCGTTGATGTGACGTTGTTGAAATAATTGTACTCACAATCACCTATGACGACAGAATCCACTTTTTTCAGTATGCTGTCGTATGTCAATGAAATGACACGGGCATCGGTTCTTATGCCCAGATGGTTATTGATGCAGTGAACCGTATCGCCCAGGCTAACGGTTTCAATTACAGCGTAATCCTTATACTGTTCAGTATTAGCCAACTGTACCATCTGGCAGTTAATCGTCACCTTTGGCTTGTCTACTCCGGCGGCAAACTGTTCATTGCATTTTTGCGTCAACGCCGTATCTAGTTCCGTCTGATTATTACAAACGATGATACCATTTGCGGCATCATCTTCCTGCGCGTCTTCTGCCATTTTCACATCGTCAAACGTGATAGTTGCCGCTTTGACGGTCGGGTAGTTGTCTATTAGGTCGCTGTCTATATAACCGTTGTTTGTCATGGTATAGCCATTAAATGCTTTCGGATATATACGGGTAACAACTGCGCTGGTGTCCACTTCCTGGCTGAATCCGTCGACCGGGATATTTTTGCCGTATCTGATTTCAACGCCGTTATCGGTGCCGATTTTTTCGTTGATGATGATTTTAAAATTATCAAAAAATATCTCGCCGCCCCAACGGTTGATGAAACTGTTTTCATCATCTCCGTTTATGGCTTCTATTAGATTCTTAAACTGATAGTACGCTGTCGACAGCTTGGTGATGTTCGACTGCCCCGTGTATTTGCTGTTTGGTGCCGTCATAATGTCCAGTGCCTGCTGCCCGTTTTTTTCTGTCGGTCTGACATCGACCAGAAAACAGTCATCCATTGCGTCCATGAAAATAGGTTCGCCGGTAGCCGTTATCTGTGTGTCGGTTTTAGTGACTGTTTTCAATCGAAACAGCTGGTCGCCGTTAAACGACGGGGCTTTTACTACAGCTTCTTCCTCTATATATTTCCAGCGACCTTCGCTGTCTATCGGGTGGGTGATTTCTATCGTCCAGGATTGGTTTATAGATGCTGTAATCAGACAGTTTATCGGCAGTAGAACACTATCGCCGTTTTGTTCATAATTTGTATTTGTTGATGAATAAATCTGAATCATAGCGTCCTCCAATTTGGGATGATTTTTAGGTCAAATCCGTCCGTTATGCTGATTACATTATCGCCCGGCAACAGATACAGATTTTCATAGTCACCGGTTACGGCGGTATTTTGCATTGTTCCGTCCTGCCTATATGCAATCATCAAATCTGTATCTATAGTCAGGTTCTGCCCGACATTAGCTGTCATTTCATTGCCGTTCACAGTTAGCGTACACATTCCTTCGCCGGTTATTTGGTAAATAGGATGTGATGTCATGTATGGGTTTTGTTTTATATCATTAGCAGAATATGAATTTTGTCCAGATGTTATATACATGTACGGATAACATGTAAACTCTACTGTAAATTCTCCTGCCTCTTTGATTAATCTTTCATTACTAATTATAGCGGCATTACTACACTTGTAAAAAACACTTGTATCATCAGAAAAGAACAAGTTGCCGCTTCCGGTTAGCAATGCTTTTATTTGCCTAAAACGTTGACCCCACTTTGATGGTTCGATAATGAAATTGCAATCTACAGGAATTATTATATCTTCATAGGTGTTATCACTTTGTAACAAACTCCCGTCTTTTCCTGCTATCTGTATATAACTTACACGCTTTTGCGGTGCAGGTATATCTGGTCTCTTTGATATCTTAACTCCGATATCATTCAATAAATATCCTTTGAAATTTAAATCAAACATTTCTTCCACCTGCCCTCATATAGTTTCGCTGATTTATAGACAATCCTTTGCTAGCTGTATCTACTATGTAACCTTGAAATTCTTTATTTCCAATCATTACAGTTATTTGATTATTTAGCACAGGATTTACAGCAGGATTTGATGCTAAAATATTACTTTTGTTACTTTGATTTTTCATATCTGTTGAAGCACTTGATAGTGCAGCATCAGTGAGGGCTGTTGATGCATTCTCTACCATTCTTGTAGATTCTTCTAATCCTACTGCAATGCCTTCGCCCATAGATTTACCAATTTTATCTCTCCATAGCTTTGATGGTGAATTTGACCTTATTTTATTTTTAACTTGTGAAAATGCGCTGTTAACCATAGACACAGCCGAATTTATGACATTCCACGATGCCGAGTTGATTCCTGCCGCTACACCGCCTGCAATATCTTCTCCTATTTCTCTAGCTTCCCATTCTGCTTCACCTAATTTGTCAATCATTGCATCATTTAGCTTTTGTGCTGCTTGTTCAACAGTTATATCCCCATTTCGCATCTGAGCTGATAAATCATTTACAATGCTTAGTCCATCGTTGCCAGCCTTTTGCACTGCCTCATCAAAACTAATTAACGAGTTAAGTTCATCTACAGTTTTAGGTATGGCATACTTGCCGGCGTTTAGTGCTTCGACAAGTGTAAAAGGAAGTTCACTTTTTAGCATCCCTGCTTCTTGTAATAACTCGTCCCAAGTATCAGACTGCAGTGCTGCAGCGTTTGACATAGCAGTATAGTCTTCAATGTTGACATTCATAGCACGGCTTAGGTCATTATACTCCGTGTCTAATTTTCGTAACTGACTTTCCAAATCTCGTTTTCTTATTCTGTCAGCCTCGGTTAAAATTGTGCCTCTTTCATCCAACTCATTGAGTTTTCTTTTAACTTCAGCGCGCTCTGTTTCAACTTCGCTCAGTTTAATTTGATTATCAACGTATGATTCAAGTGCTTCGTCTGCCTGCTCCAAGTATTTTTCCTGGAGCAATTCTTGCTCTCGCGCTTCAAGTTTATCTCTAATAGCCTCGGTAGTTTGATTGAGCTTATCTTTTTCTTTGTCGTATGTTAAGTTTAGATTTTCAGTTGATTCATTTAGCTTGTCAACATACTCTTGCATTAACTGCTTTTCTTGCGTAGACTTATTCTCTTTTTCAGAGAGTTCTTCAAGTTTCTCAAGATAAAACTCACTTTCATCAGTT
>ENA-UONZ01003206-UONZ01003206.1-human-gut-metagenome-genome-assembly--contig:-C93old-NODE-3206-length-10907-cov-137.408220_pt1 | contig 10907 bp, 10 predicted proteins | sample MGYA00242468_ERZ724015 | MGnify/ENA metagenome assembly ERZ724015
AAGCACCGCTCCGGCGGCTGCGGCACGGTATCTGCGTTGCCAAAATGCTCGATAAGACATCCAGTATTATCTGCGCTTTTGGCTTAGCATCTGCCGCACCTCGCTCGCCGTATCGGCACTTAGAATTATGCGGTATTGCCCTAAAGGTACAGCACACTTCCTGACCAGCCCCAAAATACCGGACGCAAAGGGGATTTTTGTTATGATCCAGTTTACCCCCGTGGGGGACAGCGGCGTGCTGGCCGTCTGCGGCAGTGAGATCAGTGAACAGGTGAACGCGCAGGTTATGGCGCTGGATGCCGCTGTGCAGGCGGCGCAGCTGCCCGGCGTGGTGGAAACTGTGCCCACCTATGCGGCGCTGCTGGTCACGCTGGACCCTTTGCAGACCGATGCCGATACCCTGATCCCCGCGCTGCGCCGCCTGTGGGACGCTTTGCCCCCGGTCAGCAGCACCGCGGCCGGGCGGCTGGTGGAGGTGCCGGTGTGTTACGGCGGAGATTACGGCCCCGACCTGGCCTTTGTGGCACAGCACGCCGGGCTGACCGAACAGCAGGTCATCGACATCCACTGCGGGCGGGACTACCGCATTTTTATGCTGGGGTTCCTGCCGGGGTTCCCGTACCTGGGCGGCATGGATGAACGCATTGTCTGCCCCCGGTTGCAGACCCCGCGCACCAAGATCCCCGCGGGGGCGGTGGGCATTGGCGGCAAGCAGACGGGCATCTACCCGCTGGCTTCCCCCGGCGGGTGGCAGCTGATCGGCCGCACGCCGCTGCGCCTGTTTGACCCGGCTGGCGGCGGCAAACTGCCTTACGCGGCGGGGGACCGCATCCGGTTTGTGCCCATCAGCCCGGAAAAGTTTGAAACCATCCAGAAAGAACGGGGGGCGGCACTGTGAACTTGCATGTGATAAGCCCCGGCCCGCTGACCACCGTGCAGGATGCAGGCCGCACCGGCTATGCCGCGCGGGGGTTCCGCACCTGTGGAGCGGCGGATGGTTACGCTATGCGGACCGCCAACCTGCTGGCGGGCAACCCCCAGGCAGCCGGTGCCGCCGTGCTGGAAATGACCCTGCAGGGCGGCAAGTATCAGTTTGACGGGGACGCTGTTTTTGCCCTGGCGGGGGCCGATATGCCCGCCGCGCTGGATGGCCGCCCGGTGCCCGCCTATACGCCGCTTTTGGCCCGCGCGGGGCAGGTGCTGGCAATCGGCGCGGCCCGCAGCGGGCTGCGCGGCTACCTGGCCGTGTTTGGCGGCGTGGATACCCCGCCCGTGCTGGGCAGCCGCTCCACCGACTTAAAATGCCGGATGGGCGGGCTGGATGGCCGCGCACTGAAAGCTGGGGATGTGCTGCCCATTGGGGCGGCACCCGCCATGGTGGAACAGCGCTGGCAGCAGATCTGCGCCAAAGGGGCAAACCGCCCGCTGGGCACGGCGCGCACCCCCGCAAGGCCGTGGCGCTTTTTGGGCGGGCGGAAGCTGCCGCTGTTCCGTGCGGTGCCCGGCCCCCAGACCGATGCCTTTACCGCAGTGGGGCAGGCCGCATTTGTACACGGGGTATATGCTTTGACAGCAGACTGTGACCGCATGGCCTGCAAATTGCAGGGGCCGCAGATCGAGACTGTGGATGGGTCGGACATTGTATCGGACGGCATTGTGGCGGGTTCGGTGCAGGTATCGGCCAACGGGCAGCCCATTGTGATGCTGGCTGACCACCAGACCACCGGCGGGTATGCCAAAATTGCAACCGTCATCAGCGCTGACCTTTCGGCCATGGCGCAGCTGCGCCCCGGCGAAAAGCTGGCGTTCCAATATGTGACCGCGGCGCAGGCTGTTGCAGGAGCCAGGGCGCAGGCGGCCGTGCTTGACAAAATCAGGGAGCGGATGAAATAATGGACTTTGCAGCCATGAAACCGGCCGACCTGCGCGGGCTGATCCGCAAGGGCGAACTGACCGGCCCGACCACCGGCATGTGCAACGGTTATGCCCAGGGCAACCTTGTGGTGCTGCCCAAGGCGCTGGCGTGGGACTTTTTGCTGTTCTGCCAGCGCAACCCCAAAGCCTGCCCGCTGCTGGAAGTGGCGGACGCAGGCGAGCGAACCTTTGCCCAATTTGGCAAAGGCAGCGATATTGCTACCGATATCCCGCGCTACCGGGTGTACGAACACGGCGAGCTGACCGGGGAATACACCGATGTGAGCAAATTCTTTGAGGAGAGGAACGACCTGGTCAGCTTTTTGATCGGGTGCAGCTTCTCCTTTGAATCTGAACTGCTGGAAGCGGGCATCCCGGTGCGCCAGATCGAAGAGGGCGTGAATGTGCCGATGTACAACACCAACATTCCCTGTACCCCGGCGGGGGTGTTCAGCGGAAACATGGTGGTCAGCATGCGGCCCATCCCGTACCGGCAGGTCACGGCGGCAGCTGCCATTACAGCGGGCATGCCCCGCGTGCACGGTATGCCGGTGCAAATCGGTGAGCCGGAAGCCATCGGCATCCATGATTTGGCTCACCCGGATTACGGCGATGCCGTGACCATCAACCCCGGCGAAACACCGGTGTTCTGGCCCTGCGGCGTGACCCCGCAGAACGTTGTGATGCACTCCAAGCCGGAGTTCTGCATCACCCATGCGCCGGGGCACATGTTTGTGACCGACGTAAAAAATGTGGAGCTGAAATATTAAGAGCAGATAGTAAAAACCGCAGGGGCGCACACTGTGCACCCCTGCGGGGCAGAAGCATTGCCTTATGCCTGAAAGTGGAGGATTGAGCCATGCCGCATATTGATTTGAACTGTGACCTGGGCGAAAGCTTTGGCGCGTATACCATCGGAATGGATGAAAAGGTGATCCCGTTTATCACATCGGCCAATGTGGCCTGTGGCTTCCATGCAGGCGATCCGCTGGTGATGCAGCGCACCATGGCGCTGTGCAAACAGAGCGGCGCGGCGGTGGGGGCGCACCCCGGTTTCCCTGATCTGCAGGGCTTTGGCCGCCGCCAGATGAAGCTGACCCCGGCAGAAGCCAAGGCCTGTGTGCAGTATCAGATCGGTGCGCTGAAAGCGTTTTGCGATGCCGCCGGTATGCCGCTGCACCATGTAAAGCCCCACGGCGCTTTGTATAACATGGCGGGCAAGGACCGCGCGCTGGCGGATGCCATCTGCGCCGCGGTGAAGGAGAGCGCCCCCGGCGCAGTGCTGCTGGCGCTTTCCGGCAGCGAGATGGTCAAGGCGGCCCAGGCCATCGGCCTGCCGGTTGCCAACGAGGTGTTTGCCGACCGCGGCTACCGCCCGGATGGCAGCCTTGTGCCCCGCGGAACCCCCGGCGCCATGATTGAGGATGAGGACGAAGCCATTGCCCGTGTGATCCGCATGGTAACCGAGGGCAAAGTGACCGCCAACGACGGTACGGACATTGCCATCCAGGCGGATTCCGTCTGCGTACACGGCGACGGCCCCAAGGCTCTGGCCTTTGTAGAGAAGATCGGCGCGGCCCTGCAGGCAGCCGGGGTGGAATTGAAGGCGTTTTGAGAAAATGAGCAGGGGCACCGTTCAGCAAATGCCGTTTTCCCCTGTAGAGACCGTAAGGGCGCGCAGTGTGCGCCCGCAGGTGTGCGCCGGGTGATGAAGTGAAATACCCGGCAAAGCCCGTCATGCGGGACGATGCAGGTGTCGTTCCCTGCAAATTTTTAGCCTGGCAGCGGGAAACCGCCCCTCAGGCCGCTTCGCGTCCAGAGGGGTGGCTCCCTGCCGCCAAAATTAAAATTGCGGATAATAAAAACAAAAAGGCGCGTGCCAGCCCATGGGGGCAAGGCACACGCCTTTTGCTATGCTTAGGCAATACCGCATAATTCTAAGTGCCGATACGGCGAGCGAGGTACGGCAGCTGCTAAGCCAAAAGCGCAGATAATACTGGATGCTGCAAAGGTGAGCGCCGCCAGTGGCGGAAACAGCGAACCGAAGCAGGGGCAGCGGTCGCAGAGTGCGAGGGGCTTTTGCCCCCGAAGCACGATGCGGGTACCGCAACCCGACATTATCGAGCATTTTGGCAACGCAGATGCCGTGCCGCAGCCGCCGAAGCGGTGCTTAAGCCGCTAGGCGGGAATTGTGCGGTGTTGCCCTTATCCCCGCACGCGGAAGCTGCGCTCGGCAGGGTCCGGGGGGATGGATTTGCAGGTAAAGGTTTCAATGTGGATCCAATGGCTGGTGCCGGTAATGGTGGGCACCAGGCGATCCAGCTGGGCGGCGGAACCCTGGGCTTCCAGGTCCACTGTGCCGTCCCAGTTGTTTTCCACCCAGCCGGTCAGATCCAGCAGCTGGGCGGCATACTGCGCACGGTAGCGGAAGCCAACCCCCTGCACGCTGCCGGTAAAATGCCAGTGGCGGCGTTCCACGGCGGCGCTCATTCTGCGGGCTCCTTCTGCGGTTCGCTCTGGCTGGCGGGTTTCGGGTCAAAGCTGTTCAGCCGGGCCGTGCCGGACAGCAGCCACGCGACAAACAGCGTCATAAGAATGACGGAATCGATCGGGTGCAGCACAAAGTTCAGCGGGTAAAGCACACCGGCGGCCAGCAGCGGCAGCAGCGCGCTGTAAACCAGCACCATGCGGGTGTTCTGGGCAATGCGGGCATCCACCGCGCGGGAAATGCGCACCGCGGCAGCGGCATCGGCCAAATCGTCCCGAAGCAGCATCACATCGGCGGCGGGCAGCAGCTCGGCTCCCATGCCAATGCCGACATCGGCACAGGCCAGTGCCGCGGCGGCAGAAGTACCGCCTATCATGGCGGCAGGGCCGTTTGTTTGCAGGCGGCGCAGTTCGGCTTCCAGCTCTGCGGGGGCAAGGCCGGATACCACGTGGGCGTCATCCAGCCCAATCTGAGCGGCAACGCGGTCTGCATTGGTGCGGCTGTCGCCTGTCAACAGGATCACATCCAGCCCAAGGGCTTTCAGCGCGTCAAGGGCGGCTTTGCTGGCGGGCTTTACGGCATCGGCAACGCCGATCAAACCGGCTGCGTGGCCGTCGAGCGAAAAGTAAAGCGGGGCAATGCCGTCAGCGGCCAGCTGCTCGCCAGCCTGCTGCAAATCGGGGGTCAGCTCGCACTGGGTGGCAATAAACTCTGCGCTGCCGCCTGCCATCACCTTGCCGGCCATTTTGCCGGTCAGGCCCTGGCCGTCCAGAATGGTAACGTCCTTAACGGCGCTCAGCTTGATGTTCTCCGCAGCGGCTTTGCGCATCACGGCGCGGGCCAGCGGGTCCTGGCTCTGGCTTTCCAGCCCGGCAGCCATGCCAAGCAGGAACTTGGCGGGCACGCTGCGGGTGCCCACAATGGTGACCACTTCCGGCTCGCCGTTGGTGATTGTTCCGGCTTTATCCAGCACGGCGGTGTGCAGGGTACCGATAGACTGCAGGCTGGCGGCTGTTTTGAACACGATGCCGTGCTTGGCACCCACGCTGGCACCGGACATGATGGCAGCCGAAGCTGCCAGCGCCAGCACACAGGGGCTGCTGACAGCCAGCACGCTGATGGCGCGGGCCAGCGCAAAAGCAAAGCTCTGCCCCAGCAGCAGCCAGATGATGAGCACCACGCAGGCAATGCCGATAACGGCGGGCACAAACACGCTGCGTACCTTATCGGCCAGGGAACTCAACGGCACCTTGGCAGCGGCAGTGGTCTGCACGGTATGTACCAGCTGGGCGGCGGTGGAATCTGGCCCGATGCGGGTGGCACGGCAGATCAGGGCGCCGCCCTGGTTGGCGGTGGCGGCGTAAACAGTGCTGCCTTTGTGTTTGGCCACGGGGGCGGCGGCACCGGTCAGGGCAGATTCATCCACCGTGGTTTCGCCCTCAATGACAACGCCATCTACCGGCATCACATCGCCGGGACGAATCAGGAAGATATCGCCCACCGCGACTTCATTCAGCGGCACGGTGTACTGCTGGCGGCTGCGCAGCACGCAGGCGGTTTCGGGAATGCGCTCTGCCAGACTGTGCAGAGGGGCCATGGCTTGTGCCTTAAACCGTACTTCCAGCAGCTGGCAGGCTGCGGCAAAGATCAAAATAGCGGCGGCAGAGGGCAGGAACAGCTCCTGCGGGGCATCCTGTGTAAAAATGGCGATTATGCCGTAAACCAGCGCCGCCCCGGAACTGAGCGCCACCAGCGTATCCGGCCCGGGGGCGCGGATGCTCTTGCAGCCGTTGATAAAATAGGAACGGTTCAGCCAGCAGACCGGCACGGTGAGCACCAGCTGCACAATGCCGCACCACATGGCGTTATCACCGGTCAGGAACGGGGGCAGTGGCAACCCGAAAGCAGCGCCAAGGCCAAGGTAAAAAAGCGGAATCAGCAGGCAGGCACTGATGACCAGCCGCCGCTTGATCTGGGGAACAGCGCTGCCCGGCATGGCGGCAGCGGCCCCGGTAGGTTCAAAATTTTGCATTGGAACACTCCCGTATCAAATAAGAGTTGCAAGCGTCAGGAAATGTTGGTGGAAGAAAGCCGGTGATTGGGCCGGGGTGCCTGACGGCACACCCCTACCATTAAAACAGACCTTCCGGCAGAATAATGTCGTTTTGCGGCACGCGCTGCCAGCTGAAGCCGTCGGCCAGCTCGGCAGGGGTGCGGGGGTCCGGGGCGTTTTGCAGCCCGCAGGCATAGGCCAAACGGCCAATGATCTGCTCCGGCGTATAGCGCGCCTGTAAATGCTCCAGGCTTTCGTCCCCATCCCGTTTGGAAAGCCGCCGCCCATCTACGGCCAGCAGCAGCGGCATGTGATAAAATTCCGGCGCGGGCAGGCCCAGTTCCCGGTAGAGCCACAGCTGGCGCGGCGTGCTGGACAAAAGGTCTGCCCCGCGCACCACCTGGGTAACGCCCATCAGGGCATCATCCACCACCACGGCCAGCTGGTAGGCAAACACACCGTCCGCCCGCCGCAGGTAAAAATCCCCGCAGTCCTGCGCCAGATTCTCGGCATAGGGGCCCATGTGGCCGTCCACAAAGGAAATGGTTTCGTCTGGCACCATCACCCGCCAGGCTGGCTTGCGCCTGGCGGTGCGCAGAACGATCTCTTCCGGCGTCAGGTTCCGGCAGGTCCCGGCGTATACCACCTTCCCATCGGAGCGGTGGGGGGCATCGGCGGCGTGCAGCTGGCTGCGGCTGCAAAAGCAGGGGTAAACCAGCCCTTTGCGCACCAGCTTTTGGTAATATTCTTCATAGATAGCGCTGCGCTCGCTCTGGTAATAGGGGCCGCGAGGGCCGCCCTTGCTGCCGCCTTCATCTGCGGCAAGGCCGAGCCAGGCAAGGTCGGCTTCCAGCAGATCAGCAAATTCGCGCGGGCAGCGCACGGCATCCAGATCCTCAATGCGCAGCACAACCTTGCCGCCGCTGCTTTTGGCCGAAAGCCACGCCAGCAGGCAGCAGCACAGGTTGCCCAGGTGCATCCGCCCGCTGGGGCTTGGCGCATAGCGCCCGACTGTGCTGCTCATTCCAGCGTATAGCGGGCATCGCCCAGGCTACGCAGGTGGACGCGGTAGAACCCGGCAACGGCCCGCACCATGGCGTCAGCATCGGCCACCGCGGCGGTTTCCACCGCACTGTGCATGGCCAGCTGGGCCAGGCCAATATCTACCATGGGAACCGGCACGGTATGGCTTTGCAGGTTGCCCAGCGTGCTGCCGCCCGGCAGGTCGGCACGGTTGGCAAACACCTGCACAGGAACGTTGTTCTTGCGGCAGATCTCCTTAAAAATCGCGCCGGTCAGGCCGCTGGTGGTGTATTTCTGGCTGGCATTGACTTTGACCACAACACCCTTGCCCAAAATGACCTTGTTGCAGGGGTCAGCCTTATCAGCAAAATTGGGGTGAACGGCGTGGGCATTATCGGCGCTGAGCACAAAGCTGTTGGCAAATGCCTGGGCCTGTGCCTGGGCACTGTGGGGGATCGCATTCAGGATGCGGTCGAGCACATCGCGCAAAAAGCTGCTGTCTGCGCCCTGGCGGGTGCTGCTGCCCACTTCTTCGTTATCAAACATCGCCCAGACCGGGGCACAAGCGCTGTCGGTCTCAGGGGCGGCGTCCAAAAAGCCGTACAGGGTGGTGGCGGCGCACTCCAGGTCGTCAATGCGGGGGGCCATGAACAGCTCGCCGTCCGGCCCAATGCGGGTGGGTGCCTGGCGGGTGTAAAGCGAAAGGTCAAAGTCCACAATGTCCTCTTCTTTCACACCGGCGGCCTCAGCCAGCAGGGCGGGGAAGGGCTTGGAACCCTCCAGCCCGTATAGGGGCTGCATGTCCACCTGGGGGTTAAAGGCGTGGCCGCTGTTCAGCGTGCGGTCCATGTGGATGGCCAGCGATGGGATGACCAGCAGATCACGGTCCAGATTGACCAGGCGGCTTTCCAGCGTACCGGCGGCTTCATCCCGCACCAGCACACGCCCGGCGGCGGAAAGCGGACGGTCCAGCCAGGTGGACATGATCATTCCGCCGTAGCCTTCCACGTTCAGCTTGACGCAGCCCGCAGCGTTCACGTTGGTGTTCTTGATGCGCCAGGTGGGGGAGTCGGAATGGCTGGCAGCAATGCGCCAGCCGCCAATGGCGTGGGCAGGCACCCGCCAGGCAATGATGGAACTTTCGTTGCGGGTCACATAATAACCGTGTTCCGGTTCCAAATTCCAGTATTCGGCTTCCTCCAGGCGGGTGTAACCGGCGGCATCCAGCAGCTGGGCTGCAGTGTGTACCGCGTGGAACGGCGACACTGACCGGTGCAGAAAATCAAAAAGCTGTTCAATTTGCATGGGATAGAACCATCCTTTTATGTTTATATGATGAAATCTGTATGGTTGTTGGCACGTGGGACAAAAGAATCCCACCCTACTTTATTTTACACCGCACAAGCGATTGATTCAACCGCAGTTTGGGCAATCCAATGCGAGTGTATGGTATATGCTGCCTTCAAGATCTTTCCAGGCAAAGCCGGAATCGGTCAGCATCATATAGGAATGGGCGCTGTTTTCCTTCGGGATGGCAACGGAACCAGGGTTCAGATACAAATTGCCGCTGCCAAATTCCTGCCAGGCGGGCACATGGGTGTGGCCGTGCAGCAAAATATCCCCCTTGGCAAGCGGCGGCGGGCAGGCCGTGTTGTAATGGTGGCCGTGGGTGGCAAACACTGTGCGGGAACCGGCATACAGCAGGGCATAGTCGGCCAAAATCGGGAAGTCCAGCACCATCTGGTCCACCTCGGTATCGCAGTTGCCGCGCACGCACAGCAGCTGCTCCCGCAGGGGATTCAGCATGGCAATTACCTCTTTGGGGGCGTAGCCCTCCGGCAGATCGTTGCGGGGGCCGTGGTACAGAATATCCCCCAGCAGCAACAGCTTGTCCGGCTGCTCGCGCTCCATGGCGGCAAGCAGCTGACTGCAATAAAAAGCCGAACCGTGCAGGTCGGATGCAATCATCAGTTTCATGGCAGTTCCTCCGGCGGTGGGCTTGACGCAGCACACTGCCTTATACTATAATAATATCAATCGACCGGCAGGAAGCCGGCCCTGCGGCGCAGAAGCGCCCAACATCCTGGTGCATGCTGCACCGTATAGCAGATGACAACTTGATATTGCTTTGATGATAGATATGCAGAAGGTATCGTGTTCCCCAGCAGGGGGACGGGATATTTTCTGCATTTTGTTTTTGTGGATTTTTATGCGGTTTTCCGATACGCTTTAGGGCAATACCGCATAATTCTAAGTGCCGAAGCGGTGCTTAAGCCGCTAGGCGGGAATTGTGTGGTGTTGCCTTAGTTCCGGCAGCCGTCCAGCACGGCCGCGGCGGCCTGCTCCACCAGGGTACCGATGGGGGCGCTCACCCCAACCACCAGGGTATCGCACCGGTTGGCGGGGATCAGGATACGGCGGGCATCGCTTTGGGCTACGGCCTGCGCCATGGCGGGGGTGATTTCGCCCAGCAGGGCGTCGGCCATCACAATGCCGATGGGCCCCAAAATGACATCCGCCCGGCGGCAGCCCACCACCACGGCGTTCTCGCCGGTGGCGGCGCGGTCAGCCCCGGCTTTCAGCATGGCGGAAGTGGCCGCGCTGTTGGTGCCGATGGCCGTTACCACCGCCTGCGGAACGGCCTTTTTAACGGCGGCAACCAGCTGGCGGCCCAGCCCGCCGCCCTGTCCGTCAATCACAAGAATTTCCATAAAAGAAACCCTCTTTCTTTATCTCTGTTTTACCATCATCGTATCATGGTGTTCTGCTGCTGTCAAACTGTGGAATCAAATAAAAAAAATAGAATGTGAGGAGTTTGAATCATGAAAACATCCACCCGTAAGCTGACCCTTTCCGCCCTGTTTTTGGCCCTGGGCCTGGTGCTGCCGCTTATCACCGGGCAGATCCCGCAGATCGGCAAAATGCTGCTGCCGATGCACATTCCCGTGCTGCTGTGCGGCATGGTATGCGGCTGGCCGTATGGCCTGGCCGTTGGCGCAGTAATGCCGCTGCTGCGCGGGCTGCTGTTTGGCATGCCGGTGCTGTACCCCACCGGCATTGGCATGGCGTTTGAGCTGGCTGCCTATGGCGCGGTGATCGGCCTGCTGTATGCCAAGCTGAACAAGCGCGGCGTTGCGGGCGTTTATATGGCGCTGGTGCCCGCCATGCTGGCCGGGCGCGCTGTGTGGGGCGTGGCCCAAACCGTGCTGCTGGGCCTTGGCGGCAATGGCTTTACCATGCAGATGTTCATTGCCGGTGCATTTGCCACCGCGCTGCCGGGCATTGTGTTGCAGCTGGTGTTGATCCCCGTGGTGATGGTGGGGCTGGAACACGCCGGTGTGCTGCGCGATACGGTGTAAACGAAAGAAAAATACAAAGGCAACACCGCACAATTCCCGCCTTGCGGCTTAAGCACCGCTCCGGCAGCTG
>ENA-UONZ01003208-UONZ01003208.1-human-gut-metagenome-genome-assembly--contig:-C93old-NODE-3208-length-10902-cov-14.378538_pt1 | contig 10902 bp, 6 predicted proteins | sample MGYA00242468_ERZ724015 | MGnify/ENA metagenome assembly ERZ724015
TAAACGTTTTGATATACTTGAAGCCCTTGAGGGGGGAGAAGTCCCGCAGCTCCTGATACTCCGGGGAGTCCAGCACCGCCCGGTTCTGATCGTTCGCGCCCAGAGTGCAGTGGTAGTTGTGGAAGTGGGGTTGGAAAAAAATAGATGGAACGATTCGGGCAGCGGGGTCCAGGTTCCGCAGATCCGCCATAGCCAGATACAGGGCCACGAAGATATCCTTGTCCGTCCGGTCCCGCATCCGGCTGAGCTGATTCGCCAGCCGCTGGGGCTTCTCCAGATCCCCGTCACCGATGACGCTGTCAAAGGTGATCGTTCCGCCGCTGCTGAGGAGCTGTCGGAACTTCGATACCTGATCCCGCAGATGGTAGAGCATTTCTGACTCCACCGCGATCAGGTTGGGGTGGTTGTCGAAGATCTCGTTGAAGAAGTCGCCGCCATTGTGGGTAGAGAGCTGGGTGTGCCAGATCAGCCGGTGGATCTCCCGGATGCCGATGGGCTTGACGGGATACTGGCTGTAATCCATACCGAACCGGGCCTGAAAGTCGATGGGGTACTGGCTGATCTCGTCTCCGATCAGAAAGACCAGCTTCTCCTCCGCCAGCAGGGGCCGCAGGTTCAGGACCTGGAGATAGGCGCAGAAGGTCCCCCAGTCCGTGTAATGGAGATAGACGTGGTTCTCCCGGCCCACCCACTCGCTTTTCCGCACATTGTCCCGGAGGTATTCCAGCTCATACTGGGAGTACACATCCGCCGCCAGTACGGGCTTGTCCAGGTTTTGGAAGAAGTTTCGGCTGACCACCGGGTGCCGGAGGTCCAAAGGCTCCCCGAAGGTCTCCGTCTCTGCGGTAAAGGGGATGTAGCGCTGGTCGTCGTAGGGGTAAAAGCGGAGGGGCAGCTCCTCAAAGGCGGGAAAGTCCTGCTGGAAGCAGTAGGGATATTTGCGCAGCAGGCGGCAGTTCTTCTCGTATCGGCTCTTCAGGAGTTTGATGTTGGGCTGGTAAAAAGCCTGGGTCATCAGCTCCAGCAGAGTTTCCCGCTGGAAGCCCCGGCGGTAGAGGGAGCGGAAGGCGTCATAGGCCACCTTGTAGTTCCCGCCGTTTTCAAACAGGTAAAGGGCGGCCTCCAGCTCTGTCTCCGGCTGGCGGTCCCGGGCGTCCGCCAGAGCCAGGGTATAGGCCGTCACAGCGTGGCTCCGCTCTCCCAGCTCTGCCATCCGGCGGGCGATGTCCAAGGCGGTTTGTTCCTTTGTCATAGTTCCTCCCTGTCTCAGCATAGAAAAACGGGGGCCGGGCGCAGTGCCCGGCCCCCTTGTGGTTGCTGTGAAAGAACAACTGCTCCGGATTACTGCAGCAGCTGCAGCACGCCCTTCGTCGGCGCGGACTTCGAATCCCTCGCTTCGCCGCAGGCGGCAAAGCTTGCTCTCTCCGTCGCGCCTCCTCTCCCCAACGAACCCGCTTCGCTGGGCTTCGGCGGGGGCTACCCGTGCCCCAGGGCGGGGCAGCGCAGGAGGGTTGGGGATCGTGCAGCTGCTCAGCCAACACCAGAGCTTACTGGAGCAGCTGCAGCACGCCCTGGGGCACCTGATTGGCCTGGGCCAGCATGGCCTGGGCGGACTGGATCAGGATGTTGTTCTTGGTGTAGGCCATCATCTCGTCGGCCACGTCGGTGTCGCGGATGGTGGACTCGGCATCCTGGATGTTCTCCTGCATGACGGACAGGTTGTTGATGGTGTGGTCCAGACGGTTCTGGGTGGCGCCCAGGGTGCCGCGGACGTCGGAGACGTAGTTGATGGCGCTCTTGATGGTGTCCAGCGCGGCAGCCGCGCCATCCTGCGTGGAGATGTCCAGTTTATCAATGCCGATTGCAGCGGCGTTGGTATTCTTAACCGAGACATAGAGCTGGTTCCAGCTGTCGCTGGTGTCGCCGATCTGCAGAACCAGGCCACCCACGCCCTCCTTCGCAGAGGTTGTGAAGCTGGTTCCGAACACTGCTTCCGCACCGGCATCCGCGCCATTGTTCTCAGCTGTGAGGGTGATCTTTCCGTTGGCGTTAGTTGCGGTAAAGGCACCTGCCGTTGCGCCCTTCGGCTTATCAACGTTGATTGCAGCTATCAAAGCATCGCCAAAATCCTTGGCGGTCATACCAGCGGTGACCTTCACATCGTAGGACTTGCCACCAAGAGAGACACTCATCATACCGCCGTCCGCAGATACCTTGCTGCCGACCGCAAAGCCAGCCAGATCAAACTCGACTTTCATCGCCGCACCAGCCGAACCCTTGGTAACTTTCACCGCAGTGTTGGTGGCATCGGTGTAGCCGGCCATCTTGCCGTCCAGCAGCTTGATGCCGTTGAAGTTGGCAGAGTCAGAAATCCGGTTGATCTCGGAGCGGAGCTGGTTGACCTCCTTCTGGAGCTGAGTACGGTCGGTAGCATCCTCGAAGGTGCCGTTGGCGGACTGCTCGGCCAGCTCGTACATGCGGTTGAGCATGTCGTGGACCTCGGTCAGGGCGCCCTCGGCGGTCTGCACCAGGGAGATGCCGTCCTTGGCGTTGTCCTGGGCCTTGTCCAGGCCGGTGATCTGGGCGCGCATCTTCTCGGAGATGGCGAGGCCCGCGGCGTCGTCACCGGCGCGGTTGATCTTGTAGCCGGAGGACAGCTTCTCCAGGTTCTTGGACAGGGCGGAGGTGTTGTTGGCATAGTTGCGGTAGGCGTTCATCGCCATAATATTGTGCTGAATACGCATGATGTCTTACTCTCCTTAACATTGTTCTCCGGGAGGTTCCTTCCTCCCGGGCCGCAGGGGTGGTGGGTGGCGCAGCCCGTAGCCGGCCGGGCAGGCCGCGCAGACCCGGAATCTATTTCAGACAGGGCAGCCCCGCCCGGGACAGCCTGTTTGAAATTTGGAGGAGGGAGGGCGGCGGTTTGGACTGAGGACACCGCCCTCCAGTGCGTTGCACTATCTGTTTGATCGGTGCAAAGCTAGAATTATTAAGTCCTTTTTGAAAAAATTTTTGGAACTGCGGAATTTGCCTGGAAGGGGTTAATTTTTGAAACGGATGGACGATTTAAAAGTATAGAGAATATCCTCTAGTCCTATATGGATTTGATTTACTGGAAAGGAAGATTGTACCTATGCGTTATGAATTGACTCAGGACCTGCTGACCGGCAACCAGTTGATTGACAGTGAGCACAGACAGCTCTTTGACGCCATCAACGCCCTGATGGACGCCTGTGCCCAGGGGGCCGGACGCACCAAGATCAATGAAACCGTGCAGTTTCTGAACAGCTATGTCAGCAAGCATTTCCGCGATGAGGAGCAGCTCCAGCTTCAAAGCAAATACCCCGGCTACAACGCCCACCACACCTTCCACGAGGGGTATAAGCGCGAATTGGCCGCGGCGGCCAACCAGATCGGCGCGGAGGGGCCCAGTGTGAAATCCCTGCATACCCTCAACACTCTGGTGGGCACACTGATTACACATATCCGCACCGAGGACAAGCGGGTTGCCCGCCACGTTAAGGGCGGCTGAGGCGGTGGGCGCCTGGGCAACGGCCGGGGACGCCCGCGGCGGCGGGGCGGCTTCTGCGGAAACCGTTTTCACTCCCTTTGCCCGCTGCCGCGCTAACGGAGGAGTACACCATGCGCGAAACACTGTTCGACTACTGTAAACGAACCGGGGAGCTGGAGCTGCTCCGGCAGTGGAATTCTGAGCGAAATGGAGCGCTTACCCCTGAGACGGTGAGCTATGGAAGTAAAAAGAAGGTGTGGTGGCGCTGTGGGAAAGGCCATGAGTGGCAGGCAGAAGTGACGAGCAGGACCAGCAACCACACAGGCTGCCCCTTTTGCAGGGGCGTCATGGCGTGGCCGGGAGAGACGGATTTTGCCACGCTATGGCCGGAGCTGGCCGCCCAGTGGCACCCGACCAGAAACGGAGCGCTCACCCCGAGCGAGGTACTCCCCGGCAGCCACCGGAAGGTGTGGTGGCGCTGCGAGAAGGGCCATGAGTGGCAGGCGGAGGTAAAGACAAGGGTAAACGGCTGCGGCTGTCCGGTCTGCGCCAACCGTAAGCTGGCGGAAGGGGAAAACGACCTGGCAACCCTGCGCCCTGAGCTGGCCGCCCAGTGGCATCCAACCCGGAACGGAAGCCTGACCCCCGGAGACCTTACGGCTGGTACCAGACGCAAGGTATGGTGGCGCTGCGACAAAGGCCATGAATGGCAGGCCAGTGTGCTGTCACGAACCAGTCTGGGAAACGGCTGCCCGGTCTGTGCCGGCAAGCAGATCATTCCGGGAGAAAACGATTTGGCCAGCCAGTTTCCCCAACTGGCCGCTCAATGGCATCCGGACAAAAACGGCGCCCTGAGGCCGGAGAATGTCTCACCCAACAGCAATCGAAAGGTCTGGTGGCTCTGTCCCCTGGGCCACGCGTGGAAGGCCACGGTGACCTCCAGGAGCAGGGAGGGGGCGGGGTGTCCCTTCTGCGCCGGGCGGAAGGTCTGGCCCGGCTTTAACGACCTGGAGACCGTGGAGCCGAAGGTCGCCGCCCAGTGGCACCCGACGCTGAACGGCCAGTTGACGCCCAGAATGGTGACGGCTGGGAGCCGGAGAAAGGTCTGGTGGCAGTGCCCGGAGGGACATGTGTGGAAGGCGGTCGTCTACTCCAGGGCTGGAAAACGAAAGTGCGGCTGTCCGGTCTGTGCCGGACGGATCAGCGAAGCGCGGATGAAGGCATACCGGCACATGGTGGGGGAACAGCAAGGGAAAACGGAGCGCTGAACGGCTGTTCACTGCACGGATAAGAAAGTAGGCAACAAAAAAGCTGCATGGAATTCAATTCCATGCAGCTTTTTTGTTGCGGGGACGCCTGGGCTTTGGGAAGTCTGCTTTACGGCGGAAGGTCCCATATGGTTACTGCGGAGGCTGAGCAGTACCGGTATCGTCCTTGCGGAAGGTGAATCCCCCGGTCAGCTCCTTTAGCAGCTGAGCCTGCCCCGAGAGCTCCTCGCTGGCCGCAGCGCTCTCCTCTGCTGTGGCGGAATTCGTCTGTACCACACTGGAGATCTGGTCAACGCCCTCGGATACCTGGTCAATGGAGTGGGCCTCCGAGACAATGTTGCCGGCCACATGGTCAATGAAAGCGACGGTATCCTGAACCAGACGGGTGGTCTCTTCCAGAACCGCGCTGACCTCCCCAGTCAACTGGCCGCCCCGCTCCACATTTTTGGTGGAGCGCTCGATCATCTCCTTAGTCTGCTTGGCGGCGTGGTCCGATTTGGCGGCCAGATTGCGCACTTCGTCGGCCACGACTGCGAAGCCCTTTCCGCTGGAGCCGGCCCGGGCGGCCTCCACCGCGGCATTCAGAGCCAGGATATTCGTCTGAAACGCAATGTTTTCAATTGTTTCAATGATTTGGCTGATCTCCTGGTGCCCCTTCAGAATATCGGACATGGCATCCGTCAGCGCAGACATCTTTTCATGGCTCACAGTCACCTTTTCGCCAGCCAGGCCGGACTTTTCCTTGACCTGGGTGGAGGCCTCGGCATTTTCCCGGGCTGTGCTGTCGATCTCGGATATGGTAGCGGAGAGCTCCTCCACCGCGCTGGCCTGCTCCGTGGCGCCCTGTGCGAGCGTCTGCGCGCCGGAGGATACCTGCTCGGCGCCGGCGGAAACCTGGTCCGCGGCCAGATTGATTTGCTGAAGCGTGTGACTGAGGTTGCGGTTGATGTTGCGCACGGAGGCCAGGATATTCGTATAGTCGCCCTGGTAGAGGTCATAATCCCTCGAACGGACATCAAAGTTCCCGTCGGCCATCTCCCCCAACAGGTAGCCAATATCACCGATCAGCTCCTGAAGCCGCGTGGTGATCTGCCGGGTAGTGAGCGAAAGGACACCGATCTCATCTCTGCGCTCGTAAGTGGGGACAGGGGAGGACAGGTCTCCCTGCTCCAGAAGCTGAAGGCGCTCGGCGCAGGCCCGGATCGGATTGCCGATCTCGCCCGCCATTCGAACCGCCAGGAGGATGGCAATGACCAGGATGACAATTAAAAGAATGGCGGTCAGAAGTGTGCTTGTATAGGTGGTGCCCAGAAAATCCTTAACGGGCGCGGTGACAGCGACGGTCCAGCCGTCGGTCTGGGGAACCGGGGCGTAGGCCAGATATTTCTGGGCGCCGCTTATCTCATAGCTGCCGTAGCCGCTGTTCCCCGCCCGCATGTCCGCGTGCAGCGCCGCCAGGGCGGAGAGGGAGGAATCCTGTTGGGCCTCCTGCTCAATGTTCTGAACCGATACTGTGTCCAGCGTGGTGTCCGCAATCGTCGTACCAGTGGAGTCAATCATGTACGCGCCGCTGTTTTCGCTGATATGAATGGACTCCATGATGTCATTGAGGAAGGTTTCATGGGGCACAAAGTAGACTACACCGGCGACAGTGCCGCCCTCTATGCCGTTCAACCAGACAGGCGCGGCCACCATGATGGACAATTCCCCTGTAACTTTGCTCAGGGTTGGCACGGAGATACAGACCTCCCCCTGAACCGCCTGCTGGAAATACGCGCGGTCGGAGTAGCTGTTTCCGTCAAACAGGCTCCTGCCCGACAAATCCAGCAAATTGCCGCGCTCCATACCATAAGACTGAGCCCAGTGGTCTACAATCCGCTCCTTTTCAGTGACAGGAACGGCATCGTCGCTGAGCTCTGGAACCATACCCAGGCCGCGAACCGCGTTTTGATAGGACAACAGCTCGTAGGAAACACGGGTGGCGGCGAGGGATGCGGTGGACTCCAGGCTTTGCTCCAGCATCGAATGGGAGCTGATGTAGTTGGCTGCAATTCCTACGCCGCCGCAAATCAGGGCCGCTGCTGCGGTCATTGCCAAAATGCGGACCAAGAGCTTTTGTTTGATGCTCCTCATGATAGATTACCCCCCTAAATATAAGAACCTATTTCACCAATCCAAAAGAAAAAGGATAGGCGCCAAACACAGACTGCTGGCCAATTGATTGGGCCCACGAAACTCGTTTGACACTTATCCCTTCTCTTCCTGCGCCTGCCTTTGCACAGCCAGTACAGGAAGCGGTCCTTTTACTGAAATCATCAGCGGTTATTGAGGTGGTTCATCAGAACACTGGCGATGTTGTCGCAGGAGGCCTGAACCGTGACTGCTCCAATATCATGGGCCACCATTGGCATGCCGTAGACTACGCAGGAGTCCTTATCCTGGCCGATCGTGTACGCCCCGGCCTTCCGCATCTCCAGCAGGCCGCTGGCCCCATCCCGGCCCATCCCCGTCATGATGATACCAACCATGCGGCAGCGGACCGAGGCGGCCATTGAGGAAAAGAGGACATCCACCGAGGGCCGGTGCCCGCTCACCTTTTCGCCCGGAATACAGGAGAGTGTGTAGCGCGGGCCCATGCGCACAACCTTGGCCTGATAATCCGCAGGCGCCACAAGCGCCAGGCCAGGGCGGATTTCATCGCCGTTGACAGCCTCACGCACTTCCATTTGGCATAGACGGTTGAGGCGCTCGGCATACATCTTGGTGAACCCGACCGGCATGTGCTGTACGATCACCATGCCGGGAATGTTGGCCGGGAGCCGCCTGAGTACGTTCAGCGTGGCCTCTGTGCCGCCTGTGGAGGCGCCCAGACCGATGACGGTCTGCTCCGGCGCCCCATCGCCGCCAAAACGCAGCGGAGCGGCGGGGGCGGCAGGGTGGGGCAGGTTGGCACGGGATAACCTGGCATGGGAGGCCACAATAATTTTATGGGTCAGGGCCTGGAGGAAGGATTCCCGGCTCTCTACCGCGTCAGGCTTGCGCACAAAGTCCACCGCTCCCGCGGCCAGCGCATCAAAGACCCGCAGGTTAAGGGAGGAGACGAGGATGACGGGGAGAGGATGTGACGGAAGAAATTGCTTTAAAAAATCAATGCCGTTGATGCCGGGCATTTCCACATCCAGCGTCATTACATCAGGGGAGAGGTGCTGGAGTTTTGTCTTTGCATCCATGGCATTGACTGCATACCCCACCACCTCGATGCGGGGTGAGGCGGAAAGCCCCTGGATGATGACGCTGCGTGCCACAGCGGAATCGTCCACGACCAAAACGCGGATCTTTCGATTTGTGGTCTGCATAAGTACCGGAACCTTTCTTTGCGAGATTTACTGGTGCGTACCGAGTGGAAGCTTTTGATAAACCGCCGGGGCGGCCGTTCGGAACAGCCGGGTCTGCCCCAGAGATTCGGAGTGACTGATAAACAGGTATCCGGTTGGATGCAGGGCATCGTAAAAGCGCCGGACCAGGGCGTCCCGGGTCGCCTGGTCAAAATAAATCATCACGTTGCGGCAGAAAATTACATCAAATTTCAGCCGGAAGTGAATGGGGTCCATCAAGTTGAACGTGCGAAAAATAACATTCTGCTTCAGTTGGGGCGCCGCCGTATAGAGACAGGTGGTGTCATCCTTCACAAAATAGCGCTTGAGCCATTCACCGGGCATATCAGCGGGCAGCTTGTACTGCCCCGCCTTGGCCTTGGACAGGGCCTGCTGAGAGATGTCAGTGGCCAGAATCCGGGTGTCCCACTGGGATGCCTGGGGCCCAAAAAACTCTTTCAGGTAGATGGAGAGCGTATAGGGCTCCTCACCACTGGAGCAGCCCGCGCTCCAGATGGAGAGGACCCGGTCTTTCTGATGGCGGCGGGAGAGCTCCGGCAGTATCACATCGCGGAAAAAGGTAAAATGGTCGGGTTCCCGCATAAAAAAGGTATAATTCGTGGTCAGCTTATTGAGTACCAGCTCCAGATCAGCGGGGTCCTGCTTTTTGAGCAGGTGGTCCAGAAAGGCAGAGAAGTCCGGATACCCGCGCTCCCGAAGGGAATGGGAAAGACGGCTGGTAATCAACTGCTTTTTTTTACTCAGGTCAATCCCGTAGTTATCCTGAATAAAGCGCACCATGCGCTGAAAATCAGCGTCTGAAACGGACATATCGCGAAACAGCATATTCAAAACAGGAGCCTGCACTTTCTGCCCTAAGGCTGGTTGAGAATTTGAGGACAGTCAAAGACCAGCATGGTCTGTTCCTCGGACAGAGAACACATGCCGGAAACCAGATTCCGGGTGTCCTGAGAGGGAGAGGGCAGAATCAGTGCTGTATCCACATCAATCATCTTCTGCACAGTGTCCACCAGAATACCTACCAAGGTGTCCTCAATGTTGAGAATGATGATACAGTTGTCACTCTGACTGGGCTGTCCCAGCAGCAGGCGGATGTCTACGATGGGGATGATCTGTCCCCGCAGGTTGATGATTCCCCGGATGTAATTTGGTACCAGGGGCAGCTTGGTAATGGCGTGGTTGGTAATAATCTCCACCACGTAATCTGCCGACACGCCGAAGAGCAGGTTGTCCGAGCAGAAGAGCAGATACTTCACCGTCTGGGCATCCAGTGCCGGGGCAGGTACGCCCTCCTCCGGTACGGCGTTGAATTGGTTATCCTGATCCATGGTTATAATGCCTCCTTAACGAAAGGGAGAGTAGAGATTGGCCACATCCAGAATAATGCTGATGTTGCCATCCCCCAGAATCGTGCACCCCGCGATGCCGCTGCGCTTGATGTTGAAGCTGTTTAGGTAGCTGGGCAGGGGCTTGACCACGACCTGCTGTTCGCCCAGCAGCTCATCTACAAACAGGCAGTAGGAGAGTTCACCGGCCTCCAGCCAGATCAGGATGCCGTCCTCTACCTGGGTGCATCCCTCCTCGATCTGATAGAGCTCCCGCATGCGCACCACAGGATAAAAGCTGCCCATACACTTGAAGATCTCTCCGCCGGCAGCGTCGTGTACCAGTTGATCGGAGTGAATTTTGAAGGACTGGCGGATATTGTGGATCGGGATGGTGAAAATCGAGCCTCCGACAGATACCTCCATACCGTCCATAATTGCCGTGGTCAGCGGGATTTTCAACGTGGTGGTCATGCCTTTGCCAAGCTCGCTGGTGAGAGAAACAGTTCCGCCTACCGCTTCCACGTTCTGCTTGACGACATCCATGCCGACACCCCGGCCGGAAAACTCTGTCACCTCGGTATTGGTGGAGAAGCCGGGAGACATGAGAAAGTTGAGGATTTCACGGTGGCTGTACTCCACATCGGGGGAGGCAAGCCCGTTTTTGACGGCCTTGCGCAATACGGCCTCATCGTTGATGCCCTGGCCGTCATCCCTGATCTCAATGATAACCTCGCTGCCGGTCTGCCGGGCGGAGAGAGTAATCTCACCAACGGGGTCCTTGCCCGCACGGATGCGGTCCTGGACATCCTCCTCGATACCATGGTCCATGGAGTTGCGGACAATGTGCATGATGGGGTCGCCGATGCTGTCCACAATGGTCTTGTCAATTTCCGTCTCCTCGCCCACCAGTGTGAGCTTGGCCTGCTTGTTGAGCTTTTTGCACATATCCCGCACGATGCGGTGCATTTTCTGGAAGGTGGCGGATACGGGAACCATGCGCAGGGACATGGACACATCCTGAAGCTCATCCGTGAGCTTGCGCAGCTGACGGGCGGATTTGGTAAACTCATCCAGGCGAAGACCCTTCAGTTCAGGGGAGGAGGTGACCATGGATTCGGTGATGACAATCTCGCCCACCACTGCGGAGAGCTGATCCAACTTGCTCAGGTTGACGCTGATCAGGCTCTCGCGGTGAGGCTGGGGTGCAGACTCGGCCTTGGGGGCCTCCCGGGAGGAAGCCGGGGCCGCCGGCTTTTCCGCCGGGGGGGACTGATGTTCCGGGGCGGCGGGTGGGGGCGCCTTCTGATCGATGGCCTGGTAGGTACGCACAGAGCCGGCGTTCGTGTGGAAGCAAGATTGGATTTCGGCTCCTTCGGCTTCTCCTCGAACTTGGTGATGAC
>ENA-UONZ01003209-UONZ01003209.1-human-gut-metagenome-genome-assembly--contig:-C93old-NODE-3209-length-10901-cov-29.279919_pt1 | contig 10901 bp, 8 predicted proteins | sample MGYA00242468_ERZ724015 | MGnify/ENA metagenome assembly ERZ724015
CGAAGATAGTTGGCTGGAAACGGCCTGTGAAAATAGGTAGATGCCGGCTTCTCTTTTTTATGGCCCGTTGGTCAAGCGGTTAAGACAGCGGCCTCTCACGCCGTTAACGTGGGTTCGATTCCCGCACGGGTCACCAGGAAAAGCACCATAGCGTAAGCTAAGGTGCTTTTTTGTATGTCTAAAACCACTTGCTAGACGAGTGGTTCGATAAAGATTATATCGATGAGTAATGAAACTCAAACGAAAAATTTTGGAATAGTACCAGTGGGGCAATTCCAGACTGGGTTATTGGCGTATCGCCGGTAGTCCTGTATTAAAAGGTTCCATTGCAAACGAAAGACTCGCAGAAGCAGGATATTTTAGTATCCTCAGGCGCTACTACGAGTCCTTGCACTTATGCGGTTGAACCGCCGTGTACCGGTCGGTACGCACGGTGGTGTGAGAGGTCGGCTCTTTCGTTAAGAGAGCCTCCTACGCGATTCTTTTAGGTAAAAAAGCAAACAAACAGAACACTTCATTCAAATGCATATAGCGGCTATTTATTTCATATAGAGACAAATAGCGGCACAGAACAGATGTAATAAAAGAAGCTATAAAAAGCAGGTATTCACGTGGAGGACGATATCGTTTCTACATGAACACCTGTTTTTTTATTTATTATTTACTGGTGGAATAAATAGTGGTAGCCAAGTATTCATCACTGACCCAACCATAAATCCCACTGTAATATACAACAACCCAGTCAGGCACATTGCTGCTATAGCCGCATTCCCATACGATGATACCGTAGGGGATATTATCCATTTTTTCATAATTTGTACCGGGACCTTTACGCATAACCAGCCCATGATCAGCAGTAGTGTAGGTACAAAGGCTATCAATTCGGCTAAGCGTTACATCTGGTGCAACGCATCCATCCGGCAGAATAATGTCGGCATTGTTTTCGGTATAATCCTGTACTTGCAGTAAGCCCCAAAGGCCATTCTGTTTTGCCCATACGCAGCCATCGCGCGCGGGGGCTAAATCTTCATATTGCCCAGCGGAAATTATCTCATTGCCGTAAACATCCAGAACTAGCTTTTGTCCGGATTGATTTTTCACAACTACCATGCCAGATAAGTCTGCGTAAGGATATTCAACAGTTTCGTTCATGATGGACAAACTCATCTGCGGCTGATAAATGCAGGGGATTACTAAAGCACCGCTTTGGTCGCAATATCCCCAGTTACCGGCTGCATCCTTTACCGCGATTAAAGATTCACCGGCCATGCAGGCATCCTGGTAGTCGAAATCGGTTAAAATTGTACCGTTTTTATCCGCAACGGCAAAAGGTGCAGAATTGTCAACAAGATAACCGGCATATTCATCATCCCAAATGCCTTGCTGGATGCCAACCAAATCAGGAGCATACACCTGTTCGATGGGCGTGCCACTAAATGTATAGACACCAATAGCAGAACGGTAAATCTGGCTGTCACCTAAAATCCACTGGATGCCATACCCGCCATGCCCGCCCAGCATGGTTGTAAAAGGCATTTGTTGGGCAACCAGCTCCTGGTTAATCTGTTCTTCCAGGGCATTCAGCTTCTGGTAATCGTATGTATCATCTACCCCAATGGAGAGCTCCTGCTCACCATACAGGTACGGGATGCTTTCTGACAAATCTTCCAGAAAAGCATTACAGTTGGCAGCATTAAACAGGCTCCAGCGTTCGCCCTTGCGCACAGCGTACAGATTTCGGGCAGCGGCGTAACCGGCAGTGTGGGTTTCGCGGGAGAAGAGAGGAATCATCTCGTCAAAATCATATTGCGGCGGTAACTTCCAGTTGGCATTGCTAGTGGATGGTATAGCTGTGGCAACAGCTTCACTGGTCGGGGAAAGAGCAGCGGAGGAAGCAGGTTTATTTTCTGGCGCTGCAGCACAAGCGGTAAGCATTATTGCGGTGATAACACTGGCGGAAAATGAGAATAACTTCCTTTTCATGGCTTTTCACTCCTTGCGTAAATGATTTTTCGGTAAGATGAAGAAGTAATATAAGAAAGTGAATTCATAAACCCTATAATATCTTATTTTATCAAAAATATCTGCTAATGGGAATAGCTAACAATTCTACATGGATAAATTTGGATAGCATGACAAAGATTGCAGAACTGGAGTGAAAGTCCGAATTATGGGATGAGTGATCTGCTATAATAAAAGAAACAAAGAAGCCGCCACAGTCGGACTGTGACGGCTAGGAATAAGAAGAAATGTGGAACTATTATAAAATCCATTTCTATCCACAGAAAGCCTTAAGGTCGCTTTCTGACATAAAGTAGTGTACATGATTTTATCATGAAAAGCAAATTTTTTAGTAAAGAGGATTGACAGAGTCCTATTTATGATGTTATATTGATTACAAATGAAACTCTTATATAATACAAAATAAAAATATAAGGAGATGATTACCATGTTACTCGGTCATACCAAACAAATCAATGGCGCCTGGAAAATACAATCCCTAAAACAACACAGTGAAAACGTGGCCGAGTACTGCGCACGGGCGTGCCAGCCGCTGGGACTTGAAAACTTGGGCCGTCTTACAGGCTGGCTCCATGACACTGGGAAATCTCATAGCAACGTGCAAAAACATCTAAGAGGCCAGACAAACGAAAGAATCAATCATTCCAGCGCCGGAATGCGGTGGCTATGGGAAAATTATGGCGGAGAAACAGCTTCACCACCTTCTCGCTTGACTGCGCAAATGGCAGCATTGGCAATCGGATCCCATCACTCTGAACGTATGGATGTTTTCGACCTGGGTGGAGTAGAACCATGGATAAAACATATGTATTCAGAGCAGGCTCAAGAGCTATATGAAGAAAGCTGCCGGGCCTTTTTTGCGGATTGCATAAGTGAAACAGAGATACGGCAAATGTTTGCCAAAGCTGCGCAGGAGGTAGAATGTCTTGTGCAGAAAATCCGAACGCAGGAAGGAAAGAAGCCGCGGCTTTGTATCTATCAGGTCATGTTGGGGTTGGCACACAGATTTTTGTTTGCAGCCCTGATCGATGCAGACTGGTTGGATTCAGGGAACTATTATAATCAAGAAGGATGCCTTCCCCCGGAGCAGCTTCCGCCATGGGATCTGATAGAAAGCAATGTTGAAACATTCCTGAACAATTTGCAGCCTCGACATAAAATAGATACCTTGCGTGCAGAAATTTCGGAGCAATGCAAAACAGCAGGCGAATGTGCAAAGCTGGGCATTTACCGCTTGTATGTGCCAACAGGCGGAGGAAAAACATTTTCCGGGCTGCGATATTGTGTGCATGCGGCCAAAAAACTTTCGGCCCGGCATATTTTCTATGTTGCACCGTTCCGGTCGATTATCGGACAGAATGTACAGGAGTTCAAAAAGGCATTAGGCGGCAGTGAATATCTGTTGGAGCACCATACGGATGCGGTGCTGGATACAGAGAACCCCGAAATTCTCCGCCAGCTGGAACGCTGGCAGGAAGCGCCGGTGATATGTACAACTATGGTACAGATGCTGCAAACCCTGTTTTGCAGCAGGCGGCAGAATGTGCGCCGCATGGCAGCACTGGCAAATTCTATCTTGGTGTTTGACGAAATACAGTCCCTGCCCATTTGCCATACATACTTGTTCAACCAGGCGGCAAATTTCTTGGCGTACTATTTGGGGTGCGTTGTTGTTTTGTGTACGGCAACACAGCCAGCGCTAAGCGAAGTAGCAAACCCTTTGCGGTTTGCATCGCCGGTGGACCTGGTCCCGGATTACCAGCTGCGCTTTGCGCAGTTCCGAAGGACAAAGATTGAAGTGCCCGAAACAGGAAATGGATTTCAGGCAGGAGAACTCGCAGAATTTGTACGGAGCAAGCAAGACGAGAATGGCAGCATTTTGATCATCTTGAATACCCGTTCGGCGGTCGAAAAGGTGTTTGAGGCTTTGAAACAATGCCAGCCGGAACATACACAACTTTACTGCCTGACCACGCACCTGTGTGCAAAGCACCGTGCAGATGTTATCGCAGAAGTTAAGCAAAAAATAAACACCTTACACGGTCAGGAACGTTTGATCTGTGTAAGCAGTCAGCTGATAGAAGCAGGCGTGGATGTAAGCTTTGATTGCGTCATTCGAAGTATGGCTGCGCTGCCCAGTGTGGCCCAGGCTTCCGGCCGATGCAACCGCAATGCGGAAAGGAAATGCCGCACGGTGTATCTTGTTAAAACCTACAATCTGGAAAATCTGGATCGACTTCCGGAACTGCGCAACGGCAGGGAAGCCACACGGCACCTGCTGCAGCAATTACAAAGGGATGCGGACCTGTTAGAGCCGGAAAGTATTTTGAGGTACTACCAGCTTTATTATGCAGAGTCCCAACAACAGGAACGGATGGGCGATCCGGTTGAATTAAAGGGCTACATTCCCCCAAAAACAGTAAATTTGTTTGACCTTTTGTCAGATAATCAGGAAAGTGTGCTAGCCTGGAAAGAGACAACAGGAAAACAAAAGTTCCCCAATTACTTGCTCCGGCAGGCGTTTGCCACGGCAGAAAGGAATTTCCATGCTTTGGAGGACATTACAACGCCGGTGGTGGTTCCCTATGGGGAAGATGGCGCGGATATGGCAACAAGACTTTCGTCCAGTAAACCGCTTACCCCCAAAATGCTGCGGGACGCACAACGCTTTACCGTTGGTATTACAACAAATGAAAAAATACGCCTGGCAGATCAAGGCGCACTGTACACAGTAAAAGAAGGGGCAGTGACAATTCTTAACAAGGAATATTACGATGACGAAAAGGGAATTCAGACAAGCCCCGGATTTATGCCGATACAATTTGCTTAACAAGGAGGGTTAAACTTTGCAATACGAAAATTCAATATCCATGCAGGTATATGGGCGTTATGCACTGTTCAGCGACCCAATTACCCGCATAGGCGGCGAAAAATTCAGCTACCCGGTGCCCACCTACCAGGCATTGAAGGGCATTTATGAAAGCTGCTATTGGAAACCAACGTTCACCTGGGTAATTGATGAACTGCGCGTGATGAACCCGATTGAAAGACAATCCAAAGGCATCCGTCGCATTATGTATAGCGATGAAAAAAACGATCTTTCCATCTATACGTACCTTTCCGATGTTTGCTACCAGGTGCGGGCACATTTTGAATGGAACGAACATCGCCCAGACCTGGAAAAAGACCGCAATGAAAACAAACATTACGCTATTGCAAAGCGTATGTTGGAACGCGGCGGCAGAAGAGATATCTTTTTGGGAACACGCGAATGCCAGGGGTATATTGAACCCTGCATTTTTGGCCTGGGAAAAGGGCATTATGATGATGTTTCATCCCTGGACCTAGGCCTAATGGAGCACGGCATTACCTATGCGGACGAAAACGGGAAAGGCGTGATGCAGGAACGCTTTTGGCACCCGGTAATGCAGAACGGGAAAATCTGTTTTTGCCGCCCGGAAGAATGCGAAATTGTGCGCGATATCCACCCGCAAAAGATGAAGACCTTTACGCTGGGTGAAACAGTCAGCGACTGCGATGATTTGTACAGGGAGGTGATACAGGAATGAGCTGGCTTAGCTATTGCTATAAAACCTACCAGAATAGCGTGTCAGAAATTGGAAAGCAGCAGCCTGGGAAAGTTCCACTACTGCCGGTGGCTCACACGACGCAGCAGGTCAACATTGAAGTGGAGCTGGACAAGGACGGAAACTTTCAGTATGCAGGCTTGCTGGCACAAGATCAAAGGACAACGATCATTCCTTGCACAGAGGAATCTTCGGCGCGGACATCCGGCATGGTGCCGCACCCGCTAGTGGATAAACTACAATATATTGCGGCAGATTATCCCACTTTTGGTGGTAGTAAAGAATCCGGATGGCCGCTTTACCACAAGCAGTTACAAGCGTGGTGTACATCTCCTTATGCCCACCCGGCTGTGTGTACAGTCCTGCACTACCTGGAAAAAGAATGCCTGATCGCAGACCTGGTCAAGGCAAATATTTTGTTTATAGATGAAAATGGAACTCTGCCAACAAAATGGCAGGGAAACAAAGAAGACAAGCCCCCTATTTTGGATACGCTGACCGGTAGTGACCAGACGGAATCTTTTGTCCGGTTCCGCGTTGACAATGTTGATTTGTCGCGTGATACAACAGTCCGAGAAAGCTTTATCCGCTTTTATGAAACACAGTTAAAAGATATTGACTATTGCACAGTTCAGGGAATCAAAATGCCGGTTTCTACATTAAGCCCGTATAAGATCCGCAACCCAGGTGACCGTGCAAAGCTGATATCCAGCAATGACAATACGAATTATACTTACCGCGGGCGCTTTGCGGATGCAGCGCAGGCACTTTCGATTGGTTATGAAACAACCCAAAAGGCACACAGCGCCTTACGATGGTTGGTCAGCAAGCAAGGGGTAAATACAGGGGACCAGACTGTACTTGTTTGGGGAACACAGAACGAAGCAGTACCCAATGTGCTGGGGGATACTCTCGATATTGCCCAGGAATATAATCCACTAGCAGGCGATGATTGGGACGATTTTGAGGAAGATACAGAGAGGTTGCCTGCGGATACCCAAGAAGAAATTGCACGGCAGTTTAACCGGGCCATTCTGGGGTATCAGCACCAGTTGAAGGACAATTCCCAAACGGCGGTCATGATTTTGGATTCTGCTACACCTGGCCGGTTGTCCATCCGGTACTATCAGGAACTGCAGGGCTCTAAGTTGCTTGCCAATATAAAGGATTGGCACGATACGTTCCAATGGCAGCTGGAATACCGCAGTGTAGAGGAGCCGACGGAACTGGGCAAAAAGCCCAAGATCAAGAAAGTTGTCTTTGTTGGTGCGCCTGCCCCGGCGGACATTGCAAAAGCAGCCTATGGCGAAAAAGTGGATGCAAAGCTGAAACAAGCGACAATCGAACGACTGATTCCCTGTATTACCAATGGGGAGCGCTTCCCGCGGGATTTGATGATCAGCGCGGTAGATCGGGCAACAAACAGCATTGGCCTGGATTATTGGGAACAACAAAAAACACAAAACATTGCCTGCGCCCTTGTGCGTGGGTACTATCATAGAAATAAGAAGGTGGATTATCCGATGAATGTTGATGAAACCATTAAAGACCGAAACTATTTGTTTGGGAGAATTTTAGCCTGTGCAGAACAGATTGAAAGACGGGCGTTGATTCAGCTAGGAAATGAGAACGAAAAACGTTTGACAAATGCAGAGCGTTTAAGAACCGCGTTTGCTCTGCACCCGGCAGCAACAACACTTCTTTTGGATAAAAAATTAAATCCGTACCTGAACAGAATGAAAAACCGTAACGGAATGGATAGCCAAAGGTATGCGATGATGCAAGAATTATTACATAAGATTGGCACAGAAAACTTTACGAACAAAAGACTTGGTGAGCTGTATCTGGTTGGCTATGCCGACCAGATGATGGACTTTAAGGCCGAAAATGCAGAATATAAAGCGAAAGCAAAAAAGCAGGAGGAATAAAAGATGGCTGTGCTGCAGAATAAAATCGACTTTGCACTTGTGATTGCTGTAAACCATGCGAACCCGAACGGTGACCCGCTGAACGGAAACCGCCCGCGCGAAACGTATGAGGGACTGGGTGAAATTTCGGATGTGTGCCTGAAACGCAAGATCCGCAACCGCATGATGGACCTTGGCCAGAATGTGTTTGTCCAGTCGGACGACCGCTGCAATGATGGCTTCAAAAGCCTGAAAGACCGTGCAGACGGCTGCCCAGCAGTGAAAAAGGCTGAAAAAGATAAAGATGCTTATGCAAAGGCTGCCTGTGAAACCTGGCTGGATGTGCGCAGCTTTGGCCAGGTGTTTGCCTTTAAGGGGAAAGAATCCAAGGGCGATGGTGTTTCCGTTGGCGTGCGCGGCCCGGTATCTATTCATCCGGCTTTCAGCGTGGACCCGATTGATGTCGATGATATCCAGATCACAAAGAGCGTGAACGGTACGACTGGCGAAAAGAAGTCAAGCGATACCATGGGTATGAAGCACCGTGTGGCTTTTGGCGTGTACACAACCTTTGGCAGCATTAACTGCCAGCTGGCAGAAAAGACCGGCTTTACAGATGAAGATGCAGAAATCATCAAAGAAACGCTGCGCACACTGTTTGAAAACGATAGTTCCTCTGCCCGCCCGGATGGCAGTATGGAGGTGGTTCGCCTGTATTGGTGGCGTCATAACTGCAAAAGCGGACAGTATTCTTCGGCAAAGGTCCATCGCTGTCTGCATGTGGAGCTAAAAGAAAGTGTGGCACAAGCACACCGGGTGGAAGATTATAATATTACTTGCGATACCCTGAACGGATTGACACCGGAAGTGTATGATGAATACTGATGACTATCTGCAAATGTCTGGCATCCAGCACTTTGCATTCTGCCGCCGCCAATGGGCACTTGCGTACCTGGAACAACAATGGTCCGAAAACCAACGCACCGCCGAAGGCCGCCTGCAGCATACCCGCTGCCATGATGTTACCCTGACGGAAAAACGCGGCGATTTGCTGATCGCCCGCGGTATGAGGGTCGTCAGCCACCGCTTAAAACTGACCGGCGACTGCGATGTGGTAGAGTTTCACAAGGATCCAAACGGCGTGTCATTGCAGGGCCGCCGCGGCCTGTGGCAGCCCATGCCCGTGGAATATAAGCATGGCCGCAGCAAGGTAAACGATGCCGACCGTTTGCAGCTCTGCGCACAGGCCATGGCGCTGGAAGAAATGCTGGTGTGCGAGGTGGCGGAAGGGGAAATCTTTTATGAAGAAACCCGGCAGCGGGAACATGTTTCCCTGACACCGGAACTGCGCAGCACCGCGCAGACCATGGCGGATGAGATGAACCGCCTGTTTGCGCGCGGCTATACCCCAAAAAGCAAACCCGGCAAGCATTGCAATGCCTGCTCACTGAAAGAGCTTTGCCTGCCGGCGCTGTATCAGCAGGCAGACCCGGCGGCGTATCTGCGGGAGCATATTGAGGAGGGCGCGCCATGAGAAAGCTGCTCAACACCCTGTTTGTCATCAATGAGGACGCTTACCTGACATTGGATGGCGAAAACCTTGTTGTTACCCGCAATAAGCAGGAAACCCACCGCTATGCCCTGCATACGCTGGAAGGCATCGTCTGCTTTACTTACGCGGGTGCCAGCCCCGCTTTGATGGGAGCTTGTGCCCGGCGGGGCATTGACCTTTGCTTTTTTGACCCGTATGGCAGATTTCAGGCCCGCACCGTGGGGGAAGAACGCGGCAATGTGCTGCTGCGTCAGACGCAGTACCGCGTGTCGGATGACCCGGCCCAGAGCTGTCGCTATGCTCGGAGCTTTATCCTTGGTAAAGTGTATAACGCACGCTGGGTGCTGGAACGCGCAACCCGCGATCATCCCCAGCGTGTCCCGGTCGAAAAACTGAAACGCACCTCCACCCAGCTGGCCGCCGCGCTGCCGCTGATACAGACCAGCGATGATCCGGAACAGCTGCGCGGCCTGGAAGGCGAGGCAGCCCAGCGCTACTTTGACTGCCTGAATGACCTGATTCTGCAGCAAAAGCAGGATTTTGTGTTTGAGGGCCGCAGCCGCCGTCCACCGCTGGACAATGTGAATGCGCTGCTTTCGTTTGCCTACAGCATGCTGGCGCGGGAGTGTGCATCCGCCTTGACCGCTGTGGGCCTGGACCCTTATGTTGGCTTTATGCACCGCCCGCGCCCCGGCCGCAAAAGTCTGGCACTTGACCTGATGGAAGAACTGCGGGCGGTTTATGCAGACCGGCTGGTCATCAGCTGCATCAATCAAAAGATCATCACGGCAAAACACCTGCAAAAACAGGAAAATGGTGCCGTACTGCTGACGGATGATGGCCGCAAAGCTTTCCTGACCGCATGGCAGAACAAAAAGAAGGAAGAGATCACCCATCCGTTTTTGAAAGAAAAACTGCCCTGGGGGCTGGTGCCCTATGTTCAGGCGCTTTTGCTGGCCCGTGCTCTGCGCGGCGACCTGGAAGTGTACCCACCGTTTTTCTGGAAGTGAGGTGCCGTTATGTTGGTGCTTGTAACCTATGATGTCAACACCGAAACAGCCGCCGGTCGTCGCAGGCTGCGCAAAGTAGCAAAAGTCTGTGTAGACTACGGCCAGCGGGTGCAAAACTCCGTATTTGAGTGCCTGCTGGATGCCGCGCAATACACGATGTTCAAAGCAAAATTGACCGAACTGATCGATTCGGAATCGGACAGCCTGCGCTTTTATCAACTGGGAAACCATTACAAAAGCAAAGTCGAGCATGTAGGTCTGCACCCGGATTTTGATCAGGATGGAATCTTGTTTGCTTAGTGCGAGGGGAAGGCAATCATAAAATTCCCGGGTCCTTCGCACCAGAGAATATGGAAAAAACAGGGGCAGAAAGGGTAAAATACAGCCTTGCCTGTCAGCATGAAGATGCAATCCCCATAAAATTTGTTTCATATGCGCAAAAGTGTCCCACTGTTTTGTGCACTTTTGCTGTCGCTCTCCGCAAGGAGAGCGTGGATAGAAATTTGGAGGCCGTGTCCATGGTACGGTGGACACTGCCGTCGCTCTCCGCAAGGAGAGCGTGGATAGAAATATCAAAGGCAGCCCGTATCTCCAGATCGGCAAACGTCGCTCTCCGCAAGGAGAGCGTGGATAGAAATTTGACGTTGGCAAAAAGCTCGTCAAAATTGCCGATGTCGCTCTCCGCAAGGAGAGCGTGGATAGACCTGTCGAGCTGGCGCCGCCCTGCTCAGGCTGCAAGCGGTCGCTCTCCGCAAGGAGAGCGAGGATAGAAATGCACACTGGTCGCGGATGGCGGCCGGCGTCAAAAGTCGCTCTCCGCAAG
>ENA-UONZ01003219-UONZ01003219.1-human-gut-metagenome-genome-assembly--contig:-C93old-NODE-3219-length-10853-cov-15.196981_pt1 | contig 10853 bp, 12 predicted proteins | sample MGYA00242468_ERZ724015 | MGnify/ENA metagenome assembly ERZ724015
GCAGCTGACCGGTACTAATAGCCCGAGGGCTTGACCTACAATTTATGCAGGCAATAAGCCTTCCTGATTCCTTGATACATTGTTCGGTTTTGAAGGTGCAATCCCAAAGTAGTGCGACATGCACCATTAGCTCAGCTGGTAGAGCACCTGACTCTTAATCAGGGTGTCCAGGGTTCGAGTCCCTGATGGTGTACCAGAATTCAGGCAGCGAAAGCTGATGAAGATAGAGAGACGGATATGGCCCGTTGGTCAAGTGGTTAAGACAGAGGCCTCTCACGCCTTTAACATCGGTTCGAATCCGGTACGGGTCACCATTTCTTTCTTGACAAAGAGCGCAAAATTGAATATACTACTGTTTGTTACCGCGAATAACGGTTTCAATAGTTGGTGCTGATTAGGGCGAGGGTCCACCCGTTCCCATCCCGAACACGGAAGTTAAGCTCGCTTCTGCCCACGATACTTGGCTGGAGACGGCCCGGAAAAATAGGTAGTGCCAACACGCCTTCTTAGCTCAATGGTAGAGCATGCGGCTGTTAACCGCAGGGTTGTAGGTTCGAGCCCTACAGAAGGCGCCATAAAAGGATGTGCCGCCATCTTTAAAGGTGGCGGCATATTTCTTTTTGCCTCAGAGATCGATCTATTTGGGCCTTTAGCTCAGTTGGTTAGAGCAGACGGCTCATAACCGTCCGGTCCCGGGTTCGAGTCCCCGAAGGCCCACCACATAGGGGTATAGCTCAGCTGGTAGAGCAGCGGTCTCCAAAACCGCGTGTCGAGAGTTCGAATCTTTCTGCCCCTGCCATTTTTTTATTGACAACCTCGGTTGTTTCTGCTATACTTAGTAAGCTCGATTGCGACATAAAAGCGCACAATATGGCCAAGTAGTTCAGTTGGTTAGAACGCCAGCCTGTCACGCTGGAGGTCGTGGGTTCGAGCCCCATCTTGGTCGCCATATGCTGCTGTAGCTCAGTAGGTAGAGCGCATCCTTGGTAAGGATGAGGTCGGCGGTTCGAATCCGCCCAGCAGCTCCAAAAAGTTCTGTTTTCTGTGGAAAACAGAACTTTTTTGCTGCATTTTGGGCTATTCTTTCCTTATGGCGTGTCAAGTTTTTGGCTGCGAGAATTGAAATCCAAACACACCGCAGCGCCGCCGCAAAGCCTTTTGCACGGGACCCCTTTTGCACGGGACCAAATGAAGGAGTGAATATATGAATATTTACGGCTATATCCGGGTATCCAGCAGGGACCAGAACGAGGACAGGCAACTGAACACCCTGCACGGCAAGGGTGTGGAGGGCCGCTCTATTTACATGGACAAGGTATGCGGCAAGGATTTCAACTGGCCTCAGTACAAAAAGCTGGTGAAAAAGCTGAAGCCGGTCGATGCTCTTCATTCAGAGCATCGACCGGCTGGGGTGCAATTATGAGGAGGTGCAGAACCAGTGGCGCGTCCTGACCAAGGAGAAAAATGTTGACATCTGCGTCATTGACATGCTGCTGCTGGACACCCAGCAGGGCAAGGACCTGATGGGCACTTTCATTGCCGACCTGGTGCTGCAAATTTTGTCCTTCGTAGCGCAGAATGAGCGGGAGTTCATCCACAAGCGGCAGGCGGAGGGAATCGCGGCGGCTAAAGCCAAGGGCGCCAAGTTCGGCAGACCGCCGATTCCTCTGCCGGATAACTTCTACCCGGTACATAAAGCGTGGCGGGCCAAAAAGCTGACGCTGAAGCAGGCCGCCGCAGCCTGCGGTATGCCCGTGGGAACCTTTTACAGCAAGGCCGTCAAAAATGAAAAATTTAATTCAGGACATCACCAAAAAAGCTGCAAACAACCCTGACAGAGAAGCGATTATTCATCCAAGTGATTATGGATTTGATCTTAGCACAGAGGGCTCAAGAGAGTGTGCCAATTATTTAGAATCATTATCAGGCGTGGACAGAGTTAAAGTTATCGGAAAAGATTCGTTGCTTGTGAAAATGAGATAATGGATGACAATAACGCTTATGACTTTAGGAGAAAAAAGAAATGAGAGAAGAATATATGAAAAATACGAGTGGCGATGCAGTCAAGGATTCTGCCATTGAACCGCTATTGTTGTTATCGTTGTTCCTTTGGCCCTTTGGCTGGTTCACAGAATTTTTCAGCGGAACGACACCTGTGGATTTTTCGGAGTTTCCGCAGACGGATTTTTGGCTTATATAGGTGCGATTTTCTCGGGTTTGATGTCTTTACTGGTAGCAATAGTCGCACTGATCCAGGGGAAGCGAGCGGCAGAAGCAGAAGAAGATCGAGCGTATGAAGCCCGCAGAAATGAAGTGCGCCCGTCCTTGCAAATCGAAGTTAAAGCCTTGGGAGAAAACTTGTTTGCACTGACTATCGAAAATCACTGTGACCACGCTGCCCTGGATGTATATCTGTTCACAGAACCTTTTGCCCGAGTAGTCCGTAAGGGAAAAACATTTGAAAAACACTTTTCGGTAGGATATACTGAGCCGAATATTTTTGCTGTTGACAAGAGCGAATGTGAACTAACCGCAGAGGGTATGCCGAAAAAACTATGGTTTTGCTTTGGGGATGTGGATAACAATGTCTGGGAACAAGATTTTTTCTATACTTCAGACGGGTATTACGCTTCAGGCGAGGCGGCTTTAGCCTAACTGCGGGACGGCACACTTGGGTTTATCCAGAAGGTGCTACCATAGCACCAACAAAAGCCACACGGTCTGCAAACACAGACCGTGTAGCTTTTTGAAACGATGTTCACAGCAGCTGATAAATGCGGTGCAGGCGGCAGAACAGCACGGCTTGGGAGTCGAAGCTGATGTTGTCGTGGATCTCCCAGGCCCGGCGCACCTTTTGCAGCCGGTAGCGGATGGTGTTGCTGTGCTGGAAGGTGATCTTTGCGGTCAAGGGGACATCGCCGCCGCTTTTGCAGTAGGTGTCCAGGGTGGCAATCAGCACCTCCGCGTCATCCGCGGTTGCGGTGAGCTTATCCAGCAGGGACTGGTAATATTGCTTGCTCCACGCGCTGAAGCAGGCCGGGCACAGAAGCTGGTCCATGCCCGTTTCCGAGAAGTCCAGGGAGGAGATTTCGTCGATGGTACAGCTTATATTGGCAAAAAACGCCTTTTTCATGAACTGCGCCAGCTCTTCCAATATCCCCCCCTCAGCGCTCAGACCGATGCGGTGTTCATTACCGAAGTCGGGGAAAAAGCTCTTAACGAATTTCAAAGGAAAGTCTTTGGGAAACGCCGCGGTGTCCGTGGTGGTGCAGATATGGAACGCGCCCTGCTGAAACGGCATGAAGGAATATTTCAGCGGCGGCAGACTGCTGCCCTCCGGGATATGCGGCCAGGAAGTCCCGGCTGTGCGCGTCTCAAAGTTTCCAAAGGTGTCAAAGTGCAGGGGCTTGCGCCGGGGCGGCACAGCGGTCAGGTCGCTGACGGTTACATAGGCGCAGAACAAAACCTGTTTCTCAAAAAAAGGGTTTATCTTCAGCGCATACGCCCGGCACTGCTCCGGAGTCAGGTTCGTGTCATACAGGAGACTTCGGACGATCCGCTCCTGCATGGCGGAGTCCTCTTTCAGAAGCGCGGTCTTGATGTAGAAAAGAACATCGTCAATGAAGGTGTCGCTGAAAAACAGAATGGGCACATTCCATGTGTCGGAAAACTCCCTTAACTGCGTGGAGATGTCTTTATAATATACATCTTTAATGGCGATGGCGGCTACCTGATGGCGTATCAGCATGCGAAGGCATGTTTCCGCGCGGCCGGGGTCATCCTTTGCGGCGGCCAGGGTGGTGATGACAAACTCGCCTTTTTCAAAGTTCTTTTCGATGTCCGCCCCGGACTCCCACTCGAGAAAACCCGCTTGCGTAACCGGCGTATTGATGCCGTTATACCCGGACACGATGCGGAAGCCCGAAAACAGCGGTGCCGACAAAATATCCCGCAGCAAGACCACAAATATGCCCCCTTCCTGACTGTACTATATAAATTATACCTTCTTCATGGCTTTAAGGCAATATTGTGCAGGCGGAAATTTGCAAAAGACGGCCCATTGTAGAAACTCCAATTGGGGGGCAGACTTTTTGGAGTTCGTGTCATTGAAGCCGCCGAGGGCTGTATGCTACACTAAAGATACCATCGATTGACAAGGGCAGACATGGTTTTGACGGGCAGAAATGCGCCCATACCGCGTCAAGCACCTTGGAAATACAGCAAGTATTCCCTGCGGGTCTTTCCTTGTCTGGACACATTTCTGCGCGGCAAAACTGCTTCCCACCTGCCAGCGATGGATTTCCGCGCGATTTTTGGCTTTTGATCCGCAGGCGGGCTGGCGCCCGCCAAGGTGAGAAGGGCAAAAAGCACCGCAAAGGCGCGCTGGCAGGCGTGTTTGCCCTTGTTAATCGATGGTACAGAAAAGCAATACATAGTTTTTATACAGAAAGGTGGACAATATCATGAAAAACGGTTTCAAGTATGATGTAGACGCCATTCGCGCCCAGTTCCCGGCCTGCAAGCTGGAGATCGCCGGCGCACCCATTGCCTATCTGGACGGCCCCGGCGGCACCCAGGTCCCCCAGTCCGTGCTGGACGCCATGGTGGGCTATCTGGTCAACGACAACGCCAACGAAGACGGCAACTTCCGGGCCAGCACCATGGCCCGCTATACCGAGGAGACAGCCCGGGCTGCCGCTGCGGATTTCCTGGGCTGCGAGGTGCAGGAGGTGGGCTTCAGCATGGCCTCCACCCAGAACAGCTTCAACCTGGCCCTGAATATCTCCAAAAACCTGAAGCCCGGCGACGAGCTCATCGTCACCGAGATCGATCACCGTTGCAACAGCGCTCCCTGGCGCTCTCTGGAGCGCATCGGCTGCGTGGTCAAGACCGTCCGCCTGGACCCCGTGACCCAGCAGCTGGACTTTGAGGACTACAAGGCAAAGCTCTCGGACAAGACCAAGGTCGTGGCCGTGAACTGGGCCTCCAACGCCCTGGGCACCATCACGGATGTGAAGAAGTTCATCGACCTGGCCCACGAGCACGGCGCATTTACCGTGGTGGACGCCGTTCACTACTCCGCCCATCGGCCTGTGGATGTGAAGGCTATCGGCACCGATGCCCTGCTGTGCAGCCCCTACAAGTGGTTCGGCCCCCACAGCGGAGTGATCTATCTGAAAAAAGAGTACATTGAATCCCTGGATTTCAACAATGTGAAGTGCGACGACATCGCCGAGGGTGGCCGCCGCTTCCACATGGGTACGCCCCAGTATGAGACTCTGGCGGGCATCACCGCCGCGGTGAACTTCATTGCCGACGAAGGCGCCAAGTACGCGGAGTTCTTTGAGGAGGAGCTGCAGGGTCTCACTGGCCGCCGCCGGAACATTGTGGCGGGCATCCTGGCCATGGACACCCACGAGATGATCCTGGCCAAGAAGCTGCGCATGGGCCTGCGTGCCATTCCCGGCGTGAAGGTCTATGGCCCCGCCGAGGGCCAGCCCCGGACCCCCACCGTTTCCTTCACCATGGAGGGCTACACACCGGAGGAGGTCTCCAAGATCTTTGGCAGCAAGGGCATCAACTCCTGGAACGGCGATTTCTACGCCGTGGAGGTTATCTCCGCCCTGGGCCTGGCCGAGAGCGGCGGGCTCATCCGCCTGGGTATGGCCCCCTACTGCACCGAGAGCGACATTGACCGGGTACTCAGCACCGTTTTCGAACTGGCCCAGGCCCGCTGAACAAAATAAAACTGCGGGGCAGGGCCAAAGCCCTGCCCCGCGTAACAGGAGGTTAAAGCTATGCTGCAGCAATATACATTTTCTCTGCCCACCACCGTTCGCTTCGGTGTGGGCGTGATCAAGGAAGCGGGCGAGTGCGCCAAGTCCCTGGGCGCTACCCACGCCATGATCGTGGCTGACCAGGGGGTCATCCGAGCGGGTCTCACCCGGGATGTGGAGACCAGCCTGCAAAGCGCGGGGATCCCCTATATCTACTACGACAAGATCGTTCCCAACCCCAGAGATTATCACTGCGCGGAGGGCTATGAGACCGCCAAGGCCGCAGGCATCGATTGCCTGGTGGCCGTGGGCGGCGGCAGCTCTATGGACACCGCCAAGGCTATCGGCACCCTGCTGACCCACGGCGGCAAGGTGCAGGATTGGTGCGGCGCGGATAAGCTGCTGCGCCCCATCACGCCGCTGATCGCCATTCCCACCACCGCCGGAACGGGCAGCGAGGTGACCCCCTTCGCCGTGGTCACGGACTCCGAGACCCATGTGAAGCTGAACATTTTCGACGCCAAGGCTGCGCCGAAAATAGCGCTGGTTGACCCCACCATGCTGATGGGTCTGCCGCCCCACATCATGGCCGCCACCGGTATCGACGCTATGACCCACGCGGTGGAGGCCTACACCTGCAATCTGGCCGTGCCCCACACGGACGCCTATGCGCTTTACGCCATCAAGCTTATCTCCAAGAATCTCCGCGATGCGGTACATAATCGCTCTCTGGATGCCTGCACGGGGATGATGCTGGGCAGCACCATCGCGGGTATTGCCTTCGGCTATTCTGATGTGGCCGCCGTTCACTGCATGGCAGAAGCCCTGGGTGGCCGTTACGACCTGCCCCACGGCGTGGCCAACGCTATCCTGCTGCCCACTGTGACCGCCTACAATCTGCCCGCCAACACCAAGAAATACGCCGACGTGGCCGAGGCTATGGGACTTGATGTCACCGGCAAGACTGCGGAAGAAGCCGCTGCCGCCTGTGTGGACGGTCTGCGCCAGCTGTGCACCGACGTGGGCATCAAGCCTATGCGCGAGCATCCGGAAATTAAGCCCGAAGACTTCCACGCCCTGTCGGTGGCGGCCATGGCTAATGTCTCCACCCCTAGCAATCCCCGCCAGATGACCGTGGAGGCCTTTGAAGAGCTCTTTAAGAAGGCCTATGCCGGAGAATAAGCTGCAAAAAGTCCTAAAGCCCCGGCACCTGTGGGCCCTGGCGGTGGGCGCGGTCTGCTCCGGCAACTACTACGGCTTCAGCTACGGCTTTGAGACCGGCGGACCCGGCTCCTTCCTGCTGGCGTTTCTGCCGGTAACGGCGATGTACGTCTGCTTCATGGCCTGTTATATGGAGTTAGCGGTCAGCAGCCCCAGCGCAGGTGGCGCCTCCGAGTACGCCCGGCGCTCCATGGGCGGATTCGCAGGATTCATGGCAGGTTTTTCCGTGCTGGTGGCGTACATTGTCGCGCCCTGCGCGGTGGCCATCACCACCGGCCAACTGCTGCATTACCTCGTTCCGGCGATCCCCGCCATGACCGCCACTGTGGTGTTCTTCTGCCTGTTTGTGGCGCTGAATCTGCTGGGCGCGAAATCATCCTCCCGGTTTGAGCTGATCGCCACCATTGCGGCACTGGCGGGACTGGTGCTGTTTGCGGTGGTAGCGCTGCCCCACTTCCGAGTGGAGAACCTGGCGCTGGATCCGCCGTTTCGGGCAGGTCTGCGCGGAATCGCGGGGGCGGTGCCGTTTGCCATGTGGTTTTACTTCGCGGTGGATGGCCCCATCATGCAGTCCGAGGAAATGGAGGATCCCAAGACCGGGATTCTCCGGGGCTATGTTCCCGCGCTGGTCACGCTGTTTATCACGGCGCTCATTGACCTGCTGCTGCCCGCAGGCATTGCCGATTACCATGAGATCGCCAAAGTGGACTATCCACTGGTCCGCTCTCTTGAACTGGCGCTGGGCGAAGGCTCTGCTTTGCCGAAGGTCGTCGCCGCCATTGCGCTCTTTGCCATGGTTGCGTCCTTCTCCTCCATTGTCATGGCCTTCTCCCGTCAGGCGTATGCCATGGGACGGGCGGGGTATCTGCCGAAGCTGTTTACGCGGCTGAACCGCCATGGCGCACCGGTCTTTGGATTACTGATCCCGTCAGTGCTGGCGCTTTGTCTGTGCTTGACCGGCAAAACGGCGCTGATGGTGACCATCTCCGTGTTCGCGGCGATCATCCTGTACGCGCTGGTCATCCTGTCCAATATCCGCCTGTACCGGCAGAAGCCGGCATTGGAGCACCCCTTTGAGATCCCGCATCCTGTGGTGCAGGGCATTGCCATGGTGCTTGTTGCACTTCTGTTCCTCTGCGTGCTGATCACAAACCTGTCCGCCCTAAAATGGGTGGTCGTGGTCTACGCCGCAGCATCTGGGTACTATATCTGCTTTAGAAGAGGAAAGACTGCAAAGATGCCGCACGATTGACATTGCTCTCCTCTTACTGATGCTTCGTACCGGTGCAGCAGATATCGTACTGAACGACCAGCGGCGGGCCTTCTCCGATGAATATGTCAACCTGCTTTTGGTCACCTGCCGCAGCTGCATCGAGGTGTCTGCCCACAGCCCGCTGGCGCAGACGGAACGTATCTCGCCGCCGGAGCTGAAGAATATCCCCTGTATTCTGGTGGCATCGGAGGCCCAGCGGGAGACGGAGCGGGAATACTATCACGATGTGGTGGGATTTTCCGGGGAATTTCTGTATGGCCAAGACCATGAACGAGGCGGGGGTTGATGTGGTGCCCGTGGAAATGGATCTCTCCAGCCGGAGTTCCATCCAAAATCTCATTGCCGAGGGCCAGAAGTACGGCCCCATCCAAATGCTGGTGAACGCCGCAGGGGTGTCCCCCAGCCAGGCGCCCATCGAGGCGATTTTGAAAGGGAATCTCTATGGCACGGCGGTGCTGCTGGAGGAGGTGGGCAAGGTCATTGTCCCCGGCGGCGTAGGCGTGACCATCTCTATCCAGTCTGGCTGGCGTATGCCCGCTCTGACTGCTCAGCAGGATTTTCTGCTGGCGACTACTCCCGCGGAAGATCTGCTCATGAGTGACAAGGGTGCGTTCATCAGCGGCGCTACCTTACCCGTGGACAGCGGCGCTACCGCCAGTTATTTCTATGGCCCGCTGCAGCCAGGAACGGAGGAGTGAGCGAAAAAGGCAGCGAAGAAGAGGCCCGGAGCGGGCGTATTCCTGTTGCACACGCTGCATCTGTCTGGTAGAATGAAGTCGAACCGCCGTTGGAAGACGGCCTCCGCGACGTGTCAGATAACGCGGATGCTTTAGCGGAACGAAGCGCGGGATCCGCATGTAATCCGGAATAAAACAGGAGTGTGTAAATTATGATCTTTGTTTGTTACCCCAAATGTACCACCTGCCAGAAGGCACGAAAATGGCTGGACGAGAATCAGATCACCTACGAATTTCGCGATATCAAGCTGGAAAATCCCACCTATGAGGAGCTTTCCCGGTGGCACCAGCGCAGCGGATTGCCGCTGAAGAAATTTTTCAACACCAGCGGGCTGCTGTATAAATCCATGGGGCTGAAGGACAGGCTGCCCGGGATGAGCGAGGAGGAGATGCTGAAGCTCCTGGCCACGGATGGTATGTTGGTCAAGCGCCCGCTGCTGGTGGGCGAGGACTTCGTGCTCGTTGGCTTCAAGGAGAGCCAGTGGGCGGAAAAGCTGAAGAAATAGAAAATGTTGAGGAAGCCCCGGGGAATTCCCCGGGGCTTTCGCTCTATCCAGTACCTGCACTGCTGCCGGGTATAAAACGCATGATGGGAAAAGGTGTTGAGGGTGCCGCATGCATCCGGGCTGCTCATGGCCAGAGCTACGCCGCAGGCGAAGAGCCGGTCAGCCCTGGGCGGCCCCGGAGGTCAGCTGATCAAATGCCTGAGCGGCTTCCTTTTTATAGGTTCGGCTGATGAGGATCTCGCTGCCATCAATTTCTACGACCACGAGTGGATCCGCATCTGCCTGGCCAAGGTGAAGTATTGATTTGGCGGAATATAGAAACCATGGACAATCAAGAGCGCACGGCTTCGGCCGTGCGCTCTTGGTTTGATGAGAAGTTTCAGAATGGCTGCTTTCGGTGGTTTCGTAAAGACCACGCCGCGTTTATAGCAGTTTTTTGTGGCTTACTCATAAATTCTGCGCCGCGGCGGTTGACTTTTCGGGTACAGAGTGTATTATATATTTAGTAAATGGAATTGAATGCGAAAAATCAACTACTTTAGGGAGATGGAAAAATGAAGAGAAAAGGGAATCTTGTCGGCATTTTTGCCATGGCGCTGATTCTTGTGCTGACATTAGTCCTTAGTGTGGGCAGCGTGTCGGCGGCGGAGCCGACCATCGTTGACTCCGGAAACTGCGGCAAAGATGGGAGTAACGTCACCTGGACGCTGGACAGCAATGGCCTGCTGACCATCAGCGGCACGGGGGAGATGGCGGACTATTACTCGCCGTGGCCTGATCAGGAAGAAAGTATCAAGCGTGTAGTGATAGAGAATGGCGTGACGAGCATCGGGGCCAATGCATTCAGCGACTGCACGGGCCTGACCAGTGTGACGATTGGCAGCAGCGTGGCCAGCATTGGGGCCTGGGCATTCTCCGGCTGCACGGGGCTGACCAGCGTGACGATACCGGACGGTGTGACCAGCATCGGAGACTATGCATTTTACGGCTGCACGGGCCTGACCAGCGTGACCATCGGCAGCAATGTGACTGGCATTGGGTGGGGTGCATTCTCCGGCTGCACGGGGCTGAAGGAAGTTATTTACAACGCCAAGGCAGCGGCAGATCTAACATACAAATCGCATGTTTTCGAGGATGTCGGTACCGCTGCGGATGGAATGAAGATCGTCTTTGGCGAGAGTGTGGAGAAGATCCCTGCCTATCTATTCCACAACTGCACAGGCCTGACCAGTGTGACGATTGGCAGCAGCGTGACCAGCATCGGAGGCAGCGCATTCCACAACTGCACAGGCCTGACCAGTGTGACGATTGGCAGCAGCGTGACCAGCATCGGAGGCAG
>ENA-UONZ01003220-UONZ01003220.1-human-gut-metagenome-genome-assembly--contig:-C93old-NODE-3220-length-10850-cov-10.828810_pt1 | contig 10850 bp, 8 predicted proteins | sample MGYA00242468_ERZ724015 | MGnify/ENA metagenome assembly ERZ724015
CGGACATCCCCGCCAACAACCGGCTGTTCGACACCCTGGACACCACCACCCGGACGCTGGAGATCAGCGACACCTGCACCGTGCTGCTCAGCGACACCGTGGGCTTCATCCGCAAGCTGCCCCACCATCTGGTGGAGGCCTTTAAGGCCACGCTGGAGGAGCTGAGCTACGCCGACCTGCTCCTCCACGTCATCGACGCCTCCAATCCCCTGTGGCGGGAGCAGGCGGCGGTGGTGGAGCAGCTCATCGTGGAGCTGGGGGCGGAGCAGACCCCCCGCATCGACGTGTTCAACAAGTGCGACAGATTTACCGGCGACATCCTTCCCCACGGGGCGGACATCGTGTCCATCTCGGCCAAGACCGGCCAGGGGCTGGACGAGCTGCTGAAGAAAATCGGCGGCCGCCTGGACACCGGCGCCTGCCGGGTGGTGCTCCGCCTGCCCTACGACCAGGGCGGCGTGGTGGACATGCTCCACCGGCAGGCCAAGGTGGAGCGGGTGGACTACGGCGAGGCCATCGAGGTGGAGGCGGTGTGTACCCCCGTCCAGCTTGGCCGCCTGAAGGACTATATCGTGTCGGGCTGGACGCCCCCCAAGGAGCCCTGGGAGGACTGAGAGGCGCCGTAAACGGCGCGATACCCCCTCCGCGCTCCGAGGGGGTTCAATGCTTGCGATATAAGGAGGAACCGCCATGCAGTTACTGGAGACTGACCGCCTGCTCCTGCGCCCCTTCACCCTGGACGATGCGGAGGGGCTGTACGCCTACGCCAGCCACCCGGAGGTGGGCCCCCCGGCGGGGTGGCGCCCCCACCGGAGCGTGGAGGAGAGCCGACAGGTCATCGAGAACATCTTCGTCCCCTCGGATGCCCTGGCGGTGCTCCGCAAGTCCGACGGCCGCCTGATCGGTTCGGCGGGCTTTGTGGACCGGCACCGCACGGAGCTGGGGACGCCCAGCGAGGAGATCGGCTATTCCCTGGCCCGGGACTGCTGGGGCCAGGGGCTGATCCCCGAGGCGGTGAAGGAGATTATCCGCCACGCCTTCGCCGACCTGGGCTACCAGGCCCTGTGGGCGGCCTACTACGACGGCAACCGCAAGTCCAAGCGGGTCATGCAGAAGTGCGGCATGACCTACCGCCTCTCCCGTATTGAAGCGGTGGAGCAGCTGGGCGAGACCCGGCTGGCCCACTACTTTGCCGTCACCCGAAGGGAGTGGGAGCGGTGACCGAGTATTTTGTCCCCACCGGAGCGTCCGAGACCGAGCTGGTGGAGAAGCGCTCCCGCTTCCTTGGCCATGTCTGGCCGGTGGAGAGCGAGGAGGAGGCCAGGGCCCGCATCGAGGAGATCCGAAAAAAGCACTACGACGCCCGCCACCACTGCTGGTGCTACCGCATCCGGGAGGGGGGCGTGGAGCGCTACTCCGACGACGGGGAGCCTCAGGGCACGGCGGGCCAGCCCATGCTCAATGTCTTCCAGCGGGAGGGGGTCACCAACGTCTGCTGCGTGGTGACCCGCTACTTCGGCGGTATCCTGCTGGGGGCGGGAGGGCTGGTGCGGGCCTATACCCAGTCCGCCAAGGACGCCCTGGACGCGGCGGGCATCTCCGTGGTGCGCCGCTGGGTGGAGGTGGCCGTGCCCTGCCCCTACTCCTTCTTTGAGCGGCTCAAGCTGGAGCTGGAGGCCCACGGCGGGGTGCTGGGGGAGGTGGAGTACGCCGCCGACGTCACGGTGCACGCCCTGCTGCCCGAGGAGCGGGCAGAGGCCTTCTCCGCCCGGCTTACCGAGCTGGCCGCCGGCGGAGTGGCCGCCCAGGTGTGCGGCGAGTCCTTCCAGGCGGTGCCCCGGACACAAGTATGAACAAATCATGAATCTTTTGCAAAAAAGAAGGATTTTTCCGAGGAAAGAAGTATATAGTTACAGAGACTGCTGAGAGGTAGGTGGTATCTGTGACCCTGCGCGAACAGACCGAGGCGCTGGAGCGGGAGATGCTCTCCCCCTTTGCATGCCTGTCGTCCCAATCCCGGGGGCGGCAGACGCCGCTGGAGCCCTGTCCCACCCGCACCTGCTTCCAGCGGGACATCGACCGGATCATCCACTCCAAGGCCTTCCGGCGGCTCAAGCACAAGACCCAGGTCTTTCTGGAGCCGGAGGGGGACCACTACCGTACCCGCATGACCCACACCATCGAGGTCAGCCGCATCGCCCGCACCATTGCCCGGGGCCTGCGGCTCAACGAGGATCTGGCGGAGGCGGCGGCCTACGGCCACGATCTGGGCCACACCCCCTTCGGCCACGCCGGGGAGCGGGTGCTCAATGAAATCCTGCCCGGCGGCTTCGCCCACAACGAGCAGTCCCTGCGGGTGGTGGACCGGCTGGAAAAGGAGGGGGAGGGCCTCAACCTGACCTATGAGGTGCGGCGGGGCATCCTCTGCCACACCGGCCCCGACCGGGCGGAGACCCTGGAGGGCCAGCTCCTCCGGCTGGCCGACAAGATCGCCTACATCAACCACGACATTGACGACGCCATCCGGGGCAGGATCATCTACCCCATGGACATGCCCCTGTCCATCTCCCAGGTGCTGGGCTTCACCCACTCGGAGCGGATCAACACCCTGACGGTGGACATCATCACCCAGAGCGCCGGGCGGGACGCAATTCTCCAGTCCCCCGCCTGCCGGGACGCTATGGGCGAACTGCGGGCGTTCATGTTCGAGTTTGTCTACCGCAATCCGGTGGCCAAGGGGGAGGAGGGGAAGGCCCAGGAGCTGCTCCGCCGCCTGTTCGACTACTACCGGCGGGAGCCGGACAAGCTGCCACCGGAGTTTCAGGACATCAGGATGGAGGAGGGCGTGGAGCGGGCCGTCTGCGACTATATTGCGGGCATGACCGACGTCTACGCGGTGGAGTGCTTCAACGCGGCGTTCATTCCGAAATCCTGGAGCGTGAAGTAGGCGCGGACAGGCAGGCCGCGCGGGAGGGTATAAGGCTGGTATATTGTGGAAAACATAGTCGGAAGGAGGGCGCGGCGTGCCGATTCCCGAACAATTCATCGACGAGCTGGTGGCCCGGAGCGAGATCTCCGACGTGGTTTCCTCCTATGTCCACCTGACCCGGAAGGGAAACAACCTGTGGGGGCTGTGCCCCTTTCACAACGAAAAGACGCCCTCCTTCTCGGTTTCGCCGGATAAACAGATTTACCACTGCTTCGGCTGCGGCAAAGGGGGCGGGGTGATCTCCTTCATCATGGAGATCGAGAACCTGCCCTTTCCCGACGCGGTGCGCCTGCTGGCCCAGCGGGCGGGGCTGGAGGTGCCTGACACAGGCGCCGATGACGCCGGGCGCAAAAAGCGGGCCCGGGCCCTCGCGGCCAACCGGGACGCGGCCCGGTTTTACCACGACTACCTCAAGGGCCCCGGCGGCGCGCGGGTGCGGGACTATCTGGCCCAGCGGCAGATTGCGCCGCGCACCGCCACCCGCTTCGGCCTGGGGGCGGCTCCGGAGCAGTGGGACGCGCTGACCAGGGCGCTGACCGCCAAGGGATACAGCAAGATGGAGCTCATCGACGCCGGGCTGGCCGTGGCGGGCAAGAACGGCGGCGTGTACGACAAGTTTCGCGCCCGTCTCATGCTCCCCGTCATCGATGTGCGGGGGGAGGTGGCCGGCTTCACCAGCCGCATCCTGCCGGGGGAGGAGGGGGCCAAGTACCTCAACACCCCGGAGACTATTGCCTTCAAGAAGGGGCGGCTGATCTACGCCCTCAACTTTGCCAAGAGCACCAAGCGGCCCAATCTGGTGCTGGTGGAGGGCAACATCGACGTCATCACCCTCCACCAGGCGGGGTTTGACAACGTGGTGGCCACCATGGGCACCGCCCTCACCGAGGAGCACGCCCGGATACTGGCCCGCTACACCAAGGAGCTGGTGCTCTGCTACGACAACGATACGGCGGGTAAGCAGTCCACCGACCGGGTGCTCAACATTCTGAAAAACGCCAACCTAAATGTCCGGGTGCTCCAGCTCCCCAACGCCTACGACGCGGAGGGCAAGCCCGTCAAGCAGGATCCGGACGACTTTGTGAAGAAATTCGGCCCGGCGGCCTTTGAGAAGTGCCTGAATGGCAGCGCGGGCCAGAACGACTACCGGCTGGAGACCCTCCAGCAGAAGCACAGCCTGGCCGACGAGGAGGGGCGCATGGCCTTTCTCAAGGAGGCGGTAGAGACGGTGGCGGCACTCCAGAGCCCCATCGAGCGGGAGATCTACGGCAACAAGGCCGCGGCCGCCGCGGGCATTTCGGCCGGGGCCTTTGCCCAGGAGGTGGAGCGGTTCCGCAAGAACCGGGCATGGCAGGCCCGCAAGAAGCAGGCCCGCCGGGAGCTGACGCCGGCGGCCCAGCTCCAGCCCCGGGAGCGGGAGCTGCGGTATGAGAACCTCCGCTCCGCCCGGGCGGAGGAGGGGGTGGTGAGGCTGCTGCTGCTGGAGCCCGACCTGTTCCCCCAGGTGGAGGGGCTGGGGCCGGAGCAGTTTTCCGCCCCGGTGCTGGCCAAGATCTACGCCCTGCTGTGCCAGCGCCACCGGGAGGGGCGCTCCACCCAGTTGGCCGCCCTCGCCGGGGCGCTCTCCCCGGAGGAGATGAGCCACCTGGTGAGCGTGATGGATCAGCCGGAGGCCCTGGCGCACAGCGCCCAGGCCCTGCGGGATTACATAGAAATCATTGAGACCGAGGCCCTCAAGCGGGGCGGGGCGGGCGCAAGCGACCCCCTGCTGGCGGCACGGGAGAAGTTCAGAGAAAGAAAAGCGTATGGAGGATAACCGCATGAGTGAGAAGAAGACCACCAGCAAGAAGGTACACACCCTGACCCTGGAGGATCAGACCAAGCTGGCCCAGGCCAATGTGAAGAAGATGGAGCAGGGCAAGATCGAGGTCATGAAGGTCGTCGAGGGCGTCCAGGGGGCGGAAAAGCTGGCGGAGCTGATCGAGCGGGGCAAGAAAAACGGCAAGCTCTCATCCAGTGAGCTCATGGATGTGCTGGAGAACCTGGATCTGGAGAGCGACCAGATGGACAAGATCTACGATACCCTGGAGAACCTGGGCATCGACACCGTGGGCGATGACTATCTGCCCGAGCTGGCCGATGATATCATGCCCCCCCTGGAGGAGCTCAACGAGATTGAGGAGCTCCCCGAGGAGGAGATGGTGGATCCCAATACGCTGGTGGACTCCTTCGGCATCGACGACCCTGTGCGGATGTACCTCAAGGAGATCGGCAAGGTGAATCTGCTCACCCCCGACGAGGAGATCCAGCTGGCCCAGGACATGGGCGCCGGCGACGCGGCCAAGGAGCAGCTGGAGGAGCTGGAGCGGGCCCGCAAGAACGGCGAGGAGAGCTCCATCTCTGAGGAGGACGAGAAGGAGCTGCGCCGCCTGGTGAAGCGGGGCGAGGCCGCCAAGCAGCGCCTGGCCGAGGCCAACCTCCGTCTGGTGGTGTCCATCGCCAAGCGGTACGTGGGCCGCGGCATGCTCTTCCTGGATCTGATCCAGGAGGGCAACCTGGGCCTCATCAAGGCGGTGGAGAAGTTCGACTACACCAAGGGCTACAAGTTCTCCACCTATGCCACCTGGTGGATCCGCCAGGCCATCACCCGGGCCATCGCCGACCAGGCCCGCACCATCCGCATCCCCGTCCACATGGTGGAGACCATCAACAAGGTCATCCGCGTCTCCCGCCAGCTCCTCCAGGAGCTGGGCCACGACCCCTCCCCCGAGGAGATCGCCGAGGAGATGAGTATGCCCGTGGACAAGGTGCGGGAGATTCTGAAAATTGCCCAGGAGCCGGTGAGCCTGGAGACCCCCATCGGCGAGGAGGAGGACTCCCACCTGGGCGACTTCATCCCCGACGAGGACGCCTCCGAGCCGTCGGAGGCCGCCTCCTTCACCCTGCTCAAGGAGCAGCTGGTGGACGTGCTGGGTACCCTGACCCCCAGGGAGGAGAAGGTGCTCAAGCTGCGCTTCGGCATTGAGGACGGCCGCACCCGCACCCTGGAAGAGGTGGGCAAGGAGTTCAACGTCACCCGTGAGCGCATCCGCCAGATCGAGGCCAAGGCTCTGAGAAAACTGCGCCATCCCAGCCGTTCCAAGAAGCTGAAGGACTTCCTGAACTGATTCTTTTTTGATGCCGTCAGGCATTGGGCGCAGTTTCGGGGTCCCCGCGGGAGCCCAGCGCAAGCGGGTCCCGTGGGGAGAGGAGGAGCCGCGGAGCGAGGGAGCCTTCGCCGTCCGGCGGAGGCGAGGAATGCGCAGCCCGCGACGACGACGCGCCACCCCAGCCGCTCCAAGAAGCGGAAGGACTTTCTGAACTGAGACAGTACAGCGACGAGACGAGGCCCGGAACCATATGGTTCCGGGCCTCTGATCTGTCGAAGATCTCCCGCAAAGGAAAGCCGCGCAGAGTTCCTGCGGCAGCAGCCGCAGGAATGAAACGAAAATCCGTCATTTCCGGGGACATGTGCCTCGGAAATGACACTTCTCATGGCGGAAGGGGCGACTATTTCGCTGGAAATCGAGTCCCCTCCGCCATGCTGCCTTACTCGAAAAAGTGGCGCTGCCACTTTTTCGACACGCTGGCGAGGCCCGGAACCGTATGGTTCCGGGCCTCGCTGCGTCTCCTATGCATCGTCTCCGGGGAGCGGGCTGCACCCCCCGTCCTGGTAGGGGTTGACGTAATCCGGAGGGCAGAGGTGCGTTTCGCTCCACAGCAGCATGTGGTTCAGCACAGGCAGAAAGCTCTCGCCCATGGCCGTGAGGGTGTACTCCACCCGGGGCGGAACCTCGGGATAGACCTCCCGGTGGAGAAAGCCGTCGGCCTCCAGCTCGCGGAGCTGCCGGGTCAGGGTGGACTGAGTGATGCCGTCCAGGCGGCGCAGCAGCGCCCCGAAGCGCTGTACCCGGTAGAAGGCCACATACCACAGGATCAGGATTTTCCACTTCCCGCTGAGCACCGCCTGCAGGCGGCTCATGGGAAGGCAGCGGGCCAGCGCCTCCGGCGTCTGGAATTTGTTGTCTGCCATTGCGTTCCCTCCCTGTCCTGACATTATAGCGGGAAACCGGAAAAAAGCAAGACAGGATCAAAAAAGATACCGGGGCGCAAAAAAGACCGTACTTGAAGAACGGGCGGGGGCGGGCTATGCTGAACGGGACAAACCACAAGGAGGCAAACTGCCATGCACTACACAGGCACCATCTGGCGTCCGCCCTATGAATCCGGCTCCCTGCTGCTGGAGGCGACCGCCGGCTGCACCCACCACCGCTGCAAGTTCTGCACGCTTTACGACGAGCTGCCCTTCCACTTCCGGCTCTCTCCCCTGGAGGACATTGAGGCGGATCTGGCCGAGGCCCAGGAGCTGCTCCGGGGACAGCTCGTACAGCGGGTCTTTCTGGTGGGGGCAAACCCCTTTGCGCTTCAGACAGAGCGGCTGAAGGCCATCGCGGGGCGCATCCGCAAGTACTTCCCGGAGTGCCGGACCATCGGCTGCTTCGCGCGGGTGACCGATGTGGGACGGAAAACCGATGAAGCGCTCCGGGAGCTCCGCCGCCTGGGGTACGACGGCCTGACCATCGGCGTGGAGACGGGATACGATCCGGCGCTGCTCTTCATGGACAAAGGCTATCAGGCGCGGGACATCGTGGAACAGGCGCACCGGCTGGACGAGGCGGGCATCGCCTATCACTTTTTCTATCTGGCCGGAATTGCCGGGGCCGGACGCGGAGAGGCGGCGGCCCTGGCCAGCGCGTCGGTGTTCAATCAGACCAGCTCCCGCATCCTGGGCAGCTCCATGCTGACGGTCTATCCCCAGTCCCGGCTTTTTTCGGAGATGCAGGCCGGCCGGTGGACGGAGGCCGGGGAAGTGGAGAAGCTGGAGGAGCTGAAAACCCTGGTGGAGCACCTGGAGCGGCCCCTCTATTTTGCGGCCCTGGGAGCGTCCAACGCGGTTTCGGTTCACGGCTTTCTGCCGGAGGAGCGGGACGCCGTGGCCGCCAAGCTGGCGCGGGCCTGCCGCCCGGAGCACGAGGACGCCCTGCGCCGTTACCGGGCCGGTCTGCGGCATCTGTAGTGGAAATAATACTTGAAAAACATATAGGAATAGTATAATATAGAAAGGGAAAGAAAGTGGGCATACTGGTTTCCAAAGGAGGCATGCAGGTTGAATAACATTCAGAAGGCGGCCGTCATCGGCTGCGGCTTTGTAGGCTCCAGCATTGCGTTCACGCTGATGCAGAGCGGCATCTTTTCCGAGCTGGTGCTCATCGACGCCAACCGGGACAAGGCGGAGGGGGAGGCCATGGATCTGTCCCACGGCCTGCCCTTCACCCACCCCATGGACATCCGGGCGGGGGACTACGATGACGTGGCCGACTGCGCCCTGGTGATCGTCACCGCCGGTGCGGGGCAGAAGCCGGGGGAGACCCGGCTGGATCTGGTGCACAAGAATGTGGCCATTTTCAGGAGTATCATCCCGGAGATCGCCCGGCGCAATAGGGACGCCATCCTGCTCATCGTGTCCAATCCCGTGGACGTGCTCACCTGGGCGGCGTGGAAGCTGTCCGGCTACCCGGCCAACCGGGTGCTGGGCTCGGGCACGGTGCTGGACACCGCCCGGCTCAAGTACCTGCTGGGGGAGCGCCTGGGGGTGGACAGCCGCAGCGTCCACGCCTTCATCATCGGCGAGCACGGGGACAGCGAGCTGGCGGTGTGGAGCGGGGCCAACGTGTCCGGCATCTCCCTGGATCACTTCTGCGAGCTGCGGGGCTACTACGAGCACGACAAGGCCGACGAGTGGCTCCAGCGGGAGGTGCGGGACAGCGCCTATGGGATCATCCGCCGCAAGGGGGCCACCTACTATGGCGTGGCCATGGCGGTGGAGCGCATCGTCCGCGCCATCGTGCGGGACGAGCACTCGGTGCTCCCGGTGTCCAACCTGCTCCAGGGCCAGTACGGCATCGACGGCCTGTGCATGAGCATACCCGCCGTGGTGGGCCGGAACGGGGTGGAGGACACCCTGGAGATCCCCCTCTCCCCGGCAGAGCGGGAGGCCCTGCGGGACTCCGCCGCCACCCTGCGGGGCGTGGTGGATAGCCTGGAGCTGTGAGAAAATGCGAAAACGGAGCCCGGCGCACAAAGCGCGCCGGGCTCCGTTTTTTGTCCGCCCGGCTCAGGGGATCACCAGCCAGGCTACCCGCTGGGCGTTGTCGGAGGGCCAGTTGTCATAGGCCGCGCTCATGGAGACCTGCCAGGCATCCTCAAACACAGCGTAGCAGGCGGCCAGCTTCCCGTCCTGGGCGGCGGGGGCTTCAAGCATCTCCACCGGCTGTCCGTCTACCAGAGCGGTGGTGCTGCCCGGCGTCAGAGTGATGGTGACGCCCCGGTAGGTCATGGCGGCGGTCTGGGCCTCGTTGCTCCATACGCAGTCCACCCCCAGCCCTTCACACAGGGCCCGGACGGGGACGCTGTAGCCGCCGCCCTCCGACAGGCGGTCCATCAACGGGATCTGGAAGGGATAGAGGGCGGGATCTATCTCTACAGGCTCTGGTCTGCCGCCGTCCAGGGGATAGGCCATGCCGTTGAACACTACCGCATCCACCTGGGAGAGCTCCAGCACAGAGCGGAGCGGATGGGCGTAGTCGCAATGGATTGTGCCTCGATCGTTCCAGGAGGTGGGGCCAAGCAAATTGTCGCCCACGATCTGCCCCCAGCCGCACAGGGAGCCGTCGGTCATGCGGAAGAAAAGCAGGGGGAAAGCGTCGCCGTCCGCGTCGGCAAAGGAGTATTCCATCTGAATGGAGAGAGGAGACAGACTCACGGTTTCCAGGGTAACAGGGGCACCACCCTCAATGTGATCAAAGGTGCCGGAACCGGTACCCTCAGCGTTAACCTCCACGGTAACAGGCTCTACCGGCTCCACGGGAATCTCCACGTAGGCGCCCTCCTCCATAAGGCCCAGCCGGAGCTGCACGGCGTAGACGGCGGCATTCAGCTCATCGACTCTCATACTGTAGGTGCGGGAGGTCTCCGTGCGCAGCGCCTCCTTTTCCCCATAGCTGAATCCACCTGCCACGGGCATCTCGACGGCAGGGCCGTTTCCGGTAGGAGTGGGCTCCGGCTTGACGGCCTCGTTCTCCAGAGCACGGACAGAGAAGGTGTCCATGTTCTCGAAGTCATCCGCCATGAGGGCTGCTGCTGCCGCGTCATTTTTGGCATCAATGGTGACCAGCAGATAGGCGGAGCTGGTGTCCGCCACCGAGCTGATCACCGACAGGGTGTAGTTGTCGTCACGGATGGAATATGTCTCATGGCTTACGTAGTCCTCAACCGGGGTATTGTCCCCCTCAAAGTAGAAGTCCAGCACGTTCCACCGGCTGGCTACGGCCAGGGCGGAGCCGGCCAGCAGGGCCGCGATGGCGGCCGCCGCCGCGGCAAATCGGAGTTTCTGTCTCATATAGGCTCTCCTTTCCGAGGGGACGGCGTTCAGCGCGGCGTTGACCCGCCGCTTGACCGCCGCCGGGTCAGCCTGGGGACAGGGCACGCCCATCGGTACTGCGCCGTCCCACAGCTCCTGCATCCGGTCTCTCACGCCTCCACCCCTCCTTTCGTCAATGTATCCCGCAGGGCCTTCCGCCCCCGGAACAGCCGCTGCTTGGCGGCGGTCTGGGTCAGGCCCAGGGCACGGGCGATGTCCTTGAGCTTGTCGCCGCAGTAGTAATAGCGCAGGAACAGGGTGCGGTCGGGCTCGTCCAGCCCCTCCACCGCGTCCCACAGCCGGGCCGCCCACTCCCGCCGCTCCGCCTCGGCCTGGGGGTCC
>ENA-UONZ01003223-UONZ01003223.1-human-gut-metagenome-genome-assembly--contig:-C93old-NODE-3223-length-10846-cov-8.979891_pt1 | contig 10846 bp, 12 predicted proteins | sample MGYA00242468_ERZ724015 | MGnify/ENA metagenome assembly ERZ724015
TTAGGCGTGTTAGGTGTTACGCATACTCTCTATTTCTCTAATTTCAATACTTAATAGAAAAAAGATGTTACCTTGTTACCCTCATTGTGCCCCAACGGTTTCGGGGGTAACTTTGCAATGTTACCCGATGTTACCATGTTACCCTTGAATGTTACCTTCGGGCCGATGTTACCCTAAATGTTACCTCGAATGTTACCCTCTCACGAAGCCCCTCTGGGCCCCGCAATACCCGAACTTCAAGGCCTGCGCCGTGCGCTTCCACCCCGGTGTCGCCGCGATGACTCCATTGATCTCCTGTGTATCACTGTACCGCATATCCTTCTTCTGGCCGTCGAAAAGCTCACACCAGATCTCCAGGGCGCACACCCGCTCCCGCGGCACCAGCTCAACTTTCCCGGTCACATTGCCGCCCCAGAACATCCGGCGGCGGTCCAGCGGCCATGTGGACCAGTCCTTGGGAACCGGGCGCTCCAGAAACTCCAGGATCAACCCTTCCCGGGCGCTGATCTCCCGGTGCTCCTCCTGCTGCTCCTTGGCCACTTCGGCCAGCTCCCCGGCCAAATACAGGGGCTCCCCAAGTCGCCAGCGCGCCACTGCCTCGGCCCAGATCTGATCCAGCTCTTGCCCCAGGTCGTTCCACACGCTTTTCGTGGCCGGGTGTTTCCCTACATCTACCGGCCAGAACCGGCGATTCCCCGTCTTATCCTGAAGGTAGTCCCCGGTGTTGGTGGTACCGAAAAAAACGCAGCATCGGGGCATCTCCTTGACATGGCGGCCATAGGCGGCCCGAAACCGATCCACGCGCAGACTGAGAAACTGCTTGATTCGAGAGACATCAGTACGGCGAAAGGCGTCCAGCTCGGAGATCTCCACCAGCCACACCCCCTGCAGCAGCTCACTGGCTTCCTTGCCTTCAAAGGTGCGGATGGAGTCGTTGAACCATCCCTTGGACATCTTATCCAGCAGGGTGCTCTTGCCGATCCCCTGCGGCCCGGAGAGAATGGTCATGTTATCAAATTTGGTGCCCGGCTCCATGGCCCTGGCCACGGCCGCGGTAAACGCCTTTCTGGTCACCGCCCGGATGTACGGAGTATCCTCGGCCCCAAGGTAGTCAATGAACAGCGTGTCTAGGCGGGGCGTCCCATCCCACTGAAGCCCACCAAGATAGGCGGTAACCTCATTGAATGCGTGCTTCTCACTGTGCAGAGAGAGCGCCCCATCGATCTTGCTGGTGCCGGTGATTTGATAGAACTTCTCCAGATACCAATAAAGGCCCTGGTTGTCATTGTCACCCCACAGACGGCGCTCTGTACGCTCTGTCCATGGAAGGGGGCCCAGCACTTCCCCTCGGCCGGCGAATTGGTTGAGCGCAAACTTCCCCTTCAGCCGGGGGTCGTGCTCTAGGATGATCCAGACATTGTCCATAGTGGCCAGCGGTACCCCGGTCTTACTGTGTACCTTCAGCAGGTTCAGCCAGCTGGTGTCCTCTGCCGAGGCCGCCCCGTCAGTCGCCGCCACAGTGAAACCTGCGGTTGCCTCCTGCCATCGCTCCTGCAGCAACAGGCCGGAGACCTGCTGATCCTGGGCGGCCAGCTCGCACATGGCCGTGTAGCTGGGCAGGCGGTTGGTGGGGGTATCGGGCTGGGCCTCGTCGTCCTTGCCCCCAAAGCAGTGAAGCCGCACCAGGTCAAAGGAGTTGACCAGCTTCCCGCTGCAGGGATCTGTGGCGTGGTGGGAGTATAAGAATTTGCCGTTGTCGTAGAGCACCGCGCCGCCGGTAGTGGAGCCGCCGGTGTAGGTGTAGCGGCCCGGTATGACCGTCGGCTCATAGATGCCGGGCAGGAACTTGTCCATAGCGGCCTCGATGCCATAGGTGCGGCAGAACGCCCCTACAATGCCATGTTTGGTCAGTGGGTCCCCCTGCTTGGCCGCCAGCTTGGCGGGGCTCACAGCCCCCGGTATGGTCGGCCAGGAGGTGGTATCACGCCAGTCCGCATATTCCCCCAGCAGGCGGTCTGCAGACAGCATCGGCTTATCGTCCCAGTAGTACACATACGGCCCGTCCGCACAGCAGCTGGGCCAGTACATCAGCCGAGACGCCTCGAAGGTCGTTGGATCAAACAGCGCCATGGTCGAGTCGATGTACCAGGCTACTTTGCGCGCAATGGGCTCGTACTCGTCAGCGGTACAGGCGCGATCCAGTGGGAGCAGCACACGCAGCCGGGGGGCGTCCGGGCGGTGCTTACGGGTGGAGTAGATACAGTAGCCATATCCCAGTGACGCCACCCTGGCGCATACAGACTCTGTATCCCCCGCGGGGATGTTATCCAGATCCAGAGTCAGCACATCCCGCCCAGTGACTGCGCTGGCCTTGCGGCGGGGGCCATTTAAGGTGCCGGCCACAAAGCCGCCTACATCCTTCAGGTCGTCTTGCTGCCCTTTGGAGAGGGCCAGGTACTGGGCCATGGTCTCTGTGCTTCGGGCTGGCAGGCGCAGCTTCTCGTACAACTCTGAAATCAGCAGGGTCTGTGGGTGCCACTGGATGGCCCGGCGATTGGCCCCTACAGTAATGGTGATTAGTCTGTCATTTGTCATAGTCGATGCCTCCTAAAGCGGCAGCGTTCTCTTTGGGCCCTGGGCGGCCTCGTGCGGCCGCTGATGGGCATATGGGGCCGGCAGGCCCGCCGGGATAGGGATAAGCGCCAAACCCCGGCGGGCTGTACGGCGGTGATTCATTATAGTCAAAGCCTCTCTGCTTCATCGGCGCGGTGAACAACGCCCAGCCCATGCAGCAGCATACCCATAGCCGTTGGGTCCAGGTCGGTAAATCTGTCTCCGTCTACGCCGACCACCAGGATCGGCCCTACAAAATCGACACCTAAAAAGCGGCAGTTATACGGAAGCCCCAGGAGCCGGCCCTCCTCGTTGCAGATGATGGCCGCGTCTTTGGCCAGGGTGACCGTCTCAATATATCCGCCCACAGTGGCCTGCAGTTCCTCCAGGGTGTTGGGGATGTCCCACGGCTCCGGTCGACACCCAGGCGCTTTATAAATTACTCGCACGGAAGGTCATCCTCCTTCCCGATTAGGCCATGCGACTGGGCGATGATCAGGAGAGACCGTCGCAGCGTCTCCAGCTGGACCGGATCATTCTTCGCACGCTTGGCCAGGCCAGCCAGGTCCGACACCTCCACCCTTAGTCTGGTTAATTTCAGATGGTCATCGGCGGCACCGGCGGCCATGCGAAGCGCATCAGCCAGTTCTTCAGCGTTCCGGCGTTCACGGTCGTACCGGGTGATTCCTGTTTCTTGGTAACTCTGATACGCTCGGTCAGCCTTGGTCTGATACTTCTCCGCCATGGCATAGAGCTTTTCCTCAGTCATTGGACTTCTCCTCCTTCGGTAGGCCTCGGTAATAGATTTCCGAAGCAAAGTAGCTGTGGGTGCAGTTCAGCGCCGGAATGCGCATATCAATGGCCATTTTTTCTCCAGCCCGGTGGATCCGCTGCACTGTCCCTGTCTGGACCAACAACCGCGGGCGGCCATCATTCCGGAGGAGGGAAAAGCGGAAGGTCTCACCAAGGTTGGCCGTGTAGTTCGCACAGTGCACGGTTCTGATTTTACGCATTTCTTCATTCCCTCCCTTACAGTCCAAGGTTCAGCACCTTCACCAGCGCGCAGCTGTCACAGTGCTGCTCCTCCAGTTCTGTCTCATTGGCGCACTCCCGCGGCCAGCGGCAGTAGTCGTCACAAAAGGTCTGGATGGCCTTTCTCGCCGCTGTCTCCCAGCAGGCGGAGTGGAACACATTAGTGCACCGGACAGGCTTGCCGCAGATCTTACAGTTCGCCATCGTCATCATCCTCCTCGGTTTCCCGCTCGTATACCTCGCGGGTGATGTACTCCACTTGGTCGGGATCCACGCCGCAACACACAGCCATATCTGTCCTGATCGCGTCAGCGAAGGCCTCAGTCAGGTCCTTCAACTCAGCAGTACCCATCGGGCTGATGTACACTGAATGTGACGCATAGCCCTCTGAGCCGGGGCCACCGTATAAAGAAGATCCATGGATACGAAAATAGAGGGACACTTTCACTTCAAACTGTGGGGCAAACATAAGCAATTACCTTCTTTCGTAGTGGTTAGTTTTTGATGATGGGCGCCGCTTTCTTTTGACGGGAAGACCTGCCTCTGGCAGTCCTCCGAACAGTGCAGCCCGCCCCTGCGGGGCACGGCCGCCGATGGTTGGTATGCAGGATATACATACAAACAATTCGACTGTCGCAGGTGCCAGAATAGATACAGCCCCGGCAACGGCTATTGGTCTGACTCTGCATCGAGCACCAGCCCCTCCTTCTCATGTTTCAGCCGGGCGGCGATGGCCTCATGCTCATACAGATACTGGATCTTGATGCCGGTAACCTGCTCCGCCTTCTGGCGCAGTTTGTCATAGGCATAGTCAGCATCCACCTCCTGGGTCATCCGTTCCAGCTCCTCGCTGTTGGCCTGAAAGGCGTCGAAGAACCGTTGAACCCGTTTAGGACCCAGACCAAACGCGTCGGCCATGGAGCACACCATCAGCCACATGGCCCGCTGGACACGGGTGTCAGCCTCGATCTGGAGAGCGGCGTCCGTAGCCGCCTGCTTGATCCCCGCAGCGATGGCTCGGTCATGGGCCAACTTCTGAGCGTAGGTCATGCCCTGGGGCAACCCTCTGTGTTTCATACAACTTCCTCCTCTGTCATCGGGCATGGGGGCTCAGAGCGCGGCGCCCCAGCTTCTGTGGCAACAGACGCCCGCCTCATAGCCCATTTCGTTGTAAAAAAGACCGGAGTAATCCAAATATCCACCCCCGACTGGCTCTCCGGAAGCAGGGGGTGCCCCGTCAACGGGTTGGTCAATGAGTTCCCAATCGCGACATATCCGGGGCACCCCAGAAGGGAAAGCTGGATGTAGCACATCATAGCCACCACGGGATCGATGTCCTGACCGACGAACAATGCGTGTTCCTGGTAGTTGATCCCTGCTCTGCGCAGGGTGTTGGCCGCAGCGATTAAGGTGGCGCCGGCACCGCAGGAAGGGTCCAGGATGGAGATCCAACCCTGCCGGCGGATCTGCTCGTCTGCGTCCTGCAGGGACATCTCCGCCATGGCCTGGCACAGGTGGTACGGAGTAAAGAACTGACCGCGCCAATGGTTACCCATGCCCAGGCTCATGTATAGGTCGCCCAGGAAGTCCTGCTCCTGGTTCGTATCCAGGGCCTCCACCGTGGCGGTCACCAGCTGGGTAATCAGCTGCTGCTCCTTCGGCTGGTAACCGGTGGCGAGTTCCAGGTACCGGCGCTCCCGCGGCTCCGCTCGATCCCTGTCCAGGCTGTCGGCTCCGGCAAAGTTGCTCGAAGATCTTCACAAAGGGTTTCTGGTGCTCCTTGGGGATAAACTTAGGCATAGATCCTCCGGTCAGTCCTTTTTGAAAAAGGGATTCACCCACCCGTCAGCGGTGAGCGGTAGCCCCTCGGCCCAGACGGGCACTTGACTCATGATCTCGACCACCCGGTCTAGATCCTGCTTCGTGCCGCCTGGCGCCTCAATGACCACTTCGTCGTGAATATGGAACACCACGCGGTATCCGACGGCCTCCAGGCGTTCGATGGCCTCGGCCAGCACATCCCGCGCTACTGCCTGGGTGATGTTCTCGGCCAGCTTGCCCCCGTAGGTCTCCAGGGACTTCCACTTCTTTGTGGTCTGATCCTGGCCGTAGTAGCACAGGGCCGCCTGGCCGAAGCGGTTGGTACCCATGTGCGGATGTGTATAGTAGAGCTTCCGGCCGTTGGGGAGCTGGATGGTCAGAGCGTCCAGGCCGTTGGCAGGATCGCACTCTCGGGCAAAAGCCAGGCGGCCGCCCTGGATCTCAATGCGCCGGCCGCTGTTGACAGCTTCCTTGGCAGCAGCCTCCACAGTGTACCAAAACTGGACAATAGCGGGGTTGGTGCTGCGCCACCGGGAAACGATGTCGGGAAGTTCCTCCTCCGTCAGCCCATTGTCCAGAGCGCCCATACTGATCAGGGAGCCAGTGCCGCCCTGGTAGCCCAGGGCCAGCGTGGCCACCTTGCCCTTCTGGCGGTAGCTGTATTCTGGACTGCCCTTCTGGATCTTCTCCAAGGGAATCCCGAACATCTGGGAGGCCGTGGCTTCATAGATCTTCCCGTGGGTGCGGAACACCTCCAGCACCCACTCCTCGCCGGCCAGCCAGGCAATCACGCGGGCCTCGATGGCGCTAAAGTCAGCATCCACCAGGGTGCAGCCGGGCGCGGCGACGAAAGCGGTGCGGATCAGCTGGGACAAAGTATCCGGCACGGAGCCGAACACGACCTTCAGCGCGTCCATCTGGCGCCCCTTGACCAGGTCGCGGGCCAGGGGCAGCAGCGTCTCCTTGATGTAGGTGCGGGGCAGATTCTGGGGCTGGACAATCCGGCCGGCCCAGCGCCCGGTCCGGGAGGCCCCGTAGAACTGGAGCAGCCCCCGCACCCGGCCGTCGGAGCAGGCCGCGGCCTGCAGGGCGGCGTACTTTTTGTTGCTGGTCTTGCCCAGCTCCTTGCGGATCTCCAGCATGCGCCGGGCGGCGTCACCGGGCAGATCCTTGGCCAGCAGATTGCTGACCGTGGCCTTCTTCAAATCGGTGATTTTCTCTCCGGTCTCCTTCTGCAGCCACTTGGTCAGCTGGGCCACGCTGTTGGGGTTATCCAGTCCGGAGATCTCCACCGCCTCCTGAAGGTATTGGGAGCGGGCGGTGTCGTCCAGCTCCAGGGCGCCCTCCACCAGCTGCCAGTCTACCGCCACACCTCGGAGGTTAATGATCTGGTCGGTAACCCACTGGGCCTGCACCTGGTCAGGTACAGGGACGCTGGAGAGCCGGCGCTCCACCTCCATCTCCGTCACTACATCCTGGGCATTGTAGTTCTTGAACAGCTCCCACTTGGCAGGGTCGTGATGGGGAAGGTTGCGGGTGCGGCCGCCGTTGGCCTTGGTGGGCGTGCAGGGCACGCAGAAGTAGCGGATCAGCGCCCGGCCGGTGGAGAGCTTCTGGCGGTCCTCCGGGAGCCCCAGGGCCTTGCCAACGGCCTCCAATCCGGCAGGGTATCCCACATACATCCCGTGGAGCATGGTGCATCGCCACTGGGGGAGCCAGGCTTCTGGCGGATAGCTAATGTTCTCGTGGAGCCGAAAATGACGACTTAGGCAGTACCACTCAAAAGCGGCATTGTAGGCGTGTTTGATAGTAGCAGGGTCAAACATTCGCGCCATAATCTCTTGGGGTATCCGCTCTCCCTGCGCCAGGTCTACCACCTGGACAGGGCTATCATCAAGACTGTAGGCGAACAGGAGGATGGAAAAGGCCGGGCTCTGGGCATACGCATAGAGCCCGGCCTTTCCGAGGTCCACATCGCTGTAGGTCTCAATGTCGATGGAGAGGTGCCGTACAGCGTTCATAGATCGCACCTCTTACCAGGGCAGACCGGTGATGGGGTTGACCGAAGGGTAGCCTGGATACGCAGGGGCGGCAGGGGCAGCGGGTGCCGCCGGGGGCGCGGGGTAGCTGGGCGCGGCAGGAGCCACCGCCTGGAAAGCGTCCTGGGCAGTGATGTGGCTGCCCAGCGGGTCTCCGTCCGCAGTCTTTTGGACACCGTTCAGGCCGCACCCGATCCCCTTCTTTCCAGCCTGGTTATAGGCGAAGAAGTTGACATTGACATTGCCCCACATGCCGCTGTAGACCTGGGTGGGGTCGATGATGGGCTGCACCTGGCTATCGACCACAAAAGGTGCCTGCTTGCTGGAGGCCGTGAACACCCAGCAGCCCTTGCATTCCTCACCGAAAGCGGAGCCGTCACTGGGCCGGGGACCGTCGCCATCGTGGACGCAGATAGCGGGCTGGGGCGGCCGCACGCCGTTCCACTTGGTGGAGACCCCCGCCTCAATGGCCTGGGCCACGGCCTGGTCGATGGCCGCCTTGGCTGCCGTGTTGCTCTTGGGAACCAGGATCGTGCAACCGTACTTGGGCTCGCCCGCGGGGTTATTGAAGGGCGGCTTGGGCTGGAACAAATTGCAGTAGGAAAAACGAACTCCAGAGATCGTGATAGGCATAATGATTTGTCCTCCTTCTCATAATTCAGATTCAATTTGTTTTTGAGCAGACGGATTCGCTGGGCGGCGCCTGCCCTGCGGAGCGCTTTGTCGCTGTCGAGCTTTTTGGCGATGGCCTCCAGTTCGCTTGCCCAATCCTGGGCCATGCGATGCCAGTGCTCGAGATCTTGCTCATAGCTGAGGAGATCTGTTTCAACGATGGCCTCCGCGCGGGCGTTTTTGCTGACAAGGTTTTCGACCAGTTTGGCCGCGTCCTCGCCCGCATACTCACGGACGATCTCCTGGATGGTACAGCTGCCCAACAGGGTGTGCAGCTTTCCGTCCGGGGTGTACACGGTTTCAACCATCCGGTGTCACCGCCTCAAAAGCCGCCTCTGCAGGAGTGTAGGGCTCGCGGGGATCGTTCTCCGGGACGAGGGCAGGTTTGCCGGGCCGCTTGACAACCAGGTCGCCGGCAGTGTCGGCGAAGGTCTTCTTGCCCATGGATTTCTCCAGGGCGGCCACAGATACCGGCTCGCGCTCATATAGCATCGCCTCGGCAACTCCGCGGCTCTGCAGCTGGGCGAAGGCAGCGTCGGCGCCGCCGGCCCAGTCCCTGGAGCCCCGGCCCTCCACCACCTTATAGCCACCGATCTGCCGTCCGGAAAGGGCAGCGGACAGGGCGTAGGTCTCCACATCCTTGATCCAGGCTGCCAAGGCCCGGCCGCGGGTGAGGATATCGCCCAGCTGCTCGTCGGTGTAGAGCGCGCCATCGATGGGCTGTCCGGCTCTGGGAGCCCCACCCAGCTCCAGCATCTGCCTGGCACGGGCGGAGCACTGGGCGCGTGCCCTGCAGAACCGGCACCAGTCTCCGGAGGCGAAGTCTCCCTTGCCCTCCCAAGCAAGGGCGGCCACCGGCTTCACCACCGTCTCGCCCCACTCCCGCAGGGCCTCCACAGTGGTGTCCCACTCTCGGATTCCGTCGGCGTTGGGCTGGACGATGGAGAGGTGGACCTCCCGGATAGAGTCACCGTAAATGGGGTAGTAGGTCTTGAGGGCGCCCAGGGCGTAGAGCATCATCTGGGGGTTGTCCTCCGCCTCCACCAGCACGCCGGCGCCGTTCTTATAGTCCACCACGCACATCCTGGGTGGTGCGACTACGAGGCAATCGGCAGTACCAAAGCCTTCCGGTACATAATCGCTGAAGTCCACCTGCGTCTCCAGCGCGATGAAGGGCTGGACAGCGCCGTAGGACATGGCCAGGGCCTTGATGTGCTCCAGGTAGGAATCAGTGGCGGCGTCCATGTCCTTGTCGTAGTGCGGGTCGGCCTTCAGCTTCTTCATCTGGCTGTTGTAAGACCGGGTGCTCATGGGCTCAATGTACTTGCGCACCTTCAGCTCGGCGATGGCATGGGCCAAGGTGCCGGCGGCGGCATAGTCGCTGGGCGTGTCCGGGAGCCCCTCACCCAGCCGAGCGGAGGGCGGACAGTTGAGCCAGCGTTTAGAGCTACTGGCCCCAAGTAGGGCGTGATTACTGGGGGGCATGGTCGCCGCCTCCTCTCTTGGCTGCCACGAAGTCCGGGCAGCTCTGCCGGGTCCCGCCCGGTGCGAGACCGGGCGGGCAGTAGACATCAGGGTGGCGTACGCAGCAGCCAGCGGGTTCCGCCGCTGCCCTTGCGCACCGGGCACAGATACAGCCCTTTTGCGCCGCATCCAGGCAGTAAGTAGCACGGGTGCTCATCAGATCCGCGCCCCCAATCCGCGCAGCGCGGTGGCAAAGGCGCCGTACTGGGCTGGGGCCAGCTGGGTGATGGCCTGCACGCCGTACTGCACCAGCAGCGAGGACAGCTCAGTCATCTTGGCGGGGTCTGTTGACACCAGCTCAACGCCGGCCTTGGACAGTTGCTCCTGGGTGTAGGAGGGAGCCGGCGCGGCTGCAGCAGGCATACTACCAGGGGCCGCAGTCGGGCCAGGAGCTACCGGGGCAGCCGGAGCAGCAGGGGCAGGAGCGGGGACAACCGGGGCAGCTACGGGGGCTGGGGCCGACGCAGAAGCAGGGGCAGCGGTTGGAGCAGTCACGGGGGCCGGAGTCGGCGCCGATGTGGGGGCAGCGGGAGCCGTGGCAGGGGCCGGCACTGGAGCAGGAGAGGCAGGAGCGGCGGGGACGGCAGGGATGGACGGGTTCTTGGGCACCTTGGACACGACAGCTTCCGCGCTCCCACCGCCGGACGCCAGCAGCTGGCGGGCAGCGGTATCGATCAGGGGATCTGCCTGACAGTGCAGGCCCATGGCGGCCAGAGAAATCAGTGCTTCGGTGGGCGTGGCGCCGGTGATCTTGATTTCAATCATAATTAACAACTCCTTTCAGCATTAAGAGAGTATCCTACCCTCTGCCGGGCGTTCCGCAGTTGGGTTGGGTGAATAGCCGGACGGTCGATGTGTGTAATGGGGTTGTACCGCAGAGCGCCCGGCAGGGAATAGGATGTATGTCATTGTCAAGGTACGGTATATATCATCAGGGCGGCGATCTCCCCTGGAGCCGACGGGATCCCGTGACGCTCCAGTTACGGAGCGTTTCGGCCCTGCCCCGTCAGGCAGCGGCCATCATCAGACGGGCTGTAGCTGTTTCCCCTGCCTTCCGCCGGACGCCCGTTACTTAGCGGGCGCCCAGCAGTCAAAGAAGGGTTGTGTGTCGGGCGATGAGCAGACGCCCGGCGGAGGACAGGGGG
>ENA-UONZ01003224-UONZ01003224.1-human-gut-metagenome-genome-assembly--contig:-C93old-NODE-3224-length-10845-cov-159.510843_pt1 | contig 10845 bp, 9 predicted proteins | sample MGYA00242468_ERZ724015 | MGnify/ENA metagenome assembly ERZ724015
GAGAGTATTTTTAACTATTTTGTTTTAAAATATATGTATTCGGATTAATAATGGAGCAAAATGATTAAAACAGAGTGGTAGCAAACATCATCATTTTAAGGTTCTATAATTGTATAAAACATGCTATTCAGCATAAAATAATCGAAAAGATTAACAATTTGATAGATTTACAAGTTTTTTTCAATAAAATAGTTGTATGTTTCATATTTATTAATATATTTGCATTTTGTTAGAATGAAGAGACAATTAATGTAAAGTTAAACTTTAAGAGAGAATTTATGAAAAGAAAATTAATGCTGTTATTGGCCTGCCTTTTTGTGGGCATAGGTCTGGTAACTGCCCAAACACAGAAAGTCACAGGTGTTGTGATTTCTGAAGAAGATGGGCAGCCAGTTATTGGAGCTTCTGTATTGGTAAAAGGTACGCAGATCGGTGCTATTACCAATGTAGATGGTGATTTTACATTACTGAACGTACCAAGTTCTGCGAAGAAAACTTTGCAAATTTCGTACATCGGTATGCAGACTCAGGAAGTGGCTATCAAACCGAACTTAAAAGTGGTATTGAAACCTGATACTGAGGTGCTTGATGAAGTTGTAGTAACCGGATATGGTACTTTCAAAAAGTCCTCATTTACAGGTTCTGCATCAAATGTGACTACCGAAAAGTTACAGGATTTACCTTCCATCAGCGTGCAAGATCGTTTGGCAGGTTCTGTTGCCGGTGTTCAGATCACTTCTACTTCCGGTCAGCCCGGCTCCGTTGCCTCCGTGCGTATTCGCGGTATGGGGTCTATCAATGCCAGCAATGAACCATTATATGTCATTGACGGAGTGCCCATGCTGAACGGAAACGTCAGCGAATTCACTTACGCAGATTCCGGTAACAGTCTAATGGCTACACTGAATAGCAATGACATAGAGTCCATGACGGTGATCAAAGATGCTGCGGCTGCCTCATTGTATGGTTCGCGTGCCGCTAATGGCGTTATTGTCATAACAACCAAAAAAGGTTCTGCCGGCAAAACCAAGATAGGGGTAAGAGCAGACTGGGGTATGTCTAATATGGCAATCGATTATCGACCGATTCTCGACGGTAAGCAAAGACGTGAAATCCTACACTTGGGCTTTGAGAATTATGCCAAATATACCCTTGGTTATGATGCAGAACAAGCAGCAGCTTTGGCCAATAAAAACATCGATGAATATGCAGCAGAACCCTGGTCAGGATATACAGACTGGAAAGATGTCTTATTCCGTAACGGTAGCCACCAGAATTATGAAGTAAATGCACAAGGCGGTAATGAAAAAACGAGGTTTTATACTTCTTTTGCTTACACAAAGCAAGAAGGTATTACAAATGTATCAGGCTATGAGCGTTTCACCGGTCGCGCCAATGTTACACACCAAACCGACAAAGTGTTATTGGAAGCCAACGCCATGTATACCAATTCAACCCAAAACGTAAATAATGAAGGGACCAGCTTTGCAAGCCCTATCATGTGCTATGCAATGACTGCCTCTCCCTCTACATATCCATATAATGAAGACGGTTCATTCAGCAGTAACTTCCCTGCACTGAATGGTGCCAACCCTATACAAACTGAAACATATAATTACAACAGGGCTACCATAAACCGCTTCCTCGGTTCAATGGCCGCTACCTGGACTATTTGGGATAATCTGAAATTAAAAGAAGCCATCAGCTATGACTTCAACCAAAACAATGAACGTATATGGTGGGATCCCCGCAGCAACGACGGTCGTTCATCAAATGGTGTTTATCAGCGCGTTATGGGCAACAGAGGGCAGTTAAATACACAAACACAATTATCTTACAACAAATCCTTCGGATTACACAATCTAGATGCTTTGGTAGGATTTGAAACTGAAGATTATAAATATGATTATTTATATGCCAACGGAAACCAATACCCTTCTTACCTGCCGGAAATAGAAAATGCAGGCGATAGCCGTGCTTCAAGCCATGTAGAACGATACAGAATGACTTCTTTCCTGGGACGTATCAATTATGACTACAATAACAAGTATTATTTTAGTGCAAGTTATCGCCGGGATGGAAGTTCCCGCTTGTCAAGAGAAAGCCGTTGGGGAGATTTCTGGTCTATATCCGGTTCTTGGAGACTGAGTGAAGAAGCTTTCATGCAGGATATCAAGCATGTGCTGACCGATGCCAAATTACGTGTATCTTACGGTGTAAACGGTACACAACCCACAGATTTGTACGGCTATTTGGGCGTATATGAATTTGGTTATAACTATGCAGGAAATGGCGGTTCGGCTGAAGCTCGTTTTGACAATCCCAATATGAAATGGGAAAAGAATTACGCAACCAACGTAGGTTTGGACGTTACGCTGTGGAACAGATTGTCGATTACTGCAGAATGGTATAACCGAGACACTAAGGATTTATTGATGAGCAAGAATATTTCAGCCGTGCCGGGTGTAATCAACAGTAGCGGTGGAGCCACTATGCTGATGAATGTCGGTTCTATGAGAAACCGCGGTGTTGAATTTGAAATTAAATCCACCAATATCCAAAATAAAGACTGGTATTGGAGCACATCCTTGAACTTCGGACACAACAAAAACACCTTGTTAAAACTGGACGGCGAACAGAACGAAATGATTGACGGCATAGCCATTCATCGTATCGGAGAGGCTTATCAATCATTCTATGCTTACGAATACGCAGGTGTTGATCCGGAAACCGGATCGGAAATGTTCTACATTAACGGAGAAGATGGAAGTCGTGAAACCACCATACATTCGAATGAGGCCAATAAGGTGATTATCGGTTCGCCCGACCCGAAACTGACCGGTGGTCTGACTAACTTTGTAAGTTGGAAATTCATAGATTTAAACTTTACTCTGACTTACTCTTTGGGCGGTCATGCATACGATGCTGCAACTTGGTTACAGTCTAATGGCGGTACTTACAACTATGTAGGTAATGTTCCGGCATACTATAAGATTGAAGATACCTGGAAGCAACCGGGCGACAACGCTAAATTGCCCCTATTTGCCTATGGCAATAAAAATACGGTTTCTTCACGTTGGATGATGCCTACCGATCACTTACGTTTGAAAAACCTGACCATAGGTTTCACTCTTCCAAGCAACTTGTCCAAAAAGGCTGGAATAAGCAAATTAAGAGCTTACATTTCGGGTAATAATCTGCTTACCTGGAAATCCAAAGACTTGTATGTAGATCCAGAAACCCCTGTTGACGGACTGTGCTACTTCGAGACACCTGCATTAAGAACAATTACATTTGGTATCGAACTTGGTTTCTAATTAAAATCTTTACTTAGCATATACATTATGAAGAAAATATATAATATCCTAGCATTAGCAGCAGTCACGACAGGGCTTTCGTCCTGTGTGAATAACTGGCTGGACCAAACCCCTTCCAACGGAACGCCAACAAGTTCCGCCATTACCAATTATAATGATGCCCGCACAGCAATGTATGGTATGTATGATGGCCTGCAAGGCAATTCCACTTACACCCAGTACTATGCAGCTCGCATGTTCTACTATGGAGATGTCCGGGGGGACGACATGCAGGCACGCACTCAAGGTATGCGCACCTCTTCTTGCTATGAAATGCGCTATACCGCAGATGATGCCCCAAACATGTGGAATATACAGTACAATGTGATAAGACGCGCCAATCGCTTGATTGAGGCTGTAGATAACAAGACAATTACCGATGCGGAAAATTTTCAGGCTGAATTGGCAAATATCTACAATCAGGCCAAAGTAATACGCGCCTTAGTACATTTTGATTTGGTAAAAGTGTACGGCATGCCCTATACATACGATGAAGGTGCTTCGCTTGGAGTACCTTTCGTTGACAAACCACTGGATCGTGATGCACAACCCGGACGTGACAAGGTAGCCGATGTTTATGCCAAAGTTGTTGCAGACCTGAATAATGCCATCGACTCAGAAGCACTGACCGTATCCAAAAAAGCAGGTGAAAAACAAGGCTATATCGATTTATGGGCAGCTAAAGCTTTGCTGTGCCGAGTGTATCTATACATGCACAAAAATCAGGAAGCCTTCGATTTAGCAAAAGAAATCATCAACGACTCTCCTTATGAATTATGGACTCCCGAACAATACGCTGAGGCATGGGACAAGCAAGATCCGAACCATACAAAAGAAATGATTTTTGAATTGATAAACAATGGTTCTGATGACTGGGCCGACCGTGAAGGCATAGGCTACTTGCTGAATGAACAAGGATATGCCGATGCTATCTGTACAAAATCATTTGTTGATATGCTGCAAACCGATCCTGCAGATGTCCGTAACGAAGTTGTGCTACCAGCAATGTACGACAAAGACTTGAAGAAAACCTATGGGGAAAATCCAATTTTCATCAATAAGTTCCCGCTGGGAGCACTGGGAGATATGCGCCTTGCCAACTTGCCGATTTTACGTCTGTCCGAAGTTTACCTGAACGCAGCCGAAGCTGCTGCCAAACTGGGCGGAGCAGCCAAAGCAGAAGGTATAAAATTACTGAACAAATTATTGGACAACCGCACTATAACTCCAACAGCCAAAGTATCCGATGCCATTGCTGATGACGAATTCCTGAGCAAAGTTTTGATTGAACGCCGTAAGGAACTGGTTGGCGAAGGGCAACGCTTTTTCGATGCCATGCGCAATAACGAAACGATTGTACGCTATAGCAGTGAGGAAAACCAAGGCTGGCACTACTCATTACTTAAAGAATCACAAAGTTTCGACCGTACGTATACAAAAGCATTGTTGCCTATTCCTGTAAGTGAAACCAATGCCAACCCGACTTTGAAAGCACAGCAGAATCCGGGTTATTAAACAAAGCCTAACCAGTACCGGTTTGTCATAATAGCAGAAAAGACAAACCGGTAGTTAAGCTTTCTGATGATAAAACATAAAGCATGATATGGTATTTCATGCTAGTTATAAAAAAGGTTGCAAACGGAAGACTGTTTTCCTGTTTGCAACCTTTTTTCATTACTGCCAAATTCCGGCTCTCTTATTTAATTACATCAAGCAACCTTCCTTTACAATATCCGTCAATATCGGCTTCACTCCGCTAACGAAACATTCTACGGCAATCACCATCAAGATGAGTCCCATAAGGCGCATCATCACATTATTACCGGTTTCCCCTAATAAATTGACCAAACGGGTGGAAGCCTTCAATATCAAGAATGTAAGAAAATAAATAAGGGCAATAGTGCCTATAAGCACCCCTTTCATCTCAAAGGAATGTGCATCTTGCATCAGTACGATTGCATTGGCAATAGCGCCCGGACCACATAACATCGGAATACCTAGAGGAGTAATCGAAATATCATCCGCATAGGTCTTGATTTCTTCATCTTTCAATTTCATCGGTGTATAGCGTGCCTGCAGCATATCAAAACCAATCTTGAAAATGATAACGCCACCCGCTATTCGGAAACCGTTTGTCGAAATACCGAAAAACTTGAAGAGGAATTGCCCGGCAAAGACAAAGACCATCAATGTGATAAACGAGACTAATGTTGCGCGCTTTACGATAGAACAACGTTCTTTATCGGTCATACCCTGCGTCATAGTCAGAAAAACCGGCATTGTGCCCAACGGATTAGTCAACGTAAAGAAAGATGTGAAACACAACAATGCAAAAGGAATGAGAGTTTCCATAATAGTATTTTTAGATGTTCATCATTGGAAACAAAAGTACAACTAATCTGTCAATGTCACAAAAAATTAAATAAATCTTTCAAATCAGTAATCTGATAGGTAGGAGCAAAAGGCAAGTCGGTACGACCGGACAAGTTGTAAAACACCTGGTGCATGCCTACTCCCGCCGCTCCGACTATATCATTTTCCCAACTATCTCCGATCATCAGCGAATTATTCAACTCGGACTGGGTTGTCGAAAGAGCAAAATGAAAAATCTCAGGCCAAGGCTTCAGGATTCCGATATCATCGGAAAGAACCACTTTTTTGAAATATTCATCAATGCCCGACGAACGCATTTTATGACTTTGGAGTTCTTTAAATCCATTTGAAAGAATGTACAAATTGTATTTTCCCGAAAGATATTCCAGCACTTCACGCGCATGTGGCATCAATTTGCTTTTGGTAGGAATCATTGTAAGAGCCTCTCTTTCGTAAGCCTTTGCCAAAGTGGAGTCACCTGCTCCTACAGCCTCCAAAGGATAAAGATAACGTTGACGGTTTAACTCTTCTTTCGTGACTTTACCATCTGCATACTCTGCCCATAAATCCAGATTGCGACGCTGATAAAGTGAATAATAATGCTCGAACGAATCGAAATAGCGATCGTATCCATACTTCCAGTACATTTCTTCATAGGTATCACGAGCATTGAGAGAGAACGCCCAAAGCGTATCGTCCAAATCAAAAAAAAGATTTTTATAAAGCATAAAAAAAGAATACTAAAAAGGCTGTTTCAAAAGCAGGCCTACAAACGAAACGCACTTTTGAAACAGCCCTATCAATTATCAATCAAGTAACTATTTCACTTGAATTACCAGATACTTGGAAACGCTCCAGAATTCTTTCGGATTAGTAATCTTCAATGTCAACTGATCTTTATCATCTTTTTCCAAGGCATAAGAACCGGTAGGATGGGTAGTCAGAATATCGGCATCTTTGGAATACAGTTTGATTTCTTTGGTAGTACGAATATCAACCTGGGTAAAATAATCCTTATTGACATCACCATCTTTCAAGACCGAACCTTTTTTAAATAATCCGGAACCGCTCAGAATTTTCTGGTCTTTCAGTTCTTTCTTCGTTCCGAATACAAACCATGCAGTATTAAGCGCTTTATCCTGTTCTGCCACTGTCTTGGCTTTTGCCTCATTCTCAGCAGTCAATTCACTCTTGACAGCATTCAAATCCGTAACGGCGGCATCCAACTCCTGGATACGGATATTCTTAGAAGCCAGTTCGGCCTGTAACTCTTCGATACGCTGGGTTTTCGCATTCAGTTCCTGTGTCAAAGACTCAACGGCTCTTTTTAACTGAGAAGAGTTGGTCTTGCTGTTTTTCAACATAGATTGCAGCTTGGCAATCTGCTCTTTGTTCTCTTCCATTTGCTTACGGATGAATTCAATATCAGAGGCTATCTGCTGTTTAGCATTCAGAGAACCCTCTGCAACTGCACCACGCTGCAAGTCTACACGGCTTTCTGCCGCATTGATTTGACGAAATCCTTCCGAAATATCATTGAAAGTGCCCATCATTTCATCCAGTTCAGCATTACGCTGAGTCAGTTCCATTAAAAGAGAATCATTCTCAGCTTTCAACTGATCTTTGCTACCACCTGAAAAGTTGTCACATGAAGCCATAACGGCTGTACATACAATCAAAACTGCTAACTTTTTCATACGCTTTTGTTTTACGTTTTGTTAATGAAGTTATTTAATCGTCTATTCCTGCTACTACAATCACTATCTCACCACGCGGTTCGTTGGCTGTGAAATGTTCTATCAATTCGGTAAGAGTACCACGTACCGTCTCCTCATGTATCTTGGATATTTCACGGGAAACGGACGCCTGCCGTTCCGAACCGAAATATTCTGCAAACTGCGTCAGTGCTTTTACCAAACGGTGGGGAGATTCATAGAAAACCATTGTCCGGCGTTCTTCCGCCAAACCTTTCAGACGTGTCATCCTACCTTTCTTCTGAGGAAGAAAACCCTCAAAGCAGAACTTCTCGTTGGGCAATCCGGAAGCCACCAATGCCGGAACAAAAGCAGTAGCCCCCGGCAGGCACTGTACTTCGATACCGTTGCGGACACACTCGCGAACCACCAGAAAACCCGGATCGGAAATACCTGGAGTACCGGCATCTGAAATCAACGCCACAGTCTCACCACCCTTTATTCTATTTACAACACTTTCTACTGTTTTATGTTCATTAAATTTATGGTGAGACTGCATTGCATTCTTTATCTCAAAATGCTTCAGCAATATTCCGGAAGTACGCGTGTCTTCTGCCAGCACCAAATCCGCTTCCTTCAATATGCGGATAGCGCGAAAAGTCATATCTTCCAAATTTCCTACTGGCGTAGGCACTACATAAAGTTTTCCCATATCCGCTACTTTTTTAACTGAAATACTTCTTGAGAAGTTCTATAAAATCAGCAGCCGCCTCATTTTCCTCATCCGGTTGTACAGTTGACATAAATACAGACATAGCCTCATCCAAAGAGGAAGCCCCACCGCAAAGGCGCACCACCTCATTCATACGTGTCGCATCTCCGGCAAACAATTCACGGGTAAAACGAAACGAATCATTCAGACTGATGGCATGTTGCAAGTCCGTAGCCGGCTTAATACGTTCGGCAAGAATCTGAGAAGCAGGTACTGCAATATCCGAAATGTGAGTTGCCTCAACCGGAACATCAGCAACCGGTTCGGAAATCACTTCCGATTCAGTTGTTTTCTCCACAATGTCAGAAGCAACATGTTCCACCGGAGTTATCACAAAAGTGTCGTCCAACAGTTTGGTCAGCACATCCAACCGCTCCTGCATCTGATGAATATTCCTTTTAGCAACTATTCTCAGCACAGGATTTGTATCAGTGAGCATCGACTGTATCAAACATTTCAATTCCTGAACATCCAATTCTATATCATTCAATAATGCTTGCATATCCTTTTCCTGTCCGTATTAATGGCACAAATGTAGAAATAAATAATGAAAAAATATCCGGAAGCGAACAAAATCATTACTTTTGCGACTGAATATAACACTCAAAGATATGGTATTATTTTCGGAAGACCACATACAAGAAACCAAACGCAGAGGAAGAATTGAAGTTATATGCGGATCCATGTTCTCCGGCAAGACAGAGGAACTGATACGCCGTTTGAAACGTGCCAAATTTGCCAAGCAACGTGTAGAAATATATAAGCCGGCAATAGACACGCGTTACTCAGAAGCAGATGTCGTATCGCATGACAGCAACATCATATCCTCTACACCGATAGACTCATCGGCAAGCATACTGCTATTCACTTCCGAAATAGACGTAGTGGGCATCGACGAAGCGCAATTCTTTGACGAAGGTCTGATTGATGTATGCAACCAGCTTGCCAACAATGGTATACGTGTAATAGTAGCCGGATTGGATATGGATTTCCGCGGTAATCCTTTCGGCCCCATGCCGGGGCTGTGCGCCATTGCAGATGAAGTTTCCAAGGTGCATGCCATTTGTGTAAAATGCGGACAGCTTGCTTCATTCTCTCATCGTACTGTAAAAAATGACAAACAAGTTCTGTTGGGTGAAACAGCCGAATACGAACCCTTGTGCCGAGAGTGTTATTTACGGGCGATAAAGGAAGACCAGCAAACAGCAAGCGATTAATAAATTTAATACAGGATTCTATGGAACGTAAAAAGATTACATTCGACAGTTTTATCCGCGGTGTCATTTTAGGAGTTATCATTATCGGCATATTGTTGCTTTTGAAGCGTTTAAGCAACGTTCTATTACCTTTCTTTATCGCTTGGCTTATTGCCTATCTGGTATATCCTTTGGTCACATTTTTCCAATACAAGCTAAAATTAAGAAATAGGATTGTTTCCATATTTTGCGCATTACTCACACTTCTGATTGTGGGTGCCGGAGCTTTTTATCTGTTAGTGCCCCCTATGATACAAGAATGCGGCAGAGTACAGACTTTATTGGTCCAATACTTTTCGCACGGAACATATAATAGTAATGTGCCCACCTCTCTTTCCGATTTTTTACGAGATAATATCGATGTTAAATTTATAACCGAACTATTCAATAAAGAGAACCTGTTGGATGCGCTCAAAGAAGCAGTTCCCCGCCTATGGTCTTTATTATCGGACTCCGTTGACTTATTATTCAGCGTATTCACCATATTCATTATCTTACTATACGTTATCTTCATTTTATTAGACTACGAAAGCATCGCAGAAGGTTGGACGCATCTCGTGCCTATGAAATACCGTTCTTTCGTGGTAGGCATACTAAATGACGTAAAAGTAGGTATGAACAGATACTTCCGCGGACAGGCATTCGTAGCCTTATGTGTCGGCATTTTATTCAGCATAGGCTTTCTTATCATAGACTTCCCATTGGCCATAGGTCTCGGTTTGTTCATCGGGGCATTGAATATGGTGCCTTATCTTCAAATCATCGGTTTGGTTCCTACTATCATACTGGCAATCCTGAAAGCCTCCGACACAGGCGAGAATTTTTGGATAATCATCGCCTCAGCCATGGCAGTATTCATTGTAGTGCAAACTATCCAAGACGGATTCATCGTGCCACGTGTTATGGGGAAAATTACCGGACTAAATCCTGCTATCATTCTATTATCACTTTCCATATGGGGTTCATTAATGGGAATGTTGGGAATGATTATCGCGCTACCGCTCACAACGCTGATGCTCTCCTACTATCAACGTTTCATTATCAACAGAGAAAATATTCATAAGACAGAATCAACTGATAATCAAGCAAAAGAAATAAACAGCTAAAATAATGCAAACTTTTTTCGTTATAAGTCTTGCATATTAAATATAAAGTCCATATCTTTGCACCCGCTTAACAGCAATAAGGATTGATTCGCTAGCTCAGCAGGTAGAGCACAACACTTTTAATGTTGGGGTCTTGGGTTCGAGCCCCAAGCGGATCACTTGAAAATCAAGCAGTTATCTAAAAAGATAGCTGCTTTTTTCTTTTGTATATACTGCGATTTGACGGCTTTGATGTGGGTCAACGTAACAATCTGAGGGATTTTATATTTAAGCATATAATTTAGCAAG
>ENA-UONZ01003226-UONZ01003226.1-human-gut-metagenome-genome-assembly--contig:-C93old-NODE-3226-length-10840-cov-94.335651_pt1 | contig 10840 bp, 7 predicted proteins | sample MGYA00242468_ERZ724015 | MGnify/ENA metagenome assembly ERZ724015
GTATCACTTCACCGGCAGCAATCTGGTTAGCTACCGAATCAGGTAACAAATGAATTATATCGCTCATTCTTCGTAAATTAATAATTAAAAGTTCCAGCTTCCTGTCGCCAAATAATGCCACAGATAAAGAAGGAAAGCAATGATTATCAGTATGATTCCGAAAGAGACCGGTTTGCGGCCACTCGCTTTTCTTCTTTTCAAATGCGTAGTACCTTCGATGAACTTACCGCGAATATCCTCCGGATTAAATTCCTTTTCCGGAAGCATCCCCAAGTCACGTTTGGCGTTCTCCTCCATCTTTGCGAGCTTTTCTTTCCGCTCGTCTACATAAATGTATTGATGATTAAAGCCACGGGGCTTTCTCATTGAGTTAAACATTCCCATACTACTTCATATTTATTAAGTTTCGCTTTTCTGTTTTGGGGCGCCGATCGGTGGTCGGTTTCAGTGTATCACCCGCACGCTTACCCCGCCAGTTAAAGATATCATCCTTATTCAGCGGACGGACATAGTCGAACCAGGCAAAAGTGGGAAGACGCAATTTATCAGGCGGTATCTGGTCCATCGGATACATCGTTCCGTTGGATTTACCGATAAACAGTCCTTTTTCCATCTTCTTATCCTTCATATAAAGATGAAGCACACTACCTTCCAGACAATTAAAGCCGGTCATCGTACTGTCTTTTTCTTCCGGATAGAAAGCGGTCAACACATTACCAATCACTTCAATATGACGCATATCTCCATTAATGAAATAGGCTTTCATCTCTTTGCCGGACACTTGGTTATAATGAATAGAATCTTTCATTTCCACCGTCAACGCCTGGTTGATGATATGCGCCCAGTCAATCGTGCTGTCATTCATATAAATCTTGATCTGCTCGCCAAGTAGTTGCTGCCCTTCATTCCAAAGAATAGGGTCGGTATACATGGTCATACAGGAATCCTTCGAATTATAGACCAGTGAGTCACATACTCCCTGAACATCCGTACGATACATACGTACCTTGTGATAAGCTTTCATCAACCGGAAAACGGAATCGGTATTCAGGTTGTAAGACACCAACTGCAATGTATCGCCATGCATAAAAAGACTGTCAGGCCCTTGCGAGTAGTCGATTGCCACAGCACGTTTCGTCGCAAACGCGGAGTCTGTCAATTCATTATAGAAACAATAATCACCCGTCAGCATATTCTTATTAATGGAATCTGTCATCTTCACATTATCGAACGCCTCGCCATAACCGATGATACGGTCATAGAACAGACTGTCGCCTACCAGTTTCTTTCCCTGATTGGTCAGTACCGAACGGTCCAACAATTCGGCTTGTTCGGTCATTGTGTTATAAAATCCCCGTTCCGAATAGATATGATTATTATCACTGACGATATTGGAAGGTCCGAGAATAACTGCGATTTTGCTTTCCGTATTATACCTTAACGTATCGGAAGTCAACACAAACTTTGGGTTTACCAACTTCACATCATGGTTGAATACCGACTGTTTCGTTGCAGGACTGTATTCTCCCCAATCGGAAGTCAATACATTCTCTTCATCCATCAAGGTTCCTCCCTCGAAATAATATCCGAGGTCGTAGAGACGGTCGTAGTTCAAGCTATCTGTTAACAGGGTGGTGTTCCGATTAATCATCTTCACATTTTCACGAAGCTGCGCTATTTGCGTCATGCCGTCATAATAAAGATAATCACCGTAGATGAACAAAGTGTCTCCCTGTTCCATACGTACATTACTGAAGGCCTCCACAGAGTTGGTTTTCTCAAAAATCAGTGCACTGTCACAGTACATATACATACTGTCATGGCGCAATTTCACGTTACCAATCAACACCTGCACATCCGGACGCGCCAACTTATCCGCCTGACCTTCATCAGCATGAAGCAGATAAACTTTGGTCTTTTTATTCTCCGGTTGTTTCTTGTTGTCCGATTGTTTCTTATTGCCTGCCGGTGTTTTGGCTTTTGAAGCCGACTTAGACGTATCCGCAGCCGATTTAATTGAATCCCCTGTCACAGGTTTCTGTCCCGTTGGCCTCACTTGTGCTACAAGACATACACCAAACAGGCATAGAAAGCCTATAAGGAGCCATCTATGCCTGTCTTGTTGTTTATTTTTTTTATTTGTTTTCAGCATATAAAATCAAAGCAAGGTTACATCAGTCCTTCTTGACCCAACCCGGATACTTGAAGTCACACTTCTGCCAGTTTTCGTTGATGCGTACATAAGTATGTTTCTGCTTGTCCAGAATCCATTTCTGCAACATCTCTTCACGGCGTTTCTCCATCACAATTTCTTTCAGGTCCTGATAGTCTTCTGCAATGGTTGCTTTATGACCGTTGATTTTTGCTTTCAACTTCACGATAGCACATACTTCTTTTCCATCCTTCTCATTAATCATTGTAAAGGCTTTGGAAATTTCACCTACATTCATCTTATCCACTACCTTAGCAACGTCTTGAGGAAGATCCTGCATCTGGAACTTAGAAGTAGTCACACCTGAATTTTCATTGATGTTCACCATAATACCATGGTTGTTACGGGTGTCTTTATCCTGTGAGATAACGGCAGCCGCATCATCAAATGTAAATTTGTTGGCACGAATATCATCGGCAATAGAATCCAGACGGGCACAAGCCTCGGTCAGTTCTTTTTCCGATACTTTCGGACGCAACAAGATATGGCGAGTGTTGACACGGTCACCACGTTTTTCAATCAACTGGATAATGTGGAAACCAAATTCCGACTCCACAATCTTGGAAACTTTCTTCGGATCTTGCAAACTGAACGCTACATTCGCATAAGCAGGGTCCATCATACCACGTCCCATGAATCCACATTCACCACCTTTAATGGCAGATGCCTTGTCTTCCGAATACAAACGCGCCAATGTAGAGAAGTCAATTTCTCCTTTTGTCACACGATCCGTATAATCACGCAACGTCTTTTTTACATCCTCAATCTCCGAGATAGGAATTTTCGGTTGTAAAGTAATGATCTGCACTTCTACCTGTGTCGGAATGTAAGGAATACTATCTTGTGGAAGGTCTTTAAAATAACGGCGTACTTCTGCCGGAGTCACTTTGATTTCTCCTACCAGTTTCTGCTGCATCTTCTGAACGGTCAATCCGTCACGTGCATTATCACGTAGCGTCTCACGAATCTGGGTGGAAGTTTTATTGAAATACTCCTCCATCTTCTCTCTGGAACCGATCTGCTGAATGTACATGTTGGTCATCATATCCACACGCTGGATGATTTCCGCTTCGGAAACCTCGATACTGTCCAACTTTGCCTGATGCAGGAACAACTTCTGCACGGCAATCTCTTCAGGAATTACACAATAAGGATCGCCGTCAAATCTGCGTCCATTATACAAGGCATCCATACGGGCCTCTTCTACATCTGATTTCAAAATAGCTTCGTCACCTACTACCCAAACTACTTCATCAACCACATTATCTTGTGCATAGGTTGCCACATTAGCAAATATTGCCAGGACAAGGGTAACAACAAATCTAAAGTTCACAAACTTCTTCATTCTTTGTATTTAATAATTATATATAATCTTCTTCTTACTTACTGCCTGCTGATACAAGTCGTTCTTTACCTGTTCCATAAAGCTCACCCGTTTCTGATTAACCAGTAAGTCTTTCACTTCCGAACGGGCAAATTCATACGGTTTCTCTTCACCAATTCCGCGATAATCGCTCACATTCAGGAAATAATAATAGCCCGTATCTTTCAATTCTACCTGACGGTGTTTGTCTACGTACTCTTCCGGTGCCTCTACTTTCAGTGGAATCATATCCAGTACATCAGTCACGGACACCCATTTGTCATAAAAGTATTCGTATTTCACTGCATTCTGCAAACTATATTTTTCCAGGCTCTCGACAGCATCCTGTTTTTCCGACTTATACCACCTGCGCACATTGTTCAGCTGGGGAGCCGTCAACGGCACTTTGATAAACAATCCCTTAATCAACGGGGTTTCCAGTTTAAACAGTTCTTTGTTTTTCCCGTAATATTCTGCGATCTCTTGTTCGGAAATATCATTCGACAGCTTCTGGTTTATCAACTCCTGCTGATAAGTATGCATAATCAACGCTTTCCGATAATTCTCCACCAGTTTGTCAACATCCACATTATCGGGAATATTGTTCGCAGCTTTCTCATATAATAAAATCTCTTCCGCCCAACTACGAATATAATGTTCGGTGAAGAGAATACTATCATCTTTTGACAATCCGACCGGAAGCACGGACATCAAATCTTCTTTATATAAAAAGTTACCGTCCACCTCTACCAAAGGAGTCTTTCCTTTGTGGTCGCGCTGTTCCTTGCACGCTCCACAACCAAGAAGGGTAATCAGTAAGAGGACTAATATTCGCATTGGCAACTAAAATCTACTTATTTAAGGTACGAAGATAGTGAATAATCGGTTACATCAGTTATTATTAACTGTTTTTAAAACCTCTTGGTTTATTTCAACCTTACCAAACTCCCTCAATTCCCGCGCCCAGCACGTGTCAAGATAGCTTCGATAATCCTTTCGCACCTGTTCAATTACTTCCCGATAATCATCCGGTCCTTTCATTTTTTCGCCTACCACAATGGTAAAAGGATAAGACATCACGGGTTCGAAACCACCCTTCTTAAAGACCAGTTTATCTATATATTTATTGTCTCCGTCGGCAAAAATACCTTGTTCAACCTGTATCTTTTCCGTCCCGGATGTATTAAAAGTTTGCCGAAGCTGGTCCGCCCACTCTTTTTCCGGCACTTTCTTCAGCATTTTTTTAGCTTGCTTTGCCGTCTTTTTATCAACGCAATGAAGCACGACTCCTCTATACCGGGGACTCTCCCACCGATAATCCGACGAATGAAATTTGAAATAGGTAGCCAATCCGGCCCGGTCATTAATGGCAGGCAACTCTATTTTCTGCCGTGTGATCTCTTTTACCAAATAGTTTTCGTCAGATTCCCGCAAGGCAATACGAATTTCCGGATGCTTTTTATCTATATTCCGACTTTCATAATCCAATAATGATTTAGCTATAAACCCTTCCAACTGGCGTTTGGCAGCTTGAGGATGAGAAGAGGCAAACTGCGTGAACATAGCTCCGGTATATGCCTGTCCATCAATCGTAAAGAGATTTTGTTCTGTCCGGCCTTTCGTCAACAGCTCTTCCATTGCTGCCTGATTCGGGGTATACTGCCATGACTTTTTTAATCGGTCGAGCATCGCTGCCGTGCCTTTGTCTAAAATTTCCTTACGCCGTAACCGCTCTATCAACCTGCCACTGACATTTTCATAAGCAAATGCTTCCTCCCGGTCAATCACTTTCAAGATATGAATCCCTTCAGGAGTGAAGAATGGCTGTGATACCGCACCTTTCGCCAAAGAGAAAGCGACATCCTCAAATTCACTCGTTGTCTCCAAACTTTCTATCCATCTACTCTGCTTATCATCCGAATAGATTTCCACCAAACGGTTAAAATTCAAATCCGGCTGATTCTGTATCACCCGGTATATAGAATCCATCCGGGCTTTTTCTTCTTCCAAATGACGGGAAGTAACCGTCTGCGGTAAACGTTTAAAAATTTGCATGACTTGCACCCGGCCGCTACGTGCTTTCAATCCCATCTTCTGATACAAGACACGGGCACAACTATCCATCACTTGTTTGTCAATCAGATAAGATTCTACCAATTCTGTCCGACGCTTCTCGTGTTGTTTACGGAAAACTGTAGTCGTATCAAGTCCGGCAGCCCTGGCCGCTTCCACCTTCAACTTTGATTGAGCGAAAAGTGCCGCATACTCTTTTGGTGAAAGCTGGGCATTTGAGCGTTCCGCATAACGGCGGTATGCATTTTCAAATTCCGAACGGAGTATCTCTCTTCCGTTAACACGCATCAATACCGGATCTTCTTGCGCAAAGACCGCGACAACAAAGAGAGAAATACATCCCAACAACAGGCTTCTTTTCATCATCATTTTTTATTTTCCAAACAATAAACAACAAACATCACAGAGGCAATAACAGATAAACAACAAACGGTGAGCAGTGAACACCTTGCTGACAACACAGCCTGTTCACCGTTCACCGTTAATAGTTCACCGTATCTATCTATTATTCCGGACGGCTATAGTTAGGCGATTCACTAGTAATCGTCACGTCGTGCGGATGGCTTTCCATTACACCTGCATTGGTAATGCGGGTAAACTTAGCATCGTGAAGTTTATCAATATTGGCAGCACCGCAGTATCCCATACCTGCACGCAAACCACCTGACAACTGATAGATAACTTCGAAAAGTGTACCTTTATAAGGAACACGGGCAGCAATTCCTTCCGGAACAAGCTTCTTCACATCAGCAGTTCCACTCTGGAAGTAACGGTCTTTCGAACCGTTCTCCATCGCTTCCAACGATCCCATACCACGATAGGATTTGAATTTACGTCCATTGAAAATGATTGTGTCGCCCGGAGACTCTTCTGTTCCGGCAACCAACGATCCGATCATTACACAATATCCACCGGCAGCCAACGCTTTCACTACATCGCCCGAATAGCGCAAACCACCATCGGCAATCAAAGGAATACCTGTACCCTTCAAGGCTTTTGCTACATCATAGACAGCAGACAACTGTGGAACACCTACACCGGCAACCACACGAGTGGTACAGATAGAACCCGGACCGATACCGACTTTCACTGCATCCGCTCCTGCTTCTACCAACGCTTTTGCAGCTTCTCCGGTAGCAATATTACCCACTACAATATCAATGTTCGGGAAGCGTTTCTTAGCTTCTTTCAGTTTTTCAATCACAAACATAGAGTGTCCGTGAGCCGTATCAATTACAATTGCATCCGCACCGGCATCTACCAATGCCTGCATACGATCCAGCGTATCGGCAGTCACACCTACACCGGCAGCTACACGCAAACGACCTTTGGCATCTTTACAAGCCATCGGTTTATCTTTTGCTTTTGTTATATCTTTATAAGTGACAAGGCCGATCAACTTTCCGTCCATTCCGACAATCGGAAGTTTCTCGATCTTATGTTTCTGAAGAATCTGTGCAGCAGATTCCAGATCAGTAGACTGGTTTGTAGTTACCAATCTTTCTTTCGGAGTCATGACAAGATCAATATGTTTAGCCATGTCTCTTTCGAAACGCAAATCTCTGTTGGTAACAATACCCACCAAATAACCTTCATCATCTACCACAGGGATACCACCGATTTTGTATTCCGCCATGATGTCCAGTGCATCCTGCACAGTAGAACCTCTTTTAATAGTTACGGGATCATAAATCATACCATTTTCGGCACGTTTTACAATAGCAACTTGTCTTGCCTGTTCTTCGATAGACATATTTTTGTGAATCACGCCGATACCACCCTCACGAGCAATGGCAATAGCCATTTTCGCTTCGGTAACCGTATCCATGGCAGCCGTCACAAAAGGAATTTTTAACTCAATGTTTTTTGAAAACTTTGTCGAGAGATCGACAGTGCGCGGTAAAACTTCAGAATAAGCGGGGATCAACAATACGTCGTCGTAAGTTAACCCATCCATTACAATCTTATCAGCAATAAATGACATAGGGCTATGCGTTTAAAAATTATTGCGTGCAAATATACGGTTTTTATTCAAAACTGCATACCTGCACGCTTATTTTTTTCGCTTTTTTAATTGGCCATTTCAGAGATGAACTTAATACGCACCAAGCGAACTTCCTCTTCAGTGAAGTCATCGCCTAATTCATCAAGCGCATCATCAATCTTATCAGTAGTAGATTCCTTGAAATAATCGTAGATATCAAGCATGTGATCTTCATCCATGATTTCTTCCAGGAAATAATCTATATTCAGTTTGGTTCCCGAATAGACGATAGCTTCCACCTCGTCTAGGAGTTCACCAAATTCGATACCTTTGGAAAGAGCGATATCATCTAACGCCACTTTACGGTCAATTGCCTGAATGATAGCCACTTTCATCTTTGATTTATTGGCAACCGTACGTACCCGCAAATCTTCAGGACGTTCTATTTCATTCTCTTCACAGTGGCGTTTGATTAATTTACAGAACTCTTCACCGTAACGTTTTGCTTTTCCGGCTCCTACACCCGGTATATTCTGCAATTCATCCAATGTCACCGGATAAATGGTAGCCATCGCTTCCAAAGACGGATCCTGGAAGATCACATAAGGCGGCACTTCCAGCTTCTTCGAGAGTTTCTTCCGCAAGTCCTTCAACATAGAATAAAGAGCAGGGTCTACCGCACAGGAACCACCGCCACGTGCCGGAACTTCTTCTTCCGTCTCTTCAAAGTCGTTGTCTTCGGTAATCTTGAATGACTTCGGCTTCTTCAAGAACTTGTGTCCTTCCTCCGTCACTTTCAGGAGTCCGTAATGTTCCACATCCTTGCTCAAGTAACCTGCGATCAGTGCTTGACGAATCACTGCGTTCCATGTTTTATCCTCTTCCCCCATACCGGAGCCGAAGACTTCGAGGTCTTCATGCAAATGCGCCTGTACTTCGGAAGTTTCTTTACCTTGTAGTATGTCTATAATATAATCTGCCTTAAAATTTTCTTTCACCGCGATAATCGCTTCAATCACGGCACACAATAACTCTTGAGCCTCCACTTGTTTTTTAGGGTTTAAACAGTTGTCACAATTTCCACAATTTTCTTCCGTATATTCTTCACCGAAATAATGCAGCAACGTCTTGCGCCGGCATACGGAAGATTCGGCATAAGCAGCGGTTTCCAACAGAAGCTGCTTGCCAATTTCCTGCTCTGCCACAGGTTTTCCTTGCATGAACTTTTCCAGTTTCTGCAAGTCTTTGTTTGTATAAAAGGTTATGCACTGACCTTCACCGCCATCTCTACCGGCACGTCCGGTCTCCTGGTAATACCCTTCCAGACTCTTTGGAATATCGTAGTGAATCACAAACCTTACATCCGGCTTGTCGATTCCCATACCGAAAGCGATAGTTGCTACAATAACATCCACTTTTTCCATCAGGAAATCATCCTGATTCTTAGTCCGCGCCAACGAATCCATCCCGGCATGATAAGGACGCGCATTGATACCGTTTGCCTGAAGGATTTCAGCAAGTTCCTCTACTTTTTTCCGGCTAAGGCAATAGATAATGCCCGATTTTTCCGGATTGTTTTTGATAAACTTGATAATATCCCTGTCAATATTAGCGGTCTTCGCGCGTACCTCATAATAAAGGTTCGGACGGTTGAACGACGATTTGAAAACTTGAGCATCTACCATTCCCAGATTTTTCTGGATATCATGCTGCACCTTTGGTGTCGCTGTTGCGGTCAACGCAATCAACGGAGCCTTTCCTATTTCGTTGATAATAGGGCGAATCCGCCGGTATTCCGGTCGGAAGTCATGTCCCCATTCAGAAATACAATGAGCTTCGTCCACTGCATAGAACGAAATTTTCACCGAACGCAAAAATTCTACATTTTCTTCTTTCGTCAGCGATTCCGGCGCCACATATAGCAATTTTGTCTTTCCGGCAAGGATGTCCGACCTCACTTGGTCTATCGCGCCTTTGTTTAATGAAGAATTGATAAAATGGGCGACGCCATCTTCTTCACTGAAATTGCGCATTGCATCCACTTGATTCTTCATCAACGCAATAAGCGGAGAAATTACAATTGCCGTACCTTCCATCAAGAGCGAAGGTAGCTGATAGCATAAAGATTTCCCGCCACCGGTAGGCATCAGTACAAAGGTATCTTTACCATCGAGCAAGTTGTTAATGATCGCTTCCTGGTTTCCCTTGAACTTATTAAATCCGAAATACTTTTTCAGTTCATCTGTTAAATTAATCTTCCCTGCCATCTTAACTTAGGTTGTTTTATTCAGTTCATGGTTTAACTTCAAGTATGTTCTCTTCTTCAAGAGAGCCAAACAAAGTTATAAACAACTTCGTAATTACCAAGCAAAATGCGACTAATATTTTTAAGAAAATACAGTTACGATCATCTTTTATAGTCTTACTCTTTGATTTTAAGCAGTTTGCAGTCGTGCCATATTCGCTTTTTCCAGTTGCATCTTTGCATAATCCAGCGTCACCTTATACTCTTTTTTGTCCTCTGAAGGGATTTCAAACATGACATCCATCATGATTGTTTCCACAATAGAGCGCAATCCGCGGGCACCCAGCTTATATTCTACCGCCTTGTCGACAATATATTCGAAGACATCATCTTCAAATGTCAGCTTGATACCATCCATTTCAAACAGTTTGATGTACTGTTTGATGATTGAGTTTTTCGGTTCGGTAAGGATCGCACGAAGCGCATCCCGGTCCAGCGGATTCAAATAAGTCAACACCGGAAGACGTCCGATAATTTCGGGAATCAGTCCGAATGACTTCAAATCCTGTGGAGCGATGTACTGCATCATGTTATTCTTGTCTACCGTCGCTGTTTTCTGGGATGCCGTATAACCTACGACATGGGTGTTCAACCGTTGGGCGATCTTCTTCTCGATACCGTCGAACGCACCGCCGCAGATAAAGAGAATATTCTTGGTATTTACCGGAATCATCTTCTGGTCCGGATGTTTACGGCCTCCCTGGGGAGGTACGTTCACCACAGAACCTTCGAGCAATTTCAGTAATCCCTGCTGTACGCCTTCACCGCTCACGTCGCGAGTGATGGAAGGATTATCTCCTTTACGGGCAATTTTGTCGATCTCGTCGATAAACACGATACCCTGTTCAGCTTCAGGTACATTATAATCTGCCACCTGAAGCAAACGGGTTAAAATACTTTCGA
>ENA-UONZ01003231-UONZ01003231.1-human-gut-metagenome-genome-assembly--contig:-C93old-NODE-3231-length-10811-cov-3.551785_pt1 | contig 10811 bp, 5 predicted proteins | sample MGYA00242468_ERZ724015 | MGnify/ENA metagenome assembly ERZ724015
AGAAGAAGGGATTTAGTAAAAGTGGCGCCTGCCGGATCAGTGGGCGCCGTTTTGGCGTTTTCATCTTTCCCGATTGAATTCAAATATCGGTTATGTTAAACTATACCTATCATGTATCAGCTTGGCACAGAGCGCCGGCCCGTCCCGATAGCCGCCGCCGCTTTTGCAGGAGAGTACGGCGTGGGCGAAAAGGGGAACAACTATGTTGCAGAGAAAAATTCTGATCGTGGAAGACAATGAATTAAACCGGGCGCTGCTGGGCAATATCCTGGAAGAAAATTATGAAATTCTGGAGGCGGAAAACGGGCAGATCGCTCTGAACGTGCTGGAGGACCACCGGGACGACGTTGCGCTGATTCTGCTGGATATCAATATGCCTGTGATGGACGGATACACCTTTTTAAGCCGCATCCAGTCGGATGCCTCCTTTTCCTCCATACCGGTGATCGTGACCACCCAGTCCGACAGCGTGGCGGACGAGGTGGAAGCGCTGTCCCACGGAGCGACGGACTTTGTGACCAAGCCCTACAATTCCCAGGTGATTCTGCACCGCGTGGCCAGCCAGATCAAGCTCCGGGAGTCCTCCGCCATGCTGAGTCTGGCCCAGTACGACCAGCTGACCGGCCTTTACACGAAAACCTTCTTCTATCAGCGGGTGAAGGAAACCCTGGCCCTGCACCCGGATCAGCCCTACGATCTCCTCTACTCCAATATTGAAAATTTCAAACTGGTGAACGATATTTCCGGCATCCCGGCCGGGGATATGCTGCTGCGCAAGATCGCGCAGATGCTGTCCGAGCGGGTGAACCCGTGGGGCATCTGCGGGCGGATCGACGCCGATCATTTCGCCTGTCTGTTAGAGCGGCGCTGGGAGTACAGCCAGGCCCTGTTCCAGAGAGCGGAGGCGGAGATTCGCGAAGTCACCAACATGAAAAATGTGGTGATCCGCTGGGGAGTCTACGCCATCGACGACCGCAGCATATCGGTGGAGCAGATGTGCGACCGGGCGCTTCTGGCCGCCAACCGAATCAAGGGCCGGTACGGCAAATATTACGCTGCCTACGACGAGGCGCTGCGCAGCAAGCTGCTGCGGGAGCAGGCGATCACGGACGGCATGGAGGCGGCTTTGGCGGGAGAGCAGTTCGTGTTGTACGTCCAGCCTAAATACAGGGTCAGGGACGAGTCTCTCTCCGGGGCGGAGGCCCTGGTCCGCTGGATTCACCCGGAGCTGGGATTTCTTCCGCCGGGTGAGTTTATCGCCCTGTTTGAGAAGAACGGATTTATCACCCGTCTGGACCAGTATGTGTGGGAACACACCTGTGCGGTTCTGCACGACTGGGACCTGCGGGGCTATCCGCAAATCCCCGTGTCGGTCAACGTCTCCCGGGCGGATATCTACAACATCGACCTGGCGGCGGTGCTGGTAAAATTAGTAAATCAATATGAGCTGGAGCCGTCCAGGCTTCATCTGGAGATCACGGAGAGCTCCTACACGGAAAATCCGCGGCAGATCATTGACACGGTGGATGAGATGAGGCGCCTGGGATTTATTATCGAGATGGACGATTTCGGGAGCGGCTACTCCTCCCTCAACATGCTCAACAAGATGCCGCTGGACGTGCTGAAGCTGGATATGAAGTTTTTTCAGAATGAGTCGGAACAGTCCGTGAACCGGGGCATCCTGCTGTTTATCATGCAGCTGGCCAGATGGATGCAGGTGGATGTGGTGGCTGAGGGCGTGGAGACCCGGGAGCAGGTGGAACTGCTGCGGGAAATCGGCTGCGATTTCGTGCAGGGATACTATTACGCAAAGCCTATGCCCTGCGAAGAATTCGAGGCGCTTTTTCATAAATCCGCAGCCAGCACATCCAGGGAGAGCGCCGGCAGCGGACCGTCCGGCGGGAGTAATGCGTCCGATTTGGAGCAGGAGCCGCGTTACGACCGGTACCGGGAGCTTCTGCTGCGCCATTACCACAGGGGCGACCCCGGCGTGCTGCTGGTGGGGCACTATGGCGCAAAAAACGGCCGGATTCTGGATCTGATCGATCACACGGGTTCCGGGCTCCGGCAGAGATTCGGCACAGACCGAAACGCTTTCTTTCGGGGACTGGCCGCATTTGTCGCAGACGAGGCCGAGCGCAGGGCACTGCTGGGCTTGTGCCTGGATTTGCCCATTGCCGGAGATGTCCCGGAACGGGATGTCGAGCGTTCCGTTCGGTGTTTCATACACCTGCCCGGGGAGGAGACGGGGCGGTATATACAGTTTGCCATAAATTGGCTGTCGGTTCCCGGGGAGCAGGACGTCACCGTTATCTTCAATATGACGGATATCACGGAGCAGGTGATGGCGGAGTACATTCCGCGCCGCCTGTCCATTGCGGGCTGCGATCTGGTGATGGATGTGGACCTCTTTAAGGGAACCTACCGGGTGCTTAATTTCGGCAGCAGTAAAAAAATGGAAGATACTGAACTGCACGAGGGCAGCTATGAAAAGCAGGCGGCACAGGTTCTGCGAACCCAGGTTGTACCCAGGGACCAGGAGCGGGTGGCAAATCTGACGGATCCGGAGTACATACTGGAGCGGCTGGGGCGGGAGGATTCCTATTGGTTTCATTTCTCCATGTTCGGGGAGCAGCAGGAGATTCTGACCAAGAATATGTCCATTTCCTCCATCGATCTCAGGCTGGGGCGCGTCTGCATGGCCCGGTCCGATATCACGGATTCCGTCCGGGAGCAGCAGGCCATGCTCAACGTGCTGGCCCTGACCTTTGACCTGGTCAGCTTTATCGATATCAAGAGCGGCGGCATGACCATGTTTACCCGACGGACCGTGCAGGAAAATCTGTCTCCATACTATTTTGTCGACTACCGGTCGACCGTGGAGACCATCGCCTCATTCTATCTGGATCGGGAGGGAGAGCCCCACGTGAAGGAGCAGTTCCGCTTAGAGACCATGCTGCTGCGGCTGAGGGAGGAACCGGCGGGTTACGATTTCGTGGCGCCCTATCAGACGGACGGAAAAGTTCTCTATAAGCAGATCAGCGTCATGTGGGGTGACCGGAACCGCAAGACGGTTTGCCTGGTGCGGGCCGATGTGACGGATATGCTGGCCCAGGAGCGCCGGAAGAAGGAAGAGCTGGAGGCAGCGCTGGCGCTGGCCGAGGAGGCCAGCCGGGCGAAAAGCGATTTTCTTTCCACCATGAGCCACGATATCCGCACGCCGTTGAACGCGGTGATCGGTATGACGGAGCTGGCGTTCGCCCATATCGGGGATCGGGAGCGGGTGGAGGACTGCCTGCAGACAATCTCCCTCTCCTCCAGGCATCTGCTCAGCCTGATCAACAATGTGCTGGATATGGCTAAAATCGAGCGTTCCAGCCTGGTGTTCAACCGGATGAAAATCGCGCTGCCGGAGTTAGTGGAGCAGGTTTCCTCCATCATCGCGCTGCAGGCGCAGAATTCGGGAATCCGCTTCAGCACAGATGTAAACCATATCCGCCATGAAACCATTTTCGGGGACCCGCTTCGTCTCAACCAGATTCTGCTGAATATTCTGGGAAATGCCGTCAAATTCACCCCGAAAGGGGGTAGTGTGGAGTTCCGAATAGGTGAGCTGCCCGCCAGCAGCGCCCCCGGGATGGCGCGCTACCGGTTTGTGGTGCAGGATACGGGAATCGGCATGGGCGCTGAATTTGCGGAACATATTTTTGAACCCTTCAGCCGCGGCGGGGATTCCGGCCGCGCGGAGGGCGGAGGGCTGGGCTTAAGCATCACCAAGGGCCTGATCGACCTTATGGGCGGTGAGATTTCCGTGGAGACCAGGGAACACATGGGCAGCACGTTCCGGGTGGAGCTGGAATTTGAACCGGCTGACGCCGGACCCGGGCCGGAATATGGGGGAAGCCCGGAGGATTCAGGGCAGGAGCGCGCGCTTTCCGGCCGCCGTTTTCTGGTGGCTGAGGACAATGCGATCAATGCGGAAATTCTCTGCGAGCTGCTTCAGATGCAGGGAGCGCTGTCCGTGGTCCGCTCAGACGGCGCGCAGGCGCTGGCTGCGTTTCAGGAGGCGGCGGTGGGGACCTACGACGCCATCCTCATGGATATCCAGATGCCCAATATGAACGGCTACGAGGCGGCGCGGGCGATCCGCAGCCTGGACCGGAAGGACGCCGGGAACATCCCCATTATCGCCATGACGGCAAACGCATTTGCAGAGGATGTGCAGGCGGCTTTGGCAGCCGGTATGACCGCACATATCGCAAAACCCATCGATCTGGGAATTCTGCTGTTTGAACTCAACCGGATCCTGCGCTGATGTTTTTGTACTGATTTTTTTAAAAGTGGGGAAATTTGGTTACGAAACGGCCATAGAATGTGTTATACTGTCAGGATATGTGGTTGTAAAAACTGTGATTGCGGAGATTGGACGAATGATGGGACACAAAACGATAAAAGGGAGAAAGGGCTTCACGCTGGCGGAGCTGTTAATTGTGGTGGCGATTGTGGCGGTGCTGGTAGCCATATCCGTCCCGATTTTCACCAGCCGGATGGACCGAACCAAGGCCACGGTCTGTGAGGCCAACCGGAAAATCGTGTTGAGGCAGATTCTTCTGGAGCAGATGGAGGACGACGGCTTTACCCGGGATGACGCGGAGGCGATTCTGGAAAAATCAGATGCGCGCTGCCCGGCCGGTGGGACGTTTTCGGTGGAATGGGAGGAATCCTACGTGAAGGTTAACTGTGACCGGCATGGGGCGTCTATCGGAGGTGGGGAGGATACGGCAAAAACGGTATCGGTCTCATTTACGAAAGATTACCAGGATTTTGTGAAGGCGAATCCCAAAACAAGCAACGACAATCTGCGGAAAGCCTTTTTAAAAAAGTATGATGGAAAGTGGCCCACTTTGACAGTGAGTGGTGAAACCTATTCGATCCAGCCTTATTACCAGGATCGCGGTACGTCCAAACAGGTGGAGGATCGCGTGTGGCTGTTCGCCAAAAAAGAAAGCGTGTCGGGGTGGAACACCAATTATATTTACAACCCTAAGAACGGACAATGGTATGGGGCCACCACCTGGAAGGGAGAACCGGGCGGTGTTGGCCGCGTCATTTACGAGGATATCGATGATCTCATTGATAAAATCGACAATGAAACCCACTCCAACGGAAATAAAAAATGGGCTGTCGTGACGGACTATCAGGAGTCCAAATAGACAAATAAAAATCTGACCCGATCAAAATAAGGAGCTTTTGCAAATTGAACCTGCAAAAGCTCCTTATTTAGACAAATGCGTTATATTTTTCCAAAAACCGTTAATCCGGCTATCAGCCGAACAGCCCGCGAATGACCGTAAAAATCCCGGCCGACTGTAAAAACAGCACTGTCATCATCACCGGCGTCACGTAGCGGATCATAAACGCATACATTTTTTTCCGTTTAAATACCGTTCCATTCAGCTCCATCTCTTCGTCAATCCAGGAAGGCCCGATCACCCAGCCCACGAAAATACAGGTCAGTAAGGAGATGAAGGGCATGAGGAAGCTGTTGCTGATGTAGTCCATCAGGTCCAAAAGCTGCGCAGTCTGGCCATTGGGCAGGGGCAGCTCAAAGTAGAGGAGATTGTAGCCCATGCAGATTACGGCCGCAGCTCCGGCGAAGATCAGGCCGATGATCAGGCTCATTTTCTGCCTGGAGGTGTGGAACAGTTCCATGCAGTTGGCCACCAGAGTCTCCATGATGGAGATGCAGGAGGTCAGCGCCGCAAAGGCCACCATGATGAAAAATACCAGACCGATCAGGGAACCGGCCCGCCCCATGGCGTCAAATACTTTGGGCAGGGACACGAACATCAGGCTGGGGCCGGAGGCCATACCTTCGGTGCCGGAAAACACAAATACGGCGGGGATGATCATCATTCCGGCCAAAAAGGCCACTCCGGTGTCGAAAAATTCAATCTGGCTTAAGGAGCGGTTGAGATCCACATCTTTTTTCACATAGGAACCGTAGGTGATCATGATTCCCATGGAAACGCTCAGGGAAAAGAACAGCTGGCTCATGGCGTCCAGAAGGATTTCCAGAAATCGCTTGCCGGTGATTCCGTCCAGGTTCGGGATTATATACACGCCCAAACCCTGCAGTCCCGTGCGGGTGACTCCGTCTGCATCCGTGTATTTCAGGGTGAGGGAAAACAGCGCGATACCCACGATCATAAAGATCAGGCCGGGCATGATGATTTTCGAAAATTTTTCGATTCCTTTCTCCACGCCGCGGTACACGATAAATGCCGTGGCGGCCAGAAACGCCAGCATGAAGAAGATGGGCGAGACCTTGGAGGTGATAAAGGCGGTGAAATATCCGTCCCGGGCCGCATCCGCCCCGTGTGCCGTCAGGTAGGTGACAATGTATTTTGTGACCCATCCTCCGATTACCGAGTAGTAGGTCATGATCAGAGCCGGGACCAGGAAGGTCAGATATCCCAGAAAATTCCATTTGCGATTGATCACACCGAAGGCTTTCAGGGCGTTCTGCTTTGTCTTTCTACCGATGGCCACGTCCGTGGTCAGGAGCGTGAAGCCGAAGGTCAGCACCAGCAGCAGGTAGATGATCAGAAACAGGCCGCCGCCGTCTTTTGCCGCCAGATACGGAAAACGCCATATATTTCCCACGCCTACGGCGCTGCCCGCAGCAGACAGTACAAATCCGATTGATCCGCTGAAGCTGCTTTTCTTTTTGGTATCCATAAAAATCCCCCATTTTTCATAAGCTGTCCGGTTCTGCCAAGGGCAAAACCTCAAATAGTTTAGCAGAAATATGTCATAAAGCAAATGAAGAGCAGTTTCGTTAAAATAAACTTTTATCAAAAAAGTTTATTCACAGTAGAAAAATATCCCCGGATCGTGTATGATAGGTAACGGACAGGACGAAATGTGCGGGAGGGTATATTTTAACGAAACTTTAGGAGGACTTATGAGCAAGGTGAACGAACACATCGGCGGGCGGATCCGCATGTACCGGAAGGCCAGGGGAATGACGTTGCAGCAGCTTGCGGACTCGATCCACAAGAGCCGCGCCAGCGTCAGCAAATACGAAAACGGCGAGATCACGCTGGATGTGGAGACACTGTTTGAGATCGCCCAGGTGCTGATGGTCAGCCCCAGCCAGCTGATGGATGTCCGGCCGCCGATGCCCAAAAGCGCGGAAATATCCCCGAACCACTCTGCCAAAAGCCCGTTCTTTCAAGCGAAACGTTTGTATTTCTATTTTTATGACGGGCGCTATAAGCGGCTGAAGGACGGGATCATCGATATCTATGAACAGGAAAATGCCCCGGGCAACTACGAGGCCACCCTATCCATCAGCGCCGTGACGCCCACGGGCAGGAGCAGCGAGATCTATTACACCGGAAAGGTGGTTTACAGCGACATGCTGATCCGATTCTCCTTTGTCAACCAGTGCAACGCCCTGGAGGAGGATTTGCTCTACATCTTCAACCCACTGGAAATCCGGGATTCCGCGGACGGGCTTTTGTGCGGAATCTCCAGCGCTGATCTGATGCCCTGCGCCTTCAAGTGCCTGGTGACCCTGACGCCCCAGGAGCACACGGAACACTTCAAACAGCAGCTTCTGATCACAAAAAAGGAGCTGCAGAAGTGGCAGAAATTGAATATGCTGATTGTGGATAACAGAGGGTTGTGAGCCCTCTGTTTTTCGATGATCCGGGCACCGGGATTTGTGGACAAAGGATTGATTTTTGTATCATAAAACCTGACTTATTTCACAGAATACCCTATTATGTCGAATTATTTGATATATTCATAGAGTAAGTTTGGATAATTAAAGGAGGTTTTAGTGTATGCGAAAATTACATAAAGGCATGAAGCGGATCAAACGTTTTAAGACGAAGGCCGCGGCCTACGCAGTTGCGATCTGCCTGGCTGCAAGCGGAGCCCCGCTTACCGTCCTGGCGGCGGGCGTTGAGGGACAGACGGAGCAACCAGCAGGCAACGAAAGCAATGGCGGCCAGGGACAGAACACCGGAGATGAAAGTCAGAATACGGGAGGCGGCCAGACGGATCAGGGCGGCGGAAGCGGCGCGGAGACCGGGAGCGGAGAAACGGACGGCGGCAGTGGAAGTACCAACCCGGACAGCCAGGATTCCACAGGCGACAAAGATCCTGATGGCGACAAGACCGAGGAGGGCGGAAGCGGTGAGAGCGCGGATCCCGGCGACAAGGATCCTTCAGGCAGCGGGACGGAAGAAGGCGGAAGCGGAAACGACGGTGAAAATACCGACCCGGGTGACAAGGATCCCGAGGACAGTGGAAATACCGACCCGGGTGACAAGGATCCCGAAGGCGGCGGAACTACCGACCCGGACGGCCAGGATCCCTCAGGCGATGGGACGGCCGAGGGCGACGGCGGTGAGAATGCCGATCCGGACAGCCAGGAGCCCACAGACGGCGGAGTAACCGATGAGGGCAATCAGGAAGAAAACGCAGACGGCGACCAGAAGGATGAGAACATTCCGGACAAAGATCTGATCGACGAGGCCCAGAAAAACGAAATCCTGACCCCGGAAGTTCCCCTCGAGCCGGAACTGATACAGCCTGCGCTTTTGACGGCGGCTTCCCTTCCGAAAGAGGTTCCGGATGTGGAAATGGAGCCGTTGGTTATAGCGGATGAGGATGACCACATGGCCTATGACCTGCACGATTATGGTAATCGTTATGATGTGTCGGGCATAGTAGGATCGGATACAATCAAAAGCAGCTTTAGCGGATACAGTACAGCATTAAAGGGGGAAGATTATCTTTCTTTCGATGATGAGAGGAAAGCAACCACCGAAAATCTTGAGATCTCTCTGCGGGCAAAAATTATCCAGATTGAAGGAATCTCTTATGTTCGGATGATCTATTATGTCACAAACACAAGTGTTGACAAGAGTGTTGAGTTTTCGTTTGGCACATATGCAGATACATGTGTAGGGAGTGATGACTCTGCTTTAGTGAAACGAAAAGATGACGGCGTACTGATGTTGGGTCGCGATACATTTTCCATGGATCAGGATTATCTCTATGCCTTCTCTGTCAGGGACGACGACGAGAGCGACGTTCCGGTTGACCGGTGGTGGTTTGGAAGACATGGAGAGGAATATAATAAGGTGTTTCCAACAGATGAAGATGAAGAACAGGTGGATGAAATATCCGGCGTAGACAGCGCCATGGCCTTTTCATGGATGGATCAGGAATTGGATGCCGGCGAGACCCTAAAATATTCGGTCCTGTTTGGAATCGGCACAGTGGAGGATTACGGAGGAGACGATAAACCTGAGGAACCAGCGCCCGATGATCCTGATCAGCCTGATCAGCCGGTGCCGCCCGTCGTAAATGATCACAAGGACAGCGATAGCGACGATGATCACGACGACACCCAATACTGGAGCAACACAGACGGCAAGTGGAGCTTTGGCAGAAACGGTTCCTCCTACCGCGATGAATGGGGATACCTGTATTACAATGGAAGCTACAACTGGTATTTCTTCGATCAGGACGGAACCATGGAAACCGGATGGGTCACAGCGCCAGACGGGCAGAAGTATTACCGCAAGACTGCTTCCGACGGGACGCAGGGCGCAATGTGCACCGGCTGGAAGCTGATCGACGGCAAATGGTACTACTTTAACCAGGAGCAGGGTGCCTCTCAGGGCAGGTTGCTGGTGGGAACCACGACGCCGGACGGCTACAAGGTGGATGAGAACGGCGTGTGGCAGCCAAACTAAATCTTTACCCCTGAAACGGGGAGTAAAAAAGAGCTGGGAGATGATTCCAGCTCTTTTAAACGTTTAAATCTGCTGCCAAAGGACTACGGAGACCACAAATTCCTGTTCCCCGGGCGTCAGGAAAAACTGACCGCCGCACTTGTCCACCAGCGTGCGGACACTGGATATACCGATGCCTGTGCCCTCATGTTTGGTGGAAGCGATTTTCTCACCCGAGGCCATAAACTGCCCGTCCCAGGCATTTTTGACCGTCAGAAGCAGGTTCCCGCCTGCGATTCTGGAGTACACCCTGACGGATTGCCGGTCCTTTGGCACTTTTTCCGAGGCCTCCACCGCATTTTCCAGCAGATTCCCGAACAGCAGACCCAGATTCCAGTCCTCCAGCTTCAGCTCAGGCGGGAGCGCAACCTTCAGCTCCAGCGGAATCCCTTTTTGACCGCACTGCTGTATATAATAGTTGAGAACCGCGTTAACCGCGTGATTTTCACAGAGCGCTGGCTGCACGGCCTGATTGGCGCTGACCTCGCAGCCGCTTATATAATGCTCCAGTTCCTCGTACTGATGCTGCCGGGCAAGCTCCATCACCGCGTTTAAATGGTGGCGCAGATCATGGCGCATACGCCGGATTTCCGCGAAATTCTCAGAGACGATGCGGTAATTTTCCTCCTGAAGGGAAAACTGTTTTTTCATCAACCGGGTATTTTCAGTTAAAGCCGCCCGATCCGCAAAGGCTTTGACGGTGCCGAACCAGAGGACTCCGGCCAGCAGAAGGATCAGCAAAAACCCCGCATTCTCAGTCATCCAGCCGGTACGCACCGGCTCAAAAACAGGGACGACCGTTTGAAACATCATGGAAACGGCAATGGCGCACACTCCGGCCAGCAGAGGACCGTCCGTGTCCCCGCCCTTTTGCCTGTTAAAGAGAGCGGTAACAATCAGCCAGCCAAAAAGCAGAAGCTTGTAGCAGTCCAGAAACCGGGAATATGCCATCATGGCGGATAATCCCCGTCCCGCCAGTAGCGCAGGGACCGC
>ENA-UONZ01003236-UONZ01003236.1-human-gut-metagenome-genome-assembly--contig:-C93old-NODE-3236-length-10803-cov-4.464924_pt1 | contig 10803 bp, 10 predicted proteins | sample MGYA00242468_ERZ724015 | MGnify/ENA metagenome assembly ERZ724015
GGCTTACAGAAGTGGCTAGGGAGGATGAACCGATGGATAGAGGCGCCCTCAAAAAAATCGTCGCCGCCAATATCGCGGCTCTGCGCACTGCCAATCGAATGACGCAGTTGGAGCTTGGTGAAAAACTGAATTATTCCGATAAAGCCATTTCTCGGTGGGAACGAGGGGATGCTGTCCCGGATGCCGGGGTACTGCTGCAGATGAGCCGTCTTTTCGGCGTAACGGTGGACTATCTGCTGCATGAGCACACAAGGGATAGCCGCTCCGAAAACCTGCCCCCTCGGCACAGCAACCACAAGACCATCGCCATGATTTCTTTTATCGGCGTGTGGACGGTTGCCCTGTTGATTTTTGTGGTTTTTTATTTACTGGGGAGAATCGAGTGGCTGACTTTTGTCTATGCGCTGCCGGTATCCCTGATCCTGCTGCTGGTGCTGAATTCCCTCTGGGGAAAAAGGCGGCGGAACCTGTATATCATCTCCTTGCTTATCTGGAGCATTTTGGGAGCAGTCTATCTTTCTTTGTTGGAGAAGAATTGGTGGATTCTTTTTTTGCTGGGTATTCCCGCGCAAATTATCACCTGTCTTTGTTTCCGCATTCATCCCAAACGGCAGAAATAAGCGCTAAATGATCACTCTCGAAATTGTAGAGTCGGCTTGTGGGTTCTCTATATTCCCGACTTTGAGTTGTATAGCTTCTGGATACAGCTGTAAATGGATTTTCCTCCCCTCCAAAGGTACAATGTTTTCGTGGCGCCCTGAGAAGAGCATTTTCGCGAAAGAAACATCTCTTACATCTGCTTCCACTATTCGCTGGACGGGAAGCAATATCCGGACGATTTGGGAAAAACCATGCCTTTTGATAAGTTCTATGCCGCTATGGCCAAAGGTGCGGAGACCAAAACCTCCCAAGTAAATGCGGACGAATTCATCTCCTACTTTACGCCCTTCCTGGAACAAGGGTTAGATGTGCTGCATGTCTGCCTGTCATCCGGTCTTTCCGGCGTGTATAATTCTGCCAACGTGGCGAAAGACACCCTTCTTGAAAAATTTCCTGACAGAAAAATCTTTGTGGTGGATTCCCTGGGGGCCTCCTCCGGATATGGCCTGCTGATGGACAAACTGGCGGATTTGCGGGATGAGGGAATGGCCATCGACGACCTGTACGCATGGACCGAAACGCATAAGCTGGAACTTCACCATTGGTTTTTCTCTACCGATCTTAGTTTTTACGTGAAAGGCGGCCGTATTTCCAAACCGGCGGGCTGGTTCGGCACCGTTCTGAAAATCTGCCCGCTGCTCAACATGGACAATCTTGGCCGGCTGATTCCCCGTCAGAAGCTGCGGGGCAAGAAAAACGCCATCAAAGAGATCGTCAACCGGATGGAAGAGCACGCCCAGAACGGACTGGACTACAGCGGCAAATGCACCATTTCCAATTCCGCTTGCTTTGAGGATGCCCGCGCAGTGGCTGATTTGGTGGAGGCTCGTTTTCCCAAGCTCAATGGCAAGGTGGAAATTAACAGCGTTGGCACGACCATCGGCAGTCACACCGGTCCGGGAACCGTGGCTTTGTTCTTCTGGGGCGATGAACGGCGGGATTGAGGTCGGATGATGGATAGAAAAGGGGTTGCGGAAAAGGCGGCGAAGCTGATCCGTGCCGGTACTGTCCCGCCGGTATTGGTTTGTGCGCTGCTGGTGATTGTATATTTCGTTTGTCCCGATGTGTTCGCTGGCCCTATGCAGCTGGCGCTTTCCCTTTTGTTTTTGGTCGCTGTTCCCTTACTGGCTTATCCGCTGGCCGCGCTGCTCCCACTCTACAAAAACCAAGGCCGGGAGGGTCAAAGAAACCTAGCTTTCCTTCTCAATCCGTTGGGTTACCTGGCCGCGGTGATATACGGCTGTTCAGCCGACGTGAGCCGGCCGCTGCTGTTGATTTATCTCACTTATTTTTTGTCTGTCGCCGTGCTGCTGATCTTCAATAAGGTTCTTCATCGGCGGGCCAGCGGGCATGCCTGCGGTATTGCCGGTCCGCTGATTCTTTTGATCTACTTCATCGGCTGGATGTGCATTCTGCCCTGTGCGGTTATTTTTGCCGCCGTGACTTGGTCATCCTTATATCTGCATCGGCACACGCCGGAAGAACTCACCTCTGGAAGCGTAACGGCTCTTCTTTCTTTTGCCATGAGCCTGCTCCTGGTTTCCTGACTCATCTGAAAACCTTTGCCGAATACAAGGACCCGCAAAATGCTTCCGCGTTTTGCGCACGCATGGTTTAAACGGATTTTTATGACAATCTTACTCTTTACATTTCCCTCCCTGTGTGATATACTAATTCGCGCATATGTGCTGGGTATCAACCAGCAATAGCTATCCTTTACCCGGACGGCGGAGTACGCCCCCTTTGGGGAAGCCTCTTTCCCCGCTCTGGGTTTACGGAAATATTCAAAATGAGGTGTCAGAACAATGCTGCCAGAAGAAAAAACTGCTATCATGCAGGAGTACGCCACCCATGAAGGAGACACCGGTTCTCCCGAAGTGCAGATCGCGGTCCTTACCAAACGGATCAACGACCTGACCGAACATCTGAAGGTCCACAAAAAGGATCATCATTCCCGCCGGGGCCTGCTGAAGATGGTCGGCCATCGCCGTAATCTGCTTAACTATCTGATGAAGAAGGATATCAACCGGTATCGTTCCATCATCGAGAAACTGGGTATCCGTAAATAAGTATGATTTGAGGCAGGCGGGCCGTCGGGCCCTCCTGCCTCAACCTGCTTATGCGGGTCCCGCCGCATCGTCCATTATCGGAGACGCAGCAGCGGTTTTAGCAGTGAAACGAACTTCCGCCGTCATGGCGGTGGCTGGTTTTATTGCTAAAATGCCGGCCACGACTCCGATGGAAATAAATAAAAATCGGAGGTTAACCATGTTCGAGAATTACAAGGTGTTCGAAACCACTTTGGCCGGACGCCCCCTGAAAGTGGAAACCGGCAAAATAGCCCAACTGGCCAACGGTTCCTGTCTGGTCCGCTACGGCGAAACTGTGGTGCTCTGCGCGGTCACCATGTCCGCCAAGCCCCGGGAAGGCGTGGACTTCTTCCCCCTTTCCGTGGACTATGAAGAAAAACTTTACTCTGTCGGCAAAATCCCCGGCTCCTTTCAGCGTCGGGAGGGTCGGCCCAGTGAAAAGGCCATCCTGACTTCTCGGGTCATCGATCGGCCCATCCGCCCACTGTTCCCCAAGGATATGCGCAATGACGTCTCGGTGGTCTGCACCGTGATGTCGGTGGATCCCGACTGCGCGCCGGAAATCACCGCCATGATCGGCACCTCCATCGCCATCTCCATTTCCAACATCCCGTGGGATGGCCCCATTTCCGGCGTGGTTGTGGGTTTGGTGGACGGTGAATACGTCATCAACCCCACCGCCGAGCAGGAGAAGAAATCCGATATGCACGTCACCGTGGCCTCCACTGCTGATCTGGTGGCCATGATCGAAGCCGGCGCCAACGAAATTGACAACGAGACCATGTTCAACGGAATTATGGCGGGCCATGAGGCCAATCAGGCCATCGTAGAATTCATCCGGGGCATTCAGGCGGAGATCGGCAAGGAAAAAGTCACTTTTGAGTCCAATGATCCTGACCCCGCCATGTATGAGGCGATTAAAGAGTTTGCCATTGAGAAAGTGCGCTACGCCCTGGATACCGACGACAAGCGGATTCGGGACGAACGGCTCCAGCCGGTATACGCCGAAGTTCACGAGAAATTCGACGAAGTCTATCCGGAGCAGGCCGCTAAAATCGACGACTGTCTGTACAAGCTGCAGAAATTCGTGGTCCGCCGCTGGCTGCTGGATGACGGCAAGCGGGTGGACGGCCGCGGCATCGACGAGATCCGTCCCCTGGCCGCCGAAGTCGGCCTGTTGCCCCGTGCCCACGGCTCCGGCATGTTCACTCGGGGTCAGACCCAGGTGCTCACTGTGGCGACCCTGGGTTCCTCCGGCGATGCCCAGATACTGGACGGCCTGGATGACGAGCCGGACAAGCGGTATATGCATCACTACAACTTCCCCTCCTATTCAGTGGGAGAGACCAAGCCTTCCCGCGGCCCCGGCCGCCGGGAAATCGGCCACGGCGCGCTGGCTGAGCGGGCGCTGCTGCCGGTGATTCCCTCTGTGGAGGAGTTCCCCTACACCCTGCGGCTAGTGAGCGAGGTGGTGTCCTCCAACGGCTCCACCTCCCAGGCTTCCATCTGCGGCTCCACTCTAGCCCTGATGGACGCGGGCGTTCCTATTAAGGCGCCTGTGGCCGGCATCTCCTGCGGCCTGGTCACCGAGGGCGACCGTTTCATGACCATGGTGGACATCCAGGGGCTGGAAGATTTCTTCGGCGATATGGACTTCAAAGTCGGCGGCACCCATAAGGGCATCACCGCCATTCAGATGGATCTGAAGGTGCACGGCCTGACCCCAGCCATCATCAAAGAGGCTCTGGAAAAGACCTATAAGGCCCGGCTGTATATCCTGGACGAAATCATGCTCAAGGCTATCGCTGCTCCTCGGGAGGAACTGTCCAAATATGCGCCCAAAATGTTGAGCACCAAGATCGATGTGGACAAGATCCGCGAGGTCATCGGCAAGGGCGGCTCGGTCATTCAGAAGATTCAGGCCGAGTGCAACTGCAAAATCGATATTGAAGAGGACGGCAGCGTATTTATTTCCGCCTTGAACACCGAAGACGCCAAACGGGCTTTGATGGTGGTGGAAACCATCGCCAAGGATCCGGAAATCGGCGCTATTTATAAGGGCAAGGTCACCCGGCTGATGACCTTCGGCGCGTTTGTGGAAATCGCCCCCGGCAAAGAGGGCCTGGTTCACATCAGCCGATTGGATGTCAAGCGGGTGGACAAGGTGGAAGACGTGGTAGCCGTGGGGGACGAAGTCCTTGTGAAGGTCACGGAGATTGATGAGCAGGGCCGGCTGAATCTGTCCCGCCGGGACGCCCTGATCGAAGTGGAGGGCCTGACCCCGGAAAACACGGTGTCCGATTCTCCCCGTCCGCCCCGCCGTGAGGGCGGCTTCCGCCGGGACGGCGGCCGGAATCAGCGCCGGGACTAAGAGTCGGCTGATCAAGCAAACCTAAGCAACGGCAAAGGATGGATTGACAGGTGGTGCCGCAGAATGCAGAAAAACGCATTTTGCGGCACCCTCATTTTTGCTGCGATATCGCCGGACTCCGGCAGGGAATCGGCGCAACCCCCTTGTCCCTGAATCAAAAGGGTGCTACAATGGGGAAAAACGCGGCACAACGGGTTATACTGGATATGGCGGCCAATCGCCGTAGGAAAGGCGTGATAAAGCAGTATGGCTTTGAAAACAGGATTGGTGCTGGAGGGCGGCGGTATGCGCGGCCTTTATACCGTAGGCGTGCTGGACTGGTTCATGGAGCAGAACTTTCTGCCGGATTATGTCATCGGCGTGTCTGCAGGTGCAGGCAACGGCAGTTCTTATGTATCCGGCCAGCGGGGCCGGGCCTACCGGGTAGATGTGGATTATCTGGGAGACAAACGGTATATCAGTCTGTCCAATTTTCTGCGGACAAAGTCGGTCTTCGGTATGGATTTCATCTTCGATGAGGTTCCCCGGACGCTGGACCCTTTTGATTATGAAGCCTTTCTCCCTTCTCCCTGTGAGTTTGTAGCCGGTGTGACGGATGTCTCCACGGGTCAGCCGGTCTATTTCGGCAAGCAGCCCACCATTGAGGAAGAATGCCGGATACTGCGAGCTTCCTCCGCCATTCCTATGTTCTCCCCCATCGTGGAAATCAATGGCGGGCGGTATTTGGATGGCGGCACCGCCGATCCCATTCCTGTGCGTAAAGCTCAGGCTGACGGCTGCGGCAAGGTGATTGTGGTGCTGACCCGGGATCGTTCCTATGTAAAAGGGCCGGAAAAGCATCGCCGGCTGTACAGCCGTAAATTCCGGGATGATCCCGCCATGATCCGACTGCTGGATACCCGGCATGAACTATACAACGAAACCCGCCGCTATCTGTTTGATCTGGAAAAGTCCGGGCAGGCGATGGTGATCGCCCCCAGCGAGCCCTTAACTATCAGCCGTTTTGAAAAAAAGCGGGAGGCGCTGGATCAAGTTTTTCAGCTGGGGCGGCGGGACGCCCAGGAAAAATGGGAAGCGCTGCTGGCCTACCTGGCTGCGCCGAAGAAGGGAGAAACAGACTAATGCGCTGGGATCTCTTCGCCATTATGATGCTTCTCCCTTGGCTGGCTACCTTTGGCGGCAGTCTGATGGCCGCTCGCATCCGGGTAAACGCGCAGAAAGGGCAGGGGCCCCTGTTGGGTTTTGCTGCCGGTGTGATGGTGGCGGCCTCGGTATGGTCTTTGATCATCCCTGCTTTTGATGAAATGGGCACCGACTTCCGGGCCGCTGCCGTGGTAAGCCTTGGCTTTGCTTTGGGCTGCGCCGGTATGCTGCTGTTAGACAAGCTTGTCCCTCATCAGCATATGGACGAGAACCGTCCCGAAGGCCGACCCAGTCATATGTCCCGGCCAATGCTGCTGGTACTTGCGGTAGCACTGCATAATATTCCCGAAGGACTTGCCCTGGGAGTGGTAATTTCCGCCGCCCTGCAGGATACCGGTATGACCTGGACAGCCGCTATCGTATTTGGGATTGGCTTGGCTCTCCAGAATTTTCCCGAGGGCATGGCGGTGGTGCTGCCGCTGAAACAAACCGGCAGCACCGCCAAGCGCTGCGCCTGGTGGGGGTTCTGGGCCAGTCTGGCGGAACCTGCGGCAGCGGTGGTAGGCATAGCCCTTACCTCCCTACTGACAGCGACGGGCGGTGTGGTACTGCCCATTCTGCTGAGCGTGGCCGCCGGCGCTATGGTGTTTATTACGGTGGAGGAGCTGATCCCGGAATCTCAGGCCGGAGGGCACGGACACGGCGCCACCTATGGCTTTCTACTGGGTTTTTGGCTGATGGCGCTGCTAGGAATCTTAGGCGGCTGATATCAGGAATAGTAACGGCTTGGAAGGGATCGCGGAAAAATGAGAATTATCATTGTGGGCGACGGCAAAATGGGTTTTGCTCTCTCCCAGAATTTATCCGGCGAAGGCCACGATATTGTCATGATCGATGAAAATCCCGACGTGCTGCGCTTGTCCAGCAACACCCAGGACGTGGGCTGCATTTGCGGCAACGGAGTGGATATCGACGTTCAGCGGGAAGCGGGGGTGGCCGCGGCGGATCTGATGATCGCCGTGACCTCCCGGGACGAGGTGAATATCATCTGCTGCCTACTGGCGAAAAAACTGGGAGCCAAGCACACCATAGCCCGTGTACGGGGACCGGAATACATGAAAACCACCTTGCTGATGCGGGAGGAGCTGGGTCTTTCTCTGTCGGTGAATCCGGAGATGGCGGCGGCGGCGGAAATCTCCCGGATTCTCCGTTTCCCTTCCGCCATGAAGGTAGACTTCTTCTCCAAGGGCAAGGTGGAAATCGTGGAATTCCGGGTGGGCCAAGGTTCTCCCCTGCACGGCGTGGCTCTGCGGGAACTCTCCTCCCGCTTCCGGGCCAAGGTGTTGGTCTGCGCAGTCCAGCGGGACGATACGGTGCAGATTCCCGGCGGCTCTTTTGTCCTGAAGACGGATGACCTGGTCAGCGTCACCGGCTCCCCGGCGGATATCAACCAGTTTTTCCGCAGCACCGGCCTGTTGGCCCAGAAGACCCGCACTGTCATGATCGTGGGCGGCGGCAAGACCAGCTTCTATCTCTGCCGGTTGTTGGGAGAGATGGGCGTCCGGGTCAAGGTGGTGGAGATCGACCCCCAGCGCTGTGCGGTGCTGGCCGAGGCGCTGCCCAAGGCGATGATCATTCAGGGGGACGGCTCCGACCGCGAACTGCTCCAGGAAGAGGGCATCGACGACGTGGATGTCCTGGCGGCCCTGACCGGACTGGACGAGGAAAATGTAGTGGTTTCCATGTATGCTCATTCCCGGGGAGTGAACAAGGTCATCACCAAAATCAACCACATCAGCTTCGGTGAAATCCTGGGCAAGGCGGGAATCGAATGCGTGATCACCCCTCATCTGATCGCCGCCAACTATATTCTGCGGTATGTGCGGGCCATGCAGAATGCCCCTGGAAGCCGGGTGGAAGCATTGTCTCGGATTGTCGGCGGACAGGCGGAGGCGGTGGAATTCCGGGCGAATCAGGATTTCGCTGGCAACCGTATTCCACTGCGGGATCTGCGGCTGAAAAAGGATCTTCTTGTGGCCTGCATCATCCGGGACAACCGGGTGATCTATCCCAGCGGAGACGACTGGATCCAGCCCCGGGATGGTGTGATCGTGGTCACCACCCGGATTACTCTGGAGGGGCTGAACGATATCCTGGCATAGTCCCTTGCGGCAAAAACGATAGAAGACGGCGAAAGCCGGAGGTGGGTATAATCCGTGAACATACGAATGGTTCTGCGCACTCTGGGCTACGTGCTGGGCGCGGAGTCTGCTTTGCTGCTGCTGCCTTTGCTGACGGCGGCGCTGTATCGGGAAAATCCGGTGCCCTTTCTCATTCCGCTGCTGACGCTGGGAATCTGCGCGTTGATTCTCTGCCGGATACGGGTGAAGGAAAAAACCATATACGCTCGGGAGGGCTTCCTGATCGTCTCTCTTTCCTGGATTCTGGTTTCCCTAGCCGGGGCGGTGCCCTTTGTGTTGGCCGGGGCAATTCCTTCCTATATCGACGCCGTGTTTGAAACGGTATCCGGTTTCACCACTACCGGCGCCAGCATCCTTACCGATGTGGAGGCGCTTCCCCGGGGGCTGCTGTTCTGGCGCAGCTTCACCCATTGGATCGGCGGCATGGGGGTGCTGGTTTTTATCATGGCGGTGCTGCCCTTGGCCAATGACCGCTCCATGCATGTCATGCGGGCAGAGGTTCCCGGCCCTTCGGTGGGGAAAATTGTGCCACGGGCGCGGCACACGGCCATTTGGCTGTATGGCATCTATTTGGGCCTGACGGCGGTGGAGGTGGTCTTCCTGCTGGCCGGCGGCATGCCACTGTTTGACAGTCTGGTAAACACATTCGGCACCGCCGGCACGGGCGGCTTTGCCATCAAAAACGCCAGCATTGGCTTTTATAACAGCGCTTATGTGGACGGCGTAATCACCGTCTTCATGCTGCTGTTCGGCATCAATTTCAACCTCTATTTTCTGCTGTTGATGCGGGATTTCAAGCAGGTGCTGAAAAGCGAGGAGCTGCGCGTATACCTGGGCACTGCTCTGGCGGCCATGTTCCTCATCGCCTTCAATATCCTGCCGCAATACAGCGGATTCGGCGAGGCGTTCCGCCGCTCTTCCTTTCAGGTAAGTTCCATTATGACCACCACAGGTTTCGCCACAGCTGACTATACCATGTGGCCCTCCTTTTCCCAGACCATCTTGTTTTTGCTGATGATTCTTGGCGCCTGCGGCGGATCCACCGGCGGCGGCCTCAAGATATCCCGCGCTATTATTCTAGTGAAATCGCTGGGGAGAGAAGTGGTGCGGATGGTTCATCCCCGGGCGGTGGGCGCGGTACGGCTGGACGGCAAACGGGTGGACGATCAAACCACCCGGGATGTGGGTGTGTTTTTCATCGCATATATATTCATCATCTTTATCATGACCCTGCTGATCTCTTTGGACGGCTTCGGCTTTGCTACCACCTTCAGCGCGGTAACCGCCTGTATGGGCAACATCGGTCCCGGTTTGGGCGCGGTGGGACCCATGGGGAATTTTGCGGATTTTTCCGTAGCCTCCAAGCTGCTGCTCTCCCTCACCATGCTGCTGGGGCGGCTGGAGATCTTCCCCTTGGTCCTCCTCTTCACCCCTGTTCTCTACCGTAAACGATGACAGACAAAGGGATAGGAACCGACGGAAACAGGTATACTATAAGAAACAGAACGACGGAGGGATCGGATGGAACAACTGGAAAAACTCAGGCTGGACAACGGCCTGCGGGTGCTGCTGCTCCCTGTGGAAGGGGCGCTTTCCGCCTCCGTCGGCGTTTGGATAGAGGCGGGCTCCCGATATGAAGCGGCCGCCAAGCAGGGGATCTCTCATTTTGTGGAGCACATGACTTTCAAAGGAACCGCTGCCCGTACCGCCCGGCAGATCTCTGAAGAGATGGATTTGCTGGGCGGCGGCATGAACGCCTACACCACCAAAGAGTACACTCGTTTTTACGCCCAGACCCTGGCGGAAAACGCCCGTCCCGCCATGGAGCTGCTGGCGGATATGCTGCTGCATTCTCGAATGGAAGCGGAGGATGTGGATTTGGAGCGCGGCGTCATTCTAGAGGAAATGGCCATGTATGAGGACGCAGGAGAGGATCTGGCTCACGAAGCTCTCTGCGGCGCCATATGGCCCGATTCCCCATTGGGGCGGCCCATCTGCGGAACCCGGGAAACGGTTAGTGCCATTACCCCCCAGGATTTGCTGCAATATGTGGCGGAGGAATATACCCCTGGCCGCATGGTGGCGGTGGCGGCGGGAGGATATAACCGGGAGGATATACTGGACTGTCTGCAATCCACCCTGGGCCGGCTGAAGCCCGGCGCACCTCGTCCGGCTGCGGATACTCCGGCATTTACTCCCGGGGTCGTACTGCGGAAAAAGAAGTTTGAACAGGTGAGCCTGGAACTGGCGGTACCCGGTATACCTTCCGGCGTTGAGGATGGGGATTTTCGCTATGCTTTGCTGCTCTTCAATTTTATCGCCGGCGGCGGCGCATCCT
>ENA-UONZ01003251-UONZ01003251.1-human-gut-metagenome-genome-assembly--contig:-C93old-NODE-3251-length-10753-cov-4.161152_pt1 | contig 10753 bp, 8 predicted proteins | sample MGYA00242468_ERZ724015 | MGnify/ENA metagenome assembly ERZ724015
CGGCTCCAAACCCAACGCCTGCATTTCCGTCCCAATCCCCGTCCCATCACTTCAGCGTCCAGTAATCCCGGTTCGCTTCCATCAAATCATCCAGCACCGCCTTAGCCTTGGACGGGTCCACCACCGAGCGGTTCAGAATCAGCGCCTTCAACGCCTTGGTATAATCCTGCTCCAAGAACGCCTCCACGGTCAGCAGCTCATATGCATACTGCCCTTCCATCAGCCCCTTATAATAGGGTGAAATGTCCCCAAATGGATACCCTTTCGCCCCATCCTTCCCAATCGTCCCGGCCACCTCCACAATCGCGTCCGGTTCAAAATTGCCGATGATGCCGTCGTTGCGCACCAGCACGATAAACTCCCGGTTCAAGTCGTAGGCGATGGATTCCGCCACCTCCACCATCAGGTTGCCGAACACGCTGTTGGTCAGCATTTCCAGCCCCTCCATACTGTCCCGTCCCTTCGCTTTGGCGCAGACCTCGAACACTTCCTTTTCCCGGGAATCCCTGGACTCGTCCGCCCGGGTGTAGGCCGGGTCGCTCTCCGCCGCGATCTCCTCCGGGAACATGTAATACTGCAAATAGGTGGTGGGAATGTACTCGTCGATGAACTTCATATATTTGTTCACCCGCACGTAGGTGTCCAGCCAGGATTTGGAGCGCTGCTCCGCGTTAAAAGGCTGGAAATCGTGGTCCCGCAGATAGGTCCGCAGGGTGTCGAAATGGTCGTTTCCGTCCGTGTCCTTAAGCTCCGTAAACCACCCGAAATGGTTCAGGCCGAAATATCTGGCCCGCAGCTTTTCCTGGGGCACGCCCAGAATCTTGGCGTAGCTCTTCATCAGGGAAAACGGCTGGTCGCAGAGATTTAAAATCCGCCTGTCCTCCGGGAACATCTTGTCCAGCCCCAGGGCCACGATAGCCGCCGGGTTGGTGTAATTTAAAATCCAGGTGTCCTTCGAGTAGGATCGCACCTTCTCCACCATGTGCTTCATGGCTCCCAGCGAGCGCATTCCGTAGGCAAATCCGCCCGGCCCGCAGGTCTCCTGGCCCACCAGCCCATAGCGCAGCGGAATCTTCTCGTCCAGAGACCGCATGGCAGTCTTGCCCACCCGCATCTGGCAGAACACAAAATCCGTCTCCCGGTAAGCCTCGTCCTCGTCCGTGGTGAACACCACCTCGCACTCCGGGTAAAAACATTTCAGCACCAGCCGGTCGTAATCCTCCATCAAACCCATGCGCTCGTTGTCAATATCATAGAAAATGATCTTGGAGAGCGGAAAACGCTCCTTATAGTTGACCAACGTCCCCACCAGGGCCGGCACCCGCGCGCTCCCCGCGCCTGCGATTGTAATAATATGCGATTCTCTCATCCGATACTCCCTCTTTTCCGTTTAAGTCAGAGCCCGCCCATAGCGGGCAAATTTAAAAAGAGGATGCGCCGTTCCGCCGCCGCATCCCCCGCTAATCAGCCAATACTCCCCTGCGGCTGTTCTAAAATTTCACGATATCCGCCTCGCCCCGGACAACCGCGCCGGTTTTCAGCAGCGTTACCGCCTCGCCGTTCACGAATACCACCGGCGATATCAGCGATTTCCCGCTCTGCCTCACCAGGCCCAGATCCACCGTCACCAGCGTCTGGCCCGCTTTCACCTTGTCTCCGGCCTGAACCTTTACGTCGAAACCCCGGCCTTCCAGCTGGACCGTGTCCATGCCGATGTGGATCAGACACTCCAGGCCGTCCGCCCGCTTTAATCCGTAGGCGTGGCCGGTGGGAAACGCCGCTGTGACCTCCCCGTCAAAGGGCGCCGCCACCTGGCCGTCGGTCAGATCCACCGCGAACCCGTCGCCCAGCATTTTCGAGGAAAACGCCGGGTCCGGCACCTCGGTGACCGGCATGAGCCTGCCGCCCATGGGGGATACAAAATCTACTTTTTTACGTCCAAACAGTCCCATTGTGATCGTTCCTCCAATTCTATCTTCCAGTTATCGCGGGTGGCTCCCCGGGCTCCCCGGCTCCCACCGGTTCAGCCCCAAGTTTTCCCGGAACGCGGGCGTCCCGGCCCACGCCAGCCCACCCCTGCGTCCCACGACCGCCATCTTATCCGAGCCGCTTCCTTAATTCCCCTGCCGCCGCCTTAGCCTTCCCGGCCATATCCGCCGCAATCTCGCTGCAAAGCCCGGTATAGCTCGCCGGATCGATCATACTGCGCAATTCCTCCTCCGAGAACATGGCGGTGATCCCGTCGTCCTCCAACAGCACGCTCAGATAATCCCGGCCCTCCAGCTCCACCTTCATTGCCTTATCGTACATCAATTCATGTGCTTTATCCTTGCCAAGCTTGGCGGCCACGTTCATCATCACATACTCGCTGTTGTCCAGCCCCCGGTTCAGATTCACGTTCTGTAACATCCGCTCCCGGTTCACATGCAGGGTCCGGGTCAGCTCCTCCCCGCGGATCAGCACCTCGGTGGCCAGCTCCAGCCCTTCCTCCATCAGCCCGTCAAAAAGCATGTAGGAGCTGCTGTCCCCCTCGAACATCCGCACCGCGGAGTAAAGCCCGGTGGTGGACAGGGAGTACAGCTTCTGGGAGTTGGCGATAATGCCCTTGGCCAGCTTGGGATTGATCTTCTGGGGCATGGTGGAACTGCCGATGGTGCCCGGCGTGAAGGACTCGCTGACCTCGGAAAACTCCTCGATGCCGGTGTAATAGACCTCCTCCGCCATCTTGTGCAGCGTATTGCACAGCAGGGACAGGTTCATCAGATACTCCACCTTCATCTGGCTCATATTGCGGCTGGGAACGTCCATGGGCCTCATGCCCAGCGTTTCTGCCACCCGCTCCTGGATTCTGCGGCCGGGCCGGCCGGTGGCGTTGAATCCGCCCACCGCGCCGCCCATCATAGCCACGAACACCCGCTTCTCGCATTCCTCCAGCCGCTCCAAGCTGTTTAACAGCTCGCTGATATACACGGACACCTTGTAGCCATATGTAATGGGAATGGCGTGCTTCCCGTGGGTCCGCCCGGCCATCACCGTGTCCGCGTTGTCCCCGGCCAGGGTTCCCAGATTGTCCAGAATGTCCGCGATAAAGCTCTTGAACACCCGGTTGACTTCTTTTGTAATATAGAGCTGGGAGGTCTGCTGGATATTCTGGGTGGTAACACCGTAGTGCACGTATTTTGCGCCCTCTCCCCGGCATGCCTTCACCAGCACCTTCACGAATGGCACGAAACCGTGGCCCACCCTGGCCTTGATACGATCCATCTCTTCCAGGTCCAGATCCTCAAAGCGGACGGAGGCGATATCCTCTGCTGCCTCCCGGGGAATGAATCCCTCCTCCGCCTGGGCCAGGGCCAGAGCGGCCTCCACCTTCAGCCAGGTCCGGTACTTTTCCGTCTCACTGAGCAGCGCCTTGATCCCCCGGTCGTCCAGTTTACTTTTCGAATCATATAAAGCTCGCATTGTTCACCTCTTATTTTTTCAAAGAATCGTCCACTGCGTGGCGGACAAATTCCACATGGGGGCCGAATACCACATGGATGTGGTTGGCGGACGGGAAGAAAATACCCGCGCAGCCCGAATCCTTGATCTTGATCTGATCCACCTTATTCGGATCCTTCAAATCCACGCGCAGACGGGAGATACAGTTCTCCACGTTGACGATATTTTCCTTGCCGCCCAGGCCCTCGATCACGATAGCTGCGATGGCGGGCCAGTTCTTTTCCTTGAGCAGCACGCTGGCGGATTCCTCAATCTCAAAGGCTTCCCGTCCCGGCGTCTCCAGATTGAATTTTACTATAAACCACTTAAATACGAAATAGAAAACTACAAAATTGATGATTCCCAGGATCACAAGGCTGATCCACTGGGTGTCCTCATACAGCAGTCCGAAAATGCCGAAGTCGAAAATCGTTCCGCGGATATATCCGATACAGATGTTTAACATCTGGTAAGGGATCGCGCCGATGCCGCACATCACGCAGTACAGGATAAACAGCGGCGGTGAAATGAACAGGAAGGAGAATTCCAGCGGCTCGGTGATGTTGCCCAGAAACGCGGTCAGGCAGCAGGTCAGGATCACGCCCTTGGCGATCTTGCGGTTCTTCAGGAACGAAGTGTGGTACATGGCCAGGCCGATGGCCGGTACGCGGAACAGTGTGGTCAGCATCTGCGCGCCGCCCAGGTAGCTGGTCAGAGTGGGCATAAGCTGCTTCCAGTATTCGCTGGTGGGCCCTAAGTTGAACAGGATCTCGTTGGTTGCATTTAAGATACCCACATACTCGGTTCCGTTGATCATGTAAGTACCGCCCGCCTCGGTAAAACGCACCAGGGAAGCCAGAACATGGTGCAGGCCGAAGGGAATCAGCGCCCGGTTCAGAGTATAGTAGACGGCATTTCCCACGTAAGGCGCGGTGAAAATGAAGGAGATACTGATCAGGAAGCTGGTCAGCACGTTCCAGATCACCGGGATTACCAGGCCGATGGGGATCATGCAGACAAAGGTGATAATCGGGATGGACTTCTTGCCGCCGAAAAAGGCAAATGCCAGGGGCAGCTCCAGCCGGTAGAACCGGTCCGCCACCTTGGCGGCCACCAGGCCGGAGATCAAACCGCCCAGTGCCTCAATTTTCAGGGTCTGGATGCCCAGCACCGTACCCTGGCCCACCTGGGCCGCCACAGCTGCGTCCGCCATGGTGCCGGTTGCTTTCAGGTAAACGCTCATGACCACGTTCAGGGTCAGATAACCCACCGCTGAGGAGAACACGGCGATGCCCTTCTCATTTTTCGCCATACCCTGGGCCACGCCCATGGCGAACAGCAGCTGAATGTTGTTGAACACGATGCTGGTGATGGTCTGTAAACTCGATAAAACCAGTTTGAGAATCTCATTTCCCAAAAACGGGAACTTTTCAATCATGTAGGACTGTCCCATTGCACTGCAGATACCCATTACCATTCCAATCGGCGCCAGCAGCGCGATGGGCAGCAGCAGGGAGCGGCCGAAGGTCTGGATACTATCCTTCCAGCTTGACTTTTTTGTACTCATATGTTTCCCTCTCTCACGTAAATATGTAGTTTTAATATTTTTGATCTAAAGGCGCCTTATGAACTGGCTTTATTATCGCAGATTGGAATGGTTGCTTCAAGGCAAAAAAAGTACAAGATATTGTTGCGTTTAGTTGCCCTCGGAAGCGCTCACCTGTAGACACCACGCCAACGAATCCTTTTTGCTCCGGTTTCCCGTACCGTTTCCATCGTCGTCCAGGTCCACGTATACGATCCCGTACCGCTTTGACATCTGACCTGTGCCGTTGCTGACAATATCGATGGGGCCCCACATGGTGTATCCGCGCAGGTCCACACCGTCCTTCACCGCCTCCCTCATGGCTTTGATATGGGCGGACATATAGTCGATGCGGTAGCTGTCGTGAATCCGGCCGTCCGCTTCCACCGTATCCCGCGCGCCCAGTCCATTTTCCACCACAAACAGCGGGAGCTGATAGCGGTCATACAGCTCGTTCAACGCCAGACGCAGGCCGTCCGGGTCCACCGTCCATCCCCAATCCGTCTTGGGCAGATAGGGATTCACCAGCCCTTCCAGCGTGTCCGTGGTCTTCTCCGCCGGTTCCTCATAATCCGCGGACACAACTCTGGATCGGTAATAGCTGAACGTAATAAAGTCAATGGGATAGGCCCTTATAATCTCCTCGTCCCCCCGCTCCATGGCGATCCGAATACCGTTCTCCTCAAAATATCTCCATATATAAGCGGGATAATACCCTCTCGCCTGCACATCCGAGAAGAAATATTCCTTCCGCTTCGCCGCCTCCGCGGCCTTCACGTCCTCCACCTTGCAGGTATAGGGATAAACGGTTTTGTACGCGATCATCGCGCCCACCTGGGTGTCCGGGTCGATCTCATGGATCATTTTCGTGGCCAGGGCGCTGGCTACAAACTGGTGGTGGGCGGCCTGATACATCCGCTGTTCCAGATTTTCGCTCTCCGGGTGCAGGCCCGCCGCATCCCAGCAAATGGGGATCACCGCCGCGTTTCCGATCTCATTAAAGGTGAGCCAGAATTTCACCATCCCCTTGAACCGGGTCGCGATGGTTCTCACAAATTTCAGATAGAAATCAATGAATTTCCGGTTATCCCAGCCGCCGTACTTGTCCACCAGATTCAGGGGAGTCTCATAGTGGGAGATGGTGATCATCATGGTCATCCCGTTCTTTTTTGCCTCGCGGAACAAGTCCTCATAGTATTGCAGCCCCTTCTCGTTGGGAACGTCCTCTTCCCCTGTGGGGAAAATGCGGGTCCAGTTGATCGAGGTCCTGAAAATGTTAAAACCGGCCTCGCCAAACAGCGCCAAATCCTCTTTGTAGCGGTGGTAAAAATCAATAGCCCGGTGCGTGGGGTAGTAATCCGCATCCCGGCGCAGACCGCCAAAGAACCCCCTCGCCTTGATATCCGCCGTGGAGGGCAGCTTCCCGTCCTCCAGATACGCGCCCTCCGCCTGGTTCGCGGCGATCGCGCCTCCCCAGTAAAAACCTTCTGGAAATCCGTTTCTCATCGTATTCATATTATGTCCGCAGCCCTTTAAAAAACGGCCACTACGCTCCTTCCTTTTCTCGCATTACCTTCTGTTACAAATTTCATGGTATGCCCGTTCGTATTGGTGAAAATCATCATGGTCATGGGGTTGTACCCCTGGCCGAGGATCAATTCCCGGTCGAAACGGACAATCTCCATCCCCTTTTTTACCGGCGTCCCCACCTTCAGCTTCGACGCGAACCCACGGCCGTTTAAAGCCACCGTGTCCAGACCGATGTGGACCAGAATCTCAATCCCGTTATCCATGGTCAGGCCGAAGGCGTGCAGCGTGGGAAACAGCATGGACAGCACCCCGTCCGCCGGAGCCACCACCTGGCTGCCGCTCACATCGATGGCTACGCCGTCCCCCATCATTTTCTGGGAAAATACCGGGTCCGGCACCTGTTCCATGGGCAGCAGCACCCCGTCCGCCACCGCTACGATTTCATTGGCAGCCCCATCGGCTTCTCTGTTAAAAATACGTCCTAAAAATCCCATCTTGTCACTCTTTCCAAATGTTGTCAATGATCCCGGTCCGAAATTAAAGTTTGGATTCCGGCACATCCTCAAATCCCATCACCAGGGTGGAGGCCACGGCGACCACAAAGGTCACGGCGATGGCAACCACGATGGCCAGCATGGTATCCATGAAAATCGGAACCGCCAGGATGCTGGAATATCCCAGCGTGTAGGCCTTTGCCCCCAGGATTCCCGCCGTGCAGCCGCCCGCCAGGCCGCCGATCACCACCGCGTAGAGCGGTTTTTTCAGCCGCAGGTTGATGCCGTAGATCGCGGGCTCCGACACGCCCGACACGATGGCGCCGATGGCCGCCGCCACTGCATCCGACTTCAGCTGTTTATTTTTCGTCCGCAGCGCAACGCCGATACAGGCCCCGCCTTCCGCTATGTTATGTAAAATCCACGAGGGCCGGAAAAAGTTGTCGTACCCCACATTGGAGAGCAGTTCCGTCATTGGCGCCACGAACAGCATGTTCATGCCGCCCATCACGATAAAGGGCCATACCGCCGCCAGCAGTCCAACCGCGATGCCTCCCGTCACGCCGTAGACGGACACGAACAGCTTTACAACATAGTTACCCACAATGGTTCCCAGGGGCGCCAGCACCACCATGACGATGGGAAGGGCGGCGGCCAGGGTGCACAGCGGCGCAAATACCGACCGGAGCACCGCCGGAATTACCTTATAGAAGAATTTTTCCAGGTACGCCAGCAGGATCGCCGAGAAAATAGCCGGGAGCAGCGTATTGGAATACTTGACCAGGGTCACCGGCAGGCCGAAAATGGACATTGCCTGCTCGCCTCCCACCAATGCCACAAAATCAGGGTTGAGCAGCATACACGCCATGGCGATTGCAAAGGCCGGATTGCTCTTCAGCGTGCGGGCCGCACCGTATGCGATCAGCACCGGCATGAAATAGAAGGGAGTGTTTCCCAGGAAATTGAACATCATATACGTGTTTCCGGCTGCCGCGTCCGGGAAGAAATAGGACACCAGACTCAACATGACCTTCAGCATACCGGCCCCGTAAAGCACTGTGATAAACGGCGTCAGCGAGGCGGACAAAAACTGCGTGACCTTCCCCACATAGAATCCGACCCCCTTCCGGCTCCCCGCAAGCTGGAAATCCTCGGTGTGAGTCTCGTCCACCGCGTCCTCCGTCTCCACCTGGTACTCTTTGGTAATTTTCTCAAACACCGGGAACAGATTCGCCCCCAGAATCACCTGGTACTGGCCCGAGCCGATCACCACTCCCAGCACACCGTCCAGCGCCTTGATCCCCTCCGTGTCCGCCAGCTCCACATTTTTCAGTATAAAACGCAGCCGCGTCACACAGTGGGTTACAATCGATACGTTCTCTTCACCGCCAACCTTTTCCATGATGGCTCTGGTCAATTTTTCAACTTGAACTGCCATTTGATGAACCTCCTGATCATTTTCTTTTTTATCATACTCAAGGCCCGGACAATCCCGCGCGTCGATTGCGCCGCACCCATCTGTCTAGTTTGTTTTTTCCGATGTAAGATTTACAATGTGATAAATCAGGAATCCCTGCTCCGCCTCGGAGATGGAGACCCCGAAGGCCTCCTCCAGATGCGCCTTGATCCTGCGGACGCATGCGGCGGCTTCGGGGAATCTTAACCGGGTGATTTTGAACATAAAATCATCCCGCTCCGACTTGCTGCGCTTTTCCAACAGATTTTTCGCCAAAAACTGCAAATGCCGCACAAACCGGCTGTAGGCCAGGGATTCCTCGTCGAACCGGCACTCGCTGCATTCCTGCACAATGTTCAGGATATCCTGGATCATCCTTGTGGCCTTTACCGTATTTTCCAGATTCTGGTTCATCGAGGCGTTGACAATGTGCAGTGTGATCGTCCCGATCTCATCCTCGGATATATCCAGTCCCAGATGCTTTTTGATAATATCCGCGGCCTTTTCCGCCAGTTTAAATTCTTTTTTGTAAAATTGTTTGATCTCAATGAGGAACGGATTTCCGAGGATCACGCCCTTTTTCTCCCGTTCCAGGGACATGCTGATATGGTCTGTCAGCGTAATATAAATGTTTTCGCTCAGTTTTAAATCCGATTCGCTGCGGATCATTTCCACAATCTCTTCCGATATACTCAGGTAAATAGAAGGCATGTCCTTGATCAGCTGCTCCAGCTTTGTCATAACCCTGGGATTTTGCAGGGTGAAACATTTTTCAACCCTGGTTTCATCCACCAAATCGCCTGCGTGTTTTTGGAAAACCAACCCTTTTCCAATGACGATCATTTCTTTTCCGTCATCCCCCCGGACAACCGCAACGTTGTTGTTATAAATCCTGATGATTTCCATCCCCTCGGCTCCTTTCTTTCAAAATCCGACCCACCCGCTTTTTTCCACAATAATGGCCGCAAGCTACGCCCGCGGCCCATTGTAACCAACAAAAAGCAGGCACAACCAGGACCCGCGCGCTTTCACTCTAAAACGCGTCATAGATCTTGGTTATGCCTGCCTAAGCAGTAACATTCCTCGTTTCTGTCTTTTATTTTATCTATTTTTAAGCATTTGTCAATATGTTTTTTATTTTTTCCAGAAAAACATATTCATTTTCACCATTTTATCCCCCTGCCGCAGCTCATTACTGGCAATTTCATCCAATCGCCCGGCATATTTCTGATACGATTTATCCATCTTGTGATTGTCTTTTCCGGCCTCTGCCCCTATAATAAAGACAATTTACAAGGATACCGCAAAAGGAGGACACCCCAATGGGTCTCAGCTACGACGATCTAAGCCTTCTCCGCTTCATCCAGAAGCGCCAGAGCATCCCACTGCACAAAGTGGCGATGCAGTTCGAAAAAAATGAAATTTCCATCCGCCGGGCCATCGAGCAGATCAACCTCTACTCTGCGGCCCCCATGATTGAGATCAAAAAGGGCTGGTGCTTAAGCCGGGTGAGCTACAAGGAATTTGTGGACTTTATCAAGGGAATCAGCATGGAGGACTACGCCAGCTCCTGGGCGGAGCGGATCCGGGTGGTGATCGTCACCATCTTCTTCCAGGGATATGTGAACGCCTCCTCCCTGTACGAGAGCTGGGGCCTGTCTCTGACCACGAAAAAGCAGGACACGGCCAATTTGCGGCGGCTGCTCTCCGACCACGGCCTGCAGCTGGTGACTCTGAAGAAAAAAGGGCTGTCCATCGAGGGGGACGAGCTGCAGCTGCGGTTTCTGGTCATCGACATTCTCCACCCCCTGCTGGAATTTACGGACGAGAACCGCATCGAGGCCCGCTTCGCCAACACGCCTCTGGAGAAGCAGAGCTACGACCAGGCCGCGGACTGCCTGCAAAAGACCTCCGGCAGCGCGGTGGAACAGCTGAACGCCTTTCTGGCGGACGCCGGGCTGTCCTTAAACTACCCGTCCAAGAAGTTTCTGCTGTTGTTCATCTGCCTCATGCAGAGCCGCCCCATCGACGAGTCCATGCAGCTCTCCTACCGCCTGCCCCTGGCCCCGCTCAACATGCATTTCTCGGACAATCCCCGGGAGAACCGGCTCTACAACGTGGCCTTAAGCATGCTCAATTTCTCCCGCAGCCTGGAATTTCCCTTTGACGGACGGCTGTGGCAGACCACGGAGCAGTTTGCCGAGCAGG
>ENA-UONZ01003264-UONZ01003264.1-human-gut-metagenome-genome-assembly--contig:-C93old-NODE-3264-length-10719-cov-3.749625_pt1 | contig 10719 bp, 9 predicted proteins | sample MGYA00242468_ERZ724015 | MGnify/ENA metagenome assembly ERZ724015
TCACCACCCCGGTCAGTCATCCCCTGATAATCTGCCGGTCCACCATTGAAACCCCCAGGAATTTACCGTCGCAGTACCCCAAAAAGCAGACAAGTCCTAATAATAACGCTGTTGTCATTTGTTCCCCCTCCATATTCTATTTTAAGTATTTTGTAATCGGTATCCTGCGGTCATCGGGCGTCACATAGGACTCCACGCTCACGCCCCGGTCCAGGATTTTCTTAAAATTGTCGAAATCCTCAGGTGCAAAGGCCAGGGTCGGGCTGACCATTTTTCTCCCCTCGCCGGTTTTCATCAGCCCGGCGTTCAAGTGGGGGATCCCCTTCACCCCCTCCACCACCTGCAGCGCGTCCGCGGTTCCCTCCACCAACAGCAGGATCCTGCGCTTTTCTGCCTCAGGGCTGTTCAGATACCCGACGGCCTCCGCCACCGAAATGATCCTCACCTTGCAGCCATGGGGGGCGGTCATCTTCATCAGGCTGATGCGCAGGGCGTCCTTTAAAACCGGATCGTTGGCCACAATAATCTCATTGACATTGAGCTTCAGCGGCCACATGGCTGCAGTTTGGTAATGAAGCAACCGGTAATCAATCCGAAACATCACGATCATACATTACTCCTCTCCCAGCGCGCGAATGGATCAAGGCTCCCCGGCGCTGTCGCAAATATATCCATAAATGTATAACATCTCGGCCAGCGGTATCTCAACATTGTAGTGGGCGCACAGGCTGGCGAAGCTCTCCTCAAACAGACGCACAAACCGCCTCTGATCCCCGGTAAGCGCAGGTGGATTTTCCGGGCGTTCAATCACGGTTTTGGTGACCAGACGCTCCACCAGGCAGCTGATATGAATGTACATCCCCACCATATTGGTATTGGACAGCCGCAGCTCCATCAGGTTTTCCAGCCGTTTCAGGGCATCCTCAATAAAGTTCAGCAGCTTGTCCGCGTTGAGGATGGTCAGGTAATTCATGACGTTTTCCAGGCTGAAATTTTTGAGCAGGCACTGGTTGAACTGTTCCAGCTCCTCCGCCGTAAAATATGGTGAGAAAATCCGGTTCACCTGCTCGATATCCTTGAAGGCAATGATCTTTTCCAGGGGCACAAAAGCCGTGCCGCAGAGCTTCAACGGCAGAGTTCCCGACACAAACAGCACATTGTACCGCTCAAACACCTCGTCCTCATCCAGATTTTTTGCCAGACGGCTGTAGTCGTAGGGAATAAAGCTAATATCCACCATCCTCGGCAGGCTGGTCCGAAACAGCTGTACCACCCTTGACGCCGCCGTTTCCCCCGTCTCTGTGGTGATGAGGATCGCCGCCTTTTTCTTTCCTCCTGAGAAAATGCGGTAGGTGCAGACCGTCTTTTCGCAGGTCTCCGCCAGAATCTGTTCCATGGGAAGCTTGCGCCTTATGCTGCTGCCGATGGAAATCGCCACCCCGGTGGACACGTTGTTGATGACCCCGATCTTGATGTTGGGGATATCCGCCATCTGCCCCCCCATCTCCTCCAATGACCCCATGTCCACCAACAGGATCACATCCCGGTTCAGGCTGTTTTTTAAGATGTACTGCTTCAGGGTTCGGGCCGTCTCCTCCACGGAAATATCCAACGGCATGTCGATGGCGTCAAAGAGCTGCTCTCCCAACAGCTTGTTGGCCGCATCCGCGATGGAGCGGGCCGTACAGCAGCCGTGCGCCATCACCACCCCAATGCACTTCTGCCCAGTGGGATTCCGGTTGTAGAATGCAATATTAAGAGCCAAAAACACCGTATTCATCCCGTCCATGGTCATGTCAAGCTTCTGGCAGATCCGGCTCATCATCCAGTGCGCCGCCATGTATTCCGTCTCGCAGTTCTGCCGGACCAGGGAGGACAAAACTTCCAGATCTCCCTGATTTTTCAGTTTCCACAGCCGCACCGGCGAGCGCATTTGAATCTGGGCATACAGCAGCCGGGACGCCACAAAGGCGCAGTTGGCGGGCAGATGGATTTCATATTTGCCGCTCGCTTCGTCCAAAACGCGCTCCAGTGTCCTCTCTATGGAGCGCACCTTGGCGTTGCTGTATTTCTTCTCAAAAATAATGTAATCGTAGTAGAGTTCCAGGCTCTCCCTGCACTCCTTCATAAAGCCCTGAAGCGTCATTTTACCGTGCCCATATTGCTGGCACAGGTTGAGAATCCGGTCAAAAAAGCTTAAAATCCGGTCGGAATCGGCCCTGGTGTTAAAGGTGGCCGTATCGATCATCACCTTCTCCTCCAACTCCCGGTCCTCCTCCGGCTCCTCTGCAGCCGCCAGATTCTCCGGCAGGTGGTACAGCAGAACATTCAGGGACTTTTTTCCCTGGGGAGCGGCCAGATACGCGTTGGCGCAGCTGGTCTTGATGCAGTTGTAAAGCTCGGCTATGTTATGGTCGTAGCTGTGGTGGATCAGCGTGTTGAATACCTGGTTGGAGATAAAAATCTTCCGGCCGATCTCTGCCGCCTCCCGGCGGTAAAATGAGATCACCAGGGTTTCCTTGTCCTCCATGGGACGCTCCTCCAGACAAGGGAGGCGGCAGATGATCGGGATGTGCTGGAGGACCGCGCTCCCCACCGCTTCCATGGGCTGGCGGCAGGTGAGAAAGATCAGACGCGACGTGGAGTTTGACGCCCGCTCCCCACTTCCCCAGGGGTAAAAGGTCCCGGTCTTTATGTAGTCCAGCAGACGGGTCCAGCACTGGGACGACAGATTCTCCACATGGTCGATCACCAGATAGCCGCCCGCAGCCTTCTTCAGCAGGCCGCCGCGGCCTTCCCGGCCGGCCTCCCCGAACAGCTTGCGCACATCGTAATCACCGTCTCCCGGATGGCTGCCCGCTCCAAACCGGATCAGGCACGCCGTTTCCGGGATCAGGCGCTCGCTCCTGGCGTAATCGTAAATCAGAGAGGCGAAAAAGCTTTTTCCCACGCCGTGTTCCCCCCAGATCAAAATGGGAAGCCCTTTGGGCGGATACTGTACCGCTGACTGGCACTGCATCACGCAATGGCTAAGAGAGGTGTCGTTTCCAATAGCCCGGATAAAGCTTTTGCGGGTCAGCAACGACTTCTCCGCCAGCTCCGTTAACTCCTCCGGATCGTAAAAGGAATTGCCCGTCAGACTGACCTTGAAGCTCTCCTCCACAATCCTGCGGTTGAGGAAATAAACCGGACGCGTATTAATTTTGATCAGCTCCTGATCCCGCACAAATTCATTCAGATACTGCGAGGCAAGGGAGCGGGATATGTTCAGGCTGCCGCTGATGTAGGCGGAATCGCAGACCAGGGCCTGAGTCTGACAAAAATCCTCCGTGCACCGGGCTACCAGCCCGTAAATCTCCTGTTTTGTACTGCCGGGTAGGTTCATAGCATCTCTCCTTTACGTTTGATTTCTTTACCAGTATACTACACGCGGTAAAGTTTGTTCCCACCCGTTTTGCCCTATTGATTTCCAATTTTATCCATAATATCTGCAGCAGCCTCCTGGTCCAGCAGCACGGTGAGATCCCGGTGGAGCTGCAGCACGGAGGCGGGAAGCTCCAGGGATACCGGATCGTACAGAACCCTGCGCACGATATCCGCCTTTTCGCTGCCTGTGGCGATCAGAATTGCGTGACGGGCGTCCAATACGGTCTTTGGTCCAAAGGAGACATAGTATTCCGGCAGCAGCGACTCGTCTGTCAAATGATACTCGTCCAAACAGCTTCGCACCATCTTCATGGTTCCCGGGGTCGTATCCGCCCTTACTTTCCTGGCCCCCTGATTCCAGTAAGGAACTGTGCCCGGCAGATTTCCGCAAATGTGTCCGTCCGGCCCAAGACCCATGATGATCATGTCCGTAATATCGGGGATCCGGGCGTCCTTCACTCCGGCAGGAACAAAATACTTCCAATCCAGATTTTCTCTCACAATACCCGCGTGCGGATTTTTAACCGGCCAGAGCTTCGGCTCCTCTCCCCTGGCCGTGGTCCGGTAGATCTCCTTCTTATCTCCACGGATGAAAATATCGTCAAACACATAGTAATGAACATTGTCAAAATAATTTCTGCCCCGCACGGATTCTGCTAGAATTTCATAGCCCCGGATGGGTGTGATACCGGCCGTGATAGACAGATTGACTCTGGCTTTGCCGGAATACATGTGTTTGAGAATCATCTGCGCCATAACCTGACTAAAATCTTCCTTGTCTCTGGTAATATAGACTTTCATTTTCTCCATTCCCCCGTTCTTAATTGTATTTATGTGCTCATCTTACCATATTTTTTCACAAAAGAAGAATGTGTCGGAATAATCGGCACATTCTCCCTAAAATCCAAGCTGACACCTGAATCCACAGCCCTTTCCGGCCCAGTGTCGAGGTCTTTCAACACTGGCCGGCACGCTGCCCTGTCAATCACACGCGGTCCTCACACCCGCTCCCCAAAACTTCCATACACATTCCCGCCCACCAGCGCATTGTACAGCTTATGCTTGCGCTCCAAAAGCTTCAATGTGTGCTCCGCGTTTTCCGGGACCGGCTCAAAGAGGCGGGGCCTGTCGGACACCATGTTGTGATACGCCTCCTCCACGCTGCCGTAGGCCCCCAGGGTCACCGCCGCGATCATGGCGGCTCCCAGGGACGAGGCCTCGCTGTTTTTGTAGCGGGCCACCTTCTTGTTGTAGATATCGGCCTGTATCTGACAAAACAGATCCGAGCGGACCATACCTCCGGCCACACTCACCGTGCTGATCTTCCCGGAGGTGATCTCGATCAGGCTCACATTATCGTTGATCTCAATGGCGATTCCCTCCATGATGGCCCGGATCATATCGCCCCGCTTGGTGCCCAAAGAGAGGTTGAAAAATATCCCCTTGGCCCCGGGATTCCAGAAGGGCGCGGCGCTCCCCTCAAAATGGGGAAGCAGCATGACGCCGTTGGACCCTACCCGGGACTGCTCCGCCTCCCGGTTCATCTGCTCGTAGGCGGCCGGATCGTCGTCCAGGTCCGGGCAGAGCTGCTCCTTCATCCACCGGTAGGTGGAACCCGCGTTGAAGATTCCGGCCTCCATGATCCACTGCCCCGCGATGGCCGAGGCCTGGCACAGCACCCTGGCGCTGCGCTCAAAGGCCGGGCGGTCCACCGCACAGATCACAAAGGAACCCGTTCCGGTGTTAGCCTCCGCCACTCCGGGTCTCACCACACCCAGGGCCACGGCCGCGTTCTGCTGGTCGCCCCCGGCGATGATCACCGGAAGCCCTGCGGGAAGCCCGGTCAACTCCGCCAGCTCCCCTGTCAGGGAACCGGCCACGGTTCCGGGCGCAACCAGCCGGGGCAGGCGGTCCGCCCCGATTCCGGCCTCCCCCAGCAGCTCCCGGTCCCAGGTAAAGGTCTTGATGTCCATGAGCATGGTGCGGCAGGCCTGGGAGTGGTCCGTCACATATTCCCCAGTGAGGAAATGAACCACCAGGTCCTGAACGCCGATGAATTTGTCCGCCGCGTCGTAGATTTCCCTCTGATTCTCCCGCAGCCAAAGAATTTTCGGAAGCACAAAATACGGGTTGATTCTGAGTCCGGTCCTGCGGTAGAGGCCCTGCAGCGTGTATTTTTCAATCAGCGCTTCGCACTGTTTTACCGTTCGTTTGTCCTGCCACATGATGGCGCTACGCAGCGGCTTTCCATCCTTCCCCATGGGAATCAGCGAGGACCGCTGGGACGTCACCGTGATCGCCTGCGGCTCATCCGCTCCGGCTTTCAAATCCCCGGAAATCCCTTTCAGGCACATGACCGCCGCATCCAGCCACGACTGGGGCTCCTGCTCCACATACCCCGGCTGGGGAAAGTCCGAATGGTATTCAAAATAGGACGTTCCCCTCCTGCTGCCATCCAGGCCGTAAATCACGGCCCTCATGCCGGAAGTGCCGATATCCAACGCAATCAAACTCATTTCCATCCCTCTTTTCCAAGTCGATCTGTTTTCTTATAAAAGCCCCGGCAGCACGCCGGTGAACATGCTTAACACCACCAGAATCACCAGAGCCGTCAGCCCCGCGATGGTGCCGCCCACGGTCCACACCTTGATGGTTCCCGGAACGTCGAATTTGCTGAACCGGTTAATCACCCAAAAGCCGGAGTCGTTGGGCAGCGACAGGCCGATGCCGCCGGCGCAGATAGCCAGGGATACCAGAATCGGCGACACGGTGGCCATTCCCGCCAAAATTGGGGCAAAAATCGCTGATGTGGTCACCAGCGCCACCGTGGTGGAGCCCTGGGCCGCCCGCAGCACCTGGCTGATCACAAATGCGGCCACGATCATGGCGATGCCCGCGCCCTCCGTCATACCGGCCATTCCGCCCACCAGCTTCTCCCCGATTCCCGTGAGGTTGATGATCGCGCCGAAAGCGCCGCCAGCGCCCGTGATCGCCAGAATGATGCCCGACTGGGTGGCCGCTTCCGTAACAACGTCGTTAAAAGAGTCCTTGACGTACCTGCGCAGGGAGAAAAACGCCGCAAGCAGGCCGATCAGCAGTGCAATGTTTTTGTTTCCGATAAAGCTGAAGAATATGTAAGCCGACGTACCCGGCTCCAGCAGCATGGAAGCGATGGTGCCGATCAGGATGATGATAATGGGCAGAAAGATCAGGAAAATGCCCAGGGCGCCGGAGGGAAGGTCCGCGGATTCCTGGATTTCTTCCTCCTCGATGTCATCAAACGCGTTGGCGAAATCGTCGGCATACTCCGCTTTTCCGCCCAGATATTTCCCGTACAGCACGCCGCCCACCAGGGAAGCCGGAAGGCTGACCACAATGCTGTAGAGCAGGAACCATCCGATGTTGACTCCCATGGTCCCGGCCACGGCAATGGGGCCGGGTGTCGGAATCACCATGGCGTGAGTCACGATCAGGCCCACGGACAGGGCGGTCACCAGGGAAACGAAGGGAATCTTACCCTTTCTGGAAAGGGATTTGACCAGGTTCACCAGAATGACGAAGGCCGCGTCAAAAAACACGGGGATCGACACGATGTAGCCCGTCAGGTTCACGGCCACCCCGGCCCGCTTCTGGCCGGTCAGCTTCAGCATGGCGGCCGCGATCTGGCTGGTACAGCCGGATATATGCAGGAGATGGCCCAGGCCCACGCCCAGGATAATCAGGATTCCGATGCCCTGCATGGTGCTGCCGAACCCCGCCGCCAGGCCGTCCGCCACCTGGGTGAGCGGCAGCCCGGCCAGTATTCCCATGATCAGCCCGCCGATCAGCAGGGACAAAAACGGGTGCAGGTTAAACTTGATAATGGATACCAGTACAAACACCAGCGACACTGCAAATACAATTAATAATAGACCTAACCCCATTGTTTTTCCTCCTCCATAGTTTCGTAACAGTTCCGATATCCGTTGGGAACGTTCTGTGCTACTCTCTGAAAAAGCTTATGTATTTCTTGACAATTTCCTTCACATAGCCAACCTGACGCAAAGACAGCTCCGAAAAATGGGGGGCCGCGCTCTCGAGGTACAGTTTGGTCTGGTCCACCGCGTAGACCGAAATCTCCGTGTTGACATTGATCTTGGCGATTCCATGACGGATGCACTCCAGAATGTCCCGCTCCGGGATGCCGGAACCGCCGTGGAGCACCAGGGGCATATTCAGTTTCTCATTGATGGCGTTTAGGATGTCGATCCGGATGTTGGGTTTTCCCTTGTACAGCCCGTGCACGGTTCCCACGGACACCGCCAGGGCGTCCACTCCCGTGCCGTCCACAAACTGTTTCGCCGCCTCCGGGTCCGTGTATGCCTCCACATCCTCGGCGGAACCCTCGTGGGACCGCTCGCCCGCGGCCAGGCTTCCCAGCTCCGCCTCCACCGAAGCCCCGCAGGCATGGGCCACCCGGCACACATCCAGGGTGTTTTGCAGATTCTCCTCAAATGGCAGGGCCGAGCCGTCGTACATCACGGAACCGAAACCGGCCTTTAAGGCCCGGTACACCACGTTCTGATCCTTGCAGTGGTCCAGGTGGAGGCAGACCGGAATGGATACCTCCTCCGACAGGCTCTTCGCCATGGCCGCCGCCGTCTCCACCGACATATTTGGCAGATACTTGGCTCCAAAGGCCAGGATCACAGGGGTATTAGTCTCAGCTCCGGCCTCCACAATCCCCTTAAAGGTCTCGAAATTGTATCCGTTAAAGGAACCCACCGCGTAGTAGTTTTTATACGCCTCATCCAAAATACATTTTAAATTTACCAGCATGTTTCATCCCTCCCGAATCTACTGTTTCACAGAAGCAAGCCACGCCTTAAATCCCTCGTCCTGAAGCACCTGGCGGTTGACGATGAACCGGCTGTCCCCCTCCTTCAGGAATTTTGCCACGTCCTCCATCAGCAGGAAGGGAGAATTCGACAGGGCATCCGCGGTGGTTCCCGCAATGTGGGTGGTCAGCGTCACGTTGTCCAGGGTCATAAACGGACTGTCCGCCGGAAGAGGCTCCGTGTAAAACACATCCAGGGCCGCGCCCATGATCTTCTTGTCCCCAAGGGCTTTCGCCAGCGCATCCTGGTCCACCAGCCCCGCGCGCCCCGTGTTGATAAAGTAAGCGGTGGGTTTCATCAGACCGATCTCATGCTCGCCGATCATCCCCTTGTTCTCGGATGTGAGGCGGGCGTGGACGGATACGAAATCGCTGTTCTTTAACAGCTCCTCCAGCTCCACCTTCTCGGCTCCCAGTTCTTTGATGGCCTCCTTTGGGGTGTACGGATCGTATACCACCACCTTCACATCGAAGCCCGAAAGCTTCTTCGCCACCAGCCGTCCGATGTGGCCGAAGCCCACCAGCCCAACGGTTCTGCCGTGCAGCTCCGGGACCACGTCGCTGTTGGTAAACGTCTTTCTCCACTCCCCGTTCCTGATTGCAAAATGGGCGCGGGCGATATTTCTGCACTCCGCCAGCATCATCCCCACCGCGAAGTCGGAAACCGCGTGGGCGTTGCGCCCCTGCACGTTGAACACCAGGATACCGCGCCTGGTGGCCTCCTCCACATTGACGTTTTCGAGTCCCGCTCTGGAAACGCCCACAATCCTGAGCTTCGGCATGGCGTCCATCACTTTGCTGGACACGGGCACGAACAGCCCCATGAGCGCCTGGGCGTCCTGCCCTTCCTTCAGGATGGTCTCATCCACGATCTCGATCTCCGGCCCTCTCTTTTCCACCTCAAGGCGCCTGTACTGGAGCTGGCCCCAGTCCTTCTCCCAATCGTTCACCACAAGATCGCTGCCGTACCTTCCCATGTGCTTCTCCCAAGCCCTCTGAAACCCTGCTCCTCCGATCATCGCGTCGCCCAATAAAATTGCCTTCATAATGTTCCCCTTTCTTTTTTATGAGTAATTTTACTACTTTTAATCATTATTTAGTAGCATTAATGCTACTCATGAGATGAATATTACCCCTTTCCCTTTTGTCTGTCAATACGTTTCCGTGAATATTAACATAAAAATAGCGCCCTCTGTTTTGTTAATACTATAATAAAACAGTATGGCGCTTCGTATTTTTTTATTCACATTTTATATTTTATTCTTGGCCACCGCCAGCCGGGAGCTGTGGATTTGAGGCAGAATGCCATCTCCCAGCGCGATCACGAGGCTGACGTAGAGAATGTCGATAACGACCATCTGGACAATCCGGGAGGTCATGGCGTCGGACCGGAACATGGTCTCCCTGGAGGAGCTGCACAATAGATACTCAGCCTGGTTGGCCAGGGTGGACTTGGCGTAGCTGGTCACCGCGCAGACCTGACACCGGCGCTCCCTGGCGATTGCCGCCATGTCCAGCACTTCCCGGCTCTCCCCCGAGTGGGAAAACAGGATAAGGAACGAGTCTTTGTCCAGGCCAGTGGCCAGAATGTTCATAATGTGGGGATCATTGCCGCAGACCGCGTTGAGGCCCAGCTTGATCAGCTTGTGGTAGAGATCCTGGGCGATAAAACCGGAGGCCCCCACGCCCGCCACCACGATCCGCCTGGCTCCGGCGATCTTCCCCACCACATCCTTCACGCTGTCCGGGTCAATGATCTGGCGGCTGTCCGCGATGGAGGCTACGGTCGAGTGAATGATCTTTTCGATAATCTCGTCCTCCGTATCCTGAAATCCCACGTCGTCGTAAACGGTCTCCTGATTGTCTTTCGAGAGCTCCTGGGTCAAATTGATGCGGAACAGCTGGTATGAATTATAGTTCAGCTTATGCAGAAACCGGAGCACCGTGGTCTCGCTGACCCGGCACGCGGCCGCGATTTCATTCAGCGTGTTCATCATGACTTTGTCCGGGTTCGTCAGAATATAGTCCGCCACGTCCTTCTGGGAACTGGATAATGTATTGTATTTCGTCCTGATTAAGGAAAAGATCTGGCCTTTCACATTTTACCTCCTCGTGGGCTGGTAATTTTCTATTATATGAGTTGTATTTGCTTAATTATACCTTGTCATCTGCCGCTAGGCTGATGACCAGCGATGCTCGCACCGTTTCCACAATTATACCATTTTTCCCCTCCCGGCACAACTGCCTGCCCCCGCCCATATACTATCATTACACTAAGACTGATAGAGGTGCACCTTTCATGGAAACTTACGAATATGACGACAACACGCCCTTTGAGCCGAACTCAGCGGACGCGGACAGCCGCATGGCGCGTTTTCCCGGCCCGACTCCCGTATATCCTGGTCCGACTCCCGTAT
>ENA-UONZ01003269-UONZ01003269.1-human-gut-metagenome-genome-assembly--contig:-C93old-NODE-3269-length-10707-cov-8.105802_pt1 | contig 10707 bp, 8 predicted proteins | sample MGYA00242468_ERZ724015 | MGnify/ENA metagenome assembly ERZ724015
GCTCTCATGCTTTGTCACCGTCCTTTGCTGCAATTACCTGTCCGCTTTCCAGAATGCCCTCCGGATAATCCTCCGCTTTGGTCACGCCGGAAACCGCCGTGTTCTTTCCAATCTTAACATTGTCCGGAATCACGGAGCCTTCTCCTATGGTCGCAATGCCAAATGCATATACAGCAGGCTTCAGCACATTTGGTGCTTCCTCGCCGCAGCCAAGAACCACGTTATTGCCGATGGTTACATCCTCTGCTACAATAGCCTTGTCCATGTCTACATTCTCGCCGATGGTTGTATTTCGCATAATAATGGAATTCTTAATTACGCTTCCTTTACCGATTACAACGTTCGGCCCGATTACAGAATTATGTATCTCGCCATAAATTTCAGAGCCCTCGCCGATCAGACATCTGTCCAGAACAGCCTCCTCGGAAATATACTGCGGCTGGATAATATCGCCTTTGGTGTAGATTTTCCAGAATTCCTCATAAAGATTGAACTCCGGAATAATATCGATAAGCTCCATATTTGCTTCCCAGTAGGAGCCAAGAGTTCCTACGTCTTTCCAGTAGCCGTTGTACTCATAAGCAAAAAGACGCTGTCCCTTTTCCTTACAGTATGGAAGAATGTGTTTACCAAAATCACAGCTTTGCTGATCCTTCAATGCATAAAGAGCTTCTTTAAGAACCGGCCAGCTGAAAATATAAATACCCATGGAAGCAAGATTGCTGCTTGGATGCTCCGGTTTCTCTTCAAATTCCGTTACGCGGAAGGTCTCATCTGTTACCATGATACCAAAACGGCTGGCTTCCTCAATAGGTACCGGCATACAGGCGATGGTCACATCTGCCTTGTTCGCCTTATGGAAGTCGAGCATAACCTCGTAATCCATCTTATATATATGATCTCCGGAAAGGATAAGCACATAATCAGGATTGTACTGCTCCATATACGCCATATTCTGGAAAATGGCATTGGCTGTTCCTGTGTACCACTCGCTGTTTGTGCTCTTCTCGTAAGGTGGAAGTACGGTTACGCCGCCTTCATTTCTGTCCAGGTCCCACGGAACACCGATACCGATATGGGTATTCAGTCTCAGAGGCTGATACTGTGTCAGAACTCCTACTGTATCAATTCCTGAATTAATACAGTTACTTAATGGAAAATCAATGATACGGTATTTTCCTCCAAAAGCTACTGCTGGTTTGGCCACTTTTTCTGTCAGTACCCCAAGTCTGCTGCCTTGGCCGCCGGCTAAGAGCATGGCAATCATTTCTTTTTTAATCATGCTATCACCTCTTGTTGTAGTTATGATTTATCATTATACCATACTTCTCCTGTTTAGTGAACATTTATTACAATTTTTTTGGTCTCATTTTACTTTTTTTATCGTTATTGTACATGTTTTTTCGACAGCATTCGAATTTGGCTTGTTGCTTTTGGATATTTTGTACAGGAAGAAAGAAATACTTTTCATTTTTCATGGTTCGGGGTATAATAAATGAAAATAAAAACGCAGTTTTCTCATTATGGGAAGCTGTCACATTCATTTTATGAGGAGATTAATATGTATCAGATAGACTTTCATAAACCGCTTCATATTCACTTTATCGGTATTGGCGGAATCAGCATGAGCGGACTTGCTGAGATCCTTCTGGGTGAGGAGTTCAAGGTATCCGGTTCTGATGCCAAGGAGAGCCCCCTTACGGATTCTCTTACGAAGAAGGGTGCACGTATTTTTTACGGACAGCGCGCTTCCAATATTACAGACGATGTAGAGCTTGTGGTTTACACTGCAGCCATCCATCCTGACAACCCGGAATACGCCTGCGCAGTGGAAAAAGGCATTCCTATGCTTACCCGAGCCCAGCTTCTTGGACAGATCATGCGTAACTACGACACACCGATCGCTGTTTCCGGAACTCATGGCAAAACTACCACTACCTCTATGATTTCCCAGATTCTTCTGGAGGCAGACGCAGATCCTACCATCAGCGTTGGCGGAATCCTTCCGTCCATCGGGGGAAATATCCGAGTAGGACAGTCTGAGACCTTTGTCACAGAGGCTTGCGAGTATACCAACAGCTTTTTAAGCTTTTTCCCGAAGATCAGCATTATCCTGAACATTGACGCAGACCATCTGGACTTTTTCAAGGATATTGACGACATCCGTCATTCCTTCCGCAAATTTGCCCAGCTGCTGCCATCTGACGGAGCCCTGATCATCAATGCGGACACACCTCGCTATGAGGAAATTATCGAAGGACTTCCCTGCAAGGTCATTACATACGGCCTGGAGCACGACGCACAGTATCAGGCTGCTGATATCACCTATGACAAATACGGTCACGCTTCCTTCACCGTTATGAAGGATGGTAAGAAAGCCGGAAGCTTCTATCTGAAGGTTCCGGGCAGCCACAATGTTTCCAATGCACTGGCTGCGATTGCACTGGCACAGCTTCTTCAGATCCCGGACGAGGTTACCGTGAAGGGACTTGGAAGCTTCACAGGTACAGACCGCCGTTTCCAGTACAAGGGTGAAGTGGCAGGCGTTACCATTGTGGATGATTATGCACATCATCCCACAGAGATCCAGGCAACCTTAAACGCAGCACACAATTATCCCCACAAGAAGCTGTGGTGCGTTTTTCAGCCGCACACTTATACTCGTACCAAGGCACTTCTTCCAGAGTTTGCCAAGGCACTTACCCTGGCTGACCATGTAGTTCTGGCTGACATTTATGCGGCAAGAGAAACCGATACTCTTGGAATTTCTTCCGAGGATCTTCAGGCGAAGATTAAAGAGCTGGGTACTCCATGCGAATACTTCCCTACCTTTGACGAGATCGAGACTTATCTTCTGAACAACTGCGCTCCTGGAGATCTGCTGATCACAATGGGTGCCGGAGATGTTGTGAAAATCGGGGAGCAGCTGCTTGGCAAATAAGATTTGTACGGTATTTCGCCGGTTCCAGCAATAAAATATAAAAATGTTATCCACATCAAAAGAAGCTTGTATTTGCAAGCTTCTTTTTAGTTATCCACATTATCCACATGCTTATGCACATTTTCACATTGTGCTGCATGTGGATTCTTTTGTGCATAATCCACTTAACATAATATTACGACAGAGTTCGACACGAATTGCTATTTTTCTTTATTTTTCAAGAGGTTACAGGTTTCCCATAAACATTATGCGCAACTTGATTTCCACATTATCCACATTATCCACACTGTAATCCACACACATTCCGGCGGAAAAATATTCTATTCTCTTTTAAAAAAGGTTGTGCTATAATGCAGACAACAACCGCAAGGAGAATATCACATGATCACGTTACATAGTACAGAGGCAAATGATGTCACTGTTTTATCCAATGTTTTTATCGACCGTTTTATGCCAAGAGCAGGCGGCGAATTTGTAAAAGTATATATTTATCTGCTGCGCATGCTTGGCAGCCCCCAGGAAGCCTTCGGGCTTTCCCAGATGGCAGATTCTCTGCTTTGTACAGAAGGTGATATTCTCCGTGCACTGAAATACTGGGAGAATGAGAAACTGGTTTCTCTTATATATGAAGGAAATGCGCTGACGGGGATTACACTTCTGACACCGCGGAACAAGGCAGATGAAATTTCTGTAAATGCAGAGCAGGATTTCCCTGTCCAGGAAAATCCTCTGTCAAATTTAGAGAATGCGGCTGCTGTCTCATCACAGGACACTGCATTCCCGGTCCCTGACAGAACTGGATCTTCTTCCTCTTCACCCGCTCCTTCCAAGCCCCTTTCCGAGAGCAGGCATCTTACCCCGGACCGGGTGAAGGAGCTGAAGCAGAACGAAGATATTGTCCAGCTGCTTTACATTGCGGAGCAGTATCTGGGCAAGACCCTTACCCCTACGGAGACCCGCAAGATCCTGTTTTTCTATGATGAGCTGCATATGTCTGTGGATCTTATTGATTATCTGATCGAGTACTGTGTGGGACGGGATCACCGCAGCATCCGTTATATTGAGACCGTAGCCATGGCATGGAAGGAGGAGGGAATCACAACCGTAGAAATGGCCAAGGATTCCACCTCCCGCTACAGCAAAGAATATTTCACCGTTCTCAAAGCCATGGGAATTACCAACCGCAATCCTGCCGACACAGAGATTGCCCTGATCAACACCTGGACCAAAGAGTACGGCTTTACCATGGACCTGATCCAGGAGGCCTGTTCCCGCACGGTTCTTCAGACCGGACAGCCCAGCTTCCCATATGCAGACAAGATCCTGCAAAGCTGGAGTAAGAAGAAGATCCGTACCCTGGAGGATGTACGCCTTCAGGATGCCCAGCACCAGAAGCGCAAGCTGGAAAAGGCAGCCAAGACACCAGCTCCGCTGCCAAAGGCCACCAACCGCTTCAATAATTTCCACCAGCGGGATTACGATTTCGCAGAATACGAGAAGAAGCTCCTGAATAACAGCACCAACTAGAAGGAGAAATTTACATGCCTTTACAGAATTACCAGTACGATACCATTATGCGTGAATATAATCGAAGACAGGCCCAGAACCGCCGCATTCAGGAGGAACACCAGGCAGAGGCCTACGAGAAGATTCCCCGCCTTCGGGAGATTGACGAGGAGGTTGCCACCTTAAGCGCAAGGAAGGTCCGTGCCCTGATCAACCGCCAGGAGAGCGGCATCGATGATCTGCGCAATGATATCGCCCTTCTTTCCCAGGAGAGGACTGCTCTTTTGCTTTCTTCTGGCTATCCGGCGGATTATCTGGAGATGCCCTGCACCTGTCCCATCTGCCAGGATACGGGATATGTAGGCAGCCAGAAATGCTCCTGTTTCAAAAAAGCAGAGATCGAACTTCTGTATACCCAGTCAAATTTGAAAGAAATTCTTGAAAAAGAGAACTTTGACCACTTTTCATTTGCCTTTTATTCTGATACAATAACAAATGATTCAACGGGGCTCACAGAACGCGAGACCGCCCGCCGTGCTTACAATCTTGCGAAGGACTTTGTTGCTGGCTTTGACAATACCTTTGAGAATCTGTTTTTCTACGGCGATACCGGTGTGGGCAAGACCTTTCTTTCCCACTGTATTGCGCATGAGCTTCTGGAGAGTGCACACTGCGTGCTGTATTTTTCCGCATTTGATCTTTTTGATTTTCTTGCGGGCTCTGCATTTTCCAGGAAGAATGATACTCCCGATGATGAACTGATTTTTGACTGTGACCTGCTGATCATTGATGACCTTGGAACGGAGCTGACCAACAGCTTTGTATCCTCACAGCTTTTCCTGTGCATCAATGAGCGGATCATGCGCAAAAAATCCACGATTATTTCCACAAACCTGAAACTGGAAGATTTCTCAGCTACGTATTCTGAGAGAACCTTTTCCCGCATTGCCAGCAATTACCGCATGACCAAACTTGTGGGAAAGGACATCCGCATTCAGAAAATTTTTTTAGGAGGAAAGTAAAGAATGGCACAAGAAGAATTGACTACACTTCCCGTCGGAAGGCTGGGATTAGTTCCTTTGGAAAGCTGCAAGAGTTTAGGACAGAAGGTGGACGAATGGCTTGTACAGTGGCGTAAGGAACGTGAGCATTCAGAAACAGATTCTTTCGCCTTTGAAGGATACAAAAGAGATTCCTATGTGGTAAAGGTTCAGAACCCAAGATTTGGCTCCGGCGAGGGCAAATGCGTTGTTACCGAGTCTGTGCGAGGCGACGATATTTATGTTCTTGTAGATGTATGCAATTACAATATCTCTTACCCCATCGGCAAATACACCAACCTGATGTCTCCTGACGATCATTATCAGGATCTGAAGCGTGTAATTGCAGCAATCGGAGGCAAGGCCCGCCGTGTAAACGTAATCATGCCTTATCTCTATGAGGGACGCCAGAGCAAGCGTATCGGAAGAGAGTCACTTGACTGTGCTACTTCCCTCCATGAACTTATCAATATGGGTGTGGAGAACATCATCACCTTCGATGCACATGACCCGCAGATCCAGAACGCTACACCGCTTCACGGATTTGAGACTGTGCATCCGTCTTACCAGTTTATCAAAGCTCTTCTGAAGAACGAGCAGGGACTTCACATTGACAATGAGCACTTTATGATCATCAGCCCGGATGAGGGAAGCATGAACCGTGCTATTTATCTTGCCAATATCCTTGGAGTCGATATGGGTATGTACTACAAGCGCCTTGACTATTCCAAGAATGTAGACGGCAGACATCCTATCGCCGCTTATGAATTCCTTGGACCAAATGTAGCAGGCAAAGATCTGATTCTCATCGACGATATGATTTCTTCTGGCGAGACTATTCTGAAGATTGCTTCTCTTCTGAAAGAAAGAGGTGCAGGCAAAATTTATCTGTGCTCCACATTTGGACTGTTTACCGACAGCCTTAAGAAATTTGACGAGGCACATGAGGCAGGGGTATTTGACAAACTTCTTACCACTAACCTGGTTTACCAGCCGGAGGAGCTGCTTGCGAAGCCGTATTATATCTCCTGCGATATGAGCAAATATATTGCGCTGATCATTGATACCCTGAATCATGATATGTCTGTCAGCCATCTGCTGAACCCGGTTGACCGAATTAAGCGCTGCGTAAAAAATTATATGGCTCAGTATGAGAAATAAGCTGTTATGTCAGGAGCAACGGGGATTTGGTTTCTGATATCGTAAGAGATAATTAGATTTGAAATCGTTTAAGGCTGAAGTTTTATCAGATAGTGATAAAGCCTCAGCCTTATTTTTCGTGACGGAAACGGGAAAGGCTTTGTTTCCTGTCACATTTTCGTATATTCAATGTGCTCTAGAAGTTCTGTGATTTTAGCATTGTCGGTTCTTATAAATATCTGTCCTGGCTGTTTTTTCAGCCATTTAAGAGCGGACAGTATTTGTTCTTCCGGGCAGCCGCTCCAGAGATCATCCAGCATTACAGGCAGTGTGGTCTTCGCAGCAAGCAGCTCTCCTGCTGCCATACGGATGGCGAAGTAAACCAGCTTCATATCAGCCAGGCTGAATTTCCCCAGTTCTGCCTGACCCTGTTCCGTATCGAGCATAATGTGCTGCTGGTTGTCGCGGAAAACTTCTATGAATTTACCATCCGTCAGCTCTCTTAAGATTCTGGAAGCACGTATGCGGATCTTCCTGCCGCTCTCCCTGTAAATATCCCCGGACAGCGTCCCGATGGTCTCCATTGCAAGATTCAGCGCCTGGATCTCAAGATCCTCAGACCTTGGCAGTGCCGTCTCCGTCTCGTATTCCTGGTAATCCTTCTGAATATTGGTAAAAGCAGTCAGCATCTCATTATAATTTTCATCAAGATCCTCCTGACTGAATTTCAGCTTGTCCTGATGAACCTGCATGCGGGCTTTTTTCTTCTTTTGCTTTGCAAGTTCGCTGCGCAGCCTTCTCCTCACGGAAAAAGAGTAGATGATGGCAATCACAGCGGCAGCCACGCAAACATCCATTCCAACTCTGGACATTTCATCTCCCATCTGGAAGTGTCCCACAAGACCTACAATTCCAACCACAGCTGCGATTACAGCAACTGCAATCATCTCCAGATTTTTCTTTTCCGTTGTACGGATCTGCTCGCCCAGAAGAGTCTCCTCTTCCCTGCTGGCAGAAGAATAGATTTCTGTCTGCTGCTGTGCAACCTGACCTTTCCTGTCCCGGAGCTCATCTAACTGGGATTCCAGTTCTTCCAGTCTGGCGGACATTTTATCCTGCTGGCGCTGTACGTCCTTCTGCCAGCGCTCCTTCTGGCTTAAATAGCCCTTTCTCCACATCTTCAGCATCTGGTCCGCTCTGCCAAGCTGCATGCTGCTGTCCCAGGATTTCTCCAGAGCGCCCAGATAATTGTGAAGCTCTCTTGCAAAATCCGCGGCGGAAGTGCCCTTCAGGGCTTTTACATCTGCTGCATTCTCATATAATTTCTCACTGAGCTTTCCAAAAATCAAGTGGGCAGGAGTGTCTGAGCCTAGTTCCAGAACATTCTCGTTCTCCTGGCAGAAAAGCTGGCAGACGTAGGTCTCTTTTCCAAAATCACGAGTCAGGCGGTAATTTTTCCCATGGTCCTCAAACCAGAGAATTCCACCGTATTCCTGGCCTTGTTCTGGCTGATACCGGGTATAAAGATCGTTTTCACAGCCTTTTCCATACGGGTCTGAAAATCCGAAAAACATGATTTTGATAAAATCAAAAAGGATTTCTCGTTCTTCTTCAGCACAGATCAGGTTCAATCCAGGAGCAAATTCCATTGTACGGTTATAAATGGCACCAAAATTATTGATTGTTATGCGATTTAAGATCATTTATGTGTTCCTCTGTTCATACGCTTGTTTCCAGCAAAGCCTGAAGGCCGTAATACATGGCCTTCTCTTCCACTGTGTTCCTGTTTTTCCCCTGGAAATAGCTGATGTAGTCACCGATCAGGGTACCTGCATACTGCCGCTGCAAAGCTTCCAGATCATAGGCAGGAACCGTCTCATCCAGAACCTCCGTGATATTTCCAAAAGCTTTCAGACGCTCGGGGATCAGAAGAAGCTCGGGCTTTCTTTTTCCCTGAAGGATCACGCGGTAGATATTCAGACCGCCTCTTTTAAAGAGCTCTTCTTTCAGGTTATCCTCAAGGGAAAGCTGTGTGCTTTCGGTATTCACATTCAAAAGAAGCTGCTGGTAGGTCCGCATGGAAAATGGAACAAAGCTGGTCTTTATTCTGCCATTCTCAGCCCGGCCTTCTATATATCCATGCTCTCCGAAATCATTTGGCTTAAGAGGTTCCGGGGCACCGCTGTAAAGGGCTCTATCCCGTATGAGAACCCTAGGCGCATGCGTGTGTCCCAGGGCAGCATAGTCAAAGCCTGCGGCAGCAAGCTTCGCTGCATCAAGGGGACAGTGCTGACGGTCTCCGCCGTGGGCCAGAAGGATATGGATTCCTTCCTTATTTTCCGGACGGATGCCAGCATACAGATCCTCTGTGATTACGGGATGCTCGTAGCTCATGCCATATACATACACATCCAGCTTCTCATCCTTCACACAGGCAACCTTCTCTTTTGCAAAAAACACAACATTGGAAGCCCAGGAAAAGGTTCTGTAAAAAGAGTCTATTTTCATGTAATCCTGATCCCCAGCCATAAGATAAACCCTGGTTTTCGGGATGGATGCAAACAGTTCATTGACTTCCTTCAGTTCGCTTAAAAGGGGCTGGCGGTGAAACAGATCTCCGGCTATAAATAACAAATCCACCGGATTCTCACGGATACCCGTAATAACCCGGCGGAATGTTTCCCAGATTTCATTCTCCCGCTTCTCGCTCCACGGGCAGCCTCTGTCAGGGACTGCCCCAAGATTTACGTCTGCAAGATGAATAAATCTCATTCTTCTACCTCATTTTATAAATCGCAGTTGTTAACTGTTCTCGGGAACGGGATTACGTCGCGGATGTTGCCCATTCCTGTCAGATACATAACGCAACGCTCAAAGCCAAGGCCGTATCCGGAATGGCGTGTGGAACCATATTTACGAAGATCAAGATAGAAATCATAATCCTCTTCTTTCAGTCCAAGCTCATCCATACGTGCTTTCAGTTTGCCGTAGTCGTCCTCTCTCTGGCTTCCTCCGATAATCTCACCGATTCCAGGAACAAGGCAGTCCATGGCAGCTACTGTCTTTCCATCCTCGTTCATCTTCATGTAGAATGCTTTGATTTCCTTCGGATAGTCTGTAACGAAAATCGGTTTCTTAAAGATCTGCTCGGTCAGATAGCGCTCATGCTCTGTCTGCAGGTCACATCCCCAGGATACCTTGTAGTCAAACTTATCGTTGTTTTTCTCAAGAAGCTTGATTGCCTCTGTGTAGGTAACACGTCCGAACTCAGAGTTGGCAACATGGTTCAGACGGTCCAGAAGTCCCTTGTCTACGAAGGAATTGAAGAAGTTCATCTCTTCTGGAGCATTCTCAAGTACATAGCGGATCACATATTTCAGCATGGACTCTGCAAGGTTCATGTTATCCTCGAGGTCAGCGAATGCACACTCTGGCTCGATCATCCAGAACTCAGCTGCATGACGTGTGGTGTTGGAGTTCTCTGCACGGAATGTAGGTCCGAATGTGTATACATTGCGGAATGCCTGTGCAAAGGTCTCGCAGTTCAGCTGACCGCTTACTGTCAGGTTGGTCTCCTTGCCGAAGAAGTCCTTGGAATAATCGATGTTTCCCTTCTCATCGGTAGGGATGTTATTCAGATCCATAGTCGTAACCTGGAACATCTCTCCAGCACCCTCACAGTCGCTTCCTGTGATAAGCGGTGTGTGTACATAGACAAATCCTCTCTCCTGGAAGAACTTATGGATTGCATATGCACAAAGGGAACGTACACGGAACACAGCCTGGAAGGTATTTGTTCTGGAACGAAGGTGTGTGATCGTTCTTAAGTATTCAAGGCTGTGACGTTTCTTCTGAAGAGGATAATCCGGTGCGGAAGCGCCCTCTACTGAAATTTCTGTGGCCTGGATCTCGAATGGCTGCTTCGCCTGAGGTGTAGCTACCAGAGTTCCTTTTACAATAATTGCTGCGCCTACATTCAGTTTGGAAATCTCAGCAAAATTATCCATTGTATCGTGGTAAACGACCTGAAGGGTCTCAAAATATGTTCCATCATGGAGAACAACAAATCCAAAAGTCTTG
>ENA-UONZ01003274-UONZ01003274.1-human-gut-metagenome-genome-assembly--contig:-C93old-NODE-3274-length-10678-cov-38.107597_pt1 | contig 10678 bp, 5 predicted proteins | sample MGYA00242468_ERZ724015 | MGnify/ENA metagenome assembly ERZ724015
AGGAGAACCTGCTGCCCACCGATGAGGAGATCGACAAGCAGCTGGCTGAGCGCGCCGAAAAGACCAAAAAGACGGTGGAAGAGATCAAGGCAGGCACCGATATCGCTGCTCTGCGCCGCAACGAGGGCATCCGCAAGGCTGCCGACTGGGTCATCGACCACTCCACCATCGAGGAAAAGGTAGAGAGCAAGTAAGCGCCGACGGTTTGGAATGCGCTCCGCTTTGCTCTGCGCATACACAGCGGAATTATTATTTTTAATAGAGCAATGCCGGGCGGTCTGCGGACCGCCCGGCATTGCATTTTCACGGGAAAGGCCGTAAAGGAGAACTGCATTCCCTTCTGTGAAAAATGAACCGGGAAAATCCGCAGATTTTCCCGGTTCTCAAATTTAAAATTGTTTTTTCCTCTATTGATGCGCAGAGCAGCGCGACGCGCATTTAAATCGTTTTTCAGGTCAAGAGGTTGAACCCCATAATGACCACGCCCAGCACCACCAGCACGACGCCGGTGGCGCGGTTCAGGGTCTTGGGAGTGGCCTTGTTGGCAAACACGGCGGCAATGCGCGCCCACAGCAGGGTGAACACCACGCACAAGCCCCATACCAGCCAATCAGGCGTGCCGCCGATCATAAAGTGGGACACCGCACCGGTCAGGGCGGTAAAGGTCATGATGAACACGCTGGTGCCCACGGCAGTTTTCAGTTCGTACCCCAGCACGCTGGTGAGGATGAGCAGCATCATCATGCCGCCGCCCGCGCCGATAAAGCCGCAGATGAAGCCGATGAGCACGCCGCACACCACCGACTGCACCGCACGCTTTTGTGCGCTGACCCCCTGCATGGCTTCCTTGGTGGTCATCACCGGGCGCAGAATGAACTTGACGCCCAGCAAAAAGGTCATGAACACCGAGAAGCCGCCCATGGTGGCGGAGGGCACCTTGCTGGCCACCCAACTGCCCACCACCGTAAAAGCAAGCACGCTTGCCATCATGATCAGGCCGTTTTTGATATCCAGATTCTTGTTTTTATGGTAGGTATAGGCAGACACCGCGCTGGCAAGCACATCCGAGGAAAGGGCAATGCCCACCGCCATGTAGGGGTCCATGTGCAGAAAGGTGATGAGCATAGGGCTGATGACCGCCGCCGCGCTCATACCGGCAAAGCCGGTGCCAAGGCCGGCCCCCACGCCGGCAAAAAAGGTGACAAGCACCGTAAACAGCAAGTGCATTTTATCCATTCTCCTTTAAGATCTCGTCCAGATTTTTCCCGATGACCTCCATGGTGCGGAAGAACGCCTCCCGGGTGGGAGCGTCCGTGTTGTCCAGCAGGCGGGCAAAAAAGCGCTCCTGCACCTCGCGCCCCCGTGCGATGACCGGCTGCGCCTTTTCGGTGCACAGCAGCTGGGTCTTGCGGCGGTCGCCCGCCACGGCGCGGCGCTCCAGATACCCCTCCTGCACCAGACGATCCACGTTTACCGACACAAGGTTCGCTTTGATCTTGCGGATCTCCACGATATCCCGGGCAGTGGTGCAGTCCGGGTTGTTTGCCAGAAACATCAGGATGTCAAAGGCGGTCTGGGGCAGCTTGAGCTCCTGACACAGCGGCTTGCACATGGCGCTGTACGCCTGTGCGGTCTTGAAGCTGATTTCTATGGTAGGATTCATGCAGCGCTCCTTTTTGTCTTTTTATGAATAGTTCATTTTTGAAGCATTATAGTACAGATAAGGGGAGATGTCAAGAGAAAAAAGAATCCGTGCTGTTGTGCAAGGCAAGCAGCCGTGCTATTTCTATGTTTTGCACAAACGGCGCATTCTCTCCATGTGAAAAGTGCAAAAAATCTCTGTTAATCAAAAGTGCATGGGAAAAAGCTGCAACAAAAATATATCCAAATAAAGAAAGCGCCCCTTGCGGTCGGCGGCAAAAAGCGGTATGCTTTAAGCAGACCGGACAACGCCCGGCGCAAAGAGATAAAAGTGATAATACTATGTGAGAGAGGTACTCGGCTATGGCAATTTTGGTTTCCGGCGGTGCCGGCTACATCGGCAGCCACACCTGCATCGAACTGTTGAACGCTGGCTACGATATCGTGGTGGCAGATAATTATTATAACGCTTCTCCTGTGGTTTTGGACCGGGTCAAGCAGATCACCGGCAAGGATTTCCGCTTCTATAAGGCAGACATGACCCGCCGCGAGGACGTGGAAAAGATCTTCTCCGAGTGCCCGGACATCACCGCTGTCATCCAGTTTGCAGCCTACAAGGCTGTGGGCGAGAGCGTGTCCAAGCCCATCGAGTACTACTACAATAACCTCAACTGCACGCTGGTCATTCTGGACGTGATGCGCCATCATGATTGCCATAACTTCGTGTTCAGCTCCTCCGCTACCGTCTACGGCGACCCCGCCAGTGTGCCCATCACCGAGGACTTCCCTGTGGGTGCTACCACCAACCCCTACGGCACCACCAAGGCCTTCACCGAGCGCATTCTGCAGGACGTCTGCAAGGCTGACCCCAGCCTGAATGTGGCGCTGCTGCGCTACTTCAACCCCATCGGCGCCCACAAGAGCGGCCTGATCGGCGAGGACCCCAACGGCATCCCCAACAACCTGATGCCCTACATCGCCAAGGTGGCTGTGGGCAAGCTGGAAAAGGTGCACGTCTTTGGCAACGACTACCCCACCCCGGACGGCACCGGTGTGCGTGACTACATCCACGTTGTGGATTTGGCCCGGGGTCATGTGTGCGCCATCCGCAAGCTGGAGACCGGCTGCGGCCTCTTCATCTGCAATCTGGGCACCGGCAAGGGTTACAGCGTGCTGGATGTCATCCACGCCTTCTCCAAGGCCTGCGGCAAGGAGATCCCCTACGTCATTGATCCCCGCCGCCCCGGCGATATCGCCGAGTGCTACGCCGACCCCACCAAGGCCAAGAACGAGCTGGGCTGGGTGGCTGAGTACGGCATCGAGGAGATGTGCGCCGACAGCTGGAACTGGCAGAAGAACAACCCCGATGGCTACCACACCGTGAAGTAACAATGATTTGAATCGGAGCACCGCATATTCTCGCCTGAGAGTGTGCGGTGCTTTTTTTGTGTCTATATTTTCTATTGACATCCGCTGTCAGTTAGCCTATACTACATTTGTTAACACAGACTAACACATAAGAACAGTACATATAAAAGAAGGCAAACAGATATGACGTTAAAAGAGTTACAGATCGGCAAAAGCGCCATTGTGGATGCCGTGGGCGGTGCAGGCGCACTGCGGCAGCATTTTCTGGATATGGGTCTGATTCCCGGGGCGGAGGTCACGCTGGTAAAGCTGGCACCCATGGGCGACCCCATGGAGCTGCGCATCCACGGCTATGAGCTGACCCTGCGTCTGGACGACGCGGCACAGATCACCGTGACTCCCACCGAAAAGACCCCGGCGGTGCACGCCCCGGTGGCGGAGAAGATGGTGGAGCACCCGGGTCTTGGCGAGGGCGGCAAGTACCACACCAAGGAGGGGGAGCATCCCCTGCCGGAGGATAAGACCCTGACCTTTGCGCTGGCGGGCAATCAGAACTGCGGCAAGACCCACCCTGTTCAACCAGCTCACCGGCTCCAACCAGCACGTGGGCAACTTTCCGGGTGTGACGGTGGACCGCAAGAGCGGTGCCATCAAGGGGCACCCGGAGACCGAGGTCACCGACCTGCCGGGCATCTATTCTATGTCCCCCTATTCCAGCGAGGAGATCGTTACCCGGCAGTTCATCATCGGCGAAAAGCCCACCGGCATCATCAACATCGTGGATGCCACCAACATCGAGCGCAACCTCTACCTGACCATGCAGCTGATGGAGCTGGATATCCCCATGGTGCTGGCGCTGAACATGATGGACGAAATGCGCGGCAACGGCGGCACGGTGCGCATCAACAAGATGGAGGCCATGCTGGGCATCCCGGTCATCCCCATCTCTGCCGCCAAGAACGAGGGCGTGGATGAGCTGGTAGACCACGCTGTCCATGTGGCAAAGTATCAGGAACGCCCCGGGCGGATGGATTTTTGCAGCGAGGATGACCACGGTGGCGCGGTGCACCGCTGCATCCACGGCATTTTGCACCTCATCGAGGATCACGCCAAGGCGGCGGGCATCCCGGTGCGGTTTGCCGCCACCAAGCTGGTGGAGGGCGACCCCCGCATTGAGGAAGCGCTGAAGCTGGACCCCAACGAAAAAGAAATGATCGAGCATATCATCGTGCAGATGGAGCAGGAGCGCGGGCTGGACCGCGCCGCCGCCATTGCAGATATGCGCTTTTCCTTCATTCAGGAGCTGGTGGCGCAGACGGTGGTAAAACCCCACGAAAGCAAGGAGCAGCTGCGCTCCAACCGCATCGACAAGTTCCTCACCGGCAAATACACCGCCATCCCGGCGTTTATCGCCATCATGGGTCTGGTGTTCTTCCTTACCTTCAATGTCATCGGCCTGTTCTTCCAGAACCTCATGGAAATGGGCATCGACGCCCTGACCGGCGTTGTGGACACCGCCCTGACCAACTGGAACGTCAACGCGGCGGTGCACTCGTTGGTCATCGACGGCATCTTTACCGGCGTGGGCAGCGTGTTGAGCTTTCTGCCCATCATCGTGGTGCTGTTCTTCTTCCTCTCCATGCTGGAGGATACCGGCTACATGGCGCGTGTCGCCTTTGTGATGGATAAGCTGCTGCGCCGCATCGGCCTGTCCGGCCGCAGCATCGTGCCCATGCTCATCGGCTTTGGCTGCACCGTGCCCGGCGTGATGGCAAGCCGCACCCTGCCCTCGGAGCGCGACCGCAAAATGACCATCCTGCTTACGCCGTTCATGAGCTGCTCCGCAAAGCTGCCTATTTACAGCCTGTTTGCGGTGGCGTTCTTCCCCAAGTACGCGGGGCTTGTGATGGTGCTGCTGTACTTCACCGGCATCTTGGTGGGCGTGCTGGCGGCGCTGCTGCTCAAGAGCACCGTGTTCAAGGGCGAGGCCGTGCCTTTTGTCATGGAGCTGCCCAACTACCGCCTGCCCGGCCTGAAGAACGTGGCGCAGCTGCTGTGGGAAAAGGCGCGGGACTTTTTGCAGAGAGCCTTTACGGTCATCTTTGGTGCCACCATCATCATCTGGTTCTTGCAGAACTTTGACCTGCGCCTGTCGCTGACCGTTGACCCGCAGACCAGCATTCTGGCACGCATCGCGGGCGATATCGCCCCGCTGTTCGCCCCGCTGGGCTTTGCGGACTGGCGTATCTCCACCGCCCTCATCTCCGGCTTTATGGCAAAGGAGAGCGTTGTGTCCTCGCTGCTGGTCCTCTTCGGCTCTACGGCTGCCCTGACCGCAGCCCTCACCCCGGCACAGGCCGCACCGCTGCTGGTGTTCTGCCTGCTGTACACCCCCTGCATCGCGGCGGTAGCCTCGGTCAAGCGGGAGCTTGGCGGCAAGTGGGCTGCGATCATGGTGGTGAATCAGTGCGCCGTGGCATGGCTGTGCGCCCTGCTGGTGCGTCTGGTCGCCGTGGCGGTGTTCTGAAATACTGGTTCGATTTTTGGGTCCTGAAAAGCCGCAGGCTTTTCAGGACCCTTTTTCACTGGAGAACTCGTGGAGGCAAAAGTGTCCTCGCCATAAACAAAACGAATCACGCAAAAAAACGTCTGCCGGAGCAGACGTTTTTTGCGTGATCTATCTTTCTTTAAAGTTTTCCGCACTGCTTGCCGGTGAAGAACCGCAGGGTGGTGGTGGCGCGGAACACCTTTCCTGCCCGCAGCACCGTGGAGGGGAACTCCGGGTGAGAGGGGCTGCACGGATAGTGCTGGGTCTCCAAGGCAAAGCCGCCGTACTTGCGCAGCGGCTCGCCGCCCTTGCCCGGGGCGGGGCAGTCCTGCAAAAAGTTGCCGGTGTACAGCTGGATGCCCGGCTGGGTGGTGTACAGCTTCATGCTGATGCCGGTCTTATCACTGGTAGCCCATGCGCAGATGCTTTGGCTGGAGCCGCGTGCGCGGTCGATGACATAGCAGTGGTCGTAGCCGCCGCCCACCATGGTGGTCTGGGGGAAGCCGGTGTCGATCTCCTTGCCGATGGTCTTACCGGCAGTAAAATCCATGGGGGTGTTCACCACGGGCAGGATGTTGCCGGTGGGGCAGGTGGCGTTGTTGCCTTCCAGATAGCGGGAAGCGTAGATGCGCAGCTTCTGGTTCAGCACGTCGCCGCCGCCGTCCAGATTGAAGTAGCTGTGGTTGGTCAGGTTTACGATCGTGTCAGCGTCCGAGGACACACGGTAGTCCATGCGGAAGGTGTTGTCGTCAGTGAGGGTATAGCGCACCGCGATCTTCAGCGTGCCGGGGAAACCGTCCTCGCCGTCAGGGCTTACAGCCTCCATCAGCAGGGTGTCGCCGAAGTACTTCACCTCATAGATTTTCCGGGAAAAACAGCCGTGCAGGTGGTTTTCGCCGTTGTTTTTTTCCAGCTGATAGGTCTTGCCGCCCAAGGTAAAGACGGCGTTTTCGATGCGGTTGGCGTAGCGCCCCACAAAAGCACCGCAGCAGGTGCTGCCGGACGAGGTGAAGTCGTTCTCGTAATCTGCCATGGTGTCGTGACCCAGCACCACATCCACCGGGCCGTTTTTGGCCGGGACGATGATATTTTTGATCACGCAGCCGTAATCCAGCACGCTGACGGACATACCGCCGGGGTTCGAGAGGATGTACTCGGTAACATTAGCGCCCTCTTTGGTCACACCGAAGGGCTTGGAACGGATCTGTGCCATTGGGCCTCGCCTCCTAAAGCTTTTTTCGGAAATGCAAAAGGGGCAGACTGCCCCCTTTTGCATCTTGTCTGTATTTATGATTATAGCACAGTTTTACAGTTTTGTGTTGGAATCCTTTTAGAATTACCATCCAATTTTTGCGGCGATTTTTTGTTAGAATCATCGAAAGTGCCCACAATAGCGCTGCTGGCGGCGCGTTTGCGGAGAAAAAACGATTTTAAATGGCTTCCGCTTCGCTCTAGCCATCTTCAGCGGAAAAATTATTTATAATTTCGGGGTTCAGGAAAGTCTGCGGACTTTCCTGAACCCCATTTTCACGGGTGGGTTGGGAACGAACTCCCTCAGTCAAAACCTGACGGTTTTGCCAGCTCCCTCTGGGAGGGAGCCTTTGGCATGGCGGCACAGTTTCCGTCTAAAGTGCAAAGCTTGCGGGCGTGCCCGCTCCCCCGGGGGGAGCTGTCGCGCAGCGCCTGAGGGGGCTGCAAATCGGCGGAGCCGGAAAAAACGGTTAAAAGATCTTCACGCCGAACAGGCGTGAATCTTCAGTTTTTTTCGGTGTAGCCCTCTTCTTTGGGGTTAAAAGGGGCGAGCAGCCCCTTTTTCGTGGCTCCAGCGCGTCGAAATCGCTGGCACTTTTCTGGTTCTCTTTTGGTGTCAAAAGAGAACATCCCTCGGCGTGCGCCCACAATACCAAAAAGCGCCCCGCACTTCCGGTGGAAATGCGGGGCGCTTTGGTTACACGGGCTGTATGCCTTATGCCTCCGGCTGGGGCTGTGCCGCAGAGGACTGGGCGGCAATGAACTCGGCGGCATCGTCCGGAATGTCGTCCAAGTCCTCGTCGCTGCCGATATCCACGTTGAGCGGCGGCTTCTTGAACAGGATATCGTACAGGATCGGCACGATATACAGGGTCATCAGGGTGGCGTAGCTCAGGCCGCAGATGATGACGATGGCCATGCCGCTCATCAGCTGGCTTGCCATATCGTTGCTGAACACCATTTGCAGCATTGCCAGCACGGTGGTCAGGGTGGTCATCAGAATGGGGCGCATACGGGTCTTGCCGGTCGCCACCAGTGCGGCGCGGCGCTCCATGCCGCCCATGCGCAGCTGGTTGGCGTAGTCCACGAACACGATGCCGTTGTTGACGACCGTACCCATCAGCACAATGAAGCCCATCATGGAGATCATGGTCAGCTGCTGGCCGGTGAGCAGCAGACCCAGCAGACCGCCGGTAAAGGCCAGCGGCACGGTGAACAGCACGATGAAGGGGGACAGCAGGCTCTGGAACTGTGCCACCATGACAAGGTACACAAAGGGCAGTGCCAGTGCCATCCACTGGATCATCTCGTCGGTCATATAGTTGACGCTGTCGCTCTCGCCGCCCATGGAGAAGGAGCAGCCTTCCGGCATTTCGTCGGTAAGGGCAAAAGCATCCAGTGCCTTTTTCACGGCACGGGCCTGCACCGTGGTGTTGTAGCCCGGGGCAGTCTCGGCGGTGACGGTGACGAACTGGTTCCGGTTCTCGCTGGTGATGGAGTCCGGTGCGTTGCCGGTGGTCCAGCTGGCGATATCCGACAGCTTGCAGGTGCCGGTGGCGGTGGTGCCGTCGGCGGACATGACGGTGGTCTCAAAGGTCATATCCATCATGTTTTCCTTGGTCAGCGGGTCCAGATTGTTGCTGATCTGCACATCCATGGTGGTACCGTCCACGGTAACAGGGGTCTGTGCCGTGGTGGTGGTGGTCAGCTTTGCCGCGATCTGCTGGTACACCTGCGCAACGGTCAGGCCGTTGGCGCGTACCTTATCGCGGTCCACCTGCAGGATGATGGTGGAATCGCCCGCACCCAGACCGTTGGTGGCGTTCTGGAAGCCCTCGGTGTTGTTCACGATGTCTACCACCTTCTCGGACAGGGCGGTCAGGGTCTCGGCATCGGTGCCGTAGATCTTGATGGTCAGACCGGTGGACAGCTGACTGGTCAGGTCGTCGGTCATGCCGTACTGCTGGACGGTGGCGGTGCAGTCCGCCACCCCGGCCACAGCGTCCTCCATGGCCTTGCAGGCGGCGTCTATCTTGGAAGAAGAGAGTTCCTCGTTGAGCTTGACGTTGATCTTATACTTGCCGTAGCCGTTGGCGGCGTTCAGCAGGTCGGTGATGGTGGAGGGCAGGCCAAGGTTGGAAACATCCATGCCCGCCACAGTGTTGTCGGGGGTAATGCCTACCTCCTCCACGCCGTCCACAGCCATCACAGCCTGTACCACCTTACCGGCCACATCGTAGGACTCGTCCTTCGAGAGGGTGTCGGTGGTGGAAAGGGTGATCATGGCCTCGTTGCTGGTGCTGGTGGGCAGCAGCACGATGCCCATGGAGACCACCCGCCAGCAGCAGAACACCAGCAGCAGAACGGCGGCTGCCAGCGGTATAAAGCGATTTTTCAGCGCCTTTTCCAGACTGCGGCCGTAGGCGTCCTGGATCTTATCGAACCATGCCAGCTTTTTGGGCTGGGCATTCTTCAGCACGGTAGCCGAGGCAGCAGGCACCACGGTCAGTGCCACGATGAGAGAAGCCATCAGGCAGTAGCCGATGCACAGGGACATGGGGCCCATCAGGTTGCGGATGAGGCTGGCAGAGAACACCGCCGGCAGGAACACGCACACCGAGGTAAGGGTAGAGGCCACGACCGACATACCCACCTGACGTGCACCCTGCACCGCAGCGCGGGCAGCGGGCACGCCGCGGCCGCGCAGACGGTAGATGTTCTCGATGACAACAACAGAGTTATCCACCAGCATACCGATGCCAAGCGAAAGACCTGCCAGCGTCATGACGTTCAGGTCCAGACCGGTGAAGTACATCAGCACCACGGCAAACAGCACCGACAGGGGGATACTGACGCCGACCACCAGCGTGGGCTTGATGTCCTTCAGGAAGATGGCCAGCACGATGATGGCCAGTACGGCACCCACCAGCATACTGGTAAGGATGCTCTTGATGAGGATGCTGATGTAGTTGCCCTGGTTGGACAGCACCACAACGTGCAAACCCTCGTACTGGGCTTCCAGCTCCTTGAAAGCATCCAGACAGTTGGCAGATACTTCACCTGCGCTGGAACTGTCGTCCTTGTAAATTTTCAGCACCGAAGCCTGCTCGCCGTTCAGGCGGGTGTAGCTGTCGGCGGCGTTGTCGATGATCTCCACGTCTGCCACATCGGAAAGGCGCACGTCGCCGTAGCCCTCCACATGGAGCAGCAGTGCGCCCCGGATATCCTCCACGCTGTCGTATTCCTCGCCCACCTTCAGCAGCCACGACTCGCCGCTTTCGTCCTTGACGTAACCGGCAGGCATGGAGAAGTTCTGGGCGTAGATGAGGCTGGCAAGGGTCTTGATATCCAGCTGCTTGGTCACATCGGCGCTGGCAAGCGCCTTTTCCTTGGCGGCCTCGTACTGGGTCTTGGCCTCGCTGAGCTGCTTTTCGTACTCATTCAGCTGCTCGCGGGCTTCGGTAAACTGCATATAGGCGACCATCTGCTGCTGGGTAAAGTTGCCCAGCGCTTTGGAGAACTCAGTCATCATGCCGGGCACGTTGTCCATGGCCTTGATGGTGTCCTCCAGCGTCTTATAGATGACATTCAGGCTGTCCTGCAATTGCAGCTCGTCTACCAGATCCTCGGCGCCTTCGCCCTGTGTGCCGGTCTCGGTGTTGATGCGGTTTTGCAGGGTCTGCAACGCAGAGGAAAGCTTATCCGTGATGTCGCGCAGCTCGGACACGATCTCGATCAGAGAGTCGATATCCCGCATACCGGTGCTGTTGAACTTGTCCAGCACCCGCTGCAAGCCGGCCTGCACCTCAATGAGGGCCTGCTGCACCTCAGGCTCCTTGACCACGGCGATCAGGTTGTTGACGCTTTGCA
>ENA-UONZ01003278-UONZ01003278.1-human-gut-metagenome-genome-assembly--contig:-C93old-NODE-3278-length-10665-cov-74.781150_pt1 | contig 10665 bp, 8 predicted proteins | sample MGYA00242468_ERZ724015 | MGnify/ENA metagenome assembly ERZ724015
TCTTTACCTCTCCGCCTGACTGGGTAAGGTCTCCGTTGACAGTCAGCTTGTGCCCGTTGAGATCAAGAGTACCATAGATCAAATCAAAACTTTCTACAACTTCGTCCTTTTCAAGTGTCCATCCAGTCTTTCTTCCGTCTGCAAATTCAAGTTTGTTATTCTCATCCGTAACTTTATCTGCATTGAAATATGAAGAAACATATACTCCATCATCAGATGTGTTGGTTATTTCCAAATTTGCAAAACGTGCATTGGGACTTGCAAAACTTATCGTCTGTTTTTCTTCTCCGCTTAGCACAACTTTGTGATCACCTGTAGCATAGAAGTTATTTTCATTTCCCGAAATCTGCGTAAAATTGCCTTTGACTTCAAGTATTCCGTTTGTCAAATATCCGCTGTGAGAATAATATGCAGCTGTTACAAAGTTCCTTCCTACTTTTACGAAATCATCTTCATTTGTCATTTTAAGATATCCATAGCTGTAATTATCATAACCAATCGTGCCATCATTCTGAATTCTTGAATTCTGTACTCGTAGATCTCTTCCTACATAAAGCTGTCCATTATTTATGTACATTGTTCCATAATAGCCCACCGCTACATCGTTGTTTACTTCAAGCTTATGTCCGTTTAAATTGAATGTGTAATCTCTAACATACAGTGAGCCTCCGATTACCCAATCACTGTTAAGTGTCTTGTTCTGATTTATGTTCAGATCATATGACCATGAATTGTCGGCAAGTTCACCTTCTCCACTCAGGTAAATATGTGCACTGCCTACTACAATTGATTCCGTATCATAAAGCTTTGTCTGTACCCACACGTCTGTTGCAAAGATTACTCCTTCTTCGGATGTGTTAGTTATTTCAAGAATGTTAAATCTTGCACGTTTTTCATTATCTCTTGAGTCAAGAGATACAGTTTGCTTTTCTGTTCCGTTGAGAACGATCTTGTGTGTTCCTGATGTTTTAAAGTTATATATTGAATTATCGTATTGATACAGATCCCCACCGATAGTCATTGTTCCTGCTGTAAGTAAATTACTGTGATCAACAGTGGAACGTGTTGCAAATGATCCTGCAACCGTTACTTTATCGGCTTTATTGGTCATATTCAACTTTCCAGGACTTGCTTCGTTTCCTACGGTCTGTATCTTGTAATCTCCGGTCACGACCAGTTCTCCGCCGTTTATCTTTACCTCTCCGCCTGACTGGGTAAGGTCTCCGTTGACAGTCAGCTTGTGCCCATTGAGATCAAGAGTGTCGCCGATAAGATTCAAGTCTCCGTTAAATTCTTCATCAGCTTCCAACTTCCAGCCTAGAACCCCTGAATTTTCAAAAGAAACATTGCATCCGTTTTGTATAAAAGAGTCCGCGCTGATTGCTTGATTAAAATGAACTCCTTCTTCTGAAAAATTCTGAAGTTCAAGCGTAGCAAAGTGTAAATTTGTGCTGTTACCTGCAACAGTCTGAAACTTATCTCCACTAAGAATTGTTTTGTGATTTCCGGAAGCATTGAAATTTGAATCGTTTCCGGATATTTGAGTAAAGTCACCTTTGACTTCTAGAGTACCATTGGTTAAATAGCCGCTGTGAGAACAATAACTGTTGGTAATAAAATTCCCGCCGACCATAACATAGTCGTTCTCATTAGTCATATTCATACATCCGTAGCTACTGTAATATGATGTATTTCCGCTTGAATCAATAACTCTTCTTTGAATTCTCAAATCGCCGCCTATGTCCACAGTTCCGCCATTAATCATAAATGTTCCGTCGGATAGTATTACGTCCCCATTCACATGAAGAGTCTGCTCATTCAGGTTGAGCGTACCTCCATTAATGTAAAGATTGCCTACAGTGGTTTCTTCCCAAAGAGCTGTGTCTTTCGTAATAACCAAATCTGTTATAACGGAAATATCGTCGCTTGTTTCAGTTACTTCGCCGTTTTGGTTTACAGCTTTTACCGATATATCATACATATTTGCCGCTTCGAGATCGGTAAGAGTATATGTAGTTTCGGTAAGATCCCCCTGAACTAAAACAGAATCAAGGTATATGTCATATGTACCGTTACCGTCTGAAAACATATTATTCCATGACAGTGTTACGGTTGTATCTGATTCACTTTCACAAATTAAATCCAAACTATTCGAGAAAACTGATTCAATATCTGCATTTTTTGTTGTCTGTACAACATCTTCATCGGGTTTACCGAAAACAGCAGTATGTGCAGTTTCAGCTGCCAATGAAACTATTGCTTCTAACGGTAACATAGTTGCTGCAATAAATACACACATACTTCGTGTTATTTTGTTTTTCTTCATCTTCTTTCCTCCATTAAAGTATGTTTTCGCTGATTCCTTTGTAAAGATCAACAATATTATCTTCATTGTTAAATTCAGTGCATTGAATAAACAAATAATAAACTGGCGTTACAGGTTGCATGGCATTTTGTGTAATATACTCGTCTAGAGTATGTTCTGCACGTTCAATTTGCTTCATACTGCCTTCGTGTCTGATTTTTACTGCATTGACAAGTTTGAAAACAGGTTTAAATTTAAAAGCGAAACTTTCACTGATCTTCTTATTTACAGGAATGAGAAATTCTATATCCGACATTTCCATGCCGGATATATTTTTTTTCTCATGCACAGTAGCAGCGATATTTCCGCATATTTTTAAATCTAAAGCGTCCGTATTTCTTTGTATAAATCCTATCATCTTATTAACATCAGATATTTGAATCTTGGTACGATAAGATAGTACATTTTCATACTGCAGTATCTGATCCTTAAAAATATGCATCATTTATCGTTAACCCTTTCTGAAAATAAAATTAAAAAGCCAATTCCACATAATAGTTCTCCCTTCATCAAAATTATTTGCATTATATATTTTTAAAGAAGGAAAATCTATAAAATTGGAGTGAATGGTACTAATTTCGGAGTGAATGGTATAAATCAAACAATTATTTTATATTTTAATATGTAAACAGATGTTGAAATATGTCTTTATTTCTATTGCCTTTATTTTGAATTTGTGATATAATAGAATCAAAAGCTAAATTATGTCACATTTTAGAAAGGAGAGTAAAAATGCGTGTAGGTATATGTGATGACGAAGTTGATTTTCATGATACGCTGAAATCTTGCATTGATAAGTATGCTGCTGCCAAGGCAATACCTGCTATTTATTATGACTTTACTTCAGGAGAAGACCTCATAAAACATTTATTAGCTCACAATGATATCGATGTTATTTTTATGGATTATCAAATGGACAAAATGAACGGGCTTGAAACTTCTAAAAATATTCTCGAAAGGAACATTGATATTCCCATTATTTTTCTAACTAGTTTTCCAGAAATAGTTTATGATACCTTTAAGGTTAACACTTTCAGATTTCTTGTGAAACCTATAGACATAAAAAAACTAAGCGAAGCTCTTGATAATCTGCTCAAGTTATATTCAAGCGATAATTACATATTGGTTAACGCCAATGACGTGTTAAAACGATTAAATATAAATGATATATTGTATGTCGAAGCAAGAAATAAAGGTTCTCTTGTTCGTTTAAGAAACCAAACTTTGAGCTGTAGTGTATTGCTTTCTGACTTTCAAAATAAAATTCCTAACGACAGATTCTTCAGAAGTCATAAATCATTTTTAGTTGGATTTAAATATATCACCGAATTTAGTTCCTCAGAAATAGTGTTTTGCAACGGAGAAAAAGCAAAAATAAGCCGATACAGATTGAACGACTTCAAAAAATCGTATTTTGATTATATGAAGCGCTACATATTTGAGGTGCGCCTGCCATGAAAATATTAACAGGAATCTTCCTTTCCACGGCAAACATATTAATGCTACTCAGTAATTTAAAAATACAGACTGCCTTATTCCAAGAAGAATATAAAGTCACCAAAAAAATTTGTTCATTTCTAATAACTCTATTTTCAGCTTTGTGTATAGCAACATCATATATGGCATTATGTGATCCGATTCCGTTATGCTATATTTTTTTATTCGTTCTTGAATACATCTCTATAGCACTAATACCTGTGTTGGCTTTTAAGTGTAATATTAAACGTATAATTTACACAGCAATGTTTTTAATATTTTCCGATTCGTTGCTCAGCTCGGCTATATATGTGATTATTCGGATATCATTAAAAAATCTCGATAAAGATTTGTCTCACAGCATCATATCATTTGTCACACAAATGATCATACTTATTTTTCTTTCGTTTTGTGAAAGCAAGGATTATTACAGAAGATTTCGCAAAAATCTATCGCTATTAAGTAACTCAATATTAATTCTCATCGTAATAATGTTGATTTTCCTTAGCGGACTAGCTGCAAGCCTTTCGGTAAGCACCGAACGTTTAAATCTCAAAATGCTGTATATACAGGTTTTTACTGTGATCCTTGTAGTTTTGTCTTTAATTACAATAATTGTCCTTCTTATAAATTCTATATCCAAGAAGCATTTTGAGCAGACCGCTGAGCTGTTGGAAGAAAAAATGCAAAATCAACTTAAGTACTACATCATGCTTGATGAAAAAGATACAGAAATGAGAAAATTTCGTCATGATTTCAGAAAACACATGATGTGTGTTATTTCTATGCTTGAAGGCAACAGTTTTTCAGATGCTGAAAATTATATACGAGGGCTCACAAATAAATTTAATGAAACTGTCCCGTTGTATAAAACAGGTAATTATATAGCTGACGCCATACTTTCTGATAAGGCTCAGGAGTGTAAGGATAAAGGAATCATATTTAAATTTGCGGGTGTGATTCCTGAAAAAAATATCAATCCCTTGGAACTATGCACTATTTTATCCAATTCTTTGGACAATGCTATAGAAGCTTGTGCCAAGATATCTGGAATGCCGACCAAAATAAGAATGGCATCAGACTTCAAGAACAATTATTGGTATGTCAAAATAGCAAACACTTCAAGCTCCGATATAAAAATAAGAAACAACAATGTCCTTACCACAAAGAGCGATCCTTTAAACCACGGCTTTGGTCTACAGAACATAAAGGATGTTGTTAATAAGCATAAAGGTGAATTCAAGATAGCTCAAACCGATGGGGAATTTACTCTTGAATTAACTATGAATTTAAAATAAAATATTGAAAGACGAAGTACAGATTTACTGCTATACTTCGTCTTTCAGCATTTAATACAATATGTCTCACGTCATAGTACATTCTATAAATATTTGTCAATTAACATGATTGTTCATAACTCTGCGACTGATCATCCTTAATCCCAAGCGACTGTTTCTTCCGATGTATCATTCTCCGCAGCCTGCTGTCCACTGTCCTTCTGACCGACCTATACTTCTGCGTATAGTCATCTTCGATGCATCTACTGAGATTTGCGAACAAACCAAAGATCGTATTGGCAAGCACAGCATTTTCAAACTGTGCCATATTATTCAGCATATTCTGTGCATATTCATTACCATCATTTGCGGATTTTGTAAGCCACTCTACTGCTTTTGTCTTATCTTTCTCAAGTCCCTCTGATCCAAACAGATAAAGCCTGCCGAGCTGATAGCTTGACCACATATTCTTATCTGCGGATTTTTCAAAGTAGTCAACAGCTTTTTGAACATCATACTTTTCTTTTTGCAGATAAAGCTTGCCAAGTGCATACTGTGTGAATTTGTTATCCTCAGCTAAAAGCAAGTATTTCTCGGCTTTATCCAAGTCCTGCAATACGATCTCGCCCTTGAAATATATCTTGCCGAGCTTGTAACAGGCACAAGTATCTCCGCTGTCAGCACACTCTGTAAGCATAGCGAGTCCTTTGTCGATGTCTTGATTTAAATGCTCACCCGAAATAAGTTCAAGGGCAAGAAAACGTTTTGCATTGATATTCTCAAGCTTTATTGCTTTTTCAAGCAGCTTTACAGCCTTTTCCTTATCCTGCGGAATATGTTCACCAAGCAGCAGTTCCTTTCCGTATTCGTACAACCCATTCTTGTTATTCATCTCAGCGGAACGTTTGAAGTAATCTATAGCCCTATCCATATCAATGTCAGTTCCGAGACCCTTTTTAAACATAGAGCCCAGTTTGTAATATAGGTTATCGTCAGCCTGCTCCTTACTTTCGAGTTTCAGAAAACCCGATAATGCGGCTTTATAGTATCGTTGAGCGGTTTCCCCACCTTGACTTACATATTCACCTTTGCTGTACATTTGTGCAACAGCATAGGAAGCATATGGCTGTCCCTGTGCAGATGATTTTTGATACCACAAAAATGCCTGCGACAAATCTTTCTCCACGCCATTGCCGTAATAATATAAATTGGCAAGGCTGTATTGGGCGAATTTGTTTTTCTGCTTTGCCGATCTTTCAAACCATTCAAAAGCCTTTTGGTAGTTTTGTTCCGTACCTGATCCGTAGCAATATATTTTGCCTATTCGATATTGAACATATGGTTTCAGCTTCTTTGAGCTTGGCTCGACTTCAAGAAAGCCTTTTAACGCTTCCGAATAATATCTTAGCGACTTTTCCTCATCTTTTGCACCAAGCTTGTCAGTTGAATGTAACTTTCCTAAATCGTGAATAGCAAGAACATTGCCTGACTTCGATTCAGCAAGCAAAAGCTGTTCCGCTTTTTGAAAGTCTTCAAGCTTTGAGTTCTTATCATAAATCAGCTTGCAGGCTTCCTTGTATGCTATACTCCATTTGAGGTAGTATTTACTTTTCGTAGTATCATCAACATCAACCGTTACTGAATTTTCATCACTCCAAATGAAATCTTCGGCTGTAAGATCATCGTTATCTGAAAATATTACTTTGTCGTCTGCGAATTGTTCCGCTTCATCGAACTGCGGAAATATTTCTGCAGTTAAACTATCAGAGTCATCATTCTCAAATCGTTCGGTAGGTTCGGGTTCTTCGACTAATACATCAACTATAGGGTTATTCATATCAAGCACGGTTCTGATTATCATATTCCGCGCAGGCTGAAAAACCTTATTGTCGGTAAGCGCAGGCAGTTCTTTTTCCTTTTGCGTATAGGTCTTGCACTTCAACCGCTCCAAGTCACACCACTTTTCATAGAGCTGTTGTATATTTTCATCTTTTGCAAGCTTCAAAAATATATTGTTTACCGTTTCCTTGACCTCCGGCGGAAGATAACCATACACCTTTTTGCCTTTGACATTCTGCAATTGGATATAAAGCTTTTGAATTAGATTTTCAAGCTGCGGATCAACAAAACCGCCTTGATGAATTTTTCTGACGATACTTTCAAACTCTGTTTTGGATACAGTTTTCAATTCGTCACGGCTTAACGTCTGCTCCTGATAGATTGACTGTAAATCGTCATGAAATATATCGTTTGCAAAAGCTGAACGTATCTGATCAATACCCTTAGTAGTTAAAAATCCCTGCTTTGGATTCGTTGAATAAACAAGCAGATGAATATGCGGATGATGAGTTGTGTCATGGAACGCGGCATACCATTTCAGATTGCAAAGCGGAATCCGCTGTGCTTTTGCAATATCGGAAATATGCCTTTTCACAAGGTCACGCCATACTTCCGAATTATCATAGCCGAGACGAACAGCGTCCTCACGGCGAAGAGAAACAACGTGCGACCACACACTGCCTTTGTGATTTGCTATCTCGTTTGCAGCTCTGTCAAGAACAATAGGCTTGTCACTTTCGTTGAACAAACCGTGCGAACCTCTTTTCTGAACTCCCGGGCGCATAGCCATGTAGCCGACAAAGTTCTGTCGGTTGCCGATGACGTCGGCGTTGCGCTCAATTACCGTACTGATTAGTTCCGAAGCGTTTTCTACGGTAGGGTTAGCAGTGTAGTCCTCATACTCCAAATATCTTTTTGCTTCGGGAAAGTCCAAAAGCAAATCATTTAAAAGTTGTTTTTGATTTTTTGTAGCGTTATCATTTCTGTCAATAGTGTTTTGATCACGAACTTCAACTGTTTCACGGGTTGCAATGTACTTTGTGTAGTTTCTGCGTTTGTTTTTACTTTTCTGTGTACCGCTTTTCAGATAGCGGCTTGTGACGATAATTTGAGATAAAGCCACGACATATCACCCCCGTTTTAATTTGATTTAATCTAATCGCTGATACCTAACGGCCTTCTCAAAATTAATGATACCATTGATCCTCCTGACCTCGTCAGTACACATAGCCCTTAGCTTTACCATTGTTTCATCATCAATATCATTGATCGCCGCAAGCATATGTGATACTGCACCCAGTTCGACAGCAACTTTAAACAAGGCACGAGACAACCTCTGTTCCGTGCCTTTTACAATTCCCTCTGTGAGCGTTGCAAGCTGTGGAGCAATGAACTCCGTCGCTGTATGCTCTTTGTTAAGAAGATATCCGCAGTAAAATCGTACTGCCTTTTCAATAAACTCAGACCGCGACTTGCAGTTGTCATGCTCAAAAAGCGTATCAATGATCTCCATAGTTTCGGGAAATATTTTAAGTCCGAATCTCTGCTTTTTATCCTCAGAGGCGACTGCCGAAATTTCCGTAAATCCTGTTTTTTCTTCTTTATTTTTAATAGTATCAGACTGCAAATTTCAAAACCTCCATTCTATGCGACTGCCCGTTAAGGCTTTCAAACCTCTGCAAATTCGGCGAGCTTTGCTCGGCGATGTAATCGTTTGGTCGCCATGAGGCGACCAAACTTTAACCAGCAATAAAATATTTTCCCTCAAACCCACCCGAAATCATCTGATCCCTGCCATTCTCAAACTTTGCAACAAAATGCCCCAAATTCGCCCCAGCTGCCTTTAGGGTAAAGTTACCCCACCCATGCTCTGAAAACGCCACACGAGGGCACACGGTGCGAACCGTGGCGAGTTACTGCTCGGACAGCTTTTCCGTTTCGGCAGGAGCAGTGATCTTCTGCTTTCTCGCAGGCTTTCTGTCCGACATCATATCAATAAAATCTCTCACATTCTGCGGCACTACTTTGCTGTAGAGCTGTTCAATGTACTTGTCAAGCTCTGCTGCAAGAGTTGTACTTTTCTGCTCAAGGTACATTTCAATAGCCGAGAGCTTTTCTTCGTTTACATTTACCGTAACTGATCTTTTCATTCTATCAACCTCCAATCTGTTATTCTGATGAACTTTCACCGCTCAAACTTTCAATAGCGTCCTCCACCTCCTGAGGATATTCTATCCCCATATAGGTGCACCAGCTTGTCCAGCTGCCATTTGAAACAGGCTCTTTTGTGACATAACCGCAATCGGCAGAGGAGAAAATCACCTCTCTGTTCCCAACATAAATTCCGTGCTGACTTCCGTCAAACACCCCTATCCCGACAACTTCAGGCATAGTATCTATACCGCCTTGTTCGGTATAAACCAATGTGCTGTAAGCAGAATCAAACTCTTTATCGGTCGGACTGTAGTTCAGATATCCCAGCACAAGCCCTGCATTATCTGCATAACGTATTCTGTCTGTTTCGTTTCTTTCACCGATAAAACCATTCATATATCCCCAGCCCGAGATGTAAGCATTATCAGCCCAAGCCGCAAGATCAGCACAGTTTTTAGTCGTGCTGTCGGTAAACATATACTCGTTGATGGTGCTGTTCATCACCCAGGTGTACGTCCTTATGAATTCATCATAGTCAATTTCAAGGTCGTAAGACGAGTTTATCGCCGTGATCATATCGCTGTCATTCGTAGAATTAGCAAACAGATCAGCATATGATTCGGCATAGAAATTCTGTACTTCATCAAAGTATGACATATATATCAGCTGAGCTTTGATCGTCTGATCTCTCACCCCTGCATTTGTCATAGCGTCCTCTATTGCTTGCCCTTGATTTTGAATATTTGTTATCTCCGCCTGCTGTTCGCTGTCCAGACTCTCAAACAAAGCCGACTCCGTAAACAGACTTTTGTCTATGTCAGGTTGTTCGATATTCATACTTCCAATACTTGAGATAACAGCAATAGGCAGGAACATAAGCCCCAGAAAGCCGGCGATGATACTTCCGACTGCCACGAACACCTTGCCACGCTTGTGTTCATCTCCGAGAATATATATGGCTATCTTTTTCACAGCCACCGCAACTGCTGACGACATCAGATCACCTCACGGACTTCAAATTCAGTAAATGCACCCTGCGTTTTCATTTCTATGCCGTGCATATATTCAAGTGCACCACGCTCCGTTGCAAACAAAATGGGCTCGCCGTTATGACGAACCCAATCCTCAAATATATTTCTGCTGTTCTCAGCATAACGTGTTTTCCATATGCCGTATTTTTTATTCTGCATTTTTATCGACCTCCTATTGTAGTCAAACTCAAATTTTACACCTGTTGGGAACAGTTTTATCTACCGCCAGCCGAACCAAACAAACCCGCCTTGTAGGCAGGAGCAATGATCTGCAAAAGATACCTCTCATTACCGCACCTGCAAAGGCAAGTACCTCGTTCGGGATACTTTATCAAGCCGTACTCCGATTCTTCAAGCTGCAAAGTATCAATAAAAGCAGTCGGCGAGATATTGCCGGGGTTAAACAGAAAATGGTGGCTCGGAATACTGAACAGCGGCTTGGTAAACTCCTTAATTTCAGGCAGCAGGAAGTCCTCGATATTCTGACTTGCCAGAATAAACGAGGACTCCTTTTTACGAACAC
>ENA-UONZ01003279-UONZ01003279.1-human-gut-metagenome-genome-assembly--contig:-C93old-NODE-3279-length-10665-cov-8.784072_pt1 | contig 10665 bp, 8 predicted proteins | sample MGYA00242468_ERZ724015 | MGnify/ENA metagenome assembly ERZ724015
GCGGAATTCTAGCGCCAGAAAGGACGGTGTCAGAAATTCGACAAAAAGAAACTGAAATTCCTGATATTCAGGAAACCCGGCGGAAGAAACCTTCCGCCGGCAAAAAAAGAAAAAAACGAGCAAAACAAAGCAGAAAAAAAGCTGCAACCCCAGTGACAGATAAGAAGAAAAAGAAACTTGGCCCGCTGGCGAAGCTTCTTATTAAAATAGCTGTTCTGACGGTAATCGTTATTATTGTTTTGACATGGATTCTTGGCCTGCACCGGATGACAGGAAATAATATGTTTCCGTTTGTGAAAGACGGTGATTTGTGTATTATCTATAAACTGGATGATTATACAACCGGGGACGTCGTGCTGTATCGTAATGACGAAGGCAAGATGAAGCTTGGAAGGATTGCCGCGGTTGGTGGACAGTCAGTTGATTTTCCGAAAGAAGGTGGTTATACAGTTGATGGATACCAGCCTTCAGAGGAAATAACATATCAGACTTTCGGTGCTGACGGAGTTAAATACCCGATAAATGTCGGTGATGACGAAGTTTTCATTATGAATGATTTTCGCTCTGATACAGATGACAGCCGCCAGTTTGGAGGTGTCAAGAAATCGGATATTTACGGTAAGCTTTTATTCTTAATCAGGAGGAGAGGATTTTGAAAGATTTTGGAAAAAAAATAATCAGGCTGATTGATGGTCTGATTGATAAATCAATCCTCCTGGTATGTATTGTTTTGTTTTTGCTTGGCTCATATGGATTATATGACAGCTATATGGTATATCAACAGGCGACAGATAACAGTATCTTGAAATATAAGCCTGGATATGAGGCCGATGATGAGACAGATAAAAAAATTACCGGAAATATGGTAGCATGGCTAACAGTTGATGATACAAATATAGATTATCCTGTTATGCAGGGTGAAGACAATAATGAGTATCTGAACAAAGACCCGTTTGGCGATTATGCTCTGTCTGGAAGTATCTTTCTTGACAGCAGAAATGACCCTGAATTCAAAGATTATTATTCTTTGATTTATGGACACCATATGGAACACGGCATGATGTTTGGGGCGATTGATGAATATTTGAATGAAGATTACTTTAATTCACATAGAACCGGTTCTCTCGTCGTAGGTAAAAAGACATATAAGATTCGCATATTTGCCGTTTTAGAGTGTGAAGCAACGGAAGAATCGATTTTTGCGCCGACAGAGAATGACAACACTTTAAATTATATTAAGCAGCATGCGTTGTTTCTGGATGATACCGCATTGCCAAAAGATAATGAGAAGCTGCTTGGCTTATCTACCTGTAAATATCCTGATACCGTTGACAGAACTCTGATTTTTGGAGCGTTAGACGGCTGATATAAGGCGTAATGCCGTCAAATAATTGAATTTATGGCCTGTAATGGCTGATAGAAAAACAGCGCCTTGTTTTTAACGGGGCGCATTTTTTGTATACGAGGAGAAAAAATAATGAGAAAAAGAATATTACCGTTGATTGCCTTATGCCTGATGACCACTCCTGTTTATGCGGCAGGGACAATTGACGCAGTTATTCCGGTTTCCTGTACTGCGAAAAACAGTAATGAAGAATTTAAAGTTTCAATAAAAGGAGACGACGGAAACCAGGCTTCTCCTGAAACTGTTTATATTAAAGATGGAGAGACTGAAAATGTCTCTGTCTCTTTTAGTACTCCCGGTGCATATAAATACATTGTAACGCAGGAGACTGGAAGTGATAGTAATACAACATACGATAAAACCGTATATAACGCTGATGTGTATGTTACTGAAAATGACAGCGGGGTGATGAATGCAGAAACGATAGTATACAAAAACGGAAGCGATAATAAGCTGCCGGAATGTAATTTTACAAATACGGTAAGCATAACAACACCTGCTGCCGGGTCAGATTCAGATATTGGAGCCTCAGAAAAAAGTGGAAGTTCTTCCACGACAAGCGGAATTAATACCGGTGTAATCACACATGAAGCTTTTTATGCTATGGCTGGATTACTTGGAATCGCCGTGATGCTTATAACTGCTAAAAGAAGGAGGAAAAACTGAAGACAGTAATAAAAAGACCTGCAATCAAATTGCAGGTCTTTTTCTAGTTGTCGTCATCATCCCAGTCCTCGTCAAATATTGATATCACGTTGCTTTCAATTGGAGGAAGTTCACTCGGGTCTGGAATTTCTGGCTCTACTACATAATCAAATTCAGGAAATACGATATTGTCAGGCTCGTCTATATCGCCAAAGTCGATATCGGAGCAAATATCAGGTAATTCTATCTCCGGCTCCTTGATGTCTGGAACATCTGGTTCTGGCTCGCTTGACGTTTGGGAGTCGGCCGGCTCTGAAATTTCTGGTATTTCAGTATCTTTTACGGCTTCTGTATTTTCAGCCTCTATTGTTGCGTCTGTACTTCCTGTGCTTTCAGCTTCTGTTGCATTTTCAGCATTTGTTGATGTTTCCGGAGTTTCTATGGATTTGGCATTGCTTGTATTCTCCGCGTTCTCTAAAAATTCTGAGGTATCTGTAGTTTCTGAAACTTCTTGGATTTCCAAATCTGCTGCAGTTATGTTTTCAACTTCGCTTTCATTTTCGTTGTTACCTGACTCTTTGCTGTCTGTTTCTTTTTCGGGTAATATCGCCGGTATGGCTGAAACGTCTTCCGGTATAAAATCTGATTGTTGGCTTATAGCATTATCGTTGTTATCAGGCTCTTTTTTGTCTGCCGTCTCTTCGGGCGCTGCTACCGGCGTGGATGTAATGTCTTCTGATGTAGAAACGACCTGTGAATTTCCGGTATTAGATGTACCGTCAGGTTCAGCTTGTTCTATGCTGCCAAAATCTGGTTCAATATCCGGTGCTTCCCCGAAGTCAGGCTCCGGCTCTGGCATATCTGGTTCTGCGAAGGATTCCATATCCGGGAAATCCGATGGTAGTTCAGGCATGACCGGCTCTCTGTTCTGGATGTCGGTCTGTTCTGTCTGAGTGTTTTCGCTAATATTTTCGCTGATGACTTGTTTTGCACGGTTTTTCTTTTTCTTCCGTCTTGATTTTCTCCGGGAGGTTTCACCTGGCTGTGAGGCTGTGCCATCAGTGGGTGCTGTATCCGAGGCAGGAGATGAAGACGAGACGCTTTCTGCGGTGTTTGATTCGGGCGTATTAACAGGCGGCTCTTGATTTTTCTGTGCCTCTTCTTGAGCTGCATGCTGCTCCTGTTTGGCTTCGCTTGCCGCGTCCTGTGGTTTGGTATTGGTGTCATCGCTGACCGTTTGGTTCTGCGGTTTTCTTCTGTCCTTCTTTTGAGGCTTTTTCTTTTTCTGCTGTACCGGTTCGGCTTCAGTTTGCGGTGCCGGCTGTTCTGGTTGTGGCTGAGATTCCGGTAATGTTTTCGGCTCCGGCTCTTTTATAGTTTCCTGTGGCGCTTCTGCTTTTGGTTCTTCTTTTTGTGGTCTCTTTTTTCTTTCCGGCCGCTTGCTGATTTTTAATTTTGGCTCGCTGAAGACGTCTTCTTCTGCTTCCGGTAAATCCTCGTATAATGGTTCTCCTAACGGTTCGTTTAAATCTATGTCCGGAAGCTCGTCTGCCTGCGTGCCGATATCAGGCATCGTGTCTGCTGCCGGTTCAGGAGCTTCGTTTTCCTCCTGTGCGATTTCGTGAAGCATATTCTGCATAGTGTTTGATTCAGAGCCACGTTTTGGTTTCCTTTTTGGTCTTTTACTTACCGCAGGCTTTGAAACTGCTGGCTTTTCGTTGAGAGATGTTTCAAAGGAATTGTATCCTGAATCGTAATCATCATCGTCGTCTTTTTCAATATGCGGTTTTGGCTGTGTTGGCTGAGGATGCTGGACTGGTTGCGGCTTTGGCTGTTGAACTGGCGCTTCTACAGGTTGCGGCTGTTCTGCCGGTTCTTCGGGTTGCTTGTCCTGATGGATATCTGCTGGCTGAGGCGTCGCCTCTGGTTCTGGCGTTTCAACTTCCTGCTGCGTTCCCGTTAACGATGTAAGGTCTATTTTTCCAAAATAACGTTTAACTGCCTCTTCGCGGTTCTGTGGGAAGTCACGCATAAAATCATCATCCATGTTATCAAAATCAGGGAATCCGTTGTCGTCATCCGATGATTTGCTATCGCTGTTTTTCCCGTCATTGTCACTGTCATTACTCTCTGGTATGTCTCCGTTTGTAAGATTGGCGGCAAACAGTTCGGCTGACGTCCTGCTTAGTTCTTCCTCCTTTTTGGCCAGTTCGGCTTCCAGGTCTTTGATTTTTGAGTCCATTGTTTTCATCTTGTCTTCACGTATGAAAAAGTCATGGACGTTTCTTTTCATTGTATTCTTGAATACAGAAAACATTGAAGACGGCTTCGATGCGTCCTGCAGTTCTTTCTTTAATTTTTCTATTTCTTCACGCTGTTGTTTTAATAATTGGTCTTTATCTGACATTTTGTCACCTTCTTTTTGCTTTTTAATTTAATATGCAAAATACACCCCGCTTTCTAACAATGTTTTGTTTCGGCATATTGAAAGAGTAAAAACAACAAAGAAAGGTGGAAAACAATATGTTAGACAAAAAAGAAACTCATGAGGTATTTGGAAAGGTTTGGAAGGAATTTAATAAAGTCCGCAAGAATAACACCGATGACGGGTGGTCAGAGTGTGTTAAGAATGTGGACGAGCTGCACAGTAAGTATGATAACAAATTTTATGAAAAGATTATGCTTATTGTTATTAAAGAAGCAGACAGAGAGTCCAAACTTGACCAGAATACAGCCCGTACGGAATACAAAAAAGCGGGAAAGGCTTTCCAGGAGGCTTGGACGATGTTTGAACAGTTTGTTGACAATATTGATTCCTTTGAGACTGAGGGAATGAAGTTACTTGCAGAATACAACAGACAGAATCCATGTCGGTTTGCTGCTGAGTTTGGAAGCGTGATTTATGAAGCTGTATGTGAGGAGACAAAAGCTTCTGGTTCATTTATGAATGCAGCTTATTCATTTTATGAAAAATATAAAGCCGGAATTGATGAAGCCAATGCAGGAAAGGCACTTGCTGAAGCAGAACAAATCATAAATGCTCATCCGGAATATATGCTGCATATGATGAAAATGTATTCAGGTTTAGCAAAAGCGGCTTAAAGAAAGGAAGAAAGGAGTAAAAATATGAATAATGTTGAACAGGGTTCTCTTTTTGATGGCATTGATATGGAAAATATTCCTGAAGAGGGCGTGAAATACAGCCAGGGCTGTAGTGAGATGTATCGTCTGGACAAGGCAGAAAGAAGCGCAAAGATTTTTACGGTATTTAAAGAAAAAGACCTTGTGGGCTTTCATCTTAAAGGCTGTGACAGAAAAGAACCATTTTATGTAGTATCCGGAAAGGTAATTGGCATTGAAATGGCTGGCGATAAAATCAACTTCACAATGCAGTCTCTGCGAAGCGAAGATGTATTTCGTTTTTCTGTCGGTGAGAATGCCGAATTTTATGAAAAGGCATTGCATGTATGCAGTGATGATAACGTTACTGTGGTGATGAGCGGCGATGCGTGTGCTGATATGAAATTTGGCCCGTTCTTCGGGGCTGTGTCATGGCAGTTTGTGAATAGCAATAATACTGCTGTAAAGGAATACAGTGTGAGAAAATAACATATTTTTCTGGCATCCAGCGGATTTTTCCGCTGGCCTTTTTTTGTGTTCAGAAAAAAAATAAAAAAAATTCGTAAAAAACGATAAAAAAAATAAAAATCCAGCATATTAATTCTGAGAAAAATTGAAGGCCTTACAAGACCGTTAAAAATAGACTAAAAAAAGGAGATAAAAATGTCAGAAATTAATAAGCTGAAGAAACAGGCAGATAAGGTATACGCAAAAATGGAAAATATGCAGCGGCTGTCAGACAGCGAGCTGAAAGCAAAAACAGATGAATTTAAGATGAGACTTGCAAACGGAGAAACTCTTGAACAGATTTTGCCGGATGCATATGCAGCAGTAGGAGAAGCGGCTTACAGGGCGATTGGCTTAAGACCGTATAAAGTGCAGATTATGGGCGCGATTGTGCTGAATGAAGGGAAAATTGCGGAACATTCTACTGGAGAAGGCAAGACGTTGATTGCAGCTATGCCTGCATACCTTAATGCACTTGAAGGAAAAGGCGTTCATGTCGTAACCGTTAACGACTATCTGGCAGAACGTGATGCAGAAGACATTGGACGAATCCATCGTTTCATGGGACTTTCCGTTGGATGTATTTTAAAGACAACATCACCGGAAGAAAAGAAAAAAGAATATGCAAAAGATATTACATATATCACAAATACAGAGCTCGGATTTGACTATCTGAGGGATAATATGGCTCAGCGCCTGGAAGACAAGATGCAGCGTGGATTTAATTACTGTATTATTGATGAGGTTGACTCCGTGCTTATTGATGAGGCGAGAACTCCGCTTATTATCTCCGGAGTCAGTGGAAAATCAACAAAACTATATACCGCATGCAACGAGCTTGCGAAAAAGCTTGAAAAAGGTGAAACACAGGAGCTTACAAAAGTAGACCTGCTTGCCGGCGAAAGAGCAACCGAAACCGGAGACTATACCGTTGACGAGGAACACAGGATTGTAACCCTGACACTTCAGGGCATCAAAAAATGTGAAGAGTATTTTGGTATTGACAATCTCTCTGACAGAAAATATACAGAGCTGTATCACAACATCCTTGCAGCGCTGAGAGCACATAACCTTATGAAGAGAGATAAAGATTACGTTGTAAAAAATGGGGAAGTATTAATCGTTGACTCATCAACAGGACGAATTCAGCCGGGACGCCGTTATTCAGATGGACTCCATCAGGCTCTTGAAGCCAAAGAGGGCGTTGAGGTACAGGAAGAAACATCCACATATGCAACTGTCACATATCAGAACTTCTTTAATAAATATAAGAAGAAATGCGGTATGACCGGTACTGCGTCAACCGAAAGGAAAGAATTTAAGGATATTTATCACATGTCCGTTGTAAAGATTCCGACAAACAGACCGGTACAGAGGGAAGACCTCCCTGACCGTATGTTCTTGACAAGGGAAGCAAAATTCAAGGCAGTTGTTGATGAAATCAAGAAGGCACATGTAACAGGACAGCCAATTCTGGTAGGTACATCTACCATTCAGGATTCAGAAATCCTTGATAAGATGCTGAAAGATGAAGGCCTGCCACATACAGTCTTAAATGCAAAGCTGATTGAAAAAGAAGCAGAAATCATCGCAAAGGCCGGAACAAAAGGCTCTATTACCATCGCGACCAATATGGCCGGACGAGGTACAGACATTAAGCTTGATGATGAAGCGCGTGCAGCAGGCGGCCTTAAGGTCATCGGAACACAGCGTCATGAGTCAAGAAGAATTGATAACCAGCTGAAAGGACGTTCTGGAAGACAGGGCGACCCTGGAGAGTCTGTATTCTTCCTTTCCTTGGACGATGAAGTGCTGAGACTTTACGGTTCTGAAAAGATGAAAAATGTTCTTTCCGCGACAGGTATGAAGAACGATGACAGCCTTGAAAATAACACCGTAAACAAATTTGTAAAAAAAGCCCAGACGGTTATTGAAGATAATAACTTCGGGGCACGAAAGAATGTACTTAAATTTGATAAGGTAAACAATGAACAGCGAGAGCTGATTTATGCGGAGCGTGATGCAATCCTTGAAAAGGCTGATACACGTTCTACCATGATTAGCATGATTCAGGACTCTGTCAATATGATTATCGATAAATATTGCGATAATAAAAAAGTGTCAGAAGCTGAGTATGAAGACATTAAAAAAGAGATTGAAGTTCTGGTCTTTGGTATCAAATCACCTGATTACACACCTGGAATGACCAAAAAAGACCTTTCAGAACTTTACATTGAAGCAGCTAAAAATAAATATTGTGACCGCGAAAGAGAATGGCCGGATATCAATATGTTCAGGGAATTTGAACGCCAAATCATTTTAAGATGCATTGACGTCAAATGGATGCAGCATATTAATGACCTGGAAATTTTAAGACAGAATATTTCCCTTGTTGGATATGGCCAGAAAGACCCGGCAGTCGTATATAAGCTGAAGGCATTTGATATGTTTAGTAAAATGTCTGATGAAATTAAGAACGATGCCGTATACACACTATTTTCTTCAAGACTGAAAGGAGCAGTGGCTCCAAAACGCGATAGCGCGGCGTAAGGTGAAAGACCCGGAGAAAAGCTCCGGGTCTTTCTTTTTTCGCAAGAAAATGCTATACTGTTGGAAATTTCGCATGGTACACGCGAGTGTAGCTCGCGGTATCAATGAGCGTAAGCGAATCTGGTAACGAAGAACTTTGCTCTGAGTTATCACTAATTTCTCTATGCTTCGGCATAGAGAAATTTTTATTTTCTGCAAAAATTTTTCGCAAAAAATCGTCTCCTTTTGGATTTTTTCGGCATATTAAATGTAAGAAATTGAAAGACAAATTTTTATAGAAGGAGGTGCCTCGTATGGAAATTACTTCAAGCTATCAAGTAGAAATTTTATCAAATACAGATATAAAAAACACAGTACAGATTTACCGCAGGGCACTTGCCTTCGTTGTTGATGTATGTAATAAAGAATGGGTTGATATTTCGTCAATTGAAAAAATTAGCCGTCGCATTCTCGTGACTTCAGTTGTGAGTTAGACGGCTCTGCTTTTTAAGTACATAAAAATATCGTTTACGACATTTTATTTCTCTACGTTTCGGCGTAGAGATTTTTTTTATTTTCGTCAAAATTTTTTCGCGAAAAATCGCCTCGTTTTTAATTTTTTCAGCATATTAAATGTATAAAAAATTTACAGAAAGGAGATGTACGATATGGCAAACTCAAACAGGAAGAAAGCCCGTAAATTACAGGCTGCCAAGAAGGCGAAAGCCGCCGAAAAGGAGAAAACCGTTAAGAAGGTAAAGCCTACCGAAGAAAGACCGATAAAGTACACTGTCACCGCAGAACAGCAGGCTGACTGTACTTTTGAGTTTCGTGGAGGAAAAGGCGGATTTAATATCATTAAACAGAAGAATAAAGCATTAGAGCCTTACGGAAAATGCATACATAATTACGGCGTTCTCCTAGAGCTGATTCCGGAAGATAAACAGGCTGCGATTAATCAACAGATAGGAAATGCCAGGGTCGTACATAATGATTACCTTTCTAAACGTGAGGAATACTACAAGGAAACCAAAAAGGCATTAACGGTTTCACAGTATAAAAAAGAATATCTACCGGCATTAAAAGATGAAAAGGAATATCTCAAGGACACAGACAAGTTTGTTTACGAAAATGCCTGCCGGAATGTAGATGATGCATACAACAGATTTTTTAAGGGATTATCTGGATTCCCGAAATATGCTTCCAAAACAAAGCCAAACGGAAACAGTTTCACAACAAATTTTACAAACAACAATATTGAGTTGAAGATGATTGACGGCATCCCGTATGTTAAACTGCCAAAAATCGGAAACATCAGATTTATCCTTCCAAAAGGAAAGATATTAGCAGATATCCAGCCGCAGGGAGTATCAATCAAGGCGGCAACCGTAAGCAGGGAGCCAGATGGTTCATACCGCATCGCTCTCAGAATGGAGAGCGTGATTGATAAACCTGTATTTCCAACTGTTATAAATGCAAGAGAGATAATCTCTGTTGACCTTGGCCTGAAAGACTTTGGTGTTTTTGGGAACCTGAAAGAATCAATCTCCGTACCAAATCCGAGATGGATTCAGGTTCATGCAAAGAGATTACGGAGATTCCAACAGAGCCTTTCAAGAAAACAGTATGACCACAAAACGCATACCGGCTCAAAAAACTGGGAGAAAGCCAGAGCTAAGGTTGCCAAAGAGCAGCGTAAGATTGCTGACCAGAGAAGGGATTTTCACCATAAACTCTCAAGAGCGATTACAGATAATTGCGTTGCATTCATATGCGAAGACCTTGCGGTCAAGAACATGATGAAGAACCGCCATCTATCAAAGTCAATCGCGTCTGTTGGCTGGTCTCAATTTTTAACAATGGTGCAGTATAAAATGGAACGTGCTGGTAAATATTTCAGAAAAATCAGCAGATGGTATCCATCATCACAGACATGCGGATGCTGCGGGTATAAAAATACAGATGTTAAGGATTTGGGCGTCCGGAAATGGAAATGCCCGAAGTGTGGAACCTGGCATGACCGAGATGTCAATGCTCAGCAGAATATATATAAGATTGGGGCGAAGATGCTCCAGGACGAAGGGATACAGATTGTTGGTCTCCCTGTAACAAGCAAATCAGCAAACTGATTCTTCAGAAATAACTGTTAGCCAAGCAACGGGTAAAACCGGTCACATATAGACAAGCACTCCGGAGACGGAAATAACCAGATAACGAAGTATCGGTACCTCGGGGAAGCGTGGGAGCCGTGGTGAAAGTCCATTTAAAAAGCCTGCACCGCAGTAGGACTGTCAGCGCAAGGGTGCTGACAGAGAGTCTGAGTAAGACACGGCCGGAAGGCAATGCATCGGACAGATGAAGCAGGAAAGAAGATAGAATGGAAGGTGTAACCGGGTCGCAAGACTAGAAAAGCCTGACAGACTGTCGGAAGCCCGTGACTTCAGCCATGGGTTCTTCAC